>Ga0134128_10009026_pt1 | contig 11992 bp, 8 predicted proteins | sample KB31754_FD_96462 | JGI IMG/M metagenome (GOLD analysis project Ga0134128, IMG submission 96462) | Terrestrial soil microbial communities with excess Nitrogen fertilizer from Kellogg Biological Station, Michigan, USA - KB3-175-4 | ecosystem: Environmental > Terrestrial > Soil > Unclassified ...
CAACTATGGCGTGCTTTACGAGATCGACATGCGGCTGAGGCCATCGGGGCGCGCCGGTCCCTTGGCTTCACACATCGATTCCTTTGCCGAATATCAGGAGCGCGAGGCCTGGACCTGGGAGCACATGGCCTTGACGCGCGCGCGAGTAATTTCGTCATCGCCGGCGTTTCGCGTGCGGATCGAGAACGTCATCCGCGAGGCGCTGACGCGGCCGCGCGAGGCGATCGGCATCGCCTACGATGTCGCCGACATGCGTCGTGCAATCGCACAGGAAAAAGGCGAGGACGATCCCTGGGAGCTGAAATATGCCGCCGGCGGCATGATCGACATCGACTTCATCGCGCAGTATCTGCAGCTCATCCATGCCAGCGAAAAGCCGGATATCCTCGACGTCAATACGCTCGATGTGATCGACAACGCGGCGCGGCTCGGCGTCCTGCCGCCGGCGGAAGCGGAGATTTTGCGTGGCGCCGGGAGGCTCTATCATGACCTCACCCAGGTGCTGAGACTGTGCGTCAGCGACAAGTTCGATCCGAAGACGGCGGGCGAGGACCTGCAGCGGGTGCTGGCGCGGGCCGGCGACGCCCCCGATTTTTCCTTCCTTGAAGCGCGCATCAAGGAGACGCAAGCTGAGGTGCGCCGCGTCTTCAAGGCGGTCGTCGAAGGACGCTAAAGCGCGATGGCTTCGACGCTGCGCTTTAGCTTATGATTTGCGCATCATCCCTCGGGGCGAGCCCGAGGGCATGCGTTTTGGAAGACCGCTGCACACTTTTCCGGATCATGCGATAGAGGCACAATACGATGACAACCGCCGAAGCCCCGGAGACCACCGTCAATGGGACCAAAGCGCATCTCTCATCGTTCGCCCGGCAGAAGATCTTCATCTATCTCGGCATTCTGATCGTGCTGCTGGCTTTCGGGGCTCCCTCGGGCGGCCTGATCGACATTCCGATCAGCTTCCTGCTCAAGAACAAGCTGCACTTGCAGGCCCATGAAGTCGCCGGTTTCCGCCTGCTGGCTGCGGTGCCGCTCTATCTGTCCTTCGTCTTTGGATTTATCCGCGACCTGTGGAGCCGCTTCCATATGGCAGATCGAGGGCTGATGTTGCTGTTCGGGAGCCTCAGTGCCGTCCTCTACGTCTCGTTCGCGTTCATCCCGACCAACTATCCGACGCTGCTCGTTGCCGTCGTCATGTTGACGGTCTCCTTCCTGTTCGTCTCGAGCGCCCAGAATGGACTGACGGCGCTGGTTGGACAGCAACACGCGATGACCGGCCAGGTCAGCGCCTTGTGGAACATCTTCCTGTCGATTCCGACAGTGGGCGCTTTGCTCGCCGGAGGCATGCTGAGCGGCGTGCTTGAACACGAGGGGGCCGACCGGGCGGTGCGAATTCTGTTCCTGGTCGGCGCCGCCATCATGGGCACCGTTGCGCTTTACTCGCTGTGGAAGCCGAGGGAGGTATTCGACAACGTCCGAATGGAGCTCGTACCTGGGCGGTCGGCGACCGAGAGCCTGGGGACACTGGCGCGACACTGGCCGATCTATCCGGCGCTGTTGATCTGGTCGCTGTGGGATTTTGCCCCCGGTTCGACGACGCCGCTGCAATATCATCTGCAAAACACGCTGCACGCAACCGATGCCCAGTGGGGGCAATGGAATGCGATCTTTGTCGGATCGTTCATCCCGGCGTTCATGGTCTATGGATTTCTGTGCAAGCGGTTTGCGCTGAGGCCGATCCTGATCTGGGGCACCGTCATCGCGATCCCGCAGATGGTTCCGCTGCTGTTCATTCATTCGATGACGGGTGCGCTGATCGCGGCGTCGCCGATCGGTTTGCTGGGCGGGATCGCGACCGGCGCCTATCTGGATCTGATCATCCGATCATGTCCCCGCGGCCTGCAGGGCACGACGCTGATGCTCGCGAGCAGCCTGTATTTCGTCGTCACGCGCTTTGGCGATCTCCTCGGCACCCACCTTTACGATGCCTATGGCGGCTTTTCCGTGTGCGTGCTGGCGATCACGCTGGTCTACGCGTTGATCCTGCCGACCCTTCTGCTGGTGCCGAAACATCTGACCGCCACGGCGGATGAGCTGATTGGCTAAAGAAAGTCGGCGCGCGAGATGCGCCATGAAGCAGCAAGCGCTTGGTCCGTGCACTTTTGCCTTGCTGGTCCGGACGGGGGCCGTGTTATGGATGACGTATGATCGACAAGCTTGAACTGCTACTTGCGCTTGCAAAGGAGCGGCACTTCGGCCGGGCGGCGGAGGCCTGCGGCGTCACGCAGCCGACGATGTCGACCAGCATCAAGCAGCTCGAGGAGTTCCTCGGCGTGATGCTGGTGCAGCGCGGCTCGCGCTTCCAGGGATTTACGCCCGAAGGCGAGCGCGCGCTCGACTGGGCGCGCCGCATCGTCGGCGATGCCCGCACGATGCGACAGGAGATCAATACGCTCAAAGAAGGTCTCTCCGGCGAGATCGCTATCGCGGCGATCCCGACCGCCCTCGGCATGCTCGCCTCGCTGACGACACCGTTTCGCGCGCGCCATCCGAACGTGCGTTTTCGCATCATATCTTCGACCTCCATCGCCGCGCTCGCATTGCTCGAAAATCTCGAAGTCGATGCCGCGCTCAGCTATATCGAGAACGAGCCGATCGGCAAGGTGCGCACGGTGCCGCTCTACAATGAGAGCTACCGCTTGCTCACCTCGCCGGAGGGCATGTATGGCGACCGCAAGGAGGTGACCTGGAAGGAAGTGGGGCAGGTACCGCTGTGCCTCTTGACGCCCGACATGCAGAACCGCCGGATCATCGATCGCGCGCTCAAATCCGTCGGCGTCGAGCCGACGCCGACGCTGACGTCCAATTCCATCATCGTGCTGTATACCCACGTGAAGACGGGACGCTGGGCCAGCGTTATGCCGGCAAAGCTCGCGGAGACGCTGGGATTTTCCGACGTGGTAAAGGCCATCCCGATTGTCGATCCGCTCGTCAGCTACAATGTCGGCCTGCTCATTCCCCAGCGCGAGCCGCTGACGCCGCAGATCGCAGCCCTGGTGCAGGTCGCGCGCGAAGTCGCGCCGGGTTTGGAGTCGTAGGGACGGCCGCGGCGCGTCCCCTTCAGCGGTCGAAGTCAGCCTGGCTAGGATCGCTTCTCGCTCAGCCGCGTCAGCACTCCGCCGATCTCGTCGGCCGGCACCGGCTTGCTATACAAAAAGCCCTGAACCTCGATGCATCCTTCCAGATTCAGGCATCGCATCTGCTCTTCGGTTTCGACGCCTTCGGCGGTCGTCGTGATGCCGAAACTGACGCCCAATCCCGCGATCGCGCGAACGATCGCAAGACTGCCTTGATCGACCAGCAGGTCGCGTACGAAGGATTGATCGATCTTGATCTTGTCGAACGGGAAGCTGCGCAGATAGCCGATGCTGGAGTAGCCGGTGCCGAAATCATCCATCGAGATCCGAACACCCATCTCGCGCAGCTGGTTCAGAATCGCAACGTTGCGTTCCGTCTTTTCCAACAGCACCGACTCGGTGATTTCGAGCTCGAGGCGCGATGGCGACAAGCCGGAAAAAGCCAGCGCGCTCATCACCGTCGATACCAGATTCCCTTTCGAGAATTGCAGTGGCGACAGATTGACTGAAACACGGATGTCGTCGGGCCATTCGACTGCTTCCGCGCAGGCTCGCCTCAGCGCCCACTCGCCCATCTGCGCGATCAGGCCCATCTCTTCCGCGACCGGAATGAATACGGACGGCGGCACGGCGCCTCGCTCGGGATGGTTCCAGCGCAAGAGCGCTTCGAAAGCGGTGACCTTCTTGGTCTGCAGGTTCACGAGCGGCTGGTAGGCCAGGCTGAACTCGCCCTGCGCAAGCGCGGCGCGCATGTCACGCTCCAGCGAGCGCCTGGTCTGGATGACGGCATCCATTTGCGGATCGAACATCCGATAGGTGCCACGACCCTCGGATTTTGCGGCATACATCGCCAGATCGGCACTCTTGAGAAAGGTCTCGGTGTTGATCTCGCCGGGACGTGCAATCGCAATACCGATACTCGCTCCGACAGTTACGTCATGGCCGTCGATGCTGTTGGGATGGCCGACGATGTCGATGATCTTTTCCGCAAGCGCGATCGAGGAGGTCGGCTGCGGGCTCGACATCTGAAGGATCGCGAACTCGTCACCGCCAAGCCGGGCGATGCGGTCCGTCGACGGCAGCAGGTCCCTAAGTTTGGCAGCGATGGACCGCAGCAGGAGGTCGCCGACGGAATGCCCCAGGGCATCGTTGACCGCTTTGAAGCCGTCGAGATCGAGGAACAAGAGCGCCAGAGGATGCGGGGTGATGGAGACATCCTTCAGGGCTTCCTCGAGCTGCTCCTTGAACAGCAGGCGATTGCCGAGACCGGTCAGGGAGTCGTGGTAGGCCAGATATTGCGAGCGCGCCTGCAGCTCCTCGCGATCCGCGATCTCCTCTTTGAGTCTCCGATTGGCGTCAAACAGGCGCTGGGTGCGCTCCTCAACCCTGTTCTCCAGATCTTCGTTGGTCCTGCGCAACTCTTCGTTGGCGACGACGACCTGCTGCTCCGCGCGTTTGCGGCTGATCTGCGTATTGACGCGCGCCAAGGCCACGGCGAAGTCCACTGGCTTGGTGATATAGTCATTTGCGCCTTGTTCGAGCGCGTCGACGATATTGCCGCTCTCCGATTTGGCCGTGACCATGATCACCGGCAGCGCGGATGCCGACTTCCTGCTGCGAATCCGCTTCAAGGTCTCCAGGCCGTCGATTCCCGGCATCATCACGTCGAGTAGAACGATATCGAAGGCGCCGTTCTCGATCAGGTCGATGGCAACGAGGCCGCAATCCGCTTCGACCACGTCGAAGCCGCGGCGCTCGAAACGGCGCATCAGGATGTTGCGATTGTCGCTGATATCGTCGACGATCAGCAGCCGCGGACGGACACTGGTCTCGCCATCGGCCGGATCGCGATGCTCGGGGGCGGCCGGCGAAGTCGCGAGCAGGGAGTGACCACTGTTGGAAATTGCCATTTTCTAGCTACCACTGATTTTCAGATTGTTGCCGGGTTCGCAAACGCAAGGGCCGCGTTGGAAGGTAGTTCGTCGCCTGCCTGCTGCGGCACCATCCATGCGAGAACCCGGATCGTGAAGCACGATCCCTGGCCCAATTCGCTGTTGGCGGAAATTCCGCCGCCCATCAGCGCGCACAATTTCTGGCTCAACGCCAGACCAAGGCCGGTGCCGCCATACTTGCTTGAAGTCGACCGGTGCACCTGTCCGAAATTCTGGAACAGCCGTCCCATGTCGGACGCGGCAATGCCGATGCCGGTGTCCTGTACCTGGATCTCGATCCAGTCGCCGGCCTGGCGTTTGCGGCGCTGCAGACTGAGCGTGATGGTCCCGGCCTCGGTGAATTTCGCGGCATTGCTCAGCAGGTTCAGAGCAGCCTGCCGCAGCTTGGTCTGGTCCGTCGATACGATGCCGAGGTTCGGCGTGCACCTCACGACCAGCTTGTTCTTCTTCTCGGCGACCATTGGCTGAACGGTCGCGACCACCTCCCGCACCATGTCGTTCAGATCGAATTCCTCGATCTTCAGTTCGATGTGGTTCGACTCGATCTTCGAGAGGTCGAGCACGTCGGTGACGAGTGAAAGCAGGTGCTTGCCGGCCGAGTTGATGCGCTCGAGGTCGGCTTTCTTGTGGCTGTTCTTGCCGTCGAGCTCGACATCATCGAGCAGAATTTCGCTATATCCGATCACCGCGTTGAGCGGCGTGCGAAGCTCGTGGCTCATTTTCGCAAGGAATATGGACTTCGCGCGATTGGCTTCATCGGCCATGTCCTTGGCCGCACGCAGGCGAACCGCCGTATCGCGATGCAGCTCCGTCTCGCGTTCCAGGTCCGACCTCATCGCGATCATATTGGCATAGTAGATCGCCATCCAGGACATGTAGATGGTCGCCGACAGGATCGAGATCCAGCCGACCATCGAGAGCTGCTCATGCGAAAGCCGATCCGGGAATCCCCAGACCAGATAAGCCGTGACGAAGCCGAAAATGTTGAAGGTGAACAGGCCGACGACCAGGAAGGGCCGCTCCGACAGGTAAAAGAGGCCGAGCAGCAGAGCGATGAGCAGCCACGGCAGGAACGGCGAGGAGACGCCGCCATAGAAATAGGCGCCGAACAGCGAGGTACAGGCGAGCAATTCGACGGAAATCAGCGCCGACAACTGCAGATTGCCGCTCTTTTTGTAGACGAATGGAAGGGCCCAGAACAACCAGATGCAGACGATGACGGTCCAGCAGGCGAAGCCCGGATGAGGGTCGCTCAAATACAGGAAGACGCTGATCGATTGCGACAGCGCGGGTCCGAACAGATGCGTGAATACGAAGTTTTGCGCCAGACCACGCTCGGAGCGCTCGAGCTTGGCCTCGGCGGGAATGAACCAATCGATGAACCTGACAAGTCGATTCCAGACCAGCATTTTCGCGCCCCTTTGGACTTCTGTCCCGCGCGAAACTAGCGCTGCCGCCTTTAAGATTCAGTTTAGCCGGCACTTTCACCGATTAACACTGTTTTAAGCCGGACCTGAAAATGTTAGCCGCGGGCAACTGCGTTTCCCCCGCCGGCGCCGTGGCGATTTCGGCGCGCCGATAGAAAGAAACAATTCACTCGCAGAAGGCGGCGCGAAACCAATGAAGGCACAACTTGCGAAGGCGATTGCAGCCCTCGATCGCCTGGTTAATTTTTTCATTACACCCGAAATTGCGGCGGACCGCGACACGCGAAACCGCGCGCACGTGTTCCTGATCAGTCACATTCTCGGGCCGTTCATCGGCAACGTCGTGCCGATCTCGATCTACGTGCTGGACCCGGCGCCGGGATATGATGTCGGGGTTCTCGCGGCCTCGATCACCGCGTTCTGGATATTCCCGTTCGTATTGCGGGCAGGCGTCCCTTACAATCCGCTCGCTCTGGTTTCAATCGAGAACCTGATCTTCTGTATCCTCTGGAGCTGCTATTTCTACGGCGGCGTGACCTCGCCGACGCTGGCCTGGGTGCTTGTCATCCCGTTGCTCGCATTTTTCTATCTTGGCTCGTCGAGCACGTTGCGTCTGATCGTGATGAGCATGTTCGTGGTGAACGTGGCGGTCTTCAGCGTGTTCTACTCGCTCGGTTTCCACGTCAATAGCAGCCTGCCGGTCGCCGCGATGCAGGGACTGGGGCTGGTCTCGACCACGGCGGCGGCGATCTACGTCGCCATGATGGCGCTTTACTATGCCAAGATCCAGGCTTCGCAGAGCGGGCTGGAAAGCGAGATGCGCCAGCATATGGCGACTGCAGTCGCGCTCCGGGCCGCCACCGAGGAGGCCGAACGCGCGGGCGCCGCCAAGGCCGAGTTTCTGGCCAAGATGAGTCACGAATTGCGAACCCCGCTCAACGCGGTGATCGGCTACAGCCAGATCCTTCTTGAGGACGCAGAGAGCGAAGGCGACACGGCAGGAATCGTCGACCTCACCAAGATCCACGCAGCCGGGCAGCATCTCCTGAAGCTGGTCAACGAAGTCCTCGATCTCTCGAAAATCGAAGCCGGCAAAATGGAGCTTGACCTCGAGGAAACCGATCTTACCGCTTTGCTTGAGGAGGTCGCGAGAGACGCGAGACCTGCGGCCACAAAGACCGGCAACGCGTTTTTGTGTTCGATCTCGCCCGACCTCGGAACGGCGCTCTGCGACGTGAGCAAGCTCAAGAACATGACCGGGCAGCTGCTCGACAACGCGGCGAAGTTCTCGGAGAACGGAAAGATCGAGTTCGCGGCCCGCCGCGTAGCGGATACAGCCGGCGACCGCCTCGTCGTTGAAGTCATGGATACCGGGATCGGCATCGCGCCCGATCAGATCACGCATCTTTTCGAAAAATTTACCGTCGCCGACGATTCCAGCACCAGCAAATATGGCGGCACGGGACTTGGGCTCGCGCTGAGCCAGAAGCTCTGCAAGCTGATGGGCGGCGAGATCCTTGTCGAGAGCGAGCTTGGCAAGGGAAGCTGCTTCAGGATCCAGCTGCCCCTGGTTGCCGGCCGGCGAAAAACCGACTTGCATGGAGCTGCTACGCTGGTGCCGGCCGGTCCCAATGCCGCGCTGGAGCTGAATGCGGAAATGCCGCATGCATAAGATCCTGCTTGTCGAAGACAATGAGATGAACCGCGATATGCTGACGCGGCGTCTGCAGCGTCACGGCTTCTCTGTTTGTTGTGCCTTTGATGGAGCTGCCGGTGTAGCGATGGCTGCAAGCGAGAGCCCGGATCTGATCCTGATGGACGTCGCCCTGGGCGAGATGGATGGCTGGGAAGCGACGCAGCTGATCAAGGCCAATCCGGCGACGGCAGCGATCCCGATCATCGCGCTGACCGCTCATGCGCTGGCCAGCGATCGCGAGAAGAGCGTCGAAGTCGGCTGCTCCGATTTCGATACCAAGCCGGTCGATTTGCAGCGATTGCTGGGCAAGATGCGTGCCCTGCTGCCGCCATCGGGGCAAGGGCACGCAGCGGCCGCATGGGCGCCGCCAGTTGCCTCGCAGCTTTAGTATCTGGCGAGAACCGGGCCGCCCCAGTTGAACTTGTAGTTCACGCCCACAATCGCCTCCTGGGCGGTCAACCTGATCGCGTTGGTGTCGGCGAGCGCACCCGCCGGCCCAAAGCCAGGGAGAAAGCCGGTCGATAGGAAGTTGAAGTTCTTGGTCCCGAAATTCATGTAGTTATACTCGCCGAACACCGACCAGCCTGGCGCAAACATCCATTCGACGCCGCTTCCCACGGTGTAGCCTGTCATGTTGAAGTCTGCGGTTTCGCCGGCCAGGCCAAGGGCTGTTGCCGCAGCATTGCCGTTCGCCCAGGCTGCGCCCCCCTTGACATAGGCAAGCACCGTCGGGGCGATGGTGTAGCCAAGGCGTGCGGTGAGTGTTTCCGTATTCCTCAGCCTGAAGGCCGCCGTGATGCCAGGAAAGGCTGCTACAAGGTTGGAGGAGTTGATGTCGTCAAATTCGGCCTTGCCCTGGATCCCGATCACCCACTTCGATGCGAACTGATAATCACAGCCGATCTGGCCACCACCCCTCAGGCCGCTGCCGTTGTTGCTTCCATAGTCGAGGAAGGGCGTCGGCACGCCGGCGAACCCGACTTCGCCGGCGTTGATGCGGTCCCAGCCCGCCCCAATGTTGCCGCCGAGATAGCAGCCGGTCCAGGAGATCGGCGCGCGATAGAGCGGAGGCGCTTTGGTGTAGGGGCGCGCCGGCAAATCCGCTGCCGAGGCGGCAGTGGTTCCGAACAAGGCACCGATGAAGGCGATGGAAACGAACAAGCTTGATTTGATCATAAGAGCCCCCAGCGTGCGCTTGCGCGGACCAGCAATGCCCGGATCCTTGGTGAAACCCGACCAAACGCGGCGTCGGCGTCCGAGCCGCATTTGGTATCGGAATACGACTGTTATGGTTAATGCACCGTTAAGCGCGCAACCTTGGCGCAAGTCGTCGCTTTTTCTTCAGTTGTCTTAATTGGCTAAGAACCAAGGAATCACATTCCTGCCAAAATCATTAAAACTTGTCGCGGATGAAAGTGAAATCTCACCGCTTGTTAATTCTAATCCGGCATCGTGCGAGCATCGGCAAAGTAAAAAAAGCGCCGAACAGGGATTACGATGTCAAACAGAACCTACGGCCGTGTGCCGCCTGCTGCGCTGACGGGCAGCATGCGAGATTTCCGTGTTCCGGGCGGAGCTGACCTTCTGGGCCGCACCGAGGGATTCTTCCGCTGGCAGGACCTGCGCCGGCAAAACGGCCTCTGGCCTTTCTCGCGCTCGACCGAAGATGGACCCAAGACCGTTTGCGCCGCGCAGGACGACCGGGGCAACAGGATGCACGGCGTCAACTTCGCCTCTCAGGACTATCTCAGCCTCTCCTCGCATCCCGATATCATGGCTACGGCCATTGAAACGATCGAGCGTTGCGGTGTCCACAGCGCCGGATCGTCGGCGCTGGTCGGCAACACTTCGCATTCGGTGGCGCTTGAGCGCAAGATCTCTGAATTTCTCAACATGGACCATGTCGTGCTTTATCCAACCGGCTGGGCTGCCGGCTTCGGAGTGGTCAAGGGCCTCGTCAGGTCGGCTGATCACGTCGTAATGGACATGCTGTCTCATTCCTGCCTGCAGGAAGGCGCGCATGCCGCGACCAACAACATTCATCTGTTCCGGCATCTCGACAACGACTACTGCCGCAACATCCTCACCAAGATCAGGGCCAAAGACGGCGAGAACGGCATTCTGGTCATAACCGAGGGCCTGTTCTCGATGGATTCGGACACTCCGGATCTCGCGACCCTCCAAGCGCTGTGTGACGAATACAACGCCACGCTCGTCGTCGACGTCGCGCATGATCTCGGCGCACTCGGCAAGGATGGCCGCGGTCACATCGGCATGCAGAACATGCTGGGCAAGGTCGACGTCGTGATGGGCAGCTTCTCGAAGACGTTCGCCTCGAACGGTGGATTCGTCGCCTGCAAGAGCAGGGCGGTGAAGGAGTATTTGCGCTTCTATAGTGCGCCTGCGACGTTCTCCAATGCGCTGTCGCCGGTTCAGGCTGCGACGATCCTCAAGGCATTCGAGATCGTCGATTCGCTTGAGGGGCGCGTGCTGCGCCTGGAACTGCTTGCAAACGTCATGTCGCTTCGTCGCGAACTCAATGAAGCGGGCCTCGACTACTATGGTGAGCCTTCCGCGATCGTGTGCGTGAAGATGGGATCCGAAGGCCTGGCGCGCCTTGTCAGCAGGCGCCTTCCGGAGCTCGGTCTCGTCGCCAACCTCGTCGAATTCCCCGCGGTTCCGAAGGGAGCGGCTCGCATTCGCATGCAGGTGATGGCGAGCCACACCGAGAAGAACATCAGCGACGCGGTCCGTATCCTGAAGATCGCCAAAGCGGAAGCGGAGCGCGAACTCGAGGACCTCGGCCACGCAGATCAACCGCGAAAGCGCGTGGCTGCGTAAGGTGATCAGGTGAGGCAGTGTGAGACCCTTCGCCGTCAGCTGCGGCACGGCACATTCTCGCCTTTGCACTATACCATTAGCTAGGCCGCAGCGGACATGTCCGGTCGCCGGATGCGCGGGTCGCGCGGCAGCGAGACACGAACCACCGTGCCGGTGCCGAGCCGCGAGCGCAGCTTCATCGATCCGCCGTGGAGCTGGGTCAGCGAGCGCGCGATGGCAAGCCCCAGTCCCGAACCGTGATAGGTCTTGGTGAGCTGGCTCTCGACCTGCTCGAAAGGCCGGCCGAGCCTTGCCAGCGAGTGCGCGGCGATGCCGATGCCGGTATCGGCGATCAGAAGCGTGATGCGATCGTCGGTGATCCGGCTGCGGATGGTCACTTTGCCGCCATCGGGCGTGAACTTCACGGCATTGGAAAGCAGGTTGACGAGAATCTGCTTGGTGGCGCGGCGATCGGCCACGACGGAAATGGCCCGTGCAATATCGGCATCCAGCACCAGTTGCTTGTCCTGCGCGCGGCCGGAAACCACGCGCAGCGATTCCGCCAGCGTCTTGGAAAGATCGAGCGGCTCCATGTCGAGTTCCATGCGGCCGGCCTCGATCTTGGACATGTCGAGGATGTCGTTGATCACCTCCAAAAGGTAGTGGCCGCTGGTCAGAATGTCGTGGCAATATTCCCGGTACTTCTCCGAGCCGAGCGCGCCGAACATGCCGCTCTCCATGACCTCGGAGAAGCCGATGATGGCATTGAGCGGCGTGCGCAGCTCGTGGCTCATATTGGCGAGGAATTTGGATTTGGTCTGGTTGGCTTCCTCGGCGCGGGTCTTCTCACGCTGATATTTCTCGGCGAGATCGGCGAGCTCGAACGCCTGCCGCTCGAGCGCGGCACGCGAGCGCTGCAGGTCGATGACGGTGGCGCGCAGCCTGAGATCGTTGTCGACCAGC
>Ga0134128_10009027_pt1 | contig 11991 bp, 12 predicted proteins | sample KB31754_FD_96462 | JGI IMG/M metagenome (GOLD analysis project Ga0134128, IMG submission 96462) | Terrestrial soil microbial communities with excess Nitrogen fertilizer from Kellogg Biological Station, Michigan, USA - KB3-175-4 | ecosystem: Environmental > Terrestrial > Soil > Unclassified ...
AGCCCGGATGGAGCTGCGAGTGGCATTGCGCGAGTTCCACCGCCGCATACCCGATTACCACATCAAACCCGGTACCGAGCTGGTTTACACCGCGGCCTTGCGGTCGGTGGAGTCGCTCCCGCTGACCTTTCCCGTATGACCCACGTCGGCGACGATGCAGAGCGTAGCGATGAGGAGGAGCGGCGCCGATGACCCACGTCGGCGACGATGCAGAGCGTAGCGATGAGGAGGAGCGGCGCCGATGACCCACGTCGAGGTGGACCCGGATCGTTGCGTCGGCCATGGGCGCTGTTACACCCTGGCGCCGAAAGTTTTCGATGCCGACGACGTCGGGCATTCGGTCGTGATCGCCGAGGAAGTCTCGGGTGAACTGGAGATACAGGCCGCCGACGCGGAGCGAAATTGCCCGGAGGGCGCGATCACGCTGTCGTGACGGCGAGCCCTACCGTGCACGATAAGGCGTTATTCGAGGCACCCAGGCGTGCACAGCTTTCCGGTACCGGTCGTACTCCTCGCCGAATTGCCGATGAAGTGTGGGTTCCTCGTAAACGCGAGCGAACGTGGCGGTAGCAAACGCGACAAGCGCTGCGTACCACAGCAGTTCCGGCCGCGAAAGTGTCAACGCTTGCCCGAGGATGATCGTGACGACCGCGATGTACATCGGATTACGAACGAATCGGTGCGGTCCACTGATCACGAGATGCGTTGTGGGTGCGGCGGGCAACGGCGTCCCGAGCCCGGCGGTCGCGAATTTGAATATCGCAACGAGTAGCACCGGAAGCCCAAGAGCGATGAGCACCACGCCGAGCACCCACGCGCCGGGCAATCCGAACGGGTCAGCGGCTCGATGCCAGCCGGTTATGAGCCAGGGGACAAGACCGGCGACAGTGCCGGGTACGACGATTGTGAAGAGCAAACTCCAAAGAATGGATTGGGTGCGAGTCATCATTCACCTCGATACTGTGCCACCAGGCCGCCGACTGCAGACAGCGCCGCGAATCCTGCTGCGCCAGCGACGTTGAGCGGCAACGATTTGCGCGCGGTCTGAGCGATGAAGAATGCGTCCGCGCAGTCCGCTAACACGCCGAGACGCAATCCCGCGCGACGAACCTGCGCATCGGTGGCTAGCGTCAAGGTCGCCAATGCGATGTCGCGGATTCCGAACATTCGGGCCAACGCGTCGCTCGCTGCACGCGCCGGATAATCCGTGCCCAAAGTGCGAGCAATCAGTCGTGGACGCGTAAGCGCCACGAGCCCCATTGCGGCCCGCGTGATGCCGAGGCCTCGATGGATGACGTTGCCGTTCATGATGTTCCAGGCTTGCGCAGAACCTTCCGGCGCCAAAGGAGTGGACCCATGCCAGAACGCCACCATGACAGCCACGCCCGTGGCCGCCGCGCCAAAGTTGCTGCCAGCGGTATCGGGTCGAAGAAGGAATCTCTGCGCACCACGGTGGCTGTGTCTGCGAGCGTGAGGCGGTCCACCACGTGCAGCGACACTGGTTTGCCGCCGGCTGTGCCACGCAATTCGAGCTCGATGAACAGCGTGTCACCCTGCCCCGCCCAACTGAGAACCTCGCCATGCAGATCCGGGATGAAGGCAAGTAGCCGAGTCATCTCCATGTGCCAGAGCGACAAACCGCGGCCCGCCCGCAAGAGCGGTTGGTAGAGCTCGACGTCGGCTGCGAGTAGTTCGTCCCATGCGTGCGGGTGGGGAGTTCGCCAGCCGGCCGCGAATAGTTCGACAGCCCGGGAAAAGTCCTTGCTGTCGTGCAGGTCATGCTCCATCGCACCTCCTGCACTCTCGGTTCCTAAGATACTCACGGTATCAAAGCTACACTCGGTACCGTGAGTGATGTCAAGCCCCAACGACTGGAATACGTCGAACAGACCCGCGATGCGCTGCTGAGTGCGGCGGAGCAGTTGTTCGTCACGCGTGGATACGCCGCCACGTCGATCGACGCCGTCGCCACGGCCGCCCGATTCACGAAAGGCGCCGTCTATCGCCACTTTTCCGATAAGCGTGCGTTGTTCACGGCCGTATTCGAGCGAGTTGAGATCGACACGATGTCGGCGATGGCAGGCCACCTGTTGGACGGCGAGGTCTCCTGGGAGACGGCAACTGATGCACTATCGAACTACCTGGACGCGTGCACGGAACACCGGTTTCGACGCATCGTTCTCGAGGAGGCACCCGCTGTTCTCGGCTGGCAGACCTGGCGAGAACTCGATCAGCAGTACACCGGTGACGTTCTCCGCCGAATCCTGTCAGGGCTCATGGACGCCGGAGAGATTCCCCACCAACCTGTCGACCTTGCCGCGCGGCTGTGCTGCGCGATCGTAGGGGAGGGTGCATTGGCTATCGCCCAGTCAGATAGCCCCGAGGAGACGAAAGACCAGATTGTCTTCGTCCTTGCCCGGTTGTTCGCCGGGCTGCGAATAGCGTGATGGCGACCGGAGGTCCCCACCTCTTCATAGGTTAGGCTAAATTTACTCAGCGTGACCCAAGTCGGTGTCGAAACCAGTCCGGCAGACGCCGCATCTCCGTCATTTCCGTTGCCGGTCGACATCGCCCCGGCGGACCTGGCCGCCGAGTTGGCCGCCGCCATCGCTGAGGCCGACCGCGAGCAATATCTGCTCTACGAGCGCGACGGTCAATGGGTGCTGGCCATCGGCGCATTGGCCATGATCGAGCTGGACAGCGACGAACTGCGCATCATCCAAGACGGCGTGACCCAGCGACAGACCTGGTCTGGCCGACCGGGGCCGGTGCTCGGCGAGGCCGTCGACCGACTCCTGCTGGAGACCGACGAGGCCTTCGGCTGGATCGCCTTCGAATTCGGCGCCTACCGTTTCGGTCTGCAGGAGCGCCTGGCGCCGCAGACGCCGCTGGCGCGTGTTTTCTGGCCGCGCACCCGCATCGTCGTGAGCGACGACGCCGTCGCATTGTTCGACGTCGATGCCCGCCACGTCGAGGTCGTGAGCCGACTGCTGCGCGTGGGGGTGCCGCCGTTGCCGGCGCCGTCCGCGGTTGACGTGTCCGCCGACAGCTCCGGTTTCCACGCCCGGGTCGCCACCGCAATCGACGAAATCGCCGCCGGCAGATACCACAAGGTGATTCTTTCGCGTTCCGTCAATGTGCCCTTCGCACTGGACTTTCCGTCCACGTACCGGGTGGGACGCCAGAACAACACTCCGGCACGCTCGTTTCTGTTGCACCTCGGTGGATTTCGGGCGCTTGGCTACAGCCCCGAGTTGGTGGCCGCCGTGCAGGACGACGGCGTGGTAGTGACCGAGCCGCTGGCCGGTACCCGTGCACTGGGCCGTGGCGCCGAACGCGATCGCGAGGCCCGAGCGGACCTGGAGTCCAACACCAAGGAAATCGTCGAACACGCGATGTCGGTGCGCAGCTCGCTGCAGGAGATCGACGAAGTCGCCGAACCCGGTAGCTCGGCGGTAGTGGACTTCATGACCGTGCGCGAACGTGGCAGTGTGCAGCACCTCGGCTCAACTGTCACCGGCCGACTCGGCTCGTCGAAAGACCGGATGGACGCGCTCGAGACGCTGTTTCCCGCGGTCACTGCGTCGGGCATCCCCAAGGCGGCGGGCGTGGACGCCATCCTGCGTCTCGACGAAAGCCCCCGCGAGTTGTATTCCGGTGCGGTCGTGCGGTTTTCGTCCGACGGCGGGCTCGATGCGGCGTTGACGCTGCGTACCGTGTACGAACGTGACGGGCGGACCTGGCTACGCGCCGGAGCGGGCATCATCGCCGCCTCCGACCCCGACCGGGAATTCGAGGAGACCTGCGAGAAGCTGGCGACGCTGGCGCCGCATCTGGTTGCGCGCCGCTCGACGCTCTAGCCGACGCCGGCCTCAGGCGAGCGCTCCAGGTATTCGGCCAGGATCTGGCTCACCAGCGACTCGATCGTGGTTTCGATCGACGACGCCAAGGTGGCAGTCACCGACGCCACTGCCTGAGTGCGGAATCGGACCAGCATGGTGATCAGCTCGGCGATTTCGGTGTCAGCGGGCAGGGCCTCGCGGGGTTTGATCGAATCGCGGACGTGTTCGGCGCCGGTGCGCACCAACATCTCGCTGATCTGGTCGATGAGCGGAACGATGTTCTCGTGCAGATCGATCATCTTGTCCAGGGGCAGACCGTAGCCACGGATCTCGTTGAACGCCTCGATCAACTTCGGGCGGGTGATGGTGGCCTGACCGCCGTCGACGTGGATCACCTGCAGCCGCACCAGGCGGTCAAACGCCTTGGTGTCGTTGATGCGTCGTTGTGCCTCCACCAGCGGCATGGTCTGCGACTTCTCGCTCGTCCACGTGCCCACGATGGCGCTTTCGAGGCCGAGCACATCGCCGAGATCCTTGCCTTCTTCCCAGGCGCTGAGCATTTCCCGGACGTGCGCGATGTTGTAACCGCGGTCGAGCATCGAGGTGATCAGCCGAAGCCGGGTCAGATGGGTGTCGTTGAACAACGCGATGCGCCCGACCCGCATCGGCGGCGGCAACAGCCCACGGTCGCGGTACACCCGGATGTTACGGGTGGTGGTGCCGGCCAGCCGGGCAAGATCCTCGATGCGGTATTCCCCGGAGCCCAGTGCGCCATGGGGATAACGCACCGCCGCGTCGAACAACTGTGAGACGGCGTTTTCGACGACCTCTCGTGATTGGCGCCGGACACGCTTCGGGACGCGCCGCAGGTTCGCCAAAATACCGGCGATGGTGCCGGTTTCGGCGCGGGGCGGTCGGGCGGGTGCCATCGCGTCAGGCGGATGAGCTGACACGTACGGTGGCGTGCTCGACCGCGTCGTAGTCGGCGTACTGGAAATCACGCATCTGTCGAAGATACTGGGTGGCGAATCCCGGGTACATCGAGACGTTGCGTCCGTCTTTGGTCAAATACCAGCTGCTGCAACCCGACATCCAGGTTGTCTTGGTCAGCCGCCGTTGGATGCGTTCGTTGTAGCGGCGCTGCACGTCCTGGCGGACATCGAGGTAGCGCAGGTCGCTGTCGAGGATGGTGGTGATGCCACGGACCGCGTAGTCGAGTTGGCCTTCGATGTAGACCAGCAGCGAGTTGTGGCCCGGCCCGGAGTTCGGGCCGGTCATGAAGAACAGGTTCGGGTAGCCGTGCGCGCTGGCGCTCTTGTAAGCCTGTGCGCCATCGCTCCATTCGGAGCTCAGCGAACGTCCGCCCAGACCGGTGACCGGGAACGGTGGACCGGTGAGATGTACGTCGTAACCGGTGGCGAACACCAGGCAATCGAGGTGGTGTTCGATACCGTCGCTGGTACGCAGACCGACCGGGCTCAGTGTCGCGATGGGCCAGTCGATCAGCTTGCAGTTCTCCCGTTGCAGGGCCGGGTAGTAGTCGCTGGACACCAGCATCCGTTTGCAGCCGGGAGTGAAGTCGGGCGTCAACTGGCGGCGCAGCCACGGGTCTTTGACCTGGCGGCGCAGGTGCATCTTGCCCAGCCGGGCGACCGCTGACGTCAACGGTGTGTTCCACACCAGCGCCGTCGCGCTCGCCTCATGCCCCCAGTACAGCGCCTGACGCGCAAGCTGTTGCACCGCAGGTGCTTTGGCGAAGGCTGTCTGCACCGCGGGCGGCGTTGGGAAGTCGAACCGGGGTAGTACCCAGCCCGCGGTGCGCTGGAACACCTTGACGAACTCGGCCTGCTTGACCAGTTCGGGAATGATCTGGATCGCGCTGGCGCCGGTCCCGATGACCCCGACCCGCTTGCCGGCGAAGTCGTAATCGGAGTCCCAGTGGGCGCTGTGAATCTTGTGGCCCTCGTAGGTCTCGATGCCCCGGATGTCGGGGAAGCTGGAATCCGGCAGCGGGCCCGACGCCAGGATCACCGTGCGGGCCCGAAATCGCTTGCGGGTGGCCGTGGTTGCGGTCCACACCCCGGCGTCCTCGTCGAAGGACAGTCCGGTGACTTCCTGACCGAACTGAATGTGGCGACGGATGTCGAACCGGTCGGCCATCTCCTCGATGTGGTTGCGGATCTCGTCGGCGGGCGAGTAGGTCCGCGACCAGGTCGGGTTCTTGACGAACGAGAACGAGTACAGCAGTGATGGAATGTCGCAGCTGGCACCGGGATAGCTGGTGTCGCGCCAGGTTCCGCCGACTCGGTCGCTGCGGTCAAGGATGACGACGTCGTCGACGCCGGCCTGGGCCAGCTTGATCGCCGCGCCCAGACCGCTGAAGCCGGCTCCCACGATGAGCGTCGCGTAGGTGTGTGATTTCGCCATGGTCATGCCGCCGGCTCGTGAGTGATTTCGCGGACCCACGTCGGCACCGACGGCAGCAGGGGCCGCGGGTACCGGTCGGACAGCCACACCATCGAATTGGCCAGCAGGTGGTAGGGGTGGCGTGGGTTTGTGACGACCCCGGCGTAGCGGCGCAGGAACCGATACGTCGGAACACGCCTGGTGTGCTGGCCGCGGTCGCCGAGTTCCTTGAACCGCTTGACGGCCTTGTAGAGCCGCTCGGGCTCCATCCCCATATCGGTGATCTCATTGCGAATCCGGTTGATCAACGGCGCACCCATGACGGCGCCGATGATGAGACCCGGGGTGGCGTTGTGCCCGACGAAGTCGATCAGCAGTCGCCGGACCTTTGCATGTCCGATCAGGTCGAGGACTTCGAAATCGACTACCAGGTGCCGTGATTCGTCGTTGTTGATCTTTTCGAACACCTGGTGGCACACCGGGTCGTGCACCTCGTCGAGGAGGAACTTCAGTAGAGCGCCGTCCAGCGCCACTTCGAGCATCGGGATGACGGTGCCGAGCAGCGACAGCGGCATGTCGTCGGCCCAGCGGTCCAGCCAGTCGATGGCCAGCCGGATGTTCACGTTCGGCTCGGGAACCTCACCGTCGGAGAGCATGCCCCAGCGTTTCATCAGCGCCAGTTCGGCATTGGCGTGCCGTTGTTCCTCGGCGTGGAAATAGCGGTAGATCTCGCCGATGGTCGGGGTGGGTGCCTTCTTGGCCAGCGCGGCAAAGCCACGGGCGCCGATGTTCTCGATCCAGCACAGGTCGGCCATGAACGCTTTGAGCTGTGGCCGTTGCTCGTCGGTGATCATCTCGGCACCCGGTGCGTCCCAGTCGATGTCGGCCAGCGCCCACTGCCGGTCTTTGATCTTGGCCAGCATTGCTTCCATATCGATACTCATCGGCGCCACTCCTTCTGATTGGTGCTTCTCTACAGCGGGGCGACGCGGTTCAGCAATCCGACCGCGCGCGTGTAGGTACCTGGTGCGAGTCGCTTGATGTTCCAGCCAAACTTCGCTTCGAGTTGCGGCATGCAGTACAGGTCACCGCGATCATGGGCATCCAGGCAGGTCTTGGCAACCTTCTCCGCGGTGAATCCGGTCAACCCCATGACTCGGTTCGCGAGCTTCGTCGCGCCCGCCGAGATGCGACCGGCTTCGATGATGTTGGTTTTGACGAAGGTGGGGCAGAGCACGGTGACTTTGACTCCGCTGCCGGATAATTCGGCCGCCAGAGTCTCCGAAAGCATCAGCACGCCGGCCTTGCTGACATTGTAGGCGCCCATGCCGGGTGCGGCGCCGAACGCGGCCGCCGAGGCGACGTTGATGATGCCTCGTGGGACATCGGAGTCACCCGCCCGCAGAATGGGCGCGAACACATGCGAACCGTAAATCGGGCCCCACAGGTTGATGCCGAGCACCCACTGCCAGTCCTCGAGCGGCAGTTCACCGATCGGTGCGCCACCGGAGCCGACACCGGCATTGTTGATCACCAGTGTGGGGGCAGCGCCGAACCACGACTGCGATTGGGCGGCCAGATTCTGGACATCGTCGAATTTGGTGACGTCGCAGGTGATTGCAACGGCTTCGCCGCCGAATTCGCTGATCGCTGTGACGGTTCGCTTGGCGGCGACGTCGTCGATGTCGCTGCAGACGACCCGGCCGCCGCGCTTCGCGAGTTCGATCGCGAACGCGGCGCCGATGCCGCTGCCGGCGCCGGTCACCACCGCCCGCGCGTGGTGGCTCACCTTGGGTGATTTGCCGAACGGCCCGATCATCCTCAGCCCGCCTTTCCCGCGAGGTTTTCAATGTTGCTGTCACGCAGCGCGTTACCGATAAAGCTCGCGACCTGTGCCATCGCCTTGCCGGCTTCCGGTGTCAGTCGTGGCAGCGCCTGAAAGACGTGCACCTGGTCCGGCCACACCTGCAACGTGCACCGGCCGCCGCCGGTGCGGATGTCGGCGGCGAGGTGGCGCGCATCGGCCAGCAGGAATTCGGCGCCGCCGGCCTGGATGAGCGTGGGTGGCAGCGTGGGGCCGCCGGCGACGTCGAGTCTCAGTCGCGGATGGGTGGGGTCGACGCCTCGGCTGTAGAGCCGGACCAAGCGGGCGGCGTCGGCCGCCCTGATCGCGGGGTCGCGGCGCAAATCCTCACGCGCCCGGGCGAGTTCGAGCGTCAGGTCGATCAGCGGCGAGAACAACACCAGCGCGGCCGGGCCACGCGCGGCGACGTCGGGCTGCAGCAGCAGGTCCACCGACAGGTGGCCGCCCGCCGAATCACCAGCGATCACAACGTTTTCCGCCGGCACCTGCGAGGTAAGCCAGTCCCAGCCGGCCCGCACGTCGTCGGCCGCGGCGGGGAAGCGGTGCCGCGGCGCCAACCGATAGTCGACGGTAAACACCGGCAGTCCGGTCAGTCGCGACAGCCACGCCGTCAGGCGGCGGTGCGTTCGCGGCGAGCACAGGGCGAAGCCGCTGCCGTGCACGAAGTAGATGGCGCCCCGGCTCGTCGAGACGCCGGGGGCGCGCACCCACTCACCGACGACGCGACGCCCACCGTGGTGCACGTCGATGTGCTCGATGTGGGTCCCGGCCAGTGAAGGTCCGAAGGCATCCATGATGCCGGCGATGATCCGTCGTGACGCCCACAAGCCCCAGGCTCGCTCGGGCGGCAGCACCGCGCTGACCTGCCGCAATGTCGCCATGCTCACCAGCGCCGCGGAACGGGATCGCAGCGATCCGCGAGTCGGCATTGACTCCGTCATGCGAGAGAGTCAACACCGAATGGTGACATTCGTCAATGGCAACGTTGGCCTGGCGTGTCGACGCCGGGTGCCCCACGGTTGATGTGGTCGCCGACGCAGCCGATAAACGCCTGCGACGCGGCCGATCTGAGCGGTTCGGCTGGAGCGACGAGGTTGACCTGCCGGTAAAGCTGCGTCTCGGCAACCGGGCGCAGCACCAGTGTCCGATCGTCGCCCACCCGCGACGCAGCGACGGATTCCGGTAGCAGAGCGACGCCGAGATCCCTTCTGACGAAATGGATCACCTCATCGACACGGGTCACTTCGAACGCCACCCGCCGAGGCATGTCGCCGAATCCGCGGTCGGTCTCATGGCGCAGGCCGTAGCCGGGCGGGAAATCGATGAACGGCAGCGACGCGAGGTCCTCGAGACGCACCGCATCCGCGGCGGCCAATGGGTGGCCCGCCGGCAGCACGGCCACCAGGGGTTCGACGAACAGTTCGGTGAACGTCAGCCGCCCTGCCGTCGACGGCAGGTTGGAACCGACGATCGCGACGTCGAGTTTGCGCTCGCGGACCGCGTCGATCAGCAGATCGCTGCCGCCACTCCGCAGCGTGACAGTGACCTCGGGGTATCGGGTGTGAAAGGTGGCCATCAGCGCCGCGACGTCGAGACTTTCGGAGGGCACCTCCATCATCCCGACGGTGAGGCGGCCCGCGATGGTGCCGCTGATCGCCTGCGCGTCGACCTTGATCCGCTCGATCCCGGCCAGCACCTGGCGCATCAACGGCAGTAGCGCGTCGCCGGCCGGCGTCGGCGAAACCTTCCGCGTGGTGCGTTCGAATAGCGGGACGCCCAGTTCGTTCTCGAGTTTGCGGAGTTGCTGGCTCAGGGCCGACTGCACGACATATTCGTTGACCGCCGCCTTGGTGAAGCTCTGGGCGTCGGCCAGTGCGACGGCGTAACGCAACTGCTGAAGGTTCACGAGAATTCACTTTCGATGATGAATCGAATCATATCTATGCGTTGGACTGAGAAGTGCGGCGGAGCCAGAATCATCGAATGTCCATGTCGCCGGTTCGGGTATCCGCACGGCCGACCGGCCTGTCGAACACCAACGACTGCTCCGACCTGAAGGTGCGCGAGGCCGTCACCGCCGAGTTGACCGCGCTGCCGTTCCTGGGCGAGGTGACCTGTTCGGCCTCCACCGTCGTCGCGGGGTCGATTGAAGAGTTGATCTTCACGTACACGGTCGGGCAGTCCGGCATTGCCGACAGCGGTTGGCTGAAGCTCTGCTTTCGCTTCTATTCCGACTGGGACTTGCAGACCACCGACCCCCAAGCACGCGACTTCGCGTCGGCACGACTGCTCACCCGCTCGCTGGTTGGTGGGGCGTCGGAAAGCTCAGTGGCCACGGCGCGGCAACTGAAGATTCGGTACGACATCAAGGGCGGTGAGCGGCCGTTCCAAAAGGCGCTGCTGATCCACGTCGTCGACGGGTATCTCCGTCCGGGCGACATCATCGAAATACGCCTGGGGGACCGCCGATTCGGTGGGCCGGGCACCCGCGTGCAGACGTTCGTCGAAGACGAGTTCGAATTCCACCTGTTCGTCGATCCGCTGGGGACGTCGCGAATGGCCCGCGCCGCTCTGTCGCGGCTGGCAATAGTCCCCGGTCCGCCGGAACGCCTTGCGGTCCAGGGTCCGCGGGTGGTGCGTTCCGACTCGGCTAGCGCCGATATTCGAGTGCACCTGCAGGACCACTGGGGCAACGCATGCCGCGACATCACCGCCGCTGTTCAGGCTCGGGTGGGCGAAATAACCGTTGCTTCGGCCGAATTCCCGAGCGAAGGATGGGCGGCTGTCACCGTGACGGTGCCGGCGGAGCATCGCTGCATCGACGTCGTTGCACGGACCGCATCCCACCCGATCGGCGACGAAAAGTGCTACCTGGATCAGATCGACGACTTCCCCTCTCCGCGAGCGTTATTCGCAGATCTGCACGTGCACTCCAACGACACGGTGGGTACCCAGGACACACCGTCAAACCTGACGTACGGACGAGATGTCGGGGCGCTGGACGTCATCGGATACACAGCCAACGACTTTCAGATCACCGACGACGTCTGGGCTGACGTCGTCGCGGCCTGTCGCGACATCAACGAAGACGGCAGACTGGTCTGCTATCCCGGCGTGGAATGGTGCGGAACGGCCGGCGTCGGTGGTGATCACAACGTCGTTTTCCTCGGGGAGGACACGACTCTCGCGCGCTCGCTCGAATGGCATTCGGGTATGGCAACTTCGACGCCCGTTCCGCAGACATGGCCGATCACCCAGCTGTATGCCGCCTACGACAAGGACCCCGATTCGTACCTACTGATCCCGCATGTCGGCGGACGGCGGGCCATTCTCGACTGGCACCATCCCCAACTGGAGCGATTGATCGAGGTGCATTCCGCATGGGGAACCAACCCGTGGTTCTTCGAGGATGCGATGGCTCGCGGGCTGCGGCTCGGTGCCAGTGCCGCAAGCGACGAGCACCGCGGACGGCCCGGCGGCGGCGCGCCCGGAGCGAACATATTCGGCGGACATGGCGGCCTCACCGGTGTGCTGGCGTCCGAACTCACCCGCGACAGTGTCGGTCGGTCCCTGCGGGATCGACGGACCTGGGCCACGACCGGCGCGCGCGCGGTGGCGCTGCTGCGTAGCGGCGATCACTGGATGGGCGACGAGATCGACTGTGACACAACTGAACTTGCAGCAGACTACGCGCTCTTTGGCACGACGGGCTGGGAAGAGCTCCACGTCTGGGACGCGACGGGGTTGCTGTATCGGCGTGACTTCCACAGCGAGACCGGCTTGTCCGACACCCTGGTACGCATCCGGTGGGGCGGCGCGCGGCACAAAGACCGCTACCGCTGGGCTACCTGGACCGGACGGCTCACGGTTTCAGGCAGC
>Ga0134128_10009029_pt1 | contig 11991 bp, 7 predicted proteins | sample KB31754_FD_96462 | JGI IMG/M metagenome (GOLD analysis project Ga0134128, IMG submission 96462) | Terrestrial soil microbial communities with excess Nitrogen fertilizer from Kellogg Biological Station, Michigan, USA - KB3-175-4 | ecosystem: Environmental > Terrestrial > Soil > Unclassified ...
CGTCCCAGCAACAGGTTTTCCGGATTCGCTGTTGCCCGCTCTATGCTCTCGTGCATCACACTCCCTGATATGCACGCAAATTGCCACCTTTGGCGCTGCGCTACATGCCCATTGCATTGCTCCACGCCGAACAGCCGACGCGCATAGCAAAACGCAACTGCACGCCTTAGATGCCGCCAGTACCGTTCGCGTAGCTTCCTCCCCGGGCCAAATCAACGACGTAATCCGCTCATTCCAGTAACTCGGGATGCGAAAAGAGGAGACCTGCGGGCTCGCCTCGATCGAGACAGTGCGCTTCTCTTCTGCTGGCGAACAGATAACGAGCGGGTTAGCTACAGAAGGTTTTGCCGCGACCGATGTGTGCAGGAAACAGGCATCTTTCTGGAAAAAAGTGTGCATCTCACCCGTGTACATTAGCAGCAGGCTCGCAAGCAGAAGCCGGGCGTTTTCCGGTCGAAAGCAGGCCGGTTTTTCCGAGGAGTACGTCGTTCCCACCGGGGCCGGAGCGCGATCTGCAGAGGTTTTCAGATGCGCCAGCAGGCGGCTCTGGCTCTCCGCCGGGTTCCCGGCAGTCGCCGGGAGTGGGATCATATGGCCGGCTTACGCGTCGGCACCGTTGAAGACACACGGAAGCGGTCATTTCCTGTGTGGCAGGTTGAGGTTTCCACTGATGGATCGCCCGTTGCGAATGCTGGTCGCGCAGAACGAGCCCGAGATCGCCGCAATTTACAACCCGCTCTTCCCTTCGCCGAGGTTCAGCGTAGAATACGCGGCTTCTGCAGAGCAGTGCTTGCGCTTGCTCGAGCGGCGCTCGCCTGGCTACGACCTGGTCCTGATCGATGATCGCTTGCCGGACTCCAGCGCGGTTGAGGCGTTGAAGCGTATACGCGCAGCACGACCCGACGCACCGGTCGCGTTGATGGCCGCTCATCTCAGTCCCAGATTCCTTTTTGACGCCACTCAGGCCGGGGCAAGCGGGTTCCTGACCAGGCCCATACGCTCCACTGATCTGGAAGAACTCTTATCGACGGTGTGCCCACGTCATACGGACTCGGTTGCTGAGCCGCCGGCGGCCATGCATATTGAAGACCTCGGAGGCGGACAGTTCTTCCTCGCGGCTTCTCCCGCGATGCTCGAGATTCTGCACCATGTCCGCATGCTGAGCCGTGCCGATGTTCCCGTGCTGATTACCGGCGAAAGCGGCGTCGGCAAGGAAGTCGTCGCCACGCTGATTCACAAGCATTCGCCGCGCGCAAACCGCACATTCCTCAAAGTGAACTGTGCGGCGTTACCGAACGATCTGCTGGAAAGCGAGCTATTCGGATACGAAGCCGGCGCGTTCACTGGTGCGGCGAAAGCGAAGCCCGGCAAGTTCGACGTCTGCGATAAGGGCACGATCCTGCTGGATGAGATTGGCGAGATGAGCCCGCAACTGCAGGCCAAACTGCTGCACGTCCTGCAGGACGGCACCTTTGGGCGGCTCGGATCGCGCCTGAATACCAAAGTCGATGTCCGCGTAGTTGCAGCTACGAACATCGACATTGAGCAGGCCATCGCCGATAAGCGCTTCCGGGAAGACCTCTACTATCGGTTGAATGCTTTCGTCCTCCACGTCCCGCCTCTGCGCGAACGCACAGAAGAGATTCCGTGGCTCCTGGAGAATCTGTCGGGCAAGCTCGCCGCGTCTCATGGCCTGGAGCCGATTCAGTTCTCGGCGCGAACGGTTGCTGCCGCGGTGCGCTACCACTGGCCAGGGAATTTGCGGGAACTCGGCAACTTCGTCAAGCGTTACCTGATCATGCGCGACGAGACGGCGGCGCTGGTGGAACTCGAATCCAAGGTTGTTGCCCATCCTCCCGTGCTCTCGATGACCAATCCGGCTGCTGCGGGGGTGATTGCTCCTGCCGCGGCGGGGCTGAAATCTGCTGTCCGCTCGACGAGGGATCAGACCGAGAGCCGCATGATTCGCGAGGTACTGGAGGAGTCTCGGTGGAATCGCCGGATCGCCGCAGAACGGCTCCAGATCAGCTACAAGTCCCTGCTTCAGAAAATCCGCTACTACAATCTGGAAGCATCGGCGTGAGGCACCCCAGACACTGAATTGGGCGGCGGCCTGCTGCAAATACAGTGCACAAAGATGCACACCTGCGGTCCGCCCGCAGGTGCGTCCAACTGGCTTCTCCGAGCGTGCGGCCCTTCCAGTTCCCTCCTCAAAAGCCCCAAATCCAGCAGAGTAGAACCAGAATTGCCCCGTTGCGCCTCGCCGGCAAAATCGCGCCGGGTGTCCGTACGCGAACGGATTTGGCAGACGATTTGCACATTCAGCAGTGGAAAGGTTTGCCAGGGGGAAGAGTGTTCCGAGCACGCGGGCCGTTTGCGTTCGGCAGGAAGACAGGACGGGGTGACGACATATGACTCGGGAATGGGTCCTGAATCACGTGCCGTCGCACCCTGTCAGTTCCTGGGTCATTCGGCATGGCGTCTATCCATTTTGGCTGCGCCGCAATCATCCGTACTACTTCCGCTATGCCCGCCAGTTTCATAAGACGCAGCACTTCTCGGCGGATGAACTGCACCACTGGCAATCGCAACGGCTGCGCGATCAGCTGCTGCATGCGTTCCGTAACATCCCCTTTTATCGGCGTCGCTTCGAAATGGCCGGCATGACTCCGCTCGACATCCAAACTCCCGAAGACCTGAAAGCCGTGCCGGTGCTCACCAGGGGTGAACTGCAGAAGCATGGTGCGGAACTGCTGGCCGGGAACGTCCCGCCGGAACAGCGCGTACCCCAGCAAACGAGCGGTGCCATGGGAATGCCGGTGCAGTTCTGGGTGGACGCGGAGCGCATCGATTCCCGGCGTGCCAGTCTCGATCGCCACAATGCCTGGGCAGGACTGCGTCCGGGCACCTGGTATGCTCAGTTATCCGGCTCGCCCGTCGATGCTGCACATGGGGCGCAGGAGATCCGCTGGCGCGACCGTTTCCTCGATCGCCGGTTGACGCTGAACACTTCCCTCATCTCCGATGAGGACCTCGCTCGGTTTGTTCAGTTGCTGCGCCGCTTCCGTCCGCGGGTTTTGGTGGCTTATGCCCAGTCGGCTGTCCTGTTCGCACGGTACTGCGAACAAAACGGCCTTCGTGATCTCCACTTTCGATCGATCATCGTCACTGCCGAGATGCTTCTGCCCGGGCAGCGAGCTCTTCTGGAAGAGATCTTTCACGGGCAGGTCTTTAACCGCTACAGCAGCAAGGAATTCTCGGTAATCGCCAGCGACTGCCCGGAACTGACCGGCATGCATCTGAACGCCGATGCTCTGATTGTTGAAGTAGACCCGTCGGCCGGGTTGGCCGCCGGAACCGGCCGCGTGCTCGTTACGGATCTCCTGAACCGGGCCATGCCACTCATCCGCTATGAGATCGGCGATGTCGCCAGCCCACTCGAAACAGCAGCCTGCCCCTGCGGGCGCGCGTTTCCCCGCATCATCAACCTGCGCGGCCGTGTCACTGACTTCCTGGTGACGCCCGACCATTACCGCATCTCCGGCGTGCCGCTTGCCTCAATTGCCGCCGACTTACCACAGGTCCGGCAGGTGCAACTGCTGCAGTCGGAGCCGGCGCGGGTGCAATTGCGCGTTGTTCCCGGCGAACAATACAGTATGGCCACGGTCGCGGAGCTTCGTCGCCGGCTGGACGTCTACTTCCGCGGCAAGGCGGAGATCACCGTTGTGACCGTGGAAAGGATCCAGCCCCGTCGTTTGGGTAAATTTCGCCTGACGCAGTCCTCTGCCGGTCTGAGTGATTTATTTGCGGGGCAGCGAATCGCATGAGATCCTGGCTTCAGCAAAATGTTTTTCTGCCGCTCTACGATGGCGACCAATATCGGGGGCTGGCCAGCCGCATGGCCGAGTTGCAGAGCTTCGACGCCATGCCGGTCCCCGATCAGGTCTCGATTCTGGAACAAAGGATCCGGGGCTTACTCGACCATGCCTATAAGACCTCGCCCTATTACCGCCTCGTTTTCGACCAGATCCGTTTTCGATCGTCGGACTGGGAATACGGCGAGCCTCTCCCCCTGCCGGAACTGAACCGCGAACTGATCCGTGCCAACGTTGAAAACCTAAGTTCCCGTATGTATCGACCCGATCAGCTTCGCCGCGTCAGCAGCGGCGCGACCATCAATGTTCCGCCCACCGCGCTCTGGCGCGACGAGGAATCGCATCGCAACAAAGCTGCCACGCAGTATCACCTGAATCGAATATCCGGCTTCGATCTGGGAATGCGGCTGCTCGAAGTTCGCGCCGCCGAGCGCGAACCGGGCACCGATCAGCACCTGCTGCGCCGGCTCTACGAACAACACGTTCTCGGCTGTCTAACCGCCACGGTTCGCAGGCATGACGATGCGGCGTTCCGCAGCTTGCTGCAGATTCTGAACCGGTACCAGCCGGAAGTGATACGCGGCCCCTCCACCACTCTGGCTCTCTTCGCCGAGTGGCTGCGCAGCTGGGCCACTGTGTGGCACCGCCCCGCGCTGGTAATCGCTACCGCGGAAACTCCTGCCATCGAAACGCGCCAGGTCATGGCGGAAACATTTGGCTGCAGAGTCACGACCCAGTACTTCTGCCCGGACATCGGGCTGCTCGCAGCCGAATGCCGCGAGGCCGAACGCGTTCATTTTCACCCGTGGGCCTGCTACGTGTCGCTGGTGCCCACTGGGCGGTCAGTCGATGGCACGGTTTATCGTCTTATCGTCACGGATCTGCTGAACTACGGCATGCCGATGATTCGCTATGATGCCGGCGACTCCGTCCTGTTTGAGGAGACGCCCTGCGCCTGTGGATCGTGGTATCCCTCTGTGCCGGCGGTGCTCGGATCAGCCGTCGAGAGCCTCGTGCTTCCCGATGGCACGCTGATGGCCGGCGCGCCGATGGTCATGCGCGCCAGGCAGTCGCTGCGCACTGTGCGCGAAGTCCAGCTCGTTCAGAAGTCCATCGACAGCATGCTCCTGCGCTTCTCGGCAACCGGCGATAACTCCGACGCAGATCAGGAACTCCGCGTCTTCCGCCGCAACGTCGAAGATACCTTCCGCATTCCTCTGCGCTGGACCGTGGAACGCGTCGCGGAAATCCCCCGCGAACGCTCCGGCAAACTGCGGGTTGCCATTTCCGAAGTGTCGCGCGACCGCAGCGACCCGGACCATCAACGCGCAAGCTGAACGCCTGCGCGGCAAAAGAAAAGCCAGCCCATGGCGGGCTGGCTTTTCGCGTCTGATTGTAGATCAGGCTAGTTGCTGTTGCTGTCGTCGCGGCGATGCAGCGTAGGCCGATCGTTGCCGTTGGTGTTCCCCTGGTCCGAACCGTCAGCCGAGCTGACGCGGCGCAGAGACGGCTTGCCCTTCTTGTTATCGATGATGCGACGCTTGTTCTGAATCCGCGCCAGCCGGGCCTTCACGTCGTTGAATTCCGACGTGGTGACCAGATACTGATCCTTTGGAGGCAGAATCGTAGCGATCTCCTCCTCCGAGTGCTGAATGCGATCCGGCGTCTGCGGATGGTTCTCAAACACCTTGGCCACCGCGCCGGGCTTCGTCTTCTGCAGGTTCTCGATCTTCTCGAAGAACGTTACGAACGCCTGCGGGTCGTAACCGGAGCGGAACATGTACTCGACACCGAGATAATCCGCCTGCGCCTCGAACTCGCGCGAGAACTCCAGAAACGTGATCGGGATCATCAGCTGCGTCGCTTCGTAGATGCCGTAGCCGGTCCAGCTATAGCCGGTCATCATGATCAGCGGCACCATGCCGATCTGCGCGTAGTTAGCGCGCGTCATCTCGCGTGCGGCGTGATGGGCGCACACGTGCGCGATCTCGTGCGCCATAACGCCGGCGAGCTCTGCTTCCTCGTCGGCGGCCAGGATCAACCCTGAGTTCACGTAGAAGAAACCGCCGGGCAGCGCCATCGCGTTGATCTCGTCGGTGTCGATCACCTTGATCGTGAACGGCACCTTGCAGTCGGAGTTCTTGACGATGTTCTGGCCGATCCGGTTCACGTATTCCGTGATGACTGGGTCAGTGATAAAGCGGGTGCTCTTCTCAATCTCGTCTGCGTACTGCTTGCCCATCCGGATCTCGGATTCCGTCGAGTACCAGTTGCCCATTCCGCGGCATCCGATGCAGCGAGTCCCGACCGCGTTCACATCCTCAAGGCTCCCCGTCTTCACCCCCGGCATCTTGCCGTCCTTGTCCGGATAGACCTGCTTGAAGGGATTGACATTCGGATCAGTCAACGCCTGGTTCTCATTCCCGCTTGGCTTCCAGCCCTGATCCTGGTCTGGCGAGACCGTTGGCTTCTGCTGGACGCAGATGTCTCCGCCCGCACCAGGCGCGCGATGCAATACGGGCCCCGGGCATGTCTCGTCGGTCTGCTTCTCCTGCTTATCGGCGGTGGCAGGCGTCGCCTGATCGGCCGCTGGTGCAGCCGCCGGCGCCGATGATCCCGAATTCGATCCAGGTGAATTTGTGCTCTGAGCGACGGCAAGAGAGCCGAAAAGAGCCAGCGTTGCGGAAGCCAGCAGACTGAGGGTCAATTTGCGGGTGGGCATCGGTAAAGCCTCTCCAGGGCGAACAAAGCCCTGCTCACTTTAGACGTAGTATGCGCCTTTTGCGTAATGTCCGGCGCCAGCTTTTATTTCAATCCGGCGGCCGCTTTCAGATGTCCCGATGGCGTCATTTTGCGGTCAGTTTTCCATCATCCTGAAAGCAAAAGGTGCGGCTCCGGGCGACCCCTGCTGAACCGGCTCCACGGACAGGCTACTTCCACGTCACTGTGGGCATGATCTGCGCCTTATCGACCCGGTCCCTGTACCGGATCGCGAACTGCAGCAGCGAGGTCAGCAGAGACTCCGACAGACAGTGCGGGACCAGGCCCAAATCCTTCAGTTGCGTGTTCTTCGCGTTGTAATAATGCGCTTCCTTCTCTACCCGCGGATTCTTCACGTGGTCCACTTCGACCTTCATCCCGGCATCTTCGCCGGCCTTCTTCACCATCAGGGCCAGATCCAGGACGCTGAACTGCTCCGTGAATTGATTGAAGACGCGAAATTCGCCTTCCGCGGCAGGGTTAGCCACGGCGATCTCCATGCAGCGAACCGTATCTCGAATGTCCAGAAATCCGCGGGTCTGCCCGCCGGCTCCGTAGACCGTCAGCGGGTGGCCAATGGCGGCCTGAATACAGAACCGGTTTAGAGCCGTGCCGAAGACCTCGTCATAGTCCAGCCGGTTGATCAACACGTCGTCAATGGCGGTCTGGTCGGTCAATACCCCGTACACCACCCCCTGGTTCAGGTCCGTTGCGCGGAGGCCCCAGATTTTGCAGGCAAAACGGATGTTGTGGGTGTCGTGCACTTTGCTCAGGTGATAAAACGAGCCGGGTTGCATCGGGTACGGCAGCCTGTCTTCGCGGCCGTTGTGGCGGATGGTGATGTAGCCTTCCTCGATGTCGATGTTAGGCTGCCCGTACTCGCCCATCGTGCCCAGCTTCACCAGATGCGTCGCTTGATTAAACTCCCGTATTGCAAAGAGCAGGTTAAGGTTACCGACGACGTTGTTGACCTGCGTCATCACCGCGTGTTCCCGGTCGATCATCGAGAACGGAGCCGACCGCTGCTCGCCGAAATGCAGAATCGCCTCGGGCTCGAACTTCCGCATGAAACTTTGCACGAAGGGGTAGTCGCAGATGTCACCGACGAAGAGTTCAATCTTCTTTCCTGTGAGTTGGTGCCATCGGTCAACGCGATGCCGGATTGGCGCGATCGGCGTCAGCGTGTCGACGCCGAGGGTCTGGTCCCAGTGGCGGCGCACCAGGCTGTCGACAATCCCCACGTCATAACCGCGATCCGACAGGTAGAGAGCCGTGGCCCACCCGCAATATCCGTCGCCTCCGACTACCAAAACTTTCATCGATCTTCCTTCAGTGCAGAGATTGGCGAACGCCTGCCAGCTCGGCAGGTTGCTCGTCCTGATTACTCATAAGCCCGAACGGCCCCCTGGGGCGGCCCCTCGGCGATTGTAAGGGAAAGCTCAAACCGTTGAATCTTCTCGTCAATGGACGGATCAACGCCGACTTCAGTTTACCTGCTGGAGGCGGTCAATGAGCTTCTGGGCCAGACTCTCTCCGGATTCCGACCACAGTAGCCGCGTCGAGATTCCGCCGTTCTTCTGGACGAGATTGGTGAACGTGACCAGTTGCTGCACATTCTGTTTCACGCGCTGCACGGCGTCTTCGTCCAGATCCAGGTCTTCGTACAGGAAGGGCGTGTCCGGTCCGAAGTCGATGCGGATGTGCCCGTTTGTCTCGTACGCCTGATCGTCGAACTCAGGGCCGAATGCCACCACGCGCACGATCCGTGGCTCATGGCGCCACATCGTGTCCAGCCCGCCCGCCGACTGCTCCGGAACCCATAGCTCCCATACCAGCTCAAATTCCCAGGCGTAATCGTCGTGCGCGTTTTCCATCGCGCCGGCAATCACCGCTTCGGGGACGGCCGCCTCGTCATCGGCCTCGTTCCGATACACGCGTTGCCACACCGGCGATTCGTTCCATGAAATGGGATACACCGTGGCAGCCGAGATCTTGTCCGATCCGCCGGCGGCTGCAAACTGCTCCATGACTTTCTGAAGCGCGCCCGGAAGCGCCGCCATCCGGAAATTCGGATACCACAAGCTCAGATACAGCTGATCCGCCATGCCACGCCTGAAATCCCTGTTGGCGACGGCAGCTGAACGCACATCGCATCGGGATGGAGCGATGAAATCAGGACTGCAGGCCCGAAGTCAACGGCCACTTGCCCACCAGGGTCGGAGGATCCCGCTACTGGTTGAAGAACTCGCCCATGCCCGCAGCGCCCGCTGCACTGCCCGGGGGGTCGGGCAGATTCAGCAGGCTCATGACGGTGCGCAGCATGCTTCCGTGCTGATACAAAAACGTGCTTTTCTGCTGGTAGCCCACTTTAACCGGCGGACCCCAGAAGAGAGCCGCCACGTGGCCGCCGCCGTACGCTACGTCTGTATCCACTGATTCGTCGAAATCCACGATCAGCACTCCATCCCCGCCGGTCTGAAATGCCTTATCGTTCATCAGCGGCTGCACGATGCGAGCCTGGAGCCAGGCATCCGCCTGCTGCGGCGGACCGGTATGTGCGTCGTCGTTGATATCCGGCACGATGAACGAAAACCGCGGGAGATTGCCGCTCGCCAGATCCTGGCCAAATTGCGTAAACGGGTTAATGACCGTGTTCGCCACCTGTGCATTGTTGGCTACATCCGAGAGCATCGCGAACGGGTCATGCCGAATGACATATCCCCCCGTGTCTCCACCGAGGTAACCCTGCTTGATGTCTTCCGCGTAGACCTTGAACGACACGCCCTGGCTTAGCATGTGGCGGGCAAGATTGTCGACGTCCCAGACTTTGGTGGAACTGTCGTCGAACGTCAATGTCTGCCCCGTGGTGAGCATGAAATAGTCCGGAAGGGACCCGTGGGCGTCTGCATAGTAGTTGGTCGCTAGTGCCCCTTTGGGGATCAGGTTGTTGTAGTTCGTCCAGATTTTCGTGTTCCCGACGACGGACTCGTAGCTCTGGTTCTCCTCCATCACCAGCACAACGTGCTGGCTTTGCGGGATGGTCCCGGAGGACGGGGCGGCCCTGGTCAGCATGCTGTCCTTCGAGCCACCGCCACACCCGGCGATCGCAACAGTGACCGCAGCGACCGCGGTGGCCAGAACTGCCCTGGACTGGGGAGAAATGTCTTGCCAGAAGGATGGACTGCTCATTCTTCGGCCCAAGCGTTACCTCGCATTAACTTTGGATGCAGTGAACCCGGCCTGAACTGGCTCGCATTGGAAAATGCCTGATCTCGCTCAATTTGCGTGCGTTAGGCAGGTGATAATGGAGCTGTGGCGCTGCTGCCTTCCATCCCCGCCCCGGTGAATCCCAGCGGGCCCCTTGAATGGGACCGCTTTGTCGCGCTGCTTGGCGCCTCGGCCCAGTCTTCGCTTGGGCGCCTCTGGCTCGCCAGTCTGACGCCGTCTTCCGACCGCGCATGGATTGCCCGCCAGCACGCGCTCGTCGCTGAAATGCGGGTGCTCGCCACATCCGGCGCTGTACCCATTACCCGATCCCTCTTCGATCCCTCCGACCTCCTTGCCAAGGCGCGCATTGAAGGCGTGGCGCTCCAATCGGAGGAACTGCGCAGCCTCATTGCTCTCGCCGAGGAGATCGCCTCCTGGACCGACCTGATCCGCACACCGCCTGAGGCCGCGAATGGCCGTATCCCGGAACTGACCGCGCTCTCCCACGATCTGCTCGCCACCAGCCTGCGTCCGCTGACGGAGAATCTGCGCGAGAAGATTCTGCCCGACGGCACTCTCTCCGACGACGCCTCCCCTGGACTGCGCCGCATCCGCCGCGAAACAGAGCGCCAGCAGCGCGCCATCGAGGAGAGCCTGCGTTCGGCCCTGCGCCGCTTCTCAGAAGGCGGCAGCACGCAGGACGAACTGATCACGATTCGCGGCGAGCGGTTCGTCATTCCGGTCAAAACCGAATGGAAGCGCCGCGTGCAGGGCGTCGTCCATGGCGCGAGTTCGAGCGGCCAGACCGTTTACGTCGAGCCGCTCGAAACCATCGAACTGAACAACGAACTGGTTCGTCTGCTCGAAGAAGAACAGGCCGAGATTCACCGCATCTTCCTCGCGATGACTCGCCAGATCGCACAGTTCTCCGCGCCTCTGCTCTCCGGAGCGTCGGTCCTCGCCGAAGTCGACACGTTGCTCGCCCGCGCGCGGTTCGCTCAGGAATACGACTGCTCGATCCCACGGTTCTCGCCCGAAGAAGCACCGGAATTCCGCCTGCGGGCTGCACGGCACTCCATCCTCGAACGGCGCCTTCGCAGCGAATCGAAAACCGTCGTCCCCATCTCGCTGGAACTCTCCGGCGCCAACAGGCAACTGATCATCAGCGGTCCAAATACCGGCGGCAAGACTGTCACCCTCAAGACCGCGGGCCTGCTCGCGATGATGGCCCAGGCCGGCGTACCCGTCCCGGCCGACGAAGCCGTCACGCCTGTCTTCGACGCCTTCCTTGCCGACATCGGCGATGCGCAGTCCATCGAACAGGACCTGTCCACCTTCTCCGCGCACGTAAAGAACATCAACCGCATCGCCGAAGAGGCGACATCGCGTTCACTCGTGCTGCTCGATGAGCTGGGCTCCGCGACCGATCCCGAGGAAGGCTCGGCTCTCGCCGTGGCGATCGCGGAGCATTTTCTGAGAGCCGGAGCATGGTCCATCGTCTCCACGCACCTGACCTCGCTGAAGGTTTACGCCGAGAACGCTCCCGGAGCTGTGAACGCCGCCGTGGGCTTCGACGAGCACACCCTGGCTCCGACCTACGAGTTGCGCCAGGGCGTCCCCGGAACCTCGGCCGGCATTAACATCGCGCAGCGTCTCGGCCTGCAACCGGCCATCGTCGCAGGAGCGCGCGACCGCCTCAGCACGCAAACCCAGGACATCGCACGGTTTCTGGAAAGCCTCCACGAGCAGCTCTCGTCCCTCGACGTGGAGCGAGCCCGCGTGCATCGGCTCGAGCAGGAACTCGCCGCCGAGCGCGCCCGCCTTGCCGCCGAGGGCATGAAGGAATGGCGCGCCAAGGTACGGGATCTCGAGACTCAGCTCCAGTCGCTGCTGAAAGACTTCGAATTCCAGGCCCGCGAAACCGTTCGCGCTGTTGAAGACAAAGCGGCCCGGCAGAAGCTGTCGAAAGACGCCGAACGCCGCATTGCGCGCCTGCGCCGGCAATTTTCCGAAAGCTTCAACACGGCCATCGTCGCCCAGCACACCGGCGCCGACCGCGGCGACCAGAACGCGCAGCCACACATCGCCCGTCATGTAGCCGAGGGCGACACCGTCCGGTTGCGTTCCCTTGGCAAGACCGCCATCGTCC
>Ga0134128_10009032_pt1 | contig 11987 bp, 12 predicted proteins | sample KB31754_FD_96462 | JGI IMG/M metagenome (GOLD analysis project Ga0134128, IMG submission 96462) | Terrestrial soil microbial communities with excess Nitrogen fertilizer from Kellogg Biological Station, Michigan, USA - KB3-175-4 | ecosystem: Environmental > Terrestrial > Soil > Unclassified ...
ATGAACGGCGGTCTCGCGGCCAACGCGAAGCTTCTTGGTCGGCTCGCGGGCGAATGGCCGGATCAGGCTCCTCGAAGGCTCGCAGTGTGTGTCCCCGCGCCCTATCTCGCGCAGGCGCAGGCTGCGCTCGAAGGGAGCGCGGTTGCGTGGGGTGTGCAGGACGTGAGCGAGCACGCGGCGGGGGCGTATACCGGTGAGGTCTCGGCGGCGATGGCGGCGGAATTCGGGTCCCGCTACGCGATCGTCGGCCATTCTGAGCGGCGGCGGCTGCACGGCGAGTCCGACCGCGTCGTCGGCGCGAAGGCGGGTGCAGCGCTCGACGCCGGGCTGGTCCCGATTGCATGCGTCGGCGAGACGCTCGTCGAGCGCGAGCGCGGAGAGACCGATCGTGTCGTGACACGACAGATCGACGCGCTGATCGCCGGGCTCGGGGAACGGCTGCGCGACTGCGTGTTCGCCTACGAACCGGTGTGGGCGATCGGAACCGGCCGGAATGCGACCCCCGGCGAGGCGGAAGCGGTCCACGCGCTGCTGCGGAGCCGGATGGCCGCGGCGGGCGCGCGCGACGTGACGCTTCTTTATGGAGGCAGCGTGAAGGCGGCCAACGCGAAGGCACTTTTCGCGATGTCCGACGTGGATGGCGCCCTGGTGGGCGGTGCATCACTCGATGCTGACGAATTTCTGGGCATCGCCCGGGCCTGACGGGCCGGCGATGCGGAGCAGGCGGCAATGAGCTTGTTGCAAAACCTCGTTCTGGTCCTACACGTACTGGCGGCGATCGCCATCTGCGGCTTTGTGCTGCTCCAGCACGGCAAGGGTGCCGACATGGGCGCGGCGTTCGGCGGCGGCTCGTCGGGCAGCCTGTTCGGCGCGTCGGGTTCCGCCAACTTTTTGTCGCGAACCACCGCGATCCTCGCTGCGCTCTTCTTTGCCACGAGCGTCGCACTCACCTGGTTCGGCGCGCAGCACGGCGCGCCGGTCGGCGTCATGGAGAAGGCCGCTGCGGAGCAGAGCGCGGCTCCGGTGCCGCCCGCGTCGCAGGCGCCCGCCGACGCAGCGGGCAAGTCCGCCCCGGCTGGCGAAGCAGGCCCGTCGGGGAGCAGTCAGGTCCCTGGCGCGGTGCCCGCCGCGGCGGGACAGACGAGCCCGGTACGGGCGGAAGCTGCGCCAGCCAAGACCGGCGCAGGGGAAGTGCCAAAATGACGATTACGCCGACGTGGTGAAATTGGTAGACACGCTGTCTTGAGGGGGCAGTGGCGAAAGCCGTGGGAGTTCGAGTCTCCCCGTCGGCACCAGCGAACGGTGACAGCGCAGTTGAACGAAGCAGCACAGTAGCGGGCCGCTCCGGCGGCCGGTCGGCAGGCGGCACACGATCACCGCGGCGACCGCCGCGACGGGAGCACGTGTCGGCGATCGGCGCGGGCTGAACGCTGGATTCCTCACTCCTCAATTCATTATTCCCACCCCCCGACCCTCACTCCCCGCCCGCCCGTGCTCGCCGAATACTTCCCAATCCTCGTCTTCATCCTCTTCGGAATCGTGCTCGGCGCGGTGATGCTCGGCGCGGGCCGCTTCGTTTCGCCGAACCATCCGGACCCCGAGAAGCTCTCAGCCTATGAGTGCGGCTTCGAGGCGTTCGAGGACGCACGGATGAAGTTCGATGTCCGCTATTACCTGATCGCGATCCTGTTCATCCTGTTCGATCTCGAGATCGCGTTCCTGTTTCCGTGGGCGGTCGTGCTGCGCGACGTCGGTATGTTCGGCTTTGTCGCAATGCTGATCTTCCTCGCGATCCTCGTCATCGGATTCATCTACGAGTGGAAGAAGGGCGCCCTGGAGTGGGACTGAGCGATGGCCATTGAAGGCGTACTGGAGCAAGGTTTCGTCACGACGACGCTCGACAGCGTGATCAACTGGGCGCGCAATGGCTCGATGTGGCCGATGACCTTTGGTCTCGCCTGCTGCGCGGTCGAGATGATGCACGCCGGAGCGGCCCGCTACGACCTCGATCGTTTCGGCGTCGTCTTCCGGCCGAGCCCACGCCAGTCCGACGTGATGATCGTCGCCGGGACGTTGTGCAACAAGATGGCGCCGGCGCTGCGCAAGGTCTACGACCAGATGGCGGAGCCGCGCTGGGTGATCTCGATGGGGTCGTGCGCCAACGGCGGCGGCTATTACCACTATTCGTATTCGGTGGTGCGCGGCTGCGACCGCATCGTACCGGTCGACGTCTACGTTCCCGGGTGTCCGCCGACGGCTGAGGCGCTGCTGTACGGAATTCTCCAGCTGCAGAACAAGATCTGGCGCACCAACACGATCGCACGATGATGGCGGCCAATTCCGACGATCTCGCCAGCCTCCTGCCCCCGCTGTTCGGGGACGCAGGCGCGCGCGTGACCGTCGACCGCGGCGAGGTGACCCTCGAGGTGCCGGCCGCGCAGTACCTGGCGACGATGCAGACGCTGCGCGACCACCCGTCGCTCAGATTCGAGATGCTGGTCGACCTTTGCGGCGTCGACTATGCGGGATTCGCCGGCGGCATGCACGAAGGCCCCCGCTTCGCCGCCGTTTCGCACCTGCTCTCGCTGTCGCGCAACCGGCGCGTACGCGTGCGTACGTTCGCGCCCGACGACGATTTTCCGGTCCTCGCGAGCGTGATCGGCGTGTGGCCCTCGGTCAACTGGTTCGAGCGTGAGGCGTTCGATCTCTACGGTCTCGTGTTCACCGGCCATCCCGACCTGCGGCGCATCCTCACCGACTACGGGTTCGTCGGGCACCCGTTCCGCAAGGACTTTCCGATCTCGGGCTACGTCGAGATGCGTTACGACCCGGAGCAGGCGCGGGTGATCTACCAGCCGGTGTCGATCGAGCCGCGCGTGGTCACGCCGCGGGTCATCCGCGAGGATAACTACGCCGACGAGAAGCCCGAGCCCGGCCCTCCGGACAGCCGCAGGCCGGCTACCGCACCGAATGGCTGAGACGCGCGACGACCGTGGCTGAGATCCGCAATTACACGATGAACTTCGGGCCGCAGCATCCGGCCGCGCACGGGGTGCTGCGCCTCGTGCTCGAGCTCGACGGCGAGGTCATCGCGCGCGCGGATCCGCACATCGGTCTCCTGCACCGCGCCACCGAGAAGCTCGCCGAGACGCGGACGTGGATCCAGTCGCTGCCCTACATGGACCGACTCGACTACGTGTCGATGATGTGCAACGAGCACGCGTACTGCCTCGCGATCGAGCGGCTGCTCGGCATCGAGATCCCCGAGCGCGCACTCTACATCCGCACGATGTTCGACGAGATCACGCGCATCCTGAACCACCTGATGTGGCTGGGTTCGCACGCGCTCGATGTCGGCGCGATGACGGTGTTCCTGTATGCGTTCCGCGAGCGCGAGGACCTGTTCGACATGTACGAGGCGGCATCCGGAGCGCGGATGCACGCCGCGTACTACCGCCCGGGAGGCGTCTACCGCGACCTTCCCGACCGCATGCCGCAGTACCAGGCGATGAAGACGCGCAGCGCGCGCGCGGTGAAGGCGCTGAACGCGAACCGTGAGGGGTCGCTGCTCGATTTCATCGAGGACTTCACGCGCCGCTTCCCGGCCTGCGTCGACGACTATGAGGTGCTGCTCACCGACAATCGCATCTGGAAGCAGCGCACCGTGGGCATCGGCGTGGTGAGTGCCGAGCGGGCGATCGCGCTGGGGTTCACCGGACCGATGCTGCGCGGCTCGGGCGTCCCGTGGGACCTGCGCCGCAAGCAGCCTTACGCGGCCTACGATCGGATGGAGTTCGACATCCCGGTCGGGACGAGCGGCGACTGCTACGACCGTTACCTGGTGCGCATGGCCGAAATGCGGCAATCCAACCGGATCGTCGCGCAGTGCGTCGACTGGCTGCGCAAGAACCCCGGGCCGGTGATCGTCGACAACTTCAAGGTGGCGCCGCCGCCGCGCGAGCGGATGAAGACCGGCATGGAGGACCTGATCCACCACTTCAAGCTTTTCTCCGAGGGCATGCACGTCCCGGCCGGCGAGGTCTATGCGGCGATCGAACATCCGAAGGGCGAGTTCGGCGTCTACGCGATCTCCGACGGGGCGAACAAGCCGTGGCGGATCAAGCTGCGCCCGCCCGACTACGTCCACCTGTCGGCGCTCGACGAGATGGCGCGCGGGCACATGATCGCCGACGTGGTCGCGATCATCGGCACCCAGGACATCGTATTCGGGTCGATCGATCGATGAGCATCATCTCGGAAGCCGCACGCGCGAAGATCGACCGCGAGGCGGCGAAATATCCCGCCGACCGGCGGCAGTCGGCGGTGATGTCGGCACTCGCGATCATCCAGGACGAGCACGGCTGGCTGTCGGTGCCGCTGATGGACGAAGTCGCACGCTACCTGGGCATGCCGCCGGTCGCGGTCTACGAGGTCGCGAGCTTCTACGAGATGTACAACCGCGCGCCGACCGGACGCTTCAAGCTCACGCTCTGCACCAACCTGCCGTGCGCGCTCGCCGGCGCCAACGCGGCCGCGAAACAGCTTCACGACCGGCTCGGCGTCGAGTTCGGCGAGACCACCGCCGACGGCTGCTTCACGCTGAAGGAAGGCGAGTGCATGGGTGCGTGCGGCGACGCGCCGGTGCTGCTCGTCAACAACAAGCGCATGGAGGGTTTCATGACACCGCCGAGGCTCGAGGCGCTCCTCGACGAGCTCTCTGCCGCTGCCGCGCGCGGCGAAGGAACGCCGAATGCGGTCGAGCCGGAGCCGAAGGCATGAACGCGCCGTCGGAGTTCATCGACTACGGACCCGACGCGGTGCTGCTCGCCGGCCTCAACGGGCGCAACTGGAGGCTCGCCGATTACGTCGCGCGTGGCGGCTACGAAGCGCTGAAGAAGATCCTCGCGCAGAAGACTCCGCCCGAGGAAGTGATCGCAGAAGTGAAGAAATCGGCGCTGCGCGGACGCGGCGGAGCCGGGTTCCCGACTGGGCTCAAGTGGAGCTTCATGCCGAAGCAGTACGCCGGCGACAAGTACCTCGTCTGCAACTCCGACGAAGGCGAGCCGGGAACGTTCAAGGACCGCGACCTCCTTCGCTACAACCCGCATGCGGTGTTCGAGGGCATGGCGATCGCCGCATGGGCGACCGGAAGCAACCGCGGCTACAACTACGTGCACGGCGAGATCTGGGACGTCTACGAGCGCTGCGAAGAGGCGATCGAGGAGGCGTACTCAGCGGGGTTGCTCGGCGACAACATTCTCGGCAGCGGCTTTTCCTTCCACCTCTACAATCACCACGGTTACGGGGCCTACATCTGCGGCGAGGAGACCGGGCTCCTCGAGTCGCTCGAAGGCAAGAAGGGCCTGCCGCGCTTCAAGCCGCCGTTCCCGGCGAACTTCGGGCTCTACGGCAAGCCGACGACGATCAACAACACCGAGACCTTCGCCGCGGTGCCGTGGATCATCAGGAACGGCGCCGAATGGTTCCTGAATCTCGGATTGCCGAACAACGGCGGCACCAAGATCTTCTCGGTGTCGGGCGACGTCGCGCACCCCGGCAACTTCGAGGTGCGTCTTGGCACGCCGTTTCCGAAGCTTCTCGAGATGGCCGGCGGAATGCGCGACGGGCGTCCGTTGAAGGCGGTGATCCCGGGAGGATCTTCGGCGCCGGTGCTGCCCGGTGCCACGATGATGGACCTGACGATGGATTACGACTCAATCGCCAAGGCGGGCTCGATGCTGGGCTCGGGCGCGGTGATCGTGCTCGACGACACGCGCTGCATGGTGAGGAGCCTGTTGCGGCTGTCGTACTTCTATTACGAGGAATCCTGCGGCCAGTGCACGCCGTGCCGCGAAGGCACCGGCTGGATGTGGCGGATGGTCAACCGCATCGAGCACGGCAAGGGCCGCCGCGAGGATCTCGACGTGCTGAACCAGGTCGCCGACAACATCCAGGGCCGCACGATCTGCGCGCTCGGCGATGCCGCAGCGATGCCCGTGCGCAGCTTCATTCACCATTTCCGCGGCGAGTTCGAGCACCACATCGACCACAAATGCTGCCTGGTTCCGGATTACCTGTGAGCGCACCGCTCGTCAACGTCGAGGTAGACGGCCGCACCGTACAGGTGCCGAAGGGGAGCCCGCTGATCGAGGCTGCAGCGAAGCTCGGCATCTACGTGCCGCACTTCTGCTATCACCGCAAGCTGTCGATCGCGGCGAACTGCCGCATGTGCCTCGTGCAGGTCGAGAAATCCCCGAAGCCGCTGCCGGCCTGCGCGACTCCGGTCGCCGAGGGAATGAAGGCGTGGACCCACTCCGAGCAAGCGGTCACCGCGCAGCGCGGCGTGATGGAGTTCCTGCTCATCAACCATCCGCTCGACTGCCCGATTTGCGACCAGGGCGGAGAGTGCCAGCTGCAGGACCTCGCTGTCGGCTACGGCGCCTCGGGATCGCGCTACGTCGAGCCGAAGCGCGTCGTCGTGCACAAGGAACTCGGCCCGCTCGTCGCCGCCGAGGAGATGACGCGCTGCATTCACTGCACGCGCTGCATCCGCGTCGGCCAGGAGATCGGCGGCATCATGGAGCTCGGCATGATCGGGCGCACCGAGCATGCCGAGATCGTGTCCTTCGTCGGCCGCACCGTCGACTCGGAGCTCTCCGGCAACATGATCGACGTCTGCCCGGTTGGCGCGCTCACCTCCAAGCCGTTTCGTTTCAGCGCGCGCACCTGGGAGCTCACGCGGCGGCGCAGCGTGTCCCCGCACGACGGCCTCGGCGCGAACCTCGAAGTTCAGGTGAAGAACGACCGCGTGATGCGCGTCGTTCCGTTCGAGAACGAGGCAGTCAACGAATGCTGGATCAGCGACAAGGACCGATTCTCGTACGAGGCCCTCTATGGTGACCAGCGGCTGGCCATGCCGATGATCAAGCAGGGGGGCGAATGGAAGGAGGTCGACTGGCCGGCAGCGCTAGAGTTCACCGCGCAAGGCCTTGCCGACGCGGTGAAGAAGCGCGGTGCGGTCGCGCTCGGGACGCTTGTCTCGCCGCACGCGACGCTCGAGGAGATGGCGCTCGCGGCGCGGCTCGTCCGCGGCCTAGGCAGCGACAACATCGACTTCAGGTTGCGACAGACCGACTTTCGCGATGCGGGCATGCGCGAAGGCATTCCGTGGCTTGGCATGCCGATCGCGGAGATCGGGCACCTCGACCACGCGCTGGTGATCGGGAGCTTCCTGCGCAAGGACCATCCGCTGCTTGCGCACCGGTTGCGTGATGCGGCGAAGAAGGGCGCGCAGATCACCACGTTGCATTCGACCGACGACGACTGGCTCATGCCCGTCGCGCACCGCGCGATCGTCCCGCCGTCGCTGATGCCGATGATGCTCGCCGAGATCGTCGTCGCCGCGGCGCAGGGGGCCGGCAAGCCGACACCGGAGGCGCTCGCCGGAATCGAGCCGACTGCCGGAGCAGAAGTGATCGCCGCGAGCCTCCTCTCGGGGGAGCGGCGCACGGTCTTCCTCGGCAATTATGCGATCCAGCACCCGGACGCGGCGCAGATCGCCGCACTCGCCGGGGCGCTCTGCACGCTCACCGGTGCGGCACTCGGCGTGCTGACCGAGGCCGCCAACACCGTCGGTGGCTACGTCGCCGGGGCGTTGCCGCAGGCAGGGGGCCTCGACGCGCAGGCGATGCAGGGTGTCGGCGGCGGCGAAGCGTGCCGTGCGTGGCTGCTGCTGCACGCCGAGCCCGAGTTCGACTGCGCCTATCCGGCGACGGCGCGGCAGGCGCTTCAGAGGGCCGATTTCGTCGCCGTGCTTTCGCCGTTCCGCCACGGCCTCGCCTACGCCGATGTCGTGCTTCCGGTCGCGCCTTTCACCGAGACTTCGGGGACCTTCGTCAACTGCGAAGGCCGGGTACAGACGTTTCGCGGCGTCGCCGCGCCGCATGGCGCCACCCGGCCGGCGTGGAAGGTGCTGCGCGTCATCGGGTCGCTCCTCGGCATCGAGGGCTTCGACGCGATCGAGAGTTCGGAAGCGGTGCGCGACGCGCTGCTCCCAGGCATCGCGAACGGAGGTGTCGTCGGCGGACTCTCGAACGCGTCGCGAGTCGAGCTCGTGAAGCCGGTGGCGGTCGCTGCGCCGGTCGAGCGCGTTGCCGACGTGCCGATCCACTTTGCCGATCCGCTGGTCCGGCGTGCGCCTTCGCTGCAGCAGACCGCCGACGCCCGTGCGCCGAAAGCGCGCGTCCATCCGACGCTCCTCGGCACGCTGGGGATCGAGGAGGGGGCGCAGATCAGGCTGCGTCAGGGCGGCGGCGAGGCGGTGCTCGCGACGCAGGCGGACCGCGGCGTTCCGCACGGCGTGATCCGCGTGGCGGCGGCGCATCCGTCGACCTGCGGCCTCGACGGCCTCTCGGGCACGGTCACCGTGGAGCCGGCGTGATGCTCGAGCCGATCGAGACCGCGATGGGGGCGTGGTGGCTGCCCGTGTGGACGATCGTCAAGGTGATCGTCATCGCGATCCCGCTGATCATCGCGGTCGCCTACCTCACCTACGCCGAACGCAAGGTGATCGGCTGGATGCAGGTGCGCATCGGGCCCAACCGCGTCGGGCCAGCGGGGCTGCTGCAGCCGTTCGCCGACGTCCTGAAGATGCTGTTCAAGGAGATCGTCGTTCCGTCGGGCGCGAGCCGCGGGCTGTTCTTCATCGCGCCGATGCTCTCGCTGGCACCCGCGCTCGCCGCGTGGGCGGTGATTCCGTTCACCGGAACACTGGTGCTGTCGAACATCAACGCCGGGCTCCTCTACATCCTCGCGATGAGCTCGCTCGGCGTCTACGGCGTGATCCTCGCCGGGTGGGCTTCGAACTCGAAGTACGCGTTCATCGGTTGCCTGCGCTCGGCCGCGCAGATCGTCTCCTACGAGATCGCGATGGGCTTCGCGCTCGTCGGTGTGCTGATGGCGGCGAACAGCCTCAACCTCAGCGACATCGTCGCCGGGCAGGAAGGGGGCGCCGCGTACTGGTACGTCTGGCCGCTGTTCCCGCTCTTCGTCGTCTACCTGATCTCGGGCATAGCCGAGACCAACCGCCACCCGTTCGACATGGCGGAAGGGGAATCCGAGATCGTCGCCGGCTTCCACGTCGAGTACTCGGGGATTGCTTTCGCGCTGTTCTTCCTCGCCGAGTACATGAACATGATCCTGATCTCGGCGCTCGCGACCGTCATGTTTCTCGGCGGCTGGCTGTCGCCGTTCCCGATCCTGAATGACGTGACGGTGCTCGGCGCGCATCCGTTCGGCGACGGCATGCTGTGGCTGGCGATCAAGTGGGCGGCGGTGCTGCTGATCTTCCTGTGGATCCGCGCGACGTTCCCGCGCTACCGCTACGACCAGATCATGCGTCTCGGCTGGAAGGTGTTCATTCCGGTGACGCTGGTGTGGATCGTGTTCGTCGGCGCAATGATGCAGACCCGCTATGCGGGCATGTTCCACTGAGAGGCGACGAACCGTGCTGCGCCGAATCCGCGAATTCTTCGACACCTGGCTCCTGGTCGAGCTCTTCCGCGGGATGGCGGTCACCGGGCGCTACCTGTTCGCGCGGAAGATCACCGTCCAGTTTCCCGAGGAGAAGACGCCGCAGAGCCCGCGCTTCCGCGGTCTGCACGCGCTGCGCAGGTATCCGAACGGCGAGGAGCGCTGCATCGCCTGCAAGCTGTGTGAGTCGATCTGCCCGGCACTCGCGATCATCATCGAATCGGCGCAGCGGGCGGACGGCACACGCCGGACGACGCGCTATGACATCGACCTCACCAAGTGCATCTTCTGCGGCTTCTGCGAGGAGAGCTGCCCGGTCGACTCGATCGTCGAGACGCGCATCCTCGAATATCACGGCGAGCGTCGCGGCGATCTCTATTACACGAAGGAGATGCTGCTCGCCGTCGGTGACCGCTACGAAGCGCAGATCGCGGCCGACCGCGCCGAGGACGCCCGCTACCGATGAGCTTCCAGGCCTTCACCTTCTACGCGTTCTCGGTGATCCTGGTCCTCGCCGCGCTGCGCGTGGTGACGACGCGCAATCCGGTCCACGCGGCGCTGTGGCTCGTGCTGTCGTTCTTCACCGCTTCCGGAATCTGGATCCTGCTCGAGGCAGAGTTCCTGGCGATTGCGCTGGTGCTGGTCTACGTCGGCGCAGTGATGGTGCTGTTCCTGTTCGTCGTCATGATGCTCGACGTCAATTTCGAGGGCTTGCGCCAGGACTTCCGCAGCTACCTTCCGGTCGCCGCGGTGGTCGGCGCTCTGGTGCTGTTCGAGATGGCACTCGTCATCGTTGGCAGCCGCGTCGGCGCAAGCGTGACCGCGCCGCCGTCGCCGGCTGGAAGCAACACGAGCGCGCTTGGCCGGCTGCTCTACGTCGAATACGTGTACCCGTTCGAGATCGCCGCAGTCGTGCTGCTGGTGGCGATCATCGCCGCCATCGCGCTGACGCACCGCAAGCGGCGGACGGCGAAATACCAGGATCCATCGTTGCAGGTGAGGGCCAGGGCGGCCGATCGGGTCCGGCTCGTCCGTATGCCTTCGGAGCATCCGCCGGGCTGAGCCGGCGCCATGGTCGAATCCTGCCGGCGGCGGCCGATCGGCGGCCGTGCCGGACAGGGTGCAGGGAGACGCAATGCCGTCGTGGGGAGAGCTGACACTTGCGCACTACCTCGTGCTGGGCGCGATCCTGTTCGCGATCAGCATGGCCGGCATTTTCCTCAACCGGCGCAACGTCATCATCATGCTGATGGCGATCGAGCTGATGTTGCTCGCCGTCAACCTCAACTTCATCGCATTCTCGCGCTACCTCGGCGACATGGCGGGGCAGGTGTTCGTGTTCTTCATCCTCACGATCGCCGCCGCCGAGTCGGCGATCGGGCTCGCGATCCTCGTACTGCTCTTCAGGAACGCGGGATCGATCGACGTCGAGAAGTTCGACGAGCTCAAGGGATGACGCGGCGATGACGATGTACGAGCTCTACCTGCTGGTGCCGCTCGCGCCGCTCGCGGCGTCGGTCGTCGTCGGCCTGTGGGGCCGGAAGCTCGGCCGGAGCGTCTCGCACTGGCTGTGCATCCTCGGCGTCGCGGCGTCGTTCGTCGCCTCGATCGTGATCGCCCGCGACGTCCACGCCGGGCACGTGTTCAACGGCGACGTCTACACCTGGGTCGCTTCGGGGGCCGTGAAGCTCTCGGTCGGGTTCCTGATCGATCCGCTCACCACGACGATGCTGCTCGTGGTCACGTTCGTGTCGCTGATGGTGCACATCTACACGGTCGGCTACATGGCCGACGATCCCGGCTATACGCGCTTCTTCTCGTACATCTCGCTCTTCACGTTCTCGATGCTGATGCTCGTGATGAGCAACAACTTCACGCAGCTCTTCTTCGGCTGGGAGGCCGTCGGGCTTGTGTCGTATCTCTTGATCGGCTTCTGGTACGAGCGGCCGACCGCGATCTACGCGGGCCTCAAGGCGTTCATCGCCAACCGCTTCGGCGACTTCGGCTTCATCATCGGGCTCGGGCTCGTCCTCGCCTACTTCGGCACGCTCGACTACGCACCGGTGTTCGCCCACGCGGGCTCGCTCGCCGGGGAGACGCTGACGCCGTGGCCGGGGGGGCACTGGTCGGTACTGACGGCGATCTGCATCTGCCTCTTCGTCGGCGCGGTCGGCAAGAGCGCACAGGTGCCGCTGCACGTGTGGCTGCCCGACTCGATGGAGGGTCCGACCCCGATCTCCGCACTGATCCACGCCGCGACAATGGTCACGGCGGGAATCTTCATGGTCGCGCGGATGAGCCCGCTGTTCGAGTGGTCCGATACCGCGCTTGCTGTCGTCACCGTGATCGGCGCGACCACTGCGCTGTTCATGGCATTTCTCGGTGTCGTGCAGACCGACATCAAGCGCGTCGTCGCCTATTCGACGCTGTCGCAGCTCGGCTACATGACGGTCGCG
>Ga0134128_10009034_pt1 | contig 11986 bp, 10 predicted proteins | sample KB31754_FD_96462 | JGI IMG/M metagenome (GOLD analysis project Ga0134128, IMG submission 96462) | Terrestrial soil microbial communities with excess Nitrogen fertilizer from Kellogg Biological Station, Michigan, USA - KB3-175-4 | ecosystem: Environmental > Terrestrial > Soil > Unclassified ...
GGCTGCACTGTACACCTGCGCCCGATAATACTCAAGTGCTGCGACGAGCCATTTCGTCCGTCCTCTCGCTGGTCAATGAGTGCAAACACCTGTTTGCGCCACTTGACGGTGCCCACTCGACCGCGAACTATTTGTGTCGTACAGTCCTGATCATGAAGCGCCAACAAGCCGTGGTCTCGATGCTAATGCTTTCCGTTGTCTTTGGGGGTTGCAACTACTCCGAGCGCAAGGCAAGTAACGAGATCGTTACGAAAGTTGAGCAGTTTAAGAAATCGAATGGGCGTCTGCCCGAAAGGCTTTCTGACATCGGCCTGAAGGAAAATGAAAGTTGTCCCTGCTACTGCAAGACGAGCACGGACAGCTACATGGTGTGGTACGGCACGACTCTGGGGGAGTCGGACACATTCGATTCGCGGACAAGGACCTGGTCAGAGGCGGCAGGACTTGTTTGTGCCAAATGAGTGAAGTCGCCTTGTTAACGGCAACTCGGATAACGTCAATTTTGGAAATGCAGTAAAGCCGCGAGGGCAAGCTATTGCGAACGCTCATCGTCGTCACTGACTCGCACCTCGTCAGCCGCACCATCAGTTTTGTCCAACGATAAGGTGGTGAAGTGAGATTCTTCGCTAACCGGATTATGCCGACTTCTGTTCCTCAAGAGCATCGCCATCACAGCAGCAGAAGGAAGCGCGAGTAAGGCAGCTTTCCCGGTGGCCATCGCGTGTGCGTTATGACGGCCAATGCCAAGCCGGAAGCCCAAGAAGAAAAGAACGTATAACAACAGAAGCCAGCCAGCATCTGCCTTCGATAAACCCAAGAAACGTCTGCCCTTGCTTGCAGCCTCTGTTTCCACGTCATTTAATGGTAATGTCCTAGTCTCGACCGTGCAACGCCCTTGTAGGCACGCACGCGACAAGTCAGTTGTTGATAAATCCCCATATCGTGTATTGACCTCAAAAGGGCGAACGAAAAGCGCATACTTGCGAAATCGCGCTGTTATCGACACCGCGGTCTTCGTTAGGTGAAAATGTTGGCGATGAACGCCACAGAAGAACGTTTCGTGAAGTGGGAAATTCCGGGTCTACCTCGCATCCTGGACACGCCGTCACTTATCAATGACTACGAAAATGGCTTTGTGCTCACTCTCGTGGAGGAGAAGTCAGACGGACGTGCTTTCAACATCAGATTCGAGCAGCCGCTTGCATTTCGCTCTGCAAATGAGAGGTATCGACTAAAGCTAATCTCCTGGCTGCATCCCGAACTACCGTGGCCAACGTTCAAAGTGGAGAACTCGCAATGGGTGGACTGGTTCCACGATCAATCGCTCGGGGTCTACAGCGACAGTCTCGTCGAGCACTATGCGTTTATAGGCGAGGACGTCATTGAAGTACTCTCCGCCCGCCCTCCAATCTGCTCCGAAGTGGAACGCACATCGACGTATGGCTGGCAATAGCTGTTGATATATCGGTATATCGCTCATGACACTCGCGTCGCGATGGCAAAGCTGGAAAAGTCGGTGATTGGAAATTCAGAAGCCACAGATTCGCAAAGTGGCAACGAAGTGGCAACGCTAGAGGCAGAGGCCCCAACTGCCTTACTGCAGTAAACGCCCTGTTTACTGCCGTTTGAATCTGGTGGCGGCGGTTGGACTCGAACCAACGACCTACGGATTATGAGACCGTCGCTCTAACCACCTGAGCTACACCGCCACGTGCGTTTTCAACAGCTTACGAACATATTAACAGAGATTGGCTGCATCGACGGCCGGCCGCTAGAGGATCCAAAAGCACGACTTTCCTCTTTAGAGTTCGCGTTTGAACCTTTTTGATATCCCAGGCTGCGGCTCCATATGTGTGAAGTATAAATCATATTTATTGAATTATATCGCAATAAGTGATGTATACTTCATATGTGCAGACCTTAAGTGAATTGGGCCAAGCAGTCTCGGCAAGACGTAGGATGGCGGGTTTGAGCCAGCGGTATGTGGCAGAACGTTCAGGGATCACAAGAGAGCTGCTAGTACGCTTCGAACGAGGAAAGCTATCAGATTTCGGTTCCCGCAAGCTCTTAGCCGTACTGACTGTGCTCGACCTCGAGATCAATTTCAACGAAATTGGACTTGCTGGGACTCTCGATGAACTTCGACGTGAGCGGAGTGGGGCTTGAAGCTTAATATTCACGTGCTGGGTCAACGCGTCGGTGTTCTTGAGCAAGTTGGTGACTTTAAGAGCGTGATGACGTATGTCCCAGAGGCCGCGCCGGAGAAACTCGTCTCTCTGACCATGCCCGTCCGCACGGAATCATATCCGTGGGACGACCCCCTCCACCCAATTTTCCAAATGAATCTTCCGGAAGGATATCTCCTACAAATCTTGCAGGAAGAGTTCGGGCCGCACATTGGCGGAAGCCCAGTTAACCTCCTATCGGTTATCGGTCGAAACATGGTCGGAAGGGTTAAGGTTGCTCCGCCCGGTGCCGCACTGGATGAGCCCGCCAAACCGATAGAAGTTTCAGAGCTATTAAAGGGCGATAACTCAGAGGAGGCCTTTTCGCAGCTGGTAAGAGAACATGCGAAGAGCGGAGTTTCTGGAGTCCTCCCGAAATTCTTAGACGCGGAGAAGAGGAAGCAGGCAGGGTTAGGGAAACGTAATAAGGCTACCCTCCTGACCCACAACCACATCATCAAAGGATCTTCCGCCAAGCTCCCGTTCGTAACGGCGAACGAGCACTTGTGCATGCAAGTTGCGGCCAGGGTCATCGAATGTGCGAAGACTGAACTCTCTCAGGATGGGAATGCTTTGGTCGTCACCAGATTCGATGTCGATGAGAACGGAAAGCCATTTAGGGCACTGGAGGATTTCTGTGCGTTACTCGGACTGCGACCTTCAGCTAAGTACGACACTACTTGGGAGAGGATCGCGAAGGCAGTTCGAAACTTTATCCCGGGCTCGGAGCAGCACGATACGTTTAGGAAACTCTGCACGCTCTTGCTTTTAACCTACGCTCTAAGAAATGCCGACGGTCATTCGAAGAACGTAGCGTTGCTGTATACGTCGCGAACCGACGCACGCCTCGCGCCCGCATACGACTTCTTCACGACGTCTATCTATGCAGGGTACCAGAACAATCCGCCCGGAATCAGCTTCATGGGGAGAAAGACTTGGCTGCCAGGAAAGACTCTAGGGACGTTCATATCGTCCACTTTTGGCATTCCTCAGCGAGAACAGAAGGAGCTCGTGGAACGCATCAGTGATGCGGTCTCGGATACAGCGCCCGCAGTCAGGGAACTGATGAAAGATTTGCCAGGTTTTACTGAGACCGGGAAGCGAATGCTAAAGGCATGGAGCGAGGGAGTGCTGGCTCTGCGTGATCGGCGAATGTATGCTTTGAGTCCTTGGAAGTCGAGCGCCGCTTTCGAAGGGATTTCCGATCCGCCGAAACTCCGGATGCCCCGAACAGTCATTGGCCGTTCTGAGTTGTTGGCAGACCGGAGCAATCGACGTCGAAAATGACATCCGAGTGAGTAATTAGCTTTCAGCTGGCTTCCCCCGGCTGCTCCGTGCTACGCATACAGCGAGCGAAATCTAGCTTTTACAACTCTTTACTCTGTTTGACCACTCTTTACTCTCCCCCAGCAACTTACGATTGCGCTGGGCGCATCATCTAGCAGAGAGGCGCCTCCACCTAAATTCTTCTAGGAGCCAGAAATGCGTCCAAAGTGGTTTTGGGCGGTAGCCAGTGGTGTCTCTTGTGCTCTCTTGTTTGCAACTGGATGTGGATCCAGCGCCGCACATATACGAGTCCTGAACGCCATACCCATTCAGTCCAGTATCGACATGCTAATCGACAGCAAGACCATTGCGAGCAGCATTCCTTACGGAGCCGCATCAGGATATTCCACCGTAAGCTCGGGCTCGCGCCATCTGCAGATTCAACCGAGCGGCTCCACGCCATTCGTGGATCAGACGATTACTCTCTCATCCGGAAGTTCGAACACAATTCTCACGACGGCGTCGGGAGCAACGACTCTCACGGACGACAACAGCGCTCCAGCTTCGGGGGACGTAAAGATTCGGGTAATCAATGCGTCCTCTAATCTGGGTTCCAGCGACGTTTACATTGCGACTGCGAACACTGGTCTCAGTGCCAGCCCATCCTTTTCCGGCGTTGGAGTTTCTACGGCGACCGGGTACGACGCAGTTGCCGCAGGCAGCTATCAGGTGTACTTCACGGAGCCGGGAACAACCAACATCATTCTGAGCACCAGCGCCCTGTCGTTTTCGAGCGGACAGATCCGGACGGTTGTGGTGCTCAATGGTCAGACGGGAGGAATCACGACATCGGTGCTAGCGGACGTGAACTAGAACGCAGGCTTCTAGCGCAGGAGCCGGTTGTGCTTACGCGCTCGATTGTCTGAAAACAGCCTCAGTCGCAACGGCGCCAGCGTGATCATCATGATGATGACCAGCGCCATCATCACCATCGTGATCATCATCACTATCACCATGGGCGATGACAGACGGTATCAACCGGAAATGAATCGCCACGCCGGCGTGTGCGGCCGGCACGGGTGAAAGAAGATTTCGAGACTATGAGAACAACAATAAGGAAGGCAGCGTTATGCCTTTGAACAGACACATAAAGGAGAGGGTAGGCAGGTGGGTATAGGGGTCCGTCGGCATACCGACCGCACGAAAACCGAAAAACTGCTCGGCACAATAACTTAATGACCGCACATCGCGAAACCTAACCGGCCGCTGTGCGCGCGACCGTTTTGGCGACGGAAAGGATCTGGTTACCGATTGCGTCCTTCAGGTCTTTCGGCAACGCATCGGCGTGCTCAAGCGTTTTCCAGGATTCGGCTGTGCGCTCGGCGGTTTCGACGGCGATCTTCCAGAGCGGGCTTGCCGGAATGCGCGCCGTATCGGCAAAGCGGCGCATCTGATCGGGTGTGATTTCTGAAAGGCTGCGGCTGTCGCCAAAGCTCAGGCCCAGTGTGTCTCCGGGAATATAAGGACGCGTTGCGACGAAATCATAACCCGGAGAGAGCGCGGGCGTACGCCGGTCCGGATAGAGAAGGGACCAGTTCTTGAGGTGCATGTCGGCATTACCGATGACAACCGAAAATACGAGACGCCGGACGAATTCGATCACGGCGTCTTCGCCGATTTCCGCCCACAGCACAGCGGCGATGTTCGCATAGCTGTGAAACTTGTACTTGTTGTTCGGGAATTCGCCGAATACTTGCGCGAAATCCTCCATGTGAACGGGCGTTCCTTCCGGCAACCGATCAAAGCGCTTCACGGCGAGGGCTTTGCCTTCTACCGTGTGGGCCTGTTTAGGCAGGCCTTTGATGCTGGCAACGTCGATGAGCTTGTTTTCCGGGACGGAAATGCCGGTGCGCCTGGCGAGTTCCAGCATCGCGAATTCGTTCTCGGGTACCGCCTTGAAACGTGCGGAAGGGAGCTTGACGATCCACGATCCACCCAAGCCGCCTGCCGGAATGGTCAGGCCGCCCGAGGCTTCCATCACGGCGGAGAATTTCAACTGCACGCCGGCGAGAGAAAAGCGCAACGGCTCTTCGCCGCCACGGCCGTCGTCGTGTGCGTCATCATCTCTCGCGCCTTGAGGCTCGGCTGATTGCTTGTCGCCCTCAAGCGGTTCCACGACAAGCGCGCCGGGCAGGTCGGCGCCGAGGACAGCCAGGAGGAAGAATTCGCGGTCGGGATTAACGTCCGCGCGTTTGGCGAGATAATCGCGCAGATGGCCTTCGGGCAGAAGATTGGAGAAGAAAGCAGGAACACGGCGCCCGACCGGACGGAAGTTCGTCACGAGTCCGCCCGTGTTGCCTTTGAACGAGAGACTCAGGGTCGGGCGCTGCGGATCATCGATATAGTCCTGCTCGAACGCGAAAAGCTGCCGGTCGCCGGCGAGGCGGGTGATGACGCCGATGTGCTTCCCGTACAGGCGCACCGAAAGCGGGTTGAGTTTCTTCAGGTCAAACCTCATCGCGCGGCTCCTCCGAGCTATCTTCGTCGCGGTCGGCAGCGTAGAGGGGCCGTTCCTCTCCTTCGCCCGGCTGGTCCTTGAGATGGTCGCGAATGAGCGACTGCACGACCGGCACCAGGGCGCGGGGGACCATAATAAGGTCACGGTCGAGCATGCGGACGATCTCAAGAAGCGTGTCGTAACGGGGCACCATTTTGCCCGACTCAATGCCCGAGATGTGTCTCTGGCCGACGCTGAGGCGGCTTCCAAGATCCCTCTGGCTCCAGCCCCGTTTTTCGCGCGCCTGTATCAAGGCGCGGCGCAGCTCGGCGGGCAATGCTTTCTGCCGTAATGGTTTGATACCCTTTATTTCATCGTTTCCCATAATTGATACAATATAATACATCACTATTTATTTCAAGTGATACCTTAATATGCATCATAATAGATCTATGATGATATAGAGGGTATCAAAAGCCGACGTTTCCGAGGCGCAGTGGATACCGCCTGGACCCAGCAACGCCGGAGGTTGGCTACATAGCAGTACATCCGAAACACCGGCGCAAGGGACTCTCGGTACGATTCCGGATGCCTTGGTACGCCAGCACCCAGGCGTGCTCTTCGCGACGGATGACGTGGCGATGAAGAAAACACTGACAGCGCTAAAGGTCTGGAATGGGATGGAAATCGTGGAAAACTGTCACTATGGGTTAGAGCCGAACATGCTTAACTTCGCGGGACTTTTGAGGCTTCATTTTCCGTAAGTATTATTATCACGCCGGAACATTCTTATCTGCCTGGATAACCACGAATTCAAAATATTCCTCTCCGTTTCGGTCCGTGCGACCGACGGTTTCGGTATAAGTCACTGCAAAACCGCCGTGCTCGAACTGTGCCGTCGTAATCGGCGGCGCAGGTGTTTTTTAGCTTTTACGATCTTTCCGGCTTGATATTCAGAGCTTCAAGTTTTCAGCGTTGTATCGATCCACTCCAAAATCAGCTTCCGCATTTCGGGAAGTTCAACATGGGCACAATCGAATAATTCAATGCGGCAATCCTGCTCTTTGCCGTGCGTGCGGTATAGCGGCAACAGGTAATCTCGGATCTTCTGAACTCCAGCCGGGGGCGTGAGCGGGTCGCGTCGTCCGTTTACACTGAGGTGCGCCCGCGGGACGATCAGTTCGTTGATTTGCGCTGTCTGGAAATGCTTGAGAAGAGATGGAACGTAATAGTAGATTCCGTGCTCTTTGAGGCCGCGATTTTTGATCAGCTCTTGGGAGTCCGTTAGACAACAGACATCCATGCAAAGCTTCACGCGAGGATCGAGTGCGGCCAGCCACCAGGCCTTGGTCGCGCCCATCGACATACCAAACACTCCGAGTTGTTTCGCGTCCACTTCCGGACGACTGGCAAGGTAATCTAGGGCGCGCAATTCGTCGAAGAGCATCATCCCAAACAGAACCTGGCCCTTCCAGAGCATCAACTTGAAAGCATCTTCTTCGCCCTGATGGCCGTCGGATTCGTGCTGGCGCTCTCCGAAACACCAGCTGTCAATGGCCAAAGTGACAATTCCCTTCTCCGCGCATACCGGTGCATAGGCTGGTTGCGCCTCCACCCCGCGCAGCAGTTGCTCTTTACCGAGGCCGTACATGCCAGCATGCCAGTGAATGTAGAGCATGCCGGGCGCGCGTTCCTGGCGTTTATCGGGGATAAGAAGTAGTGCGGGAACAGGTTCCTCGCCGTTGAGATCGAGAAGCAAACGTTCGAGCCGGTAGCCGTCGTGCTTTTCGGTGCCAACCAGCTTTGCCGGACCAAGGCGGTGGTTCCAAGGAAGATCGCCGAGCAACGCCCACAATTCCTTGCGGCGACGCTCCTGAAAAACCGAAAAATCCTGATCGCCTTGCACTTCTTTTCTCTCGCTCGAAAGCACCGACGGGCCGGCAAGCGCAAACCCGGAAGCAACTGCAGAACTGCGGAGAAAATTGCGTCGCGTGGACCCTACTGATGTTTTCATGCTCTTTGGTGTCACCGTAACTCACGATTATGCTCCTGGCAAGGATTTCGGTTGTAGAACGTCGCATCCCTGGGGGCTTTCCCCAATCTGTCGGGGTCTCCGCTAATATGCTCAAAGTGCAAGTCGGTGGGAAGGGCGGGGTTGGGACCTCGCAACATCCAAAGCCAAAGGCCCTGTCAAATACGACTGGATCGATCCGTTACTTCACAAGACGGAGCTGACGCTTACGTTCCTCGGAAAGCCTGGGGAAGACATTTGCCGCGTAGGAGCGTATAACCCGTAGTGCATCAGATCCCATGGGACAAATAGGCATGAGCTCGCCGACGGCTGCTAGCGAGACGTCGGGATCCAGACAACCAAGCCTTATTCGTAGCCTTTCCTTGCTCGATGCGATTCTGCTGCTGGTTAGCGGCGTAATCGGATCGTCCATTTTTCTCACCGCCAAGGACATTGCTGGCCCCCTTCCTCACCCTGCACTATTCGTCCTGGTCTGGGTGGTCGGCGGCATCGTCTCGCTATTCGCATGCTTCGCCTTTGCAGAGCTGGGGGCGATGTTTCCGGACTCGGGCGGGCAGTACGTGTATTTGCGTGAAGCCTACGGAGACCTGGTTGCTTTCCTATATGGCTGGATGCTGTTCGCCATCGCGAACGCCGGTAGCATGGCAGCCCTCGCCGTAGCCTCGGCAACTTACGCCGGCAAAATCTTTCCGGTCGTGGGGCCCGAGCACGTGATCTTCTCGCTTCTGGGTGCCAGCATCACGCGCGCACACTTAGTGGCAATCGTGTTGATCACGATCCTCACGCTAATCAATGTTGTCGGCCTTCGCTGGGGCGCACTGCTGAACAATCTATCCACCTGGGCAAAGGCCGCTGCAATGGGTGCCTTTGTCAGCCTTGGGTTCGCCCTTGGGAAAGGCAACTGGTCAAACTTCAGTGCGCACGGGGTGGATCTCACGGCAGGACTGTCCTATGGGCAGCTTGCATCGGCGATGGGTGTAGCGCTGATCGCAGTGTTCTTTGCCTATGACGGCTGGATATACATCACCTGGGTGGCGGGGGAGATCAAGCATCCACAGAGGAATGTGCCTCTGGCGATGGTGCTCGGGGTGATCGTCGTCAGCGTGATCTACATCCTGATGAACATGACCTACCTATACGCGTTGCCGGTCTCGGAAATAGCGAAGCACGAAACCATCGCACACACCGCCGCAGAAGTCCTTTTCTCGCCGGCGGTAGCAGTTTGGTTGTCGGCCCTGGTCGCGATCTCGAGTTTCGGTGCAGCAGCCAGTTGTACGCTGTCGGGCGCGCGCGTGTACCTGGCGATGGCGCAAGATGGGGTGTTCTTCAAACGCATGGCTCACGTGCATCCGCGCTGGAAAACGCCGGCATTCAGCTTGATCGGTCAGGGCATTTGGGCGATCGTGCTCACCCTGAGTGGCAACTATGACCGGCTGTATACGTACGTGATGTACGGCATGGTGCTCTTCTACACGCTAGCCGTGATCGGCCTGTTCATTCTTCGGCGCACACGTCCCGATGCGCCACGGCCGTACCGATGCCTGGGCTATCCATGGATACCAGGGTTGTACGTGCTGATTGCCGCAGCCTGGACACTGAACCTCCTGGTGACGAAGCCGCTCGAATCGCTGGTGGGTACGCTCATCACGCTGGCCGGAGTGCCGGCGTTTATGTATTGGAAACGAGCAGGGGCAGCTAACAAAGCAGATTGAAATGTCCCCGGCACAAGCAAACCCGTGCCCTTCTAAACCGGGGTGGCCGTCTTCCTGGCAGGGTTGAAAAACGGTAGCTTCACTACGGTCGCCGAGGTCGTCAGTCGTTGGGCCTCAATGGTCAGCTCCATTTCCAGTTTTGTACCCACCTTGGAGTGCTCGGTCGAAATGCTCGCCAAGGAAATCAATTTTTTCAGCACCGGGGAGAACGCGGTCGTGGTCGCGCGCCCCACTTGCTTGCCGCTCAGATAAACCGGGACCGCAACCCGCGACGCCTGGCTGGGCGCGGCGGGGGAGAGGCCGAAGCGATCGAACTGCTCCTCGACTTCGACCCAGTCCACTTCCAAACCAACCAATTGACGGGCCACCCCAAGCCGCTTGTCGCGAGCGAGCGCCGATTTCCCCACGAAGTTCTCTTTCTCAAGGTGCACCATCTTCTCGAAGCCCAACTCGTACGGCGAATACTTCTGCGAAGGGATCAGCGCCTTCTTCGAGCTAAGGTAGTCCACTTCGATCAGCAGCAGGCCGGCTTCTACCCGCGCCACATCGAGCGCCAACATTCCAGCTGCATGAAGATCGAAGGCTTTGCCTTTGCGCCAAAGCTCATCCCAGACCCTGAGGGCTTGACTCCAGGGCACCCAGATTTCATAACCTAGGTCGCCGGTGTAGCCGGTGCGGGAGATGTCCACAGGCACGCCAGAAATCTTGCCGCTGGTCACGCGAAAGTATTTCAGGTTGGCGATGTCGGCATCGGCAACAGACTTGAGCAGCTTGGCTGAGGTGGGACCTTGCAGCGCGAGTGCGGCAACTTTCTCGGAGATGTCTTCGATCTCGACGTCCATGTTGAGGCCGTTCTGCCTGAACCAGCGCAGGCTGGGATCGGCGGCGGTCCAGCGATAGACCTGCTCGCCGAGGCGCGAGATGGTACCGTCATCGATAACCTTGCCCTGCTCGTCGCACCAGCAGCAGTAGATAACCTGTCCGACTTTGACCTTGTTGATGTCGCGCGTGATGACGCGGTTGACGAGCTTGGTGGCGTCCTTGCCAGTGATCAAGTACTTGTAAAGCGGCGTGATGTCGATCAGCGCCGCGGCATTCCGTATGGCGTTGTACTCGTGCTCGTGATGCACTTCGTAGACGCTGACCGTGTAATATCCCGACCACTCACGGTAGTTGAGGCTGTGGCAGAGAGGAAAAGTGCGCTCGTGAAAGGCGGTTCCGATGGGCATGGAGGTTGTCGTATTCCGTAATTCCGCGCTTTGGATTATACCCACTAGGCCTTCAAGTCAACGCGAGCACTGGAGACGGCCCGGCCAGAAGCTCCTAGCGGCTATGTTTATGACGTTACGATCGTGACTATTTGATTTTAGACGGTTCGTAGGAGACTGGAGGTTCCTACTCCTAACCGATCTGGAACGACATGCACGCGAGATCACGACGGTCGTCGAAGTTGATCGCTAACATCGACGTGAGTGCGTTTGCAAGCGTTCTGCTCGTATTGTTTGCGCTTTCTGCTCCTCCCCTCGCCTTCTTTTTCCCCCGGGGGTACGTGCCTGTTGATTTGGCGAAAGTCAGTCATCCGAAACCAGTACCGCATGCGCTTCGAGAAGACGCGATCATGATTTCTGTTCGAAGGAACGGGGACATCTACTTCGATCACGACTGGACTCCTTCTTTGCCATGGGTCCTAGATACAAGGATTCGCGAAAGCCTGAAAAACCGCTCGGAAGCAATCGTGTACATCCATGCCGACGCGCGATGCAAGTACCATGATGTCAAAAGTATCCTGGACGCAGTGTACTCGTCGGGAGTCGACCATGTCGTTCTCCTTGTTACCCAGCGCGAGCCGAGAATATCGCGCTAGGCCTACCAGGAACTGGAACGCGCGAACCTTCGTCTTCGGTTACAATTGAGGCCGTTCATTCCTATGTCCCGCCTCCTCCAGTGGAGCGTCCTTCCTAGTGGACTTTGATCGCGCCTCGCAAATCGAGCCGCGAGCGCTGAGGAACGTAGTTGTGACCAGTCATCGCCGGCTTGCCGCGATCACTCGCTACTGATCCCTGAACTTCGTTCGCACCACGCTGCTAAGATCACTCAGAACGCCTATGGTCCAAAAGTACGACGTCATCGTCATCGGCGGAGGGCACAACGGCCTCGTCAATGCGGCATACCTCGCCAAGGCGGGGAAGAAGGTCCTTGTGCTCGAGCGGCGGCACGTGCTCGGGGGGGCCGCGGTCACAGAAGAAGTTTTCCC
>Ga0134128_10009038_pt1 | contig 11983 bp, 4 predicted proteins | sample KB31754_FD_96462 | JGI IMG/M metagenome (GOLD analysis project Ga0134128, IMG submission 96462) | Terrestrial soil microbial communities with excess Nitrogen fertilizer from Kellogg Biological Station, Michigan, USA - KB3-175-4 | ecosystem: Environmental > Terrestrial > Soil > Unclassified ...
AGGCGCTGCCGTGCCACGCCTCCAGGTTGAGCGGCAGCTTGAGCCGCCAGTTCGGGTGGGCGGGCTCCGCTATACCCGGCAGATTCGGCTGCTCGCGCATGCCGAAGCCGTCTCCCATCTGCACCAGCAGCAGCCTGGACGGCGCTCGCGCCAGATAGGTATGCACGGCCGCCGCCAGCTCCGCCGTCATCTCGGGAAAGCCTACTTGGTGCAGGCCGCCGCCCGGTGGCAGCACGCCTTCGCTTTCCAGCGCCACCAGCAATTGCGCCCGGTCCGCGGCGCGCTCGACGATCTGCCGGTTCCGCGTCTCATCGTCCGGAAAAAGATGCCGTTGATGGCGCAGATCGATGTCCAATCCTTGCCAGAATCCGGCCAGGGTCGGCAGATCGTGAGTCGCCACCCCGGCCACGGCATTGACCGGATACTCCCGCGGCGGCTTTAGCCGTCCGTCATTGCGCCGTTCGAAATAAAGCAGCCGCGTCGACATCACCTTCATCGGCTGCAAGGCGTGGCGCACTTCATCCGGTACGGTGCCAAGATCCTCGCCCACGACCAGGCAGCGGTTGCGCCGGCTTTCCAGGGCGAGAATGCCCAGCAGGTCCTCGAATGGATAGCGCACGTAGGCGCCTTCCACGGCGGGCAGGCCGCGCACCACCCAGAACAGGCGATGCAGGCCCATGATGTGGTCGATGCGCAACGCCCCGGCATCGCGCATGTTGGCGCGCAGCAGTTCAATGAAAGGCGCATAGCCGGAGGCGGTAAGCTGATGGGGAATCCAGGGCGGCAGCCCCCAGTCCTGGCCGAGATGGTTGAAATCATCCGGCGGCGCGCCGGCGCTGGCTCCCAGCGCATAGAGTTCGCGCCGGGTCCAGGTGGCGCCGCCGCCCTCCGCTACGCCGACTGCCAGGTCGAACATCATGCCGATGCCGAGTCCCAGTTCCCACGAACGCGTGCCGGCCGCGCGCACCTGTCCGGAAGCCTGCCATTGCAGGTATTCGAAGTACTCCACCCGATCCGGATGTGCGGCGGAGAAAGCCTCGACTTCCGACGCACGCGCGTCGCGGTAGGTCTCGGGCCAGGCAGGCCAGCCCCACACCGTGCTATCCTTTTCCCGGAAGTGCGCTTGCAGGGCCTCGAACAGTGCGTGCGCGCGCAGGCTTTCGCCGTGTTCGGCCTGAAAAGCGCGGAAAGCCCGTGCCCGGACGCTGTTGCGAGCCAGGTGATGGGTACGGAAATGCCGGTACAGGCAATCAAGGACTTTTGATTTCACCTCGGCAACACCGGAATAATCCACCTGATCCATGGCGCGCAGCGCACGCAATTGCGCCTGGAACCGCGGCGCAAGCACCATGGTGCGCGCCTCGCCGCACTCGGCAAAATCGGGGATGGCCTCCGGATCGAGGTAAAGCGTGTTGAAGTAGACGCGACTGGAGGGACTGTATGGGCTGGCATGCTCCGGCCCATCCGGGAACAGCGCATGCAGCGGATTGAGCAGCAGCGTCCCGGCACCGGCTTCGGCGCAGAATTCGATCAGGCCGCGCAGGTCGCCGAAGTCGCCGATGCCATAATTATGCCCGGAGCGGATGCCGTAGAGCTGGGCGGCGAATCCCCATGCCCGCCCTTCGCCCCGGATCGCCGGCGGCTCGTAGCAGGCGGCGGGCGTGACAATAAACGGCATTTCGCCGGCCGGGCCGCCGCTTTCATCCGCCCGTTCGATGATAAAGCGGTGATAGCCCGGTTCCACCGCGAGATCCAGCAGCAACATCCGCCGCACGAGTTCCTGTCCGTCGATGCGGCAGCGCTCCGCTTCTTCCAGCGCGGCCGGGATGAATTCACCCCGGTCCCCGGGGCCGGATTCCCTTTGCAGACGCCAGCGATAGGCCAGCTCATCCTCGCTTGCAGGCAGGATGATGGCGATGCGATGCGGCCGCGCCGCCTCGCGCACCACCTGTACCGGCGGCATCGGCCGGTCCCATTTGTGCCGCTCGAAAGCAAGCAGGGACGCGGCGGCCTCTTCATCGGTGTCCGCTGCCACGCCCATGGTTCCGAGCAGGGCGCGCTTTGCCGCTTCGGAGGTGTCATGGACATTGCCCCAGATATCATGGTACCGGGGCAGCACGCCGTATGCGTCGCACAGCCGGTCGAGCGAGCTCATGCATTTCCTTCTGGACTCTGCAGCGTCCACACCACGGACCATGGACCGAGCAGGCCTTTCTCCCCTCCCACCGACAAGGCGAATACTGTTTGTCCAGCCGGCATGATGGTGCGAATTTTCCCGCTCGAAAAATTCGCAAGCAGCCATAGCGTCGAGCCATCGCCCAGGCGCCACCGCACCCGCAAGCCGCACGGCGCGAACACTTCGAATTTCGCCGCATCGCCGCGCATGCCGTACAGGCGCGGTACAATCGTTTCCCGCCGCAGCTTCAGCAGGTGCCGGTAATACGCCAGCCAGCCTGCGTGCACTTCATCTTCGAGCGAATTCCAGTCGAGCCTGGAGACGAGAAAAGCCTCAACCGAATTCGGATCCGGTATGGCTGCCTGCATGGCCGGGTCGGCGAAGCGCGCGAAGCGGGAAAATTCGCGCCGCCGGCCTTGCGTTACCGCTTTGCGCAGGTCGCCGCCGAAATCGCAGAAGAACTGGAAAGGCGATGCGGCGGCGAACTCCTCGCCCATGAACAGCAGGGGAATGCCCGGTGCCAGCAGATAGACGGCCGCTGCCGCCCGCACCGCAAGTGTCGGCGCAATCTGCACAATGCGCTCGCCGAAAGCGCGATTGCCCACCTGGTCGTGGCACTGCAGGAAGGAGACGAAGGCTTGCGGCGGAAGATGCGCGCTCGCCTCGCCACGCACCGCACCGCCGCGATAGGGGGAAGCCTCCCCCTGGTAGGCAAATCCTTCCGCGAGGCAACGCCCCAGGAGGCGGGCCGGTTCGCCGGCATAGTCCGCGTAATACCCATCCGTCTCGCCGGTGACGAGGGCGTGCAGTGCGTGGTGAATATCGTCGTTCCATTGGGCGGCATATTGGCCGAGGCCATGGCCAAGGTAGCGCGCCTCGTTGGCATCGTTTTCCAGGATCAGGTGCACCCGGCGCCTCAAGCCGATGCTGGCGTGTACGCGTTCCGCCAATTCGACGAGAATGTGCGGCTCGGAATCGTCGGCGATCGCATGCACCGCATCCAGGCGCAGGCCGTCGAAGTGGTACTCGTGTAGCCAGTACAACGCATTGTGGATGAAGAACTCGCGCACGTCCCGGCTTTCCGGCCCGTCGAAATTGATGGCCGCACCCCATGGCGTGTGGTGATCCTCGCTGAAGAATTCTTTCGCATAGACATGGAGGTAATTTCCCTCCGGGCCGAAGTGGTTGTATACCACGTCCAGCAGCACCATCAGCCCCTTTGCATGCGCTGCCTGAATCAGTGCCTTGAGGTCGTCCGGCCGGCCATAGCGGCTGTCCGGCGCCCAGGCCAGCACGCCGTCATAGCCCCAGCCGCGTGCGCCGGGAAAGTCCGCCACCGGCATCAGTTCGATAGCCGTCACGCCCAGTTCCGCCAGATAATCCAGCCGTTCCATTACACCGGCGAAGGTTCCTTCGGGCGAGAAGGTGCCCACGTGCAGTTCATAGATTACGGCCTCTTCCCATGGGCGCCCGCACCATTTCACGTCCGTCCAGTCAAACTCCACCGGATCGATCACCTCGCTTGCGCCATGCACATCATCCGGATTGAAACGCGAGGCTGGATCCGGCACCCGCAGGCCATCGTTCACCTCGAAGCGATAGCGCATTCCCGCCCCGGCGCGTGGTACGGTGAGCTCGAACCAGCCTTCGCCGCAATCATCCATCGGCAGCCTCCGTTCGCAGGATTTATCGGGCCCGTCAGCGAGGCACACCGCCACCTGTTCGCAACTGGGCGCCCACAGGCGGAAGCGCACACCCCGGCCGGCAAGCTGCGCCCCGTAAGGCATGTCGTAGGATCGTTTAAGCAAGGCCGGCCTCATCTTTTTCGCTGTGCGAGCTGAACCAGCCGCTGCATGGCGACGTCTGCTGTTTTCGAACGCCGCGCGAGCGCGCTGCTCACGCCGGCGGCGGCCTTTTCCACCATGAAGAGCGTGACCAGCGCATCCGCGATCCGCGCATCGGCGGGAAACAAGGCATGCCCCTTCATCGCCGTGCGATAGCTTCTGAAGAACTCGCGGGTTGACAGCGCCTCCCAATGATCCGCCTGGTGCCGCAGCATTGCGTCCGTTTCCGGCGAATTGGCCGCCACATGATCCAGTGCCGCCGCCGCCGCCTCCTGGAACGAGAGCAGCATGCTCGCCACGTCGCGCAGAGGCGTATGCTTCCGGCGGCGCTCTGCCCAGGTCTGCCCCGGCTCGCCGCCATAGTTGGTAATCAGGAAATCGTTGCTCGACAGCCATACCTGGCCGAGCTGGTAGTCGCCGTGGCAGCGTGCCTTGGTTGCCCCGGCCGTCTCGGGGTGCGCCGCTGCATGCATGATGCGCCGGTATAGCCGGGGCCGGGCCGCCACCAGGCTGTTGCCTGCCTGCTGCACCGCATCGGGCAGCCAGGGCAGTTCCGTTTCTAGCAGCGCATACATCGCACCCACCTGTACGTGCACAGTGTTGACCCACTCGGCAATGTCGCCGCTTGTGATGGGTTCACTGCCGAATGCCCCGGTGACGTCCGGCAGCGCGAGCGCCCGGTGAAATTCCGCCGTACGCAGGCCCAGGATTCTGATCAAATCCCTGTAGGCGGCATGGCGGGCGTTGGGCGAATGCTCCGGCCGTGCGAGACAGTCGTCCAGGAAGCGCTCCAGGTAGTCCAGCGTATAGGCCCAGGCATTGCCCTGATTCTCCCCGTAACGTTCCAGGATCGCAAGCGTCGAGTGGCGCCCGTCGCCATCCGAGTATTCCACGGTGCCTGCCAGTTGCGTGATGTGAGTGAACTTCGCCGTCTCCGTGAGAAATCGCGATATTTCCAGCTCCGGGTGCACGCCCGCAAGCAGCCAGCGGTAGCCCTTCAGTATCAAGTGATCACCGAGGTTCACCACAAGGCGTCCGCGCTCGGTCAGGTTATGCGTGACTGTCACTGCATCCGCCTGGTAGGTGGAGCCGGGAAAAGCGCGGGTCGCCTCGAAATGCAGCTGCCCGCTGCCAAATGCCGCTGTCGAGCCGTGTTCCATGCCCGATACCACCGCCCGGCAGAAGGCGTCGTCCCAGAACGCATCGAACAGTATTCCCATGCGCGCATGCTGCCGCACCTTGGCCAGCGTGGCATGCAGCAATGCGCCGACACGGCTTTCGTCTTCATCCTCCCACGCCAGCGCCATTGGGACGGCATAGCGGCGCGATTCGCCCTCAGGGAGCGTCAGCACCACGGTGGTCAGCAGCCAGCTTCCGGATTCCGTGGACCATTCGCACATCTCGCCGAGCTCGAATTTCTCCACCGCCGTATCCTTGTCCGGGAACCATGGCTGGGAGCGGAAGAAACGCGGAATGATCTGCCGCTCCAGCTGGTCGTGCGCGCGGTGCGCCATCAGCGGGTTGATGGCCTCACTGTCTTCGATGGGACCGGAAAGCGTGTGCCATCCCGGGCCCACCAGCACGAGTACCGGCAGATCCGGCGGTACCGGGCGTTCTTCGTGCCAGACCGGTGCGTCCACATCCGTGGCCAGGCGGAAGACATAGAACCCGTGGCCGCTCAGGGTGAGCAGATACGGCAGCTGGCCGACGGGAGGAAACTTGCTGCGGCCCATCAGTTCCACCGGCACACGGCCCTTGAAAAGGCTCAGATCCAGTTCCACTGCTTGCGGCGCGCGCGACAGGTTGGCCACGCACAGGATGATTTCATCCTCGTATTCCCGCAGGTAGGCAAGAATTTTGCGGTTGCCGGGCCGCAGGAAATTGAGCGTCCCACGGCCAAAAGCCCGGTGCGCCTTGCGCATCGCAATCAGCCGCCGCATCCAGTTGAGCAGCGAGAAGGCGTTGCGCTGCTGCGACTCCACGTTGATCGCACCGGAGCCATACACAGGATCGACGATGGGCGGCAGGAACAAGCGGCGGGGATCGGCGGCGGAAAATCCGCCGTTGAGGTCGCCCCGCCACTGCATGGGGGTCCGCACCCCATTGCGGTCGCCGAGCAGGAAATTGTCCCCCATGCCGATCTCGTCGCCGTAATAGATGATGGGCGAGCCGGGTAGCGTCATGAGCAGCAGGTTCATCAGCTCGATGCGGTGTCGGTCGTTGTCCAGCAGCGGCGCGAGGCGGCGGCAGATGCCCAGGTTGAGGCGCGCATCCGGATCGATCGCATAGTTCTGGTAGAGATAGTCCCGCTCGCGGTCGGTCACCATCTCCAGCGTCAGTTCGTCATGGTTGCGCAGGAATATCCCCCACTGGCAATTGGCCGGAATGTCCGGCGTCTGCTCCATGATTTCAACGACCGGGTGGCGGTCCTCCTGCGCGATGGCCATATACATGCGCGGCATGAGCGGGAAGTGATAGGCCATGTGGCATTCGTCGCCGTCGCCGAAATACTCGCGCACATCCTCCGGCCACTGGTTTGCCTCCGCCAGGAACATGCGGTCATGGTAGTGTTTATCCAGCTCGCTGCGCATGCGCTTGATCACCTCGTGCGTCTCCGGCAGGTTCTCGTTGCTGGTGCCCTCGCGCTCGCACAGGTAAGGCATTGCATCCAGGCGCATGCCGTCCACCCCCGCATCCAGCCAGAACCTCATGACGTGCATGATGGCGTTGAATACGTGGGGATTGGCGAAGTTCAGGTCCGGCTGGTGCGAGAAAAAACGGTGCCAGTAATAGGCTTGCGCTTCCTCGTCCCAAGTCCAGTTAGATTTCTCCGTGTCGCTGAAGATGATGCGGGTTCCGCTGTATCGGGCATCGTTTTCGCTCCATACGTAGAAATCACGCTTGATTGAGCCCGGCGCCGAGCGTCTTGCCGCCTGGAACCAGGGATGCTGGTCCGAGGTGTGGTTGATGACCAGTTCGGTGATCACGCGCAAGCCGCGGCGGTGCGCTTCGTCGATAAACCTGCGGAAATCCGCCATCACGCCGACGGCTGGATGGACGTTGTGATAGTCGGAAATATCGTAGCCATCGTCATACCCCGGCGACGGATAGAACGGCATCAGCCAGAGCGTATTCACGCCCAGCTCCTGCAGGTAGTCGAGTTTGGAGATCAGCCCTGGAAAATCCCCGACACCGTCGCCATTGCTGTCGAAAAAGGTCTTGACGTGCAGTTCGTAGATGATGGCGTCCTTGTACCATAGCGGATCGTCATCCAGTGCCACGGCGGGTTTTTCCTGAGGGACGGCAAGCGTATCCCGCACCGTATTATCATTGTCCATGGGCGGGAATTCACGGCGAATTTCCATTGAATCAGAGGTCTCCTTGTACGGCAGGAAGAAAAAAACGCTGGGTAGCATGAGGGTTGCAGCCTTTTTCCACGCGCTCGAATACAACAATTATCGGCAATCCAGCGTACGATCTTCGCATGGTCAATGAATACGCCACGGTATGGAAATGCTGGGCCCGGTCAGGGCTCGCCTGTCGCCAGCCGGCAATCGCCGGCATGCGTGTCCCGATGAATCGATGGAAGCGCTTCAAGCCCGGACAATATTTTTGTAGCCTTGATCTTGCGCTTGCGCAAGATCACAAGCAAGTGTGCAGGCATTCTCATCCCGCGCCGCCCGAAATGAATCGCATCGCAATTCGCCGGATGGATTGCCCTTGCCTGGGACCTTCCTGGAATCCTTGCTTGCTCGCCGCTAGCCTAATGATTTTTTTGCCCTCTTGTTCTTCGTCATGCCTTTTTCCCGAGGACCGATTTCGCCGGAAATTTAATGCCATCGACATGTAATTCCCCGGTAAACCGCCCGATAAATGCAAGTATAGAAAGAATCCGCACGAAATCAAGCCTGCCGCCACCCGCGAATTGCGGCATGATTCAGGTATACATGACGCTTATCGCTTTCACCGAACGGGGGGCTAAAAGCGCAGAATCCCTTCTTCTTTGTTTTTCTGGTCTATAAATAAAGGGGTTGGATCTAAATCAAAAACAGGAGGGATTCATGGCACGAATTGATGAAATAAAATCGTTATGCGACCGGCTTGCACCTCTCGGATGGCGCGGCCTGCTGCGGGCGGCCACCGGCGATCAGCTCGATATTTCCCAGCCGACGCCGGCTACGCTGCGGCGGGAACTGGTCAAAAAGCTGGCGGTGGTTGACCGCACGCTGACGGGCTTCGAGGATTTTGCGGCGGACGGTGCCAGTGCGGCAACGCCGGGGCAGCCCTCCCTGAGCCTGCTTTACCATGCGCTGGCAAGCCCCCTGATCACGCGGGACAAGGAAGGGCGGCCATTGCAGGGTTTCGCAACCCCGGCCGAGATCGATCTCCTCGAGAACTTCATTTTCAGTCTGGCGCCTTTATCGCTGCCGATGTTCCTGAAGGATAACGGAGGCGTCGCGAAGGTGGTACTGGCGGTATTCTCCTGCGAATACCGCCCGGCGTCGGATACGGTGGATGGCCGCCATGCGGACCTCGTTTTCTCGCGCACGGGCATCGCCCGCGTGGGCACGGCACGGCCGCGATATCATGCGGATGTACGCGGATTCTGGCCGGAGGATGAAGACAACCCGAACGGCGTGCGCGTGCTGCCCGCACGCTTTTCAGCTTGGCTGGCGGTAAGGAAAAAGGGCCGCGACGCGCGGATATCGCCCATACTCGACAACAGCGAGGGGCAAGCCGGCGACGAAGCAGGCAGGGAGTTTCTGGTTCCGGTCCATAAGCTCTTTCCCGGCAAGGACTGCATCGAGGGGCTCAATCTCGAACCGGATCTCGCCGTGCATCTGTTCAACGTAAAAATCCAGCGGATCCACAAAGCGCTCGGCACGAATCCGCTTCCGGACAATTTCCCTTATGTCATCCGGGATGGCGACATCGCGGACTGGTCCACGGATCCCGATTTGGGTTCCGGCTGGCTGGTGCCCGCTACGCATCCCAGCCTCGTGGAACCCGCGATTGTGGACGGCAAGCCGCTCACGTTCAGGGTCGATCCCGGGCTGGTGGATGACTTTGCCGCCGTGGAGCCGCCAAGGACGGCGGGGCAGGGGGGAGATTCGGCGCCTTCGTACGTCCATGCCCGAACGAAAGTGGAAAACGGCAGGTTTATCGATCTCAACGACGAACTCGATGTGGTCGCCGCGATGAGAAAGGAATCCTACGATGCGCTGCACTACATCGACTTTTCCGGAGAGGGCTGGGTCGAAGCAAATGTGCCGGCCCTGGCCGGCCAGAACATCCCGTCCGTTGCCGCCTATGCACTGGTTTGCGCGCCGGATTTCTTCCCGGCCTGCGGGCAGTTCGAGGTATCGGAATGGAGCCGCAGCAATGACATTCCCGCCCAATTTCGCGGGCGTATCTGGAACATTTCGCCCACTCCCCTGAGCGAAATGCGCATTCCCGCCAATCTCCAGCTGCCAAGCAGCCCGTTCACCGCCAGGGACGATACCATCACCGCCGTGGTGGGGATGGGCGTGCCGAACGGCCTGCCTGCGGTATGGCCGAGCCAGCCCGATGTGCTGCGCGCATCCACCCTGCCGGACGATGCGGCCGGCGTCTTCGCGCCCGGCTGGGATGTGGGGAGGGATCAGCAGCCGGGCAGGGGCGGGGCCGTTCATCTTGCCGGCTACGGATTGGGCAGCCCTTTTCCCGAGGATGCCAAACTCTGCGCCGCCCTGAGCACCTTCTGGCCAGCCGTGGCGCCCGACGTGTTTCGCACGTTTGCCACCTCCATCGGCAATACGGGCGGAACCGTTGCGCCGCTTACCGACGAGGAAATCGGCCAATCCGGCTCATTGCCGTGGGACGGGGTGCCCGGCCCGCGTATCGTCGTGCAGAACGGCGTGCGCCATGTCGAGATCGCATCGTTTTTGAATACCGACTATGTCCGCCAAGCGGTCCAGAACAGGCTGAGCATCCGGTTGACCGCACAGATCAGCGATGAAGACTATCAAGCGCGCATACTGGCGGTCAGCCGGGTCTATAGCGTCGCGGGCAATCTGGGCGATATCTCGGAAACGCGGAAAGACTGGTTCGTGCTTTCCTTTCGCGTGATCACTTCAGGAGACGTCGAGCTGCAGCAGGCGCAGGGCGAAGCTCACACTATCCTGCGCGGGCAGATTTACCGCGTGGAACTGTGCCGAACTCCCTCCATTGCGGCGCGAGAGAGAATCGATGCGCACCTGTATCGGTTTCCATTGCGCAATGTGCGCTTTTTCTTCGCCAGCCCGGATTCCAGCGTAGTACTGACCAAGCGCGAGAACGATCTCCGCTGGGCAAGCGCGGCCAGCGAAAGATGAGAGCAAGGGATGAAGCGGAAGAAGGGCCGAACGCTTTCTGCGAAGCGCTCTGGGGCACCGGCCTGCGATGCATGCCGATATCCTGATAATAGGGGCGGGCCCCGCCGGATGCGCGGCCGCGATCCATGCCCGCCAGGCAGGTTTGAGCGTCATGATGATCGAAGCGCGGGCCGATGCCTGCCGGGCGCCGGGCGAGACGCTGCATCCCGGCGTCGAGCCGATACTGAAGAAACTAGGTGTCTGGCATGACGTGATAGCGGCTGGCTTCCACCGGCATCGCGGCGTCTGGCGGGAAAGTGGCGGCCTGCGCGTCTTTGAGCCCTATGGGTCAAATGAGGGGTCAGATGCGGGGTCAGATTCGGAGTCCGATTCGGGACCGGGTTCGGGCACGGGTTCGGATTCGGGACCGGACTCCGGCAGCCAGCAGGCGTGGCTCGGCTTCCAGGCCGACCGCCGGATATTGCACGGCATACTGCAACGCGCCGCGGAGCAAGCCGGAGCGGTGCTCAGGCGGGATGCGGCGCTGGGCGGCGTGATCCGGGAGGATGGCTGCCGGGGCGGGGTGGGCGGAGTTGTCTGCAAAGGCGCTGAAATCCGCACCCGATGGGTTTTCGATGCGACGGGCCGGCGCGCCTGGCTTGCACGCATGCTGGCGCTTCGGGCGGAACGTCCGGGTCCGCCATTGCGGGTGCGCTTCGGCTGGAAGAATGGCGAGGATCCCTGCCTGGAGGGACAGCCGCTATTCCGGCAACAGTTGAACGGATGGGCATGGCAGGCGCCGCTCGGCGATGGTTCAACCGCATGGGCAGTACTGGACCATGCGTCGGCGCGCACGGCGCAGCCAGGCTGGGGAGAGCATGGCGGAGGAGGGGGCAGAGGCGTCGATATGACCTGGCGCCTTCATGCACCCTGTGCGGGGCCGGGCTACTTTCTCCTGGGCGATGCCGCCGCGCTGCTTGATCCCGCCTCATCGAACGGTGTGCTGCGTGCGCTGATGAGCGGCATGCTTGCCGCCGACCTCGCCGCGCAGGTGCGATGCGGCAGGGATGAACACGCCGCAACGCAGGCTTATTCAAGCTGGATATCGGGGCTGTTCCACCATCAGGCCGCCCGCTTGCTTGAATCCTACCTGCCTGCGCGCGACACGGGAGAAAGAGCAGGGTGAATCAAGGAGGAATATACTGACCGCCTGCGGCAGCTCTTCTCCCATGCGCGCCGATTTCCTATGGTGCAACGCGCAGCAGCGAACCCAGCTCATCGTTAGTATCGATATTCCGTGTACCCCCGCCACCACCGCCGGTATAAAGACACCAACAATCCATGTTTTCGAGCACCAGGCAGCCGGATGCTCCGCTGGCCAGGCAGGCGGCACAGCATTCGGTGGCCGGGTCGGGAGGCAAAGGCCCGCCACCGTCGCATCCGCCTTTTGGCTTTCTACTTTCCTTGACCAAGTCGAGTGCTGACGTAGGAATGAGTACGTAAACTGACAGTTTATATAGCATGATGTCTTTATCTTGACTGCCCGGAAAGTGATGCTGAAGGTGATTATTTCGCCACAATGGCGGATATCGTTCTAGAATCCATGCGGGTTTCATGCGATAAAATCATGA
>Ga0134128_10009039_pt1 | contig 11983 bp, 12 predicted proteins | sample KB31754_FD_96462 | JGI IMG/M metagenome (GOLD analysis project Ga0134128, IMG submission 96462) | Terrestrial soil microbial communities with excess Nitrogen fertilizer from Kellogg Biological Station, Michigan, USA - KB3-175-4 | ecosystem: Environmental > Terrestrial > Soil > Unclassified ...
GCTGCGCGCGGTCTCACGCGCCGTCGCAACGGATATCGCCGTTGCCATTCCTGCAAACGGCAAGGCCGCCCTAGGCGAGCAGCTCGAGGACATCGAGCGCGACGCCATCGTCAAAGCGCTCGAGAAGACCCGCTACAACAAGACAGCGGCCGCAAAGCTGCTCGGGATGACGTTCCGGGCGCTCAGGTATCGGATCAAAAAGCTCGGGATCGAGTAGCGACCATTTGTCAATGGGCACGTCCGCATGTCATGAACTGGTTTAATGCGCAAGAGGCGACCGCGGCCGGCACCGCTCTCGCGGAACACCCGATCGGGCAAGCGGCCGCGACTGCCTCTTCGCCTCGGCGGAACGCCGCTGCCGAGGAGTCCTCTTATCTGCGAAGCATGCCTCCCAATCGTGGACGCGAGGCCGGCAGACTGCGCCTGAACGTCTACAAAAAGGCAAAGCTCGCCGAGTCCTTCAAATCCCGGCTGATCGAGAACGGCTTTCAACAGGAAATCGTCGAAGCATTGACTCGCGCTGTGCTGCTTCGAATCACCGCATCCACGCCGGAATCGACCCGAGTCGAAGTCACAGCTGCATCAAGGACGCCGCGCATCGCTCGTCAACGGCGCGAAACGCTGCTCGCCGAAGCCGACGCCTGCCTTGCACGAGCTCAGTATGACGCGGCGATCGGTCATTACGGCAGCTTGCTCGAGATCGATCCGCGGCTGGGAACCGTCCTCCGTGGGCGAGGCGATATCGTCGAATCCGAGATGCCGCTGCGACGCGCGTTGAGATCGGTCGTTGGCGCAACTACGAGAAGTTCATCGGTCCGCTGAGAGGGCTCGCGGAGAGCGCCGAGGCCTGATCTCCCGGAGCCGCGCACTGGGAAGCATGAGCGCCGCTCGAATGCCGAGGCGCTACGTCGATGAATCCGAGCAAAAAAGACGCAAACATCGTCTCCGCGCCGGCGAGCATGAAGGTAACCGACGGAATGGCCACGCGCATCATGGTCAGAGGATCGAGTGCTCCCAACTTCGCGTGAGCCCAGGCCTCGACCGAGTATATCGCGAGGGCGAGACCGGAAGCGCACAGTACGAGACCCGTGGCGATACCCCGCTCGAGGGTGAATACGCATAAGAATCTTGAGAGCGAGCGCGTCATCGGCAGCAGGTTCTTGAGGACACCTACTGTGCGCGCCACGAGCGAGAACAATACGAGCTGAAAGCCAAGGACAGCCGCGGCTCCCGCATAGAGCATCGTGTGAATGTCGAACCCGACTCCATGGATGATGACGGGGCCATGCAGAATCGCAAGCTCGCCTGCCGCGCCGAGTGCGATCAGAGCGGCGCCGGGATACAGCATCAGCCAGCGCGGACTCATCATCAGAAGAAATCGCAAATGCCGCCAGCCGTCGCGCCACGTGCGCAGGTGAGGTCTACGCGAACGACCGGCCGGCCCGAGAACGATCGGCACCTCTGAGATCCGCCATCCGGCGAGCGCGGCCTTGACGATCATCTCGCTCGCGAACTCCATTCCGGGGGAGGCGAGTCCCAGCTGCAACATCGCGACACGATCGAAGCCACGGAGCCCACAGTGGAAGTCCGAGATGTCGGCTGAAAAGAGTAATCGACCGGCAAAACTCAGGACTGGATTTCCAATGACACGGTGCAGCCATGGCATCGCGCCCGCCTTGATGCCGCCGCGGAATCGGTTTCCGACGACCAATGCGGCCCCGGCACGCAGTGTCTCGAGAAGTCCGTCCAGCCGGGCGAAGTCGTAGCTGTCGTCGGCGTCGGCCATGATGATGAACCGTCCGGCGGCGGCCCGAATGCCACCCATCAACGCGCTTCCGTAGCCCTTCTCAGCAACCCGGACCACGCGGGCTCCGGCAGCGCTGGCCAGCTGCGGCGATCCGTCTGAGGAGCCGTTATCCGCGACCAGCACTTCGCCGCGCACACCGTAGCGCTCGAGAAACTGCCGGGCTTTCCGCACGCACGTGGCGACGGTCTCCGCCTCGTCGAGACACGGCATCAGAATCGTCAGCTCGAGTGGGCTCGCAGGATGCGCCATCCGGTGATCGACCTGGTGCTGCAGATGACCTGTCGCCATTGCTTTGCCGGTGAATGGTCCTGCATTCTGCTTCGCGATCGGCCGGGACCCACGGCAGCATCAGTATGACAGGGCGAACATCACCGGGAGTGTGATTCAATCGGCAGAACATTTCGCTTCCCTCCAGCACGTTCCAAAGATATGGAAGACGCACCAGCCAAGCGTAGATTGCATCCTCGCATGACCGACAGCGACTGGCTGGTGTTGCGCGCCATGCGTCCCGCGATCGAGACGCTCGCGTCGCGAGTCGCGGAGCCGGGCAAGGTGGCGATCGACTTCGGCTGCGGCTCGCAGCCATATCGTTCCCTATTCGCATCTCGCGGCCTGAAGTACTACGGAGTCGACTTCGAGGGCGGTGATATGCCGATTCTCGCGAACGGACGCGTCGATGCGCCGGACTCGTGCGCCGATCTCGTGCTTTCCTTTCAGGTGCTCGAGCACGTACGGGACGTGAATCGCTACCTCCAGGAAGCGCGGCGATTACTGCGTCGCGACGGATGCCTCATCCTGTCGACGCACGGCAACTGGCTCTTTCACCCGCATCCCGAAGATCATCGCAGGTGGACGCGCCAAGGTTTGCTCGCCGAGCTGCGGGAGAACGGATTCGAGATCATCGAATGCGTGCCGGTTCTAGGACCGTTGGCGTGGACCACGCTGCTTCGCCTGACCTGCGGCTATCATCTTCTGCTCAAATGCCCGCTTCTCGGCCGGTTGCTCGCCAAGTCTCTCGCGGTTGTCATGAATCTGAAGGGTTGCGCCGAGGATCTCGTCACGCCGGAGTGGGTGCGAGGCGATAACGCGTGCGTGTACGTCACGCTATCTCGGGCGGGTGCACCGGTATGAGCTTGATCCGCTATCTCGTAGTCAGCGGGCTCTGCGCCCTCCTGAACAACGCCTCCGTGATCGTGCTCGTGGACTGCGGCTTCGGCAGCATCACGGCGACGATCGTTGCATTTGGGCCGGTCTTGCTCATCGCCTATCTGCTACATGCGCTCTTCACGTTCGGTAGTCAGCCTACGCACGTCTCTTTTTCCCGCTTTGCGCTTCTTATGGCGATGAATTTCCCGCTCTGGATGGCTGGGCTGTATCTGCTCAGCGATATCTTGCAGCTGCCGATCTTTATCGCGGCGCCCTCCACGACCGTGCTCATCTTCGTGTGGAACTTCGCATCGACGAAGTGGGCTTTTCGCACCGGCAGCCGCCGCGCAGAGCGCTTGACAGTCTGAGGGCTCTCGATGGAACGAATCACGGTGGACGCCGTCAGGGACTGCGTCGCGATGCACGCGCCGATCTACTCCTGGCGCAAGCCCGTGTACCAGTCGATCGCGCTCGCGAGCCTGCAGGGCCTCTGGGATCCTGCGCATCGCAACGCCCTTGACGTTGGTGGGGGAACTGGCCTGATCGCTCATGCCACGAAGAGGCTGTTCGGGCTCGATCACGTGGTATCGGTGGACGTCGGCGACCGATACCGGGCGAAGCTCGATATAGACACGGTGATCTACGACGGCGCCCGACTGCCGTTCCGGGATGCTGCATTCGACTGCGTTCTGCTCTTCAACGTGCTGCACCATGTTCCGATCGGACTTCGCCCTGCTTTGATCCGGGAATGCCGGCGCGTCGTCGGCAAAGGTCCGCTTTACATCAAGGACCATCTTTCGAAGGGAGCGGCCGACAATGCGCGACTCGCGATGCTCGACGCGCTCGGCAACGTTCCTTTCGGCGGGATGGTGAGGGCCAGTTATCTCTCCGAAGGCGACTGGAATCGACTGGCGGTGGAAACATCTCACCGGGAAGGTGCACGCCTCTCCGGCCCATATCGGAGCGCTCCGCTTGCTGCGATCTTTCCGAACCGCCTCGAAATCAGCATGCGATGGCAGCCGAACTGAGGGCAGCGGAGGAACCAGGCCGATCGGGTCCGGCACTGGTGATGCTCTCGCACTTCTTCGAAGGGCGGCGCGGCGGGATCGAAGCGGTGGCGGCAGCCCTCGCCCGAGAGCTCTCTTCACGGGATTTCAGGGTCGTCTGGCTCGCGACGGGAAAATCGACCGGCGCGAGCCCCGTCTGCCGTCGGGTGTCCCTCTCAGCGTCTCGCGTGATCGAGGCTGTTCTCAAAGTTCCTTATCCACTGCTTCTGCCGTCGGGATGGCGCGCAATATTTCGCGCCGTGCGAGCCGCCGATCTGGTCTTAGCCCATGATGCGATTTACTTGACGAGCATTGCCGGGTTTCTGGCAGCGCGCCTTTACCGCCGGCCGATCCTCCTGATTCAGCACGTCGGATTCGTTCCCTACCGCAATGTCATCCTGCGCGTGCTGATGCGGCTCGCCAACCGCCTCGTCGCCGGGCCGATTCTTCGCCTCGCGGACGGGGTGGTATTCATCAGCGAGATCACGCAGCGGCATTTCGCCACGGTTCGCTGGGTGAGGCCACCCGCCGTAATCTTCAACGGCGTCGATACCCGGATCTTCTCGGCCCCTCGCTCCCAAGCGGATGTGGAAGCGGCTCGCAAAGGACTCGCATTGCCGCTCGGTGTGCCGATTGCGCTCTTCGTCGGAAGATTCACGGAGAAGAAGGGATTGAGTGTGTTGGAGCAGATCGTGCGCCTGCGTCCGGATGTATTCTTCGCGTTCGCGGGACAGGGCGAGCTCGACCCCAGAGAGTGGGGCGCCCCCAACGTCGCCGTGTTTGCCACCCTATCGGGCGAGTCGCTCGCGCCGCTTTATCGCGCCTGCGACGTTCTCGTGCTCCCGAGTGTGGGAGAGGGATTTCCGCTGGTCGTGCAGGAAGCGATGGCCTCAGGGTTGCCTGTCCTCTGCGGGCGCGACACGGCACAGGCGGACCCGCGCGCCGCGCCGTATCTCCACGGGATCCCCGTGGACCTTGACTCTCCGAATCAAACGGCTCGATCGTTTTCCGAGGAGATATCCAAGCTTCTCGCACGATCTGCAGATGCGAGCGAGCGCCAGGCGCGATCGGAATTCGCAAAGAGTGCCTATTCGTGGGGGGCAGCTGCGTCGGAGTATGTTCGGCTTCTTGCAGCGCTGACACGCCGCGTCAGTTTGTGACACTGGCGAGCGGCGGTCGTCGTCAGCGAGTGACGAGACTAAGTCAAGTCGCCGAGGCACCCCAGACGTAAAATAGACTTTCAGATCAATTGGTTACGAATATCAGGCCCGATTGGCACAGGCTTTGCTCGAGTATCGGCGAGGCGCCCGTTTGCGCCCTACCTTTATCAACATCTCGAGGTGTTTCAGAAATGAAACGTGTGCAAAAGGGTTTTACCCTCATCGAATTGATGATCGTGGTTGCGATCATCGGCATTCTGGCGGCCATCGCCATCCCGGCTTATCAGGACTACACGATCCGTGCGAAGGTCACTGAAGGCATCAACCTCGCGGCTTCTGCGAAGACGACCGTAGCGGAAGGCTTCGAGTCTGGCGGCGTCGAGGGAATGAATGCTGCGGCGAGCGATTGGAGCTTCGTTGCGACGAAGTACGTCAACTCGATCACGATAACTCCGGATACGGGCGTCATCACCGTCACGTTCGATACGACGGCGACCGGTATCCCGCAGCTTGCAGGAGCCGATACCATCACGTTCAGTCCTTCGGTCCAGAAGAAGCAGCTTGCGGACAATCTGCCCGGCAACGTGGATTGGGCATGCTCGTCCGCGACCGATCAGACGGCTAGCGCCGCTGGTCTCTACGTCGGTGCGATGGGTTCGGTCCTCGGCAAGTACGTTCCGACCCAGTGCAAGTAATCGAACGATCGACCGCTGCCTCCGTTTCGCGCTGGCAGCCCATCGAAGCCCCTCCCCAGGAGGGGCTTCTTCTTTTGGGACCAGAATCACGCTGGGTCGCGACGCCGTTGTGCCACCATGAGTAGGATTTGACAATGAGCTTCGCATGCCTGCGCGAATCCGAGACTGCGGAGCCGTCTCGCACTCTCTAAGCCCATGAACGACAACGCTACTTTGGCAGTCGGAGCCGCACGCCCCCCCCTTGGGGGATTGCCGCAGCGCCTCGTTCAGGACGGGCTCGTCGACGAGCCCGCGATGCTTGACGCCCTTAATGCCGCACGCGAAAAGAAGACCAGCGTCGTCACTCAGCTCGTGGCGAGCAGCGTCACCAGTGCCCGCGACATCGCGATTGCCGCGTCGGCGGAGTTCGGCGTTCCGCTTTTCGACTTGGACGCAATCAACTTAGACCTCGATACGGTCCGGCTCGTCAGCGACAAGCTGCTCGCCAAGCATCGCGTCCTGCCAATCTTCAAGCGCGGGAAGAAGTTGTTTCTCGCCGTCGCAGATCCCACCTATCTCCATGCGATCGATGAGATCAAATTTCAGACGGGCCTCAGTGTCGATGCGGTCGTCGTCGAGGACGATAAGCTCCAGAAGGCCGTCGACAAGGCGATCGAGCAGGCTGATGCGCAGATGCCTTCGCTCGGAGACGAGGAAGGCGTCGATCTCGAAGCACCCGAGGTCAGCGGCGGAGACTAGGAGGGCGAGCAGGTCACCCGCGATGACGTTGAAGACGCCCCGATCGTCAGATTCGTCAACAAGATCATGCTCGATGCGATCCGCAAGGGCGCTTCGGACATCCATTTCGAGCCCTACGAGAAGATCTATCGCGTCAGATATCGGATGGACGGCGTGTTGAAAGAGATCGCTCAGCCTCCGGTTCTCCTCGGTGGCAAGCTCGCGGCGCGCCTGAAGGTGATGTCGCGCCTCGACATCGCCGAGCGGCGCGTGCCCCAGGACGGGCGCATCAAGATGAAGCTCTCGAAGAACCGGGCGATCGACTTCCGCGTGAGCACCTGCCCGACCCTCTTCGGCGAGAAGATCGTGATGCGAATTCTCGATCCTTCGCAAGCGTCGCTCGGGGTCGATGCGTTGGGCTACGAGCCCTTCCAGAAGGAGCTGTATCTCAAGTATCTGAGCAAGCCTCAAGGCATGATTCTCGTGACAGGGCCGACGGGCAGCGGCAAGACCGTCTCGCTTTACACCGGGCTGCAGATCCTCAACCGCGAGGATACGAACATCTCGACGGCCGAGGATCCTGCGGAAATCAATCTGCCTGGCGTTAACCAGGTGAACGTCAATCCCAAGGTCGGCCTCACGTTCGCGGCCGCGATGCGCTCGTTTCTGCGCCAGGATCCGGACGTGATCATGGTCGGTGAGATTCGCGACCTGGAAACGGCCGAAATTGCAATCAAGGCTGCTCAGACGGGCCATTTGGTCCTCTCCACGCTTCATACAAATGATGCGGCGCAGACCCTCACGCGGCTCGTCGACATGGGCGTGAAGCCTTACGCGATTGCAACATCCGTCAGTCTGATCATTGCCCAGCGACTCGGGCGCAGGCTGTGCAACAACTGCAAACAGCCGCTCGAGGTACCCAACGAAGCGTTGTTGAAGGAGGGTTTCTCGGAGGCCGATGTGTCCGCCGGCCTGCGGATCTACGGTCCCAAGGGCTGCTCCAATTGTACCGACGGCTATAAGGGCCGCGTCGGCCTCTACCAGGTCATGCCAGTGACAGAATCAATAGGGCGGATCATTCTCGGCGGCGGCAGCGCCGTCGACATCACCGCTCAGGCCGCAAAGGAAGGCGTCTGGGACCTGCGTCGATCGGGTCTCGAGAAGGTCAAGGCCGGAATTACCAGCCTTGAAGAGGTCAACAGCGTCACGATCGAGTGATGCTCGGCAGGACAGAACCTATGGCTCAGGCAGTCGCAACCGCGTCCGTCAAGACAATCAAGCGCGACATACCATTCTCCTGGGAAGGGCGCGACAAGCGAGGTAACCGGGTCAAGGGCAAGAGCCTGGCGCCCGATGAGATATCTTTGCGTGCCGATCTGCGCCGTCAAGGCATCGCGCCTTCGCGCATACGTAAACAGTCGGCCCGGTTCAAATCAGGAGGTAAAGTCAAGGCGGAGGATATTGCGGTTTTCAGCCGCCAGCTCGCAACGATGCTCGCAGCCGGGATACCTCTGGTCCAAGGCCTGGAGATCGTCGGCAATGGACACGAGAAGCCGGCGGTCCAAAACCTGATTCTGAGCATCAAGGCCGACATCGAAGGTGGCACTTCGCTTCACGAGGCGTTGGCCAAGCATCCACTCCATTTTGATGATCTGTTTGTGAACCTGGTTGAGGCAGGTGAACACTCGGGAGCACTCGAGACTCTGCTCGACAAGATAGCTACGTACAAAGAAAAGACGGAGGCGCTCAAGAAAAAGGTAAAAAAGGCCCTCTTCTATCCGGCCGCGGTCGTGGTAGTGGCCTTTGTCGTCACGATCATTCTGCTGATTTTCGTGATTCCCGAGTTCGAGAGCCTGTTCAAGAACTTCGGGGCCGACCTTCCGGCGTTCACTCAGTTTGTCATCGATTTGTCCAAATCGGTGCAATCGAAGGGAATCTATTACGCGATCGTTCTGGGAGCGGCGACGTACGCGTTCATATACTTTCACAAGCGCTCGAGAAAAATGCGCGAATTTATCGACCGCGCAGTATTGAAGTTACCGATAATCGGCCCGATCCTCAACAAGTCCGCTATCGCCCGCTACGCCCGCACACTCGCAACGATGTTCGCGGCAGGAGTCCCGCTCGTCGAAGCACTCGATTCCGTCGCGGGTGCCACCGGAAATATCGTCTACGAGGACGCGGTTAAAAGGATGCGCGACGAAGTATCGACCGGGCAGCGTCTGCAACGAGCCATGGAGAACGTCGGGATTTTCCCGAACATGGTGGTCCAGATGATCGCGGTCGGTGAGGAAGCCGGCTCGCTCGACACGATGGCCGGCAAAGTTGCGAGCTTTTACGAATTGGAAGTGGACAACGCGGTCGATTCAATGTCGAGTCTTCTCGAGCCCCTGATCATGTCCGTTCTCGGCGTGCTCGTCGGTGGCCTGGTGGTCGCGATGTACCTGCCGATTTTCAAACTCGGCTCCGTCGTTTGACGTGCATCAGCGCGCCGGAGCAGTCAGCAGTCTAGCGAAATAGCTGCCGTTTCGGCGACCGCATTCTAGCTTCTGGGGCGCTTTCTCCCAGTCGCTCTCCCGACCGACATATATGGCATCGTCGCCCTGAATGGTCTGCTGAAACCTGACTGCGCCGTGGTTCACCCAGGCGACGAGATCCGTATTGAGGTAAACGCGTACTCCGGCGCCCCCGCTGTATTCCGTGAACGGACGACGCGGCTGAAATAGCTGCGGGCAGGCATCCTCGAGCCTGTCGAGAACGAGATCGGCCCTCCGCTTATCGGCGATCAGCGCTGCACGACTTGCTGTCTGTCGGACCAGATGACAGCTCAGGACGTACGAGACATTTCTTCGCGGCTCTCTTTTCACCGGGGTCGATGTCACAAAGGTCACTTCCAAAGGCGGCGGTAGACCGTTTATGACGATGCGCTCGCAGTCGGTGCTGTCCACCTTCAACCCAAAGCGCCCCAAAGCGTCGTCGACCTGCGATATATGCGGCTCCCTCAAGTCCCTATCGGCATATAGCCGCTCTCCGCTCAATAAGAATCGCAGATGCGGCGCATAGCGCTCGATCAGGGCCTTGACGCGTGCCCCATTCGGTCCGTGCGGGGCAAGCGCATAGCCGCCCGAGAAATTGACGAATCCAGAGCCGCTCGCGAGAAACGGCAGGACGTACGAGTTCGACTGAATTCCCATAGTCAGGTACAGGTTCGGTTCCCTCGCCAGCTTCCCGGGTACCGTGATCTGAAACCAGCTCCCTCCCCAGGGGACCGAGTTCCAGCGAAACTCTGTTCCCATGCACAGCTGAATCCCTTGGACGGCGAAGATCGCCGCCAGCACATAGTTACGAATCTTTGGATGGCCCGCAAAGAGCCTGAATAAGACTCCGACGATGACAACCGCAGCGATGCAGGACATCGGCAAGAAATAACGGCTGTTGCCGGATTCCTTCAACCAAACCGCCCAGTCCACGGCCAGTGCGCATCCGAGGGCCGCAAGCGTGCGCATCGCGAGCACCGAATCTCCGTCGGACGGCCTCGGACTCTTGCTCCTTGATCTAGTCCACAGCCAATTTCCGAGCAGCGCCAGACTTGCGACGAGAAGCACGCAATACCGGATGTCCGGAGCTCGCAGCTCCTCGTGCACCATATTGTACGGTTTGACCATGGCGAGTGGTCGCCAGAGCGCCTCGGCGAGCGTACCCGGTATGAATCGGTAGTGTATGAGCGGAGCGGTAGTAAATTCGGGTGAGCGAAAGAGTTGATTGAAAAGCGGGAACAGGGGGTTGTGAAATTCGGTCCACAAGTGGTACGACCAGGGCGCGGCAGCTAATACAAACCCCAGGCCGAGCGAGATTGCGAACTGGAAGCTTCGAGACAAGCGCTTTCGTGCCGAGATCGGCAGCATGAACAATACGATGAATCCGGCGAACGCCGGCAATGCATTCGTCAGCTTCAAAGCCGATGCTGCCCCTAAGAGCAGACCGGCCCCGACGATCCGGAGCATTGCGGCGCTCCGCATCGCACTCGCAAGCAATACCCACCCGGCGAGTACGGGAAGCGTAGTCGTGATATCCGCGAAGCTCGTGCCGATCTGCTGGAGCAAGATTGGGTTGATGAGCGCCATCGCAACAGCGCAGACACCAAATAGCGCGCGCGCGCGAATGTCGGCCGCAGGAGAGACGAGCAGTGCCAGCTCGAAAGTCAGCCAAAGCACGATGCTATGGACAGCCGCCAGGATCGATCCGATAACGAGCGCCGGCAGCCCCGCGCGCACCATCAGATAGAATGGCGCGTACGCGTAGGGCTCTATGTATGATTGGGGGCCCGCGGCAAAATAGTCGTGCGAAAATCGATCATGAATGGCGCTGAAGCCGGCATATAAATGGTAATTCAGCGAATCCCACGCCATGTCCTTGCCGAGAAAATAGTTGAGGACGACGGCGAAGAGCGCGGAGGCAACGTAGACCGGCAAACGGTAGCGCATTGCAGCCCGAACCGGCTCCGCGGCGCGGCTTGAGGTCCGCACGACCGGTAGCTGGGACGAGACGTCGTATAGACTCATGGCACACGCTCGGCGCTAGGAGCTCGCACGTGAGTCCGCCGACTCGCCAGTGCATCGACTCACTATCCAAGGCAGCGCGGCGAGCGCAATCGCGAGGGCTCCCAGCTGCAAAGCGATCGTTCGCGACCTTCGGGCGTCATAAACCGCTGCCGAAACGGTCACTAAACGCGAGGGCTTGAGTGGACACGTCGCCTCGATAGCCAGACCGAACAACTCGCGGGAGTGACCCGAGCTCCTTACCGCCGCGACACATTCGTCGTAAGTGACCGTCTCTTGCCGGAAGGCCTGCTCTGCCGCCGCGACGTGCCTATACGCAAGAATGGTTTCCGTGGCGAAGAGGACAACGGCGCCAACCACTCCTGCGAGCAGAATAGCCTTGGGGCTGGTCACGGAAAGAGATCTGGGGAGCATCGCAGTCACACGCGGCCGTTTGCCGACTCAGCGATCTTAACGAATACCAGTTTTCGTTATCGGAAGAGCTCGTTATCGTGTGTGACCGAACCCGTGACCTATCGCACAAACTCTGAATCCACCCAATGACGCCGATAGAGGCTGCCGGTGAGAATCCCACCTAGGCGCCGCCAGCCGGACTCGCAGTCACTGTGCCCTGCTCACTGGACGGGGACGCCTGCTTGTGGCCATTTTCGCGCGTAAGGCGTGCAACTGCTCCACGAGGCCTTGAATGCCACTGACCGCCGCCCTCTCCGCCTCCCCTCCGTTCTTCATCGCGATCTGCCTCGTCCTCGGGCTGATCGTCGGCAGCTTTCTCAACGTCGTCATCCACCGCCTGCCGATCATGCTCGAGCGCGAGTGGCGTGAGCAGTGCGAGGAGCTCGCACGCGAACACGCC
>Ga0134128_10009040_pt1 | contig 11982 bp, 13 predicted proteins | sample KB31754_FD_96462 | JGI IMG/M metagenome (GOLD analysis project Ga0134128, IMG submission 96462) | Terrestrial soil microbial communities with excess Nitrogen fertilizer from Kellogg Biological Station, Michigan, USA - KB3-175-4 | ecosystem: Environmental > Terrestrial > Soil > Unclassified ...
GAAGTCGAATACACCTACGCGATCGGCCACAGAATTATCGTCCCTGCGGGCGCACGCGTGTACGGTCAGCTCCAGCAGGCCGACCGAAGCGGACTGGTGAGCGTGAAGTTCGACGAGATCGAACTTCTCGATGGAGCTCGGGAGAAGATTGACGCTGTCGGTACTGGGCTGGACCTCGGACCCATCAAAGGAAGCGTGTACGGGAAGAACACGGGTAAGAACTTTCTAGTGCGGGCGGCATCGGGTCTCGGCTCGGTCCTTGCAGAAGTTGCCGGGAACAACACCAGCACTGCATTTTCTGAGGACGACATGCTCCGTGAGCGGCTTGCCGAGAATATCGGCACGGCCGGCGACTCGGAGGTGATGAGCCTCAATGCCAACAGCCGTGTAGTAGTCTCTGTTCCGGCCGACACGAAGATCTACGTCGTGTTTACCAAACACGAACAGGCGCCTTCCGAGCTTCACAAGGATAACCCACCGGTTCAATAGATTGCCCGTTCGCCGCACGACTCACTCCTCCGCCCTGGCCCCAATGCCGGGGCGTTCTTGTATTTGGCCCATCATATTCAACGGGCGAGTTGTCTTGCGGCTCATCTGTTCTTGCGTCGGGTCGCTAAGAGTTCTGCCTGTAGTGCGCCCCTCCCCGGACGCACTTTACGTTTGGGTCAAGGTTGGTCCGCATGTCCCAGTACGCATTTGGGTAATCTTTGCTCCCGATGCCCCAATGTGAAGTTGGGCAAAGATCGGTCCCGTTGACCCAGTTTGCAGAATGAGTCATTCCTGTTCCCGATTACCCAATTCCGGATTGAGCAAAGATCGGTCCCGTTGACCCACTTCGCGATTGGGCAAGAAACATCCCGATTACCCAGTGTGCAAATTGAGGAATCGTTGTTCCCGATGACCCAACACCGGATTGGGTAAAGATCCTTCCGAATGACCCAAAGTGCGACTTGGGCAATCGTCGTTCCCGAGTAGAGCCGATGTGGACACGAGAACAATCGCACCGAGAGTTTCAGAGACTCAACCGTTTTGTCGATTAAGCCAGATGAACCAGCCAGGTCTCTGAGCTAGGAAGGAATCAAGCGGGACCGTCCACAACGCCTGCATATATAGGTGTGCTCCCAGTTCCAATGCAGTTGAGGATAAACCTCACGGTTGTAGCGCGCGACTTTGCGGAGACTAAAGACCATGCCTGCAACAGAAGTGACACACAGAGCCAGAAATACGAAGGCCAGCTCTGCCTTGAATACTGTAATCCTGTGTAGCTCGAGGATTGAGCTGAACCCGATGAAGGTCCAAAGAGTGAAAAAAGCAACTGCGGGTCCCCAAACAAGAAACGGCCGGAGAAAGCCCCGGACGCGAGGGGGCGTGACGGCCTGCGCGGAAAAGGACTGAGTGGTCCCCGAATGGAATCTAGTCGAGTACGTGTGTGTGCCTTGTTGATATAGGACGGGCGCAGCCACGATGTTCGCGGTACCGCATTGGTCGCATTGATACGGATTCAGCTGCGAAACGGATGCCATGCCGTTGTCCATGAGCTGGCGACAACTTGCGACACCGGGCTCCTCGACTGAGATTTTAGCTCGATTTCCCGAAATCGATCCAAGCTTTACGGAACCCACGGGGACAGTTCGGCATCTCTAGGCCATAGAACTTCCTCAGATTATTAAAGATAGATCAATAGCCCATCCTGGTCCGGCCAGCCAATTTGACCGAATTTCGGATCGAACGGATTCTCTCCCTCGACACGGATGCCCAGAGCAGCCGGGTCCAGGAGAGAAAACCTATGAGAACCGCATTGGCCTTCTGGCGGCGCTCCCAAGTGTCCGCTTCCACCTCCACGCATGTCTTTCATCGCCCCGACAATCTCAATTGGTTGCACGTCGCCATCAAGATGGGACTGAGTTTGATCCTCGCCGGCAATCTGCTTGCACCCTTCGTGGCGAGAGCGCAGAACCTCGGAACCTCTCCACAATTTGGGCAGGCTGTGCAAGGTCAGCAGGCAACTACTGTCGAAGGCACCGTCCTCAACATCGTGAACTGGGGCTGCAACGTCATTGCGCCAGTGATCGCAGTCGCGTGCCTCGGCATTGCGGGTTGGCACTTCAAATCCGGTCGCGGCTACATGGGTTGGGGTGTGAGCGGCGTCGCCCTCATGGTGATCTCTGGTCTCGGACGCATGGCGGAGGGGTTCATCACTCAAGCGCAAGGAATTCAGTAGTAAAGGCGGAGAGCGATGCAGACGCCACAGTTCCTCCTCGACCTCCTCCAGTTGCTGCTCGATATCGCGGTGCCGGCGGCGTTCTGCACGCTGGCTGCCGCGGGAGTGAGCCTACGACATGAAGGCGGGATCAACTTCCACGTAAACGGCCGGGCCGGAAAGTGGATTCTGTGGACCATCGTTCTTCTGACCCTTCCGCAACTGTTGTCGTGGGTTGCTGCGCAGGGCATCAACATACCGTCCTCGAGCGGATCGGTGAGTACGAGTTGGTTGGCCAGCATGGAAACGGTATTCAAGAATTTCGTTAACCAAATCGTGGTCGCCAAGCTGGTGCCAGTCCTTGCGGCATACTTCGTCCTCAAAGCGACGCTCGACGGGGCCGCAGGCGAGAATCCGCTTGGCTCGATCATTGCCGCACTTTTCCTGATGTCACTCTCGGCAACAATGCAGCTCTTTCAAGGATGGAACTCAGGGAGCCAGTACGCGATGACCGATATGCTCGCTTCCCTGTGGAACTACATCGCTGGACAGATTTTACCGGCTGCGGCAGGGCTGGCCTGTGTCGGAGCAGTGATCAACGTTGTCAGGCACAGACCCTGGACCAGGCTTGTCTTCGCCGCGATCTCTTTCTTGAGCGTGAGCGGCCTTCTCTCGCTATTTCGGGCGATGGCGGCGTGAGGAGCAGATATATGAGTCTTGATGGGGCCATCACGAACCTCGCATCCTGGGCCGGCAACACCATGATGCCCACGATGGCGGGACTGTTCTTTGCAGGAGCCGTGTATCGCTACAGCAAGGGTGGTCCTTTCGAGCAGCTGTTGTATGGAGGCTTCGCCTCATTGATGTGCTCCGGGATTCTGCGTGCTCTGGAAGGGTTTGTGCAACACGCGGGCGCTACGAATGCTGATGCGTTCTGGATGGCCACGATGAGCCTAGTGAACTGGACGGCTAACGTGATCCTGCCTATGTTCGCGCTCACCCAGTTAGCGGCGATGGCCATGCACATGGGCGGCGTAGTTTCGGAGATTTATCCCGGCTCGAGCTGGATCAGAAAGTTCGTCGCAGCAATTGGCGCACTGATGGTTTCGGGAATGGTGCGCCTGGCCGAGTCGATGGTGACGCAAGCGCACGGAATCGGAGGGTAATGCCATGAGTCTTGATATGACGCCGGTTCGCCTCCATCTCGGCAACCAACAATGTCTTGAGATCTTCCTGTATGGCGCCACCCTGTTCTTCGGCGGCGGCCTTCTCGTTGCGCAATTGGTTGGTCGCAGACGAAGAAGAGAGGAAAATTGGCCACACCCTGCAATCCTTGTCCCGACATCGAAGGATGCGGCAACAGTCCGTGCCGCCAATCAAGGTGAAGCTACTTTGCTCGGCTATAACGTGCACAAGGAGCCGTGGCTCTGGCCCGACATCGTGCGCATGAAGCACGGAGTCATCGTGGGCGGCACGGGTTCTGGCAAGTCGACGTTTCTCGAAAACATCATCGCGCAGGATGTGATGCGGCGCTTCGGCTCACGCAAAATGCCGATGATCATCTTTGACGGCAAGGGCGAGAGGGAGTTTCTTCATCGCCTTTTACCGCATATTGAGGCTGCCGGCCGCCTGCAAGATCTGCGCGTGATCGATCCAACTCACCCTGCGGAATCGTCGCGATATAACCCGTTTTATGCACTCGACGATGCCTACCAGGAACACGTGAATTTCATTTTCCGGTCCTTCGGGCTGCGTGAAGACTTCTTCAAAGGACACCAGGAGGCGTACCTCTCGGATCTTGTTCGCATACTTCAGTACACGGGAAAACTGTTCAACGTCTACGATGTGCTGGTGATGGCGCTCGATGAGAAGGTACTGGAGGAACAGATCGCGGTCGCGAAGTCGCGCCTTGCCTCGGTGCCGGGCATCTCGATGCAGAGGCGGTTGAACTTCGAGATGTCGGTCAAAATGCTTCAGAGATCACTCGCAGACAGGGAACGAGTAGAGAAGATTCAAGGGCTTCTGAACGAGCTTTTGAGCTTCTTGGAAGATGAACTGTCGATTGTCACCGGTTCCTATCAGGACCTTCTTACACTCGATGACGTTCTCAACAACGATCTCATTCTGTTTGTCTCCCTCAATGCCAACCGCAATCAACGTGCGGTCGAAGCCTTGGGAAAGATCCTGCTTCAGAACATCCAACTGATGGTCGGCAAGCGTTACGCACAGCCGACGAGCGATCGAGACACCGATGAACCGATGCTTTCGGTGATCCTGGACGAGTTCGCGCCCTTCGCGTATCCCGGCTTCACCCAGGTACTTCAGACCGCCCGCGGAGCACGGGTTTCTTTCCTCTTTTCCTTCCAGAGCATTCCGCAGTTGCAGCGCGTGAGCCAGGCGTTCGCGGACGAAGTGTCGTCCGCGCCGGGAACGAAGATGATCATGAATGTTTCGGAAGAGCACACGGCGCAGTGGTTTTTGAAAGCGTCGTCCCGGATTGCCACCAAGCGCCGCAGCCTGTCAGTGCGCAGAACCGGGGTCTTTTCGACCAAATATACAGAAACCGGAACGGGAAGTGAGAGCGACATCAAGGAGACGCGTGCGCGTGAAGACCACATTAAGAACCTCCCGGTCGGCCAGATGGAGATCCTGATGGTGGACAGCCGCGAAGGCACCCGACACTCCCACTTGCACGTCCGGCGTGTTCCGCGGTTCCAAGTGGAGGGCCTTGAGCCTTCCCTCTATCCGAAGATGCACACCTATTTCGACCCTGAGCTCGGCGTGAATCTCCGCTTCAAAGAGGCGGAGAACCGGAAGCAGCGGCGCAGGAGAACGGCGGGATTGTTTCTCGGCGAGGCAGGTGGAGAATGAAGATGCGAATTCCAGCCGTCATCAGACAGGTGCTTATCGCCATCGCATTTTGCTGCGTCGCCGGCCAATTCGTCGGTCAGACCCCGAGCGAGCCAGGCGTTCAAACCTTGCAGTCGGCGCCCAAACGTCAAGGGTTCCTTGATTACGCTTTGGGCAAAGTAAATCCACATGACACGGACTACGGCTCCAAAATGGCGTCCGCGCGGAATGCCGTCGTCGGATACACGATTGACGATCTTTACTTCTGGTCGAATGTCGTGACGCTTCTTTTGCTCTGCGGACTGGTCGCGATTGTCCTCTTTCAGTGGCGCGCTATGAACAAGCGCGAACTTATTGCAGCGTCTCTCATTGCACAGTTGTGGAACGGCCGCGTCAGCGACCGGGTCGAGATAGAGCGCCGGACCGAACAGTTCAATCAACTGGTCGAAGCGCATAATGCCGAGGCTGAAGCAGCCCTGTCCCGCAAAACAGGCCCTTCGGAACAGGAATCCAGCACGAATGGGAGTTTGACGAAGAGCGTTCGCGCTCTGGCGGACAGCAAAGGAATTTCGCCAGCGGAAGCGGAGAAGATCGCCGCCGCAGCGCCGGATGCGACTGCAGCGAGCCTCGAACAGAGCAATCTTCTGCTACAGCGGCGTGTGGAAGCGCTGCAGAACAGTGAACAGAATCTGAAGCGGCGCCTCAACCAAACGACAGTCTTGCTCGACCAGGAGCGGCGCCGTAACGCAACCCTCAAGGGCGCATGAGAGGACCAGAATGACCAGAAAGACCCCATCCGATTTTGAAAGTCATGACGATTGGCTGATGCATGTCCGTAGTGAGATTCCCCTCCCGGAGCAGCCTTATGCGCTAGCCGTCGGCCGCATGGATCTCTTTCGGAGCTTCTATCGGATCCAGGGACTTCCGTTTCCAACTCAGTTCGCGGAGGAGGCAAGACGCACTGTGACCATGCTGGACCCTGAGCGAACAGCCGCATTGGAGGCACTTAACGACCTGATCTTCAAGAGTCTCACGGTGTATCTCTTCAATCGGGCGCAGTCGCCAACTTCAATCGATGAGTGGTGGACACCATCTCCCCGCAGACAGATTGAGGAACTGTCCAGGCATCTTGTGCAGAAGAACCCCTATTTCGCGCTCTGGAGTAGTTACAAAAGTGGCGTATCAGACCGCTCGGTTGCCGAGAAATGGGACGATTATCTGGCTCAGGAACTCGGGCCGGATCGCGCCGAGGAGACCGACTTCGCCCGCTCAATGGTCGAGTTGGATAGACTTCTGACCCTCTTTCATGACGATAATCTGCCGCTTCCCAGGCTCGCTTTCGAGCGCATCTGGTTCCTCCACTATCTCCGAGGTCCCGAAAGAATGGCCCAAACACGCGCTGTTCTGGGCACGCTTATGGCGGAGTTGGGGGCATGCACATCCGCGTAATCAGCTTCGGCACGAACTGGTGGGCGATGCATTCGCGCGACACAAGCGATCCATTGTGCTTCCGGCGGAAGGCAGCCTACTTCAACGCCGCCGCCCTGATGTCGGGAAGGCGCCTCCATCACAGCGCGATCTTTCCTGGACAAATCCGCTTCAATTCGAAGAGCGGATTCGATCCGGAGTTTCCGTTGCGTGCAGTTGGCAAGACGTTTCTTTGCTCGCCGCCCCGCCAATTCGCCGGAAAGATGCACCTCTTATTCGAACGGCGTGCCACAGACGTGACACCCGACGCCTACATAGCCACTCTCCAATCCGCCGAACATGGCGCAATCCAGTTTGCGAAACCCGATTGGAAATCGGCCGGTGTCCGGCCTATTTCGATCAGTCTTCACGGCCAAAGGTACGAAGCAATGCTGTTATTCGGAAGCGGAGACTGGGTTCAGACCGAACTTGGGCGGTGGCAGGTTGACCGGCAACAGTGCCGAATCATGCTCAGCACGATCAGCGAAGGAGCGCTCCGATGAGGTATTACAAGGGACATATCGCGCTCTCCGACGCACGCGACGTCCCGGTCCTGCTGCATATACGGAACGCACGCGCCATTTGTTTTGACCAGTTGTGCGCTCTCTTATCGCTCGAAATCCTCACCGAGGCTCCGCGATCGCTCCGCTGGCGACTGGCACGTCTCGAAAAGGCGGGACTCGTCATGAGGTTTGCTGGGCAGCAGCATCTCGTCAAACCGGTCTTCGGAATTACGCAGCAGGGTCTCATCTTTCTCGAATCCCGCGGCCAGTATCTGCTCTCGTTGCCGAGCACCGCCGAGGTGATGCTCCATCCGACTCAGGTTGCCCACGCACTCGAGATGGTGAATATCCGCGTGGCCTTAGCCAGGGCTGGAGTGCTTCACTCCTGGAAATCGGACCTCGAGATCACGTCGAAGAATCTGGTGTTGGAGAGCGGAATGGCGAAGGATTTTGACGCTGTTGCCGAAATAGAAATTGACCGAAGCACCCGCAAGATCGGCATCGAATATGAGCGGACGCCAAAAGCTGCGGCCAGGTACCGCGCCATTCGAGAGGTTTTCGAACGGGATGAGACGACGGATGCCATCTTATATCTCACGGCAAACGACGACCTGTTGTACCTGCTTGCAATGGAATTGCGTGCAACGCGCAAGCGGATCGGCTTCGCATTGAGCGACGCATTCCGCAATTCGCTGCTTGAAACTCGCACGTTGACGAACTCGAATAACTCGGAGGTTGTGCCGTTACGCGCGTTTCTCGCCGGTACACAATCCTGACGTGCGCTCTTGACGTGTCCCTGTCCTTTGCCACCCCATTGATATCCGATAGCGGACCCATCCACGACCGATTGACTACCTTTGCCTACCTATTGAGCAGAATCGGCCCTGCCTAAATTGCGGCCCATCAGAAACTTGCCTTTTGACTATCCCCTTGTTTTGAGGTCTGAATGGTGGGGCTGTTGTGGAGGGTGATGCTAGACTGGGGCGGGTCTTGACCCTTCCTGTCTTCCCATCGCAAAGTCACGAGGCTACATGATTGCTCTACGTGCTGGCTCCGCGCTCCGCAGCCGTGTATGGTTACTCTTCTTCCTGGAAATAGCATGCCTAAACTGTGTCAGAGCTCAGGCCAATCCTGGCGCACACTTGAAAGACTACGTCGGGACGTACGCCGATGCGCCTGGCCATACGATTGAAATCGTCGCAGGCGATGGGCTGTTCGCGGTGGTCGATGAAGCCAAATATTCTCTGCGTCCCTCCGGTGTTGACCAGTTCCGAACCATGTCCAGCCAGACCGTTTCCTTTCCCAGAGATGCGGAAGGGGTGGTCACTGGATACAGGCAGGATGGCGATTTTCATCCACGCGTATCCACCACGATTACGCCTGATGCTGCTGCGCTGGTTCGCCCACGCCCGAAAGGGGAGGATTCTCCCGCTGACTATCAATACAACGTGCCTGCGGATCTGAATGACGGAATCGTCGTAGGCAATATTGCCCACTCGAATCTAGGGGTTGGGACAGCGAACTCGATTGTGCGCGGAATTCTCGCCGGGACCTATCAGGACGTGCACAGCGTCCTGCTCTATCAGCATGGAAAACTGGTGCTGGAAGAGTACTTCTATGGGTACAACGCGCAACGGTCCCACCAGCTCCGGTCTGCGACCAAGACGATTGTCGGAGCACTTGCTGGCATTGCCATCGATCGAGGTGCGATCGCCGGAGTCCAGGAACTAATCCTGCCGCACATGGGCTACTCAAGCTATCAAAATCCTGATCCGCGCAAGGCCGCCATAACGGTCGGCGATTTCCTCTCGATGAGTTCGGGGCTGGACTGCAACGATCATAGCTCGACCTCTCCAGGCCGGGAGACGGTTGTCGATGAGAAGCCAGATTGGGTAAAGGCCACCCTTGATCTTCCGCTGATCAACCCCCCAGGAACGAAGGCTTACTATTGCTCCGGCGGGGTCGCGGTGGTGGGGCGGCTGATCGAAAATGCTACCGGCATGAAGCTTCCCGACTTTGCGCAGGCCAACCTCTTCGGCCCGTTAGGAATATCGGGCAGCGATTGGAAGTGGAACTACGATCTGACAAACGCAGACAAAGAGTATTCGCAGATCCACTTGCGCCCCCGCGATATGCTCAAGCTCGGAATCCTCTATTTGAACGGCGGGCGTTGGCAGGGACGGCAGGTGATCTCGGAAGCGTGGGTACGCACATCTTTGGCCGAGCACAGCCACATCGACAACGTCAGCTACGGATACTGGTGGTGGCGTCCTTGGCTTAATGTCGATACTTCGTCTGGCCCCCAGCATGTGGACGTCATTGCAGCGCAGGGCAATGGAGGCCAGAAGATCTATCTAGTCCCGCAGTACGATCTGGTTGCAGTCTTCACTGCGGGTGGGTATAACGCGGAATCGACTCCGCCAAATACCATCATGGCGACGATCATCCTTCCAGCGATGATGAGAGCTGCACGTCACGGACAGATTCCAAACCATCAGAAATGAGCAGAGCGGGTTAGAAGTAAACACGCTGTTTTGGAGAGGGGCGTATTGATTGCCGATATGCGCCCCTATATATGAGCTCCGATCAGATGTCGCCAAGTCGCCAAGCGCTCGATGAGCGCAGTAGCGATGGACCATCAAATGTCGCCCAGTAGCTCCCGCGGATTCAAAAAACCTCGGTTTGCGCATCGCGGTCATGCTCGATTGATCGGGTCAACCTGTGTGAACTAGGCAACCCTGATCGGTGGATAGCGGGAAGATTCAGATGCTCCCGCTCGGTCATCCACGGAGAGAACTTTACGATCTGTTTCCTCCGGGAGAGTCTTCTGGACGACCATCCTGCATACGACGGTATCGACTCCCGGGCGGCAGGCACCAGCGTGCGTTGAGTCCGCCTGCCACGCACATAGGCTGGTCTTCTAACCGTCGCGTTTCGAATCCCAATCAATCCTCCCAACGACCGCCACTGAAGCTCCACGCCTAGCTTTCGGGCGATGAGCCCCACGCTCAGCGCCTACCGATTCCTCTCAAGGAGCGTCCCTATGACTCAATTGCAGATCCAGTCTGCCGCGACGAGAATCGCGGTCAGGCCAGTTTCGCCGTGCCGGTTTGTCGTCCGGTTCGTCGTCAGTGCCGTCTCCAGTCTGGCCGGGCTGGTCAGTTTTAGCCTGGTCGGCTCAACCGTGTGCCGCATCGCCGCCGTCGACCCGACACGTGAAGCATTCTACGGTGCGCTCGTTGTCATCTGGTTCGGATCTTTGGGAAGGATGTGGATCGAAATCGCCGGTAATCAACCTCAATCAAGCCAAGCAAATCCGAAGAAAGGAGAACTACCGTGCAACCCAGCTTAGGAAAGATGTCCGCATACAAGATGTTCAACTGGCGCGACCGGGCAGCCAGTTCCATTGAGCAAACCGTTGCGTCCTTCTTGGAACTCGGTGAAGCCGTTGCCACCCGTTGGATCGAGACACGAAAGGGTGTTCTGCTCCTGCAGATGGTCCCGGACGATGCCGCGTCAGGAGCGATCTACGTTTTCGATCGACAGCGCGAGCAGTGGTACATGCTCTCGTTCGAAAAGTGCGATTGTGAATTCACCTCGGAGAAGTTCGACCGCGCGTTCTCCGAGTACGACCTGTTCCGCCTGGTTGAGCAGCCTGGCCTGTTGCTCACTGAACTCCAGCCGGCCAACGCCTAGTCTGCCTCGCTACACCCCCACCAAGCAAAGCCAACCTTATCCACGGAGGAGCCGTCATGCGTCTGTCCGCAAGTCGTATCCGCTCGATCAACCGCGCGATCGCCAGGGCTCAGTCGTCCGCCTGGTGCGCGCCAGGAAGAACTCACGGCCACTCGGCCACCAATCCGGCACCAGTTTTCCCCATGAACGCTTCCAAGTTCGTCAAGATCGTCGCGGTCCCAAGGAGCAAAGCCGCGTAGGGCCTCCAACCGGAACAGGCGAGGAGACATGCTGGACCAGCGTGTTCTGCTCGCCCATTCCGCGAATTTGACCGAGTTTTGGACCCGGGATACAACCACACAACGGATGAAGGAGGCAGGACGCCATGTATGCCAAGTTCTGTGTAAACCGGGAAACAGCAAGCAGCTTCATGCGGCTTTTCGTAAACCGGCGGGCCTACGCAATCCAGGGAGAGCGACCGTTGCCGAACGGTTCCGTCCCCTATTACCCGGCGCGGGATTGGAAGACCAAGGAACAAAACCTCTCGATGATGGAGCGGTGCGGATGCAACTCAATGGCGACGTCACGATCAGTCTCTATGCAATCAACCCCGAGACGCAACGCTCAAAGTGGGTGGCAATTGACGCCGATTTCGATGGAGCGTTGGAGTCGCTGTTCAAGCTGCAATGGGAACTCAAGCAGGATGGCGTGGAGGCGGCGCTCGAGCAATCCCGCCGCGGAGGACATCTCTGGATCTTCGGCGCCGAGCCGCTGCTGGCATCCGAGTGCCGAATCTATGTCTATAACCTCGCGCTCCGGCTCGGCGTTCCGGTCAAAGGCGGCGGTCTGAAGGAAGGCATAGAAGTCTTCCCGCGCCAGGACAAGCTCGATCTCGGCGAGTACGGCAATGCCATCCGTGCTCCGCTCGGCGTACACCGGAAGACGAACCGGCGTTACTGGTTCTATGAAGCCGAGTCCACTCCCGAAGCTCAACTTGAGTACCTCGAGCGGTTGACGAAACTGACCGAGGCGGAGTTGAGGACATTCATTGAGGGGATGAGCCTGCCCGAAGCGTACAGGCCGGTCGCCGCGATTCCGTACACTCCTCCGGCCTCATCTCTCCGCTACCCCGAGTTCCGAATTCTCGACTATGTGCGGACGACGCTCAAGGACAGCCGAAACTGGTGGGCCCGGTGCCCCTCCTGCGCTGCGGCCGGCCACGACCGCTCGGGCGACAACCTTGCCATTCAGGTCAAGGATCCCCGGTTCTACAAATGTTGGGCGGGC
>Ga0134128_10009041_pt1 | contig 11981 bp, 10 predicted proteins | sample KB31754_FD_96462 | JGI IMG/M metagenome (GOLD analysis project Ga0134128, IMG submission 96462) | Terrestrial soil microbial communities with excess Nitrogen fertilizer from Kellogg Biological Station, Michigan, USA - KB3-175-4 | ecosystem: Environmental > Terrestrial > Soil > Unclassified ...
AACGAGCTCCAGCACATGCTCCACACGGCCATCCGCTTCGACGGCCCCATCTCCCTGAGATACCCGCGCGGCGCCGGCGTCGGCGTGAGCATGGACCCCGAGCCCAAGACCCTCCCCATCGGCAAAGGCGTCACTCTCAAGGACGGAGCGGATCTCACCATCCTGGCCATCGGCAACCGCGTGCACCCCGCCCTGGAGGCCGCGCAGATCCTCGAGGACCGCGGCATCTCGTGCGGCGTCGTCAACATGCGCTTCGTGAAGCCCTTGGACGTCGAGTTATTGAAGGCGTGCGCCGCAAAGACCCCCCGCCTGGTCACCGTCGAGGACAACGTCCTGCCCGGCGGCTTCGGCTCGGCCGTGCTCGAAGCTCTCGAGCCCGGCGAGGCCCAGGTCCTGCGCCTCGGCCTGCCCGACGGCTTCGTCGAGCACGGCGCCCCGCACCTGCTGTACGATCTCGTCGGCCTCTCGGCCCCCAAGATCGCCGAGCGCATCGCCGCCTGGATGCCCGCCAAGGCCAAGGCCCACGCGCACTAAGGTTTTAGGAGACGACATGACCTCTCAAGCCCCGTCCAAGATCAAGATCGAGAAGCTGGTCCTCGCCAAGGTCCGCGGCTTCTGCGCCGGCGTCGTGCGCGCCATCGACGTCGTCGAGAAGGCCCTCGAGCTGTGCGGCAAGCCCGTCTACGTCCGCCACGAGATCATCCACAACCGCTACGTCGTCGACGAGCTCCGGAAGAAGGGAGCCGTGTTCGTGGAAGAGCTCTCCGAGGTCCCCGAGGGCTCCTGGCTCATCTTCTCCGCCCACGGCGTCGGACCGGCCGTCGTCCAGGAGGCCCGCGACCGCAAACTCAAGCAGATCGACGCGACCTGCCCGCTCGTCACCAAGGTCCACCTCGAGGCCATCGCGCTGGCCAAGCAGGACTACACCATCGTCCTGATCGGCCACCGCGACCACGTCGAGACCATCGGCACCCTCGGCGAGGCCCCCGAGCACATGATCGTCGTCGGCACCCCGGCCGAGGCCGAGACCGTCACGATCAAGAACCCCGAGAAGATCGCCTACCTCACCCAGACCACCCTCTCGCTCGACGACACGCGCGAGATCGTGGCCGTGCTCAAGCGCCGCTTCCCCAAGCTCATGGCGCCCAAGAAGGACGACATCTGCTACGCCACGCAGAACCGCCAGAACGCGGTGAAGGCCATGATCCCCGAGGCCGACCTCCTGCTCGTGCTCGGCGCTCCGAACAGCTCCAACTCCAACCGCCTCTGCGAGGTCGCCCGCGCCAAGGGCATCCCCTCGCACCTGATCGAGCGCGCCTCCGACATCAAGGACGAGTGGCTCGAGGGCGTGAAGACCCTCGGCCTGACGAGCGGCGCCTCCGCGCCGGAGATCCTGGTCCAGGAGGTCGTCGCTTTGGTCCGCGAGCGCTACGGCGTGAGCGAGGTCGAGGAGATCGAGACCGTCGAGGAGACCGAGCACTTCGGCCTGCCGTCGGAGATCGTCAAGATGATCAAGGAGAAGGGCGACAAGTGACCCCGGGGACCTGGCTCCAGCCTCGCCACGGCTCGAAGGAAGCCTTCGAGAAGGACTTCCCGAAGGTGGAGGTCAGCGGGCTGGACGTCGCCTGTCCCGGGTGCAAGGGAACCGTCGTCGTCATCCGCCGCGCCCCGAACGGAAAGCTGGGCGGGTGGTGCAGGACGTGCAATCGCGGAGTCGGAGCCTGATATGACCGAAACTTTGACGGACGAGCTGGTGATCGAGAATCCCTTCACCCCCACGAAGGAGAAGGAAAAGCCCGCGGAAGAGACGGACCTCCGCAAGCTCTCGCAGAAGAAGCCCCCCTCCAAGGGCCTGTGCCGCCGCTGCGGCGAGAACAAGCCCATCAACCGCCTGATGCTGTGCTACCCCTGCTGGGTCAAGTCCGAGCTCGAGAAGGACGGCTGGCGCGAAGGCCAGCCCCACCCCGACTCCTGCCACTGCGAAGGCATCAACGGCCACCCCGACCGCAAGTCCACCGGCAACTGAAAAGGGGTCAGGCTTTGACTTTTTGACTTATCGGCGATAAGTCAAAAAGTCAAAGCCTGACCCCTTCGTTTCGTCTACTTGAAGACCGTCTTGCGGTAGTGGACGAGCTCGGCGATGGACTCCTTGACGTCCTCGAGGGACAGGTGCTGCTTGTTCTTCGAGTAGACGTACTTGGCGTCGGGGTACCAGCGCTGGACCAGCTCCTTGATGGAGGAGACGTCGATGGAGCGGTAGTGGAAGAAGTCGTGCAGGCGCGGCATGTACTTCACGAGGAAGCGGCGGTCCTGGCCGATCGTGTTGCCGCACAGAGGCGACTTGCCGGAGGCGCACCACTGGGACAGGAACTCGAGCGTGCGCGCCTGCGCGTCGAGCTCCGTGACGCGGGAGTCGCGGCAGCGCTGGGTCAGCCCGGACTTGCCGTGCTGCTCGACGCACCACGGGTCCATGTTGTCCAGGATCTCGTTGGACTGGTGGATGGCCAGGCAGGGGCCCTCGGCCAGGATGTTGAGCTCGCCGTCGGTCACGATCGTGGCGATCTCGAGGATGACGTCCCGGTCCGGCTCCAGGCCGGTCATCTCGAGGTCCAGCCAGACCAGGTTCTTGTCGTCCGCGCTCGGCATGCGGGCATCCTACCAAAATGACAGGCCCGCGGCACAAAGCGCCCGCCAGCGCCGTCTCACCGTGTGACCAAAGTGTTGCGTCGTTTTCTTGACAGCCCTCGCCGGGTCTGTTAGACTTCGGGAACGGCTTTTCGGTCATTTTAGGAGGTCCTCTGAACATGAAACGCGTCTCGAACTACGCTCTCGCCCTCGTCGCGGCGGTCGCCCTCGGCGCCTGCCACGGCTCCAAGTCCTCCCCCATCGTCGCCGCCAACAACGCCCCCGACTGGGTCAACCGCGGCAGCGGCGCCTTCAAGGACCAGTCCGGCGTCAAGGTGTTCTACGGCGTAGGCATCCTGCAGGGCGTGCGCAACATCGGCCTCGCCGTCCCGACCGTCGACGATCGCGGCCGCGCCGAGATCGCCAAGGTCATGAGCTCGATGGTGACCGTGCTGGGCAAGGACTACGCCGCCTCCACGACGGCCGGCGACATGTCCAAGAGCAGCGAGGAGCAGATGGTCAGCCAGACCCACAAGGTCTTCGCGAACTTCTCCCTCCACGGCTCCATGCCGGTGGACCACTGGGTCGACCGCAGCGATCCCAAGAACGTCGTGTACTACTCACTCGTCAAGCTCGACATGGCCTCCGTCCAGGGAGCCCTCGACGAGAGCAAGGACCTCGACGCGAAGACCCGCGACTACGTGAAGGCCAACGCCGACAAGGCGTTCGACGAGCTCAACGCGGAGCAGGCCAAGCACTAAGATGAGGATCCAACTCTCCGTCGCCGCGCTCGGCGCGGTCCTGGCGCTGTCGGCCTGCGGCACCTCGGTGACCCGCATGGACCCCAACCAGGCGAAGGACGTCAGCGGTCACTGGAACGACGAGGACTCGCGCGAGGTCGCGCAGGAGATGATCTCCGATTCCTTGTCGCGCCCGTGGGTCGCGGCCGCCCAGGCCGACCTCGGCAAGAACCCGACCGTCATCGTCGGGACCGTGCGCAACCAGTCGTCCGAGCACATCGCCACCGACACCTTCGTCGAGGACCTTCAGCGCGAGCTGATCAACTCCGGCAAGGTGAACTTCGTCGCCTCGAAGGCCGAGCGCGGCGAGGTGCGCGAGGAGCGGGCCGACCAGGACACGCACTCGTCCGAGGACACCCGCGCGGCGAACGGCCAGGAGACCGGCGCGAACTTCATGCTCAGCGGCACGATCAACTCGATCGTGGACCAGGAAGGCGGCAAGGCCGTCGTCTTCTTCCAGACGAACCTCAAGATGCTGAACATGAAGACGCACCAGATCGTCTGGAACGGCCAGAAGAAGATCAAGAAGTACGTCACGCGCTCCCGGGCCTCGTTCTAGGACCATGGGCGCTTACCGGCCCCTCCTTTCAAAACTGAGAGGAGGGGCCGCTCTTTTCCCCCTCGCCGCGATCCTGTTGAGCGCCTGCGCGGGCGGCGGCGTCACCTTGCGCAAGAAGGTCGACGCCAAGCTCGCCGCGGGCGACTACGCGGGCGCCCAGGCGCTCGTCGAGGGCGCCAAGACCGGCGTCTACGGCTATAAGAACCGGGTCCTCTACCACCTCGACCTCGGCGCCATCGAGCACGACGCCGGGAAGTACAAGGCGAGCGACGACGACTTCTCCGTCGCCGAAGGCGACATGGACCAGCTGTACACGAAGAGCCTCCACCAGGCCGCCGGCATGCTGCTCCTCAACGACAACACCATGGACTACGCCGGCGAGCGCTTCGAGCGGGCCCTCGTCAACGTGTACCGCGCGCTGAACTATCTGTTCATGGACGACCGGGAGAACGCCCTGGTCGAAATCCGCAAGCTCTCGCGCCTGCTACAGGAGTACTCCGACACCTCCGGTGGTTCGATCGCCTACAAGGACGACGCCTTCGGGCAGTACCTGTCCGCCCTGCTCTACGCCGACGGCGGCCAGCCCGACGACGCGCGCATCGCCTTCGAGGCGGCCGGACGCGCCTACGACAGTTACGCCACAGCTTACGGGACTCCGCGCCCTCCGTTGGACTCCGCACCGCTGGGCGACATGAACGGCGAACTTGTCTTTATCCACGCCAACGGGACGGCCCCGCTCAAGCAGAGCAAGACGTTCCAAGTCGCCTGGGGCGAGGGCCTCGCGGCGGTCAACTCCTCCGGCGGCGAGCCCAACTCCGCCCAGGCCCGGAACGCGATCCGCGCCGGCGTGGTCGGGCACGCGATCACCGTCGCCTATCCCGTCTACGTCCAAGAGCCGTTCCGCATCCGCTCCTCCGAGATCGAGGTCGACGGGGTCAAGTCCGGCACCCGCCTGGTCGAGGACGTCTCCGCGATCGCGCAGAAAGCCCTGGCGCAGCGCCAGGCCCTGATCCGCACGCGCGCCGTCGCGCGCGCCGCGATCAAGTACATCCTCTCGCAGCAGGTCGTCATCCAGGCCAAGCGCCAGTACGGCGAGCACTCCTGGCAGGCGTTCGCCGCCCAGGCCGGCACCGCCGCGCTCGCCGCCGGCACCGAGACCGCGGACACGCGCGCGTGGAGCACCCTTCCCGCTCAGTTCCTGATGACCCGCATGCCCCTTCCCCCCGGCGAGCATCAGGTCACTGTGCGCTACCGCGGCGCCGGGAACGAGGTCCTTCTGACCCGGAACTTCACCGTCACGATCCGCAAAGGCCAGCGCGCCTATCTTCATGACAGGACGGCACTATGAAAAAGATCACGATCCTCGCCGGCGCCGCGCTCCTCGCCGCGGCCTGCGGCACCGCGCCGAAGCGCTCCGCCCAGGTCTCCAGCGGCGGTCCGCGCCCGCAGTGGGCCGACGGCGACAGCCCCGATTATCCGAAGGCGAGCTACATCACCGGCGTCGGCAGCGCCGACGACGAGAACGAGGCCTCCGACCGCGCCCGCGGCGAGGTCGCCCGCGTGTTCAACGCCGATGTCAGCGTGACCTCCGCCGACAGCGAGAGCGAGTCCAACGCGAGCCAGGGCGGGCGCGAGATGCACTCCTACTCCAACGACGTCGCGCAGAAGATCAAGACCGTCTCGCAGAAGGTCCTCGAGGGCGTGGACATCGCCGCGCGCTGGAAGGACCCCGTCGGCCGCTACTACGCGCTCGCGGTCCTGCCCAAGACGCAAGGCCTGCTCGCCGTGCAGGAGAAATCGTCGGAGATAGACGCCGAGGCCGCCCAGTACAAGACCGCGCTGTCCGCCTCGACCGAGCCCTTCGCCCGCGCGAAGGCCGCGGCGCGCCTGCTCGCCCTGTCGAAGGCCCAGGCCGGTCTGGCCTCCGACTCCCGCGTGCTGGGAGGCGGCCCCCTTCAGAGCGTCTTCGACGGCGCCGCCGTCCGCGCCGACGCGGCCGCGGCGCTGGCCGCGCTCGACGTGGCGGTGTCCGTGACCGGAGACGGCGCCGACTCGGTCCAGACCGCCGTCGTCTCCGGGCTCAACGCCGCCGGCCTGTCCGCCAAGGCCGGAGCCGGCAAGGCGGACCTGACGGCCGCCGCGCAGGTCGGCGTCCAGGAGCAGTCCTCCGGCGACCCGCGCTGGAAGCGCTCGCGCGCGACGGCGACCGTGAGCCTCACCGACGGCCGCACCGGCCAGACCTTCTCGACCTTCGACGTGACCGCCCGCGAGGACGCCACCGAGGCCGGCGAGGCCCGCCGCCGCTCGCTCGCCTCGCTGTCGAAGGCCACCGCCGCGAAAGTCACCGCCGCCCTCAACGACTACTTCGCCCAATAAAGATGGGGTCAGGCCTTTAGTTAATTTAGTTATTTAGCTCGATCGATCGCTGACGAATAACAAAATTAACTAAAGGCCTGACCCCAGCTATCTGTTCAGCAGGCCCTGGATGAGGTTCTTGGCGGGGTCGCCGAGGAGGGCTTTGGCGATGCGGACCTTCGTCTTGGGCTGATCGAAGGTGCCCGTCACGGCCGTGTCCACGGGGACGATGTTGCCGAACTGGGTGGTCACGACCAGGTCGAGGAGCTCCGCGGGCAGGTCGATCGTGCCCGTCTCGGTCACGTGCATCGCGTCCGTGTCGAGCCCCGACTGACGAAGGGTCATCAGGCCGTCCTTGAAGCCGTAGTCGCCGACGATCTGGTTGAGCGCCATGTCGTTGAGATCGGCGCCGCGGATCCGCTGCACGATCAGGACCGGGAAGAGCAGGACCTTGACGGTCTTCGGCAGGACCGCGTCGCCGAGCCGGATGAGCTTGCCCGCGCCCACGTGCAGCTTCGCGTCGCCCGTCAGCCGGCGCATGTCGGGAGTGACGCCGCGCAGGTCCCAGCCGATCTTCACGTCGTTGACCAGCGCGTTGGGATGGAACAGCGTGCCCACGTTCAGATGGCCGCGCGTCGCGAACGGCGCGGACGGACCCCGCGCCTCGGCGGGCTTGCCGGACTTCGCCGCCTGGGCCGCGCCGGCGGCGGACTGCTCCTTGGCGATCGCGGCCTTGGCCGCGAGATACTTGCCGAGGTCGAAGCGGTCGAGCTGGGCCTCGAGGTCGATCTCGGGAGACCTCGCGTAGTCCTTCACGGTCAGGTCCATCGACAGCTTGCCGTCGCCGAACCGGCCGGTCAGGTTCGGCACGTCGATGCGCTCCGGGTCGAAGGAGGCCGTGCCCGTGAAGCCCGACAGCGGCAGGTCCGCCACCGTCGCGCCGAGGCCGTTGAACTGCAGCTTGCCGCCGAAGATCGGCTTCTCCTCCGTGCCGGTGACGGACAGCGCGAAATAGCCCGAGCCGGCGAGCTTGAGATCGCGCGTCCGCGGAGTCAGCTGGGTGAGCTCCTCGAGCGCGAAGGAGCGGCACTTGAAGAGCAGGTCGAACGCGGCGCGGCCCGAGGGGTCGGTCACCGAGCCCGAGGCCTCGAGGTCGTTCTTCCCCGTCCGCACGCGCAACGACTTGAGCTTGATCAGGCGCGGCGAGTAGTCCAGCGCCGCCGCCCAATGCGACGGCGGCATCTTCAGGCCCGCCGGGACGCCCGGGAACGGGAGGTCCCGGTCCGTCAGCGCCGGCAAAACCAGGTCCGCCGTCACGGCGACGTCGGGGACGGGAGCGCCCGCCAACGCCTTGCGCACCGTCCCATCGACGCCGATGGAGGCGCCGCGCGCCTTGAACGCGACGCCCTTCAATGAGACGTCCTCGCCGGAGGCGCGGACCGTCCCCTCGAGGCGTCCGGCCGGGACGGCGAAGGACCCCGGCACCCCGGTCAAGGCCACCGGCAGATCGGAGACCTTGAAGGCCGGGAGGTCCAGCGCGAGGACGGCGGTCACGTCGGGGACCGGCTTGGCGCTCAGGGCGCCCTTCACCGAGCCGTCGAGCGAGACGACCCCTTGAGCGGTCTTCGTCTTGAGCGAGACGATCTTCAACACGCCGTCTTTGAGCACGACTTCGCCGTCCAGACGCGCGGCGGGCAGGGACAGCGCGGGCGGCAGCTTCAGGAAAGGATACGCGCCGGGCTTGCGCGCCGGGAGATCGAGCCCGAACGTCGCCCGGCCCTCGTAGACGGGCTTCGCGCCGCCGAGTCCGCGCGCCGAGCCCGCGGCCTGGATCCGGCTGCCCGCCCAGCTCGCCGAGAAGGCCTTGACGTCCGCCGCGCCCGGCTCGTACGTCGCGACGAGCGCGCCCTCCGCGGGCGGCAGCTCGAGGGCCGGGATGCCCCACCGCGGGGCGAAGCGCGCGATCAACGACGTGTCGAGCGCGCGAGTCTTCCACTTGAGGTCGGCCGACGCCGCCCGACCGAGCTTGAGGCGGCCGCCGACGGAGAGCAGCTCTTTTCCGGAGGCCGCCAGCGACGCGTCGAGCGCGACGTCCGGCGCGTCGAGGCCGTCCTCCTGGCCCGTGGCCGTCAGCCGCAGCCCCTCCTGCTCGACGACGAGCTTCTTGATCGCCGCCTTGAACTTCTCGTGGCTGCCGCGGGCGAGGTCGATCCGCCCGTCGAAGGAGACCTGGGCGTCCACCGGACGCCCGCCGGCCGCGCCCCGCACGCGGAACGCGGTCTCGAGGCCGAAGGGCTCGGCCTGGCTGAAATCGGTCAGCTCGAGCGACACGCCGCTCAGCGCCCAGGCCGAGCCGTCGGCGCCGCGGTACTCCAGGGCTCCGTTCGTGACGCTCGCATGCCGCACGTCGAGCTGCGGAGCCGCCTCATCCGTCCTCGCCGGCGGGGCCGCCGCCATGCTGGCCGTCGCCGCGGAGGAGGTCAGGCTCTCGTAGTTGAAACGTCCGTCCTTGCCCTGCAAGACCTGGACCTGCAGGCCGTCGGCCGAGACGGCGGCCACGACCAGCTTGCGCTTGATCAGCGCCTTCCAGCTGGGGCGGAGCCGGAAGTCCGCGACTTTCAGGAAGGTGCCGGCGGAGAAGTCCGGCTTCTCCGAGACCTCGAGGCCCACCAGGCTCAGGCCGCGCAGGCCCACGTCGATGCGCGCGAGCCGCACGTCCCGGCCCAGCTGCTTGCGCGCGGCGTCGACGACCCACGCGCGCGCCCGCGGCTCCGGGAAATAGACCTTGACCGCGACGAAAGCCGCGCCGGCGCCCAGCGCGGCGAGGACCGCGAGAGCGGCGGCCGCCTTCAGGAAACGCGAGCCTTTCATGGAGCGATTATACGCATTCCGTCGCCTTGACAAAACCTCCGTCCGGCGACATAATCGTGACTATGAAACTGGTCCTTCTGGCGGCTCTTCTGTCGTCGAGCCCGGCGGCGGCCAAGCCCGCCGAAAGCGGTCCTCTTTCCTCCCTGTTCGCGAGCCTCAATTCCTTTCTGAACGGCCCCGTGCGGCGCGCCCCGCGCGTGGCCGCGGTCGCCGCCGTCCGCGGCGGCATCCCGACGGACCAGGGAGAGGACCTCGACCTGCGCCTGCTCGACCGCGCGCGGGCGCTTCGCGCCGCGCTCCTGAGACCGGACCCAAGCCCCGGCGATCTCCGCGCGGCGGCCTCCGTGTACGACGCGCTCGCCGCGTCGGAGTTCACACAGGCCCTCGCCGTGACGGACGGCGGCCGAGACGCCGCCGTCCCGAAGAGGGACGCGGCGCGCGCCCTCGCCGCGTGGGCGGCGGCGCCGCGCCGCGCGCCCGCTCCGGCCGCGGTCAAGGCGCTGCTGACGGGCCCCGCCGGCGCGATCGACGACAAGGCGCTCGTCGCCGCCGGCTGGGGAGCCTACGCCCGCGGCCTTTCCCCCGCGGGCGAGAGCGTCCTCTCGTCCAAACCCGGCTGGTCCGCCGCCCCCGAGGCCGCGCGCCTCGACGAGTCGCTGAAATCGGTGCGCGACTCCGTGCGCGAGAAGAAGCTCGACCCGGCCTCCGAGGTCCGCGCCCACGTGCTCGCCGGGCGCGTCCTGCTCGCGCTGGCGGCCGCCGACCTGCGGGGCCGCCGCGACGACGGCGCGCTGATCACGGCTTCGGCCGCGATCCCGCCGGCTCTGCAGGACGGGCCCGCGCCGGCGCCCGCCTCCGAGACGCCCTTCGATCCGAAGACGATCTACGCCTCGGCGTCGAAGTCGGTCGCGCTGCTCCTCTGCACCGGCGACGAGGGCTCCGGCGAGCTCGGCACGGGCTCCGTGGTGGACGCGGGGCGCCGGCGCATCCTCACGAACGCCCACGTGGTCATCCGCGACGCGACCAAGGAGCCCTGGCCCGTCATCCACGTCTACTTCAAGCCCGCCCGGATGACCGGCGACGCGAAGAAGGACATGCAGTCCCCCGTGGCCGGACGCGTCGTGGCCTTCGACCGCGCGCTCGACCTGGCGCTCGTCGAGGTCCCCAGCCTGCCGGCGGACGCCGCCGCCATCCTGCTCGACGACCCGCGCGGCGTCTCCGTGGGCGACCGCGTGGCCGCCATCGGCCACCCGGAGCAGGGCGGGCTGTGGACGCTGACGACCGGCGTGATCAGCACGCTCGTCGCCGACGTGGGCGGGGTCAAGGGAAAGGACGCCTTCCAGACCGACACCAGCATCAATCGCGGCAACTCCGGCGGGCCGCTGCTCGACTCGCGCGGCGCCATCGTCGGCGTCAACACCTCGATGGCGCGCAAGGCCGCCGACGGCCTGGCCATCACGTCGGTCAACTTCGCCCTGCGCTCCGACGTCGCGCGCCGCTGGATGGCCGCCCAGGACGAGACGGTCGCCTACGGCGGCGCCGCTCCTCATCACGTGCCGGCCCAGGCCGCGGAATACGGGACCCGGCCCTCGCATCCGTCCTCGATCCCCGTCGCGCTCCCGGCGCCGCCCAAGCCGGTCACGATCACGCAGAGCAACCCCTACGACCGCGACGACGTGATCGCGGCCGAGATCGCCAAGATGGAGCAGATGGGCGACGAGATGCACGCGGAGATCCAGCGCAAGATGGGGCTGGGCAAATGAAGACGCTGATCCCCCTCGCGCTCGTCGCGCTGCTGCTGCTCCCCGCGTACGCGGCCGACCGCCAGAACGTGCTCGAGACGCTGAGCGCGGCCCTCGACGCCGACCGCGCCTACGACGCGGCCGAGCGCGCGCGCCTCCTCGCCGCCATCCGCGAGCGGTTCGCGGACTACGGCCTGCAGGTCGTCACGCCCGAGCGCCGGCCCGCCATCCCCGTGGTGCTGGCCGTCATCACCGAGGGCTCGTTCGACGAGGCGCCGGCCGGCCGCGTCGCCGACGTCGCCTTCGCGGCCTACCAGGCCATGGAGCGCGGCGCGCCCGCCGAGGAGGTCCAAGGGATCGCGCTGTACGGCTACCGCAAGAAGATCGCGGGCGACACCATCGCGGCCTGGGCCAACGGCTACCGCCAGCTCGTCGAGGCGCGCGTGCCCGGCGCGGTCGCCGCCGACCTCGTGAACTTCGCGATGAACCGCGACCTGTCGGTCAACGACTTCGATACTCTCAAGTGGGCGCTGGCCTCGGGCGTCAAAGACGGCTACGATGCGAAGGACTACTCCACGTTCCTCTTGGGGAGCATGCTGCTCGGCAAGTCCGGCCCCGGGACCATCTCCGGCGACGCGAAGGCGGAGTTCCGCCGCGCCGCCGCCGAGAAGCGGGCCCCGCGCCTGCCGAAGTACGAGGGCTCCTTCGCCCCGAAGCCGCCGCCCGCGCCGACATACGAGGCGCCGGTGACCGCCAATCCCCCCTCGGACGTCGCGGAAGCTCCGCCGCCCGCGCCCGTCAAGCCGAAGCTGGCTTCTCCGGTTCCCGTCGACACGGCGCCGTCGATCATGAAGCCGCGCTCGGTCAAGAGAGCCCCGCCCGCTTCCCCGGCCGCCGGCGAGAGCCCCAAGATGGCCGCGCTGTGGCCCGGCCTCGAGGCGACCTACCATTCTTATCTGGGCACCCCCTACGTCTGGGGCGGCGTGTCCCACGCCGGCATCGACTGCTCGGGCCTCACGAGCAACACGT
>Ga0134128_10009042_pt1 | contig 11981 bp, 9 predicted proteins | sample KB31754_FD_96462 | JGI IMG/M metagenome (GOLD analysis project Ga0134128, IMG submission 96462) | Terrestrial soil microbial communities with excess Nitrogen fertilizer from Kellogg Biological Station, Michigan, USA - KB3-175-4 | ecosystem: Environmental > Terrestrial > Soil > Unclassified ...
CGAAGGTCTTGAACTGCAGGATGAGCTTGCCGAGTTCGGAGGACATAAAAAGCGGGGTGTCTCCCGCTCCGGGGCGCAATGTCACTCCGTGCGCTTCCTTCAGCACCGCAGATTCAAAGGCCGCGGCGGCTTTCTGGTCCGTCCACTGGTCCGTCATGCCGAACCGCAACCCATTCACGTTCTGATGAAACTGACTCTGGGCCGCAAAGCGCCGGAGCATCGATTCGTCAATACCGGCGGCGGCCAACCGCGCAGCACGGTCCGCGCCGATCCCCTGGCCGCTCGCGACTCGCTCAGATGCACGGATCAACTCATCCTGAGCGAGCGTTGAGGTGAGAGCTTGTACGGCGGTGATGAGGGGGGTTTCCCCGGTGCCGATCGTGAACGCCCGGGTGACTTTCGCCATCACCCGCTGTTCGGCGAACTGGCTGTGCGAGCCGTAGTCCCCCAGCACGGAGGCGGTGACGTTCATCACCATATCCAGCGCGGCCCCCATGCGCTTGGCTTCCCCACGGGCGAGGTTCATCGCCGCACCGCTGGAGAGCACTTTGCCGATGGCGCTGAAAGTGTTGCCCATCCCGTAGCGCATGATGGTGTTGGCGAGATCCGGGAAATGCGCCAGTGTTGCAGCCCCGAGCAACCGCAACGCGTTATCCGAACGCAGCATCCGTCCGGCACGGATCCAGAAAGACCCCGGATCCTTGGGCGCCCCGAAGGTGCCGTAGAGTCGATCCCGGATGGCGGAAAGGTCCCGCACGACAGCATCGCGTTGCTTCATCAGCGGCGCGGGATCCTTTCCCTGTACCTTCGCCTGCTCCATCAGACGCGCGTATTCGTCGTTGATCGTATCGAGCTGATCCTTCATGTCCCGCGTACCGAAGCGCTCGGTGAACTCCACCTCAGGCGCCATCGACCGCAGGTAGCTGTGCGAGAGGTGATCAATGTCCGAATTCAGGAACGGCTCAAGCAACTTGTCCGGGAGAGTGAGCGTGCGCTCCTGGAGCCGGCCGGACATGGGGACGCCGTTCTCTTCCATGGCGTGCCAGTCCATCGTGCCGCGTTCGCTTCCCAGCACATTGCGCGTCACCTTGTGGGCGATGTCCCGGGCTTCGGCGATATCCACCCCTTGGGCGTGAAAGCCTTCCGTGAGGGTGTCCAGCCACTTCGGCAGGTTCTCCCGGATCGCGCGCGCGTCGTACTGGCGGGTGAGATAGGAATCCGCGCCCTGTGCCTGCACCTCTTCCGGCAACAGCCCGAGCTTCTGTGCGCGGGCCTTCAACGGATCGAACACGATGCGACGGGTGTCCTTGGCCGCTTGCGCGATCTCAGGCACCTCGTGAGCATCCCCGCGGCGCATTGCGCGGGAGACTTCCTGACCGAACTCCCGTCGCCCCATCGGACTTTGTCCGGTGCCGGTCATACGCTCCCGGTACGCGCGGTACTGTTTGGCTCGGGCCTGCAAGCCCTGCCACCACACGCCCTCCTGCTTCCACAGCGCACGCTCGATCGGTTGGGGAGTGGGGATTCCTTGGCGGTTCTTCTCCAGCATCTCCGGCGTGTTGGCGAGTTCCTGGACCAGCTTTCGAGCCTCCAGGCTGTCAGAGGTCAGCACCCGCAATCCCGGTGCCACGCGGCCCACAGGGCCTTCTGCAAGAGTTCGGGCGCCGCGCGCGATGCGCTCCTGCTCAAGATCAGACCGTGCGACGGCGGCGGCGCCCGCGGTAGATTCGGCGTTCGGGTTGATGTGCTCTTCGGTGGAGGAGACACTGGCCTCTTGCGGTTCGACGGGCTTTTGGAACTCCTCCAGCGCTTTCTGGGCTTCGCCGGCCTTGGAGACTTCATCGCGAATGCCCTGGAGAGACTCTTCGGCCGCTGCGCGCTCCTCCGGCGTGGCGGCTTTCGCGACCGCCGCTCTACCCTCTTCCAGTCGCTGGGCGACTTGTGCCAGATTAACCTCCGGAACAGCAGCCTTGAGTCGCGCCTCTTCCGTCAGCTGGTCGGACTGCTGTTTCAGCGCGGCGAGTGCTTCCGCGTGCTCCGGATGGTCGGAAGGCAGCGAGGTATCAAGCACGCTTCTCTGCTCCGGGCCTAGCACCTTGTCGCCGCCGGTTTCGCTGTGCAGCTCGGTCGACAGCCGCCCCCCGAGGGAATCCGCCGTGCGTACCGGAACATGGGGACGAATCGCCGCTCCCAGAATCCCGCCCATCACCGCGCTGCCGGCGATGTTGAAGGCCGACTCCTGAGGCGTGCGCGTGAGGGTCAGTTCCTGTTGCAATCCCTCCTGCACCGCAGAAGTTCCGCCACCGATGAGCGCGAGCTTTCCGGCTTGAGCGAGACGAGTCTCTCCCCCTCCGGGTAAGGCCATACTGGCCAGCGTAAGAGGATCGGTGAGACCTGCGGCCATGCTAGCGGCGAATCCCCACTTGCCGGCCTTGGCGATCGTGTTCTTGTCGTTCAGCTCCGCATCGATGCGGTTCTTCGTGTAGGTGATCTGCTCCGGGGAATCGGCATCCAGGAACCGATCCGCATATCCCTCATAGCCCTTGGGGATGGACGCCCCCGCATCAAACTCCGGCACCGCCTTCGTGTCGGGCATCGACGGACCGGAAATGCGATCGTAGAGCGTGCCTGCGATATTCGACTGCCGCTCGGCGGCGGCGAGCACGTCCATCGCCCCCGGGGACTGCGCGGGGGTTTCTGTGGGAGTTTGGGGGAACCGCGCGACCGCTCCCAGCTCGCTCGCTTCTGCGCCGGCGATGAGCGGCATTTACGGGCTCCCCCAGGCGTCTTGACGGGACTCGGCCGCGTGTACGGCTTCCGCTTCCTCTTCGGTCTTTTTCGCCTGCAGGGCCTTGTCGATGAGCTTCTGCCGCTCCTCGCCCTTCACGCGCTCATAACCTTCCTTCGTCACCGGAAGCTGGTAGACCAATGGATTGCCGCTTTTGTCGCGCATCACCTCCAGCAGCCCGTTCTTGTCGGGCGCCTCGAGATTCCACTGCGAGCCCTGCGTGCGCGCGGTTCTCTGCGGGTCCATCACCAAGCGCACAGTGGAAGGATCCAACCCCTGGCGGTCTTTGAGCGCAGCCGCGATATCCTCACGGACCACCTGCGGGGTGAGCCCGGGGAACATCGACTCCGGTGCGTAAGCCATGATCTCGCGCTTGCCATTCACCTCGGAGACGCCCCAGGTGTGGGTCAGATCGCGCGTAGCGAGATCGCGCGCCTGTTTCAGATCCCCGCCCGTGTAGCGGTAGTAGTCTTTCGTGAGCGCATCGAACTCGCTCTGCATCGCGGTCGGCACCTGGGGAACGCTGGAGAAGAATCCGGGCTTGAAGTGCTCGTCCGAGGACAGCCGCGACTGCAGCGCGTTCTGCTGGGTCGCAAAGCCTTTCGGTCCGGCGCCGACCAACTGCGTCCAGCGCTCCTCGAGCGCCTTGTTATCGCTCTGCGCGTTCTTTCGGGCCATGTCCACGGCAATGGCCGGATCCGTCCCCGCGCGCACAGCCTCATTGATGACCCCCGCAATGGCCTTGGTTTTGGGGTCGAGCGCGTACGCCATCGAGCGCGGATTGGTGGAGTCCAGCCGATCGATCATGTCAGCCGCTGCTGCGGCAGATTTGGGATCACCTCCCACGAGTGAGGTTCGCGCCCAGGACAGCGCCGGCTCTGGCGCCACGCCGACCTTCGCGGTCACATCGGTAGCGCGGTTCACGTAGTCAGGCGACCCGGGCGTGGAGTCCTGAGTGAGCGAGGTAAAGAGCAACCCGACCCCTTTCTTCACCTCCGGGTGCTCTGAGTCCAGGGGCGTGCCGGACTCATACGCTTGTCTGGCCCCCTCCAGGGACAGTCCCTTTTTCGCCGCCTCTCGCTCGGAGCGCTCGATACCCCCCATCACGGAGGCGAGTTCGGTGGGGTTGAGCGCGCCTTTCTCGTAGAGATTCCAGGCAGAGGCCTTGTCCTGGGGACCCGCGGTTTCCGCCCCGATGTTCTCCTCGAGCTGCGACACCTGGCTGGCGAACTGCTCCCGGCGCTGCGCGCGCAGCTGATTGACCTGGCCGTTCACCTTGGCGCGGATCGGGTCCTTGAGTTCCGCCGGGATCGAATCATCCTTGTCGATCGCGGCGAGGGCCTTCACGCCCGCCGTCGTGCCCTGGTTCTGGTAGACGGCCTGAATCCCTTGCGCCCGTTGGTCGACGTACTGCGCACTTGCCCGCTGGCGCACGCTCTCGCGTTGCTGGTCGGTGAGCCCCTTGAGGGCATCCGGGGCAGTATCGGGATTGTTCAGCCCGTCGAGCACGGCCTTAGGATTCTGCCGCGCCAGCCCATTCGCCGCAGCTTCCGATAGCTGCGCATGCATTTGACGCGCGAACAGCAAACGCTGGGAAGGATCTGCACCGGTGGCGTTGATCTGGTCCATGAGCGTTGAGCCGACCTGATCGGCGAGCTCCGGATGGGCTTCCACCACCGGGAGCTGCGCGTTCAGATTCTTCAGAATCGAGTCATTGCGGTAGGCCACGCGCTGGGTGGCTTCCCATTCCATGGAGTGCGTGGCGAGCGTGTCGCGCAAATCCCGCAAGCCCTTCTCCATCATCTTGCTGGCAAACGGATTGGTGCTCGCCTGATCGATGACCGGAGCGGATTGCTTATCGAACGTGGCTAGGTACTTCGCCGTGAAGTCCCCCGGGTCTTGACCGGCGGGAACTTGGGCCTTCATGTCCTCCAGGTTCTTGACCGCCTGCACCCGAAGGTTCCCCAGCTGATCCCCCGCCCACGTGGCTGAATCCGCCTGGTACTTCTGGTTGATGACATCCCCGAAACGCTCTAACGCCCCGCCGATCGGGGAGGGTCCGCGAAACTGGGGGGTGATCTTTCGCGGGAACTCCTCGGGCATCACCCGCGGCTCATAGACCTCCTCATCCGGTACGCCACGGGCCATTTACGGCGGCCCCATGGTCTGGATGTTGCCGCCGAGCGCGGAAGGCGCTTCAGCATTCGTCCCCGCCGCGCGGGCGGCAGATTTCGGCGCAAAGGAATAGTTCGGTCCCAAGCCCTTCAGTAAGGCTCCCCCCGCTAGGAGACCGCCGGCCACGGCCGCCTGCGTGCCTTCGCTTCTATCGATCGAGGCCTGTGCACCGTATCCCCAGCCGGTGATCGCCCCGCGGTAGCGGGTGTTGAGCGCATCCAGTTCCTGGTTCACCGCCGACTGATCGAGCGCATTCTCGCTCGCGCCGCCATACCCCACGCCGGCCGCCCCGAACGCCGCGGACTCCCGCCCGAGTGCCTCGCGGGAGCTGCGACGAACCATGTTCGCCTGCGCGTTGCCCTGGTTGACCGCGATCGCCTGCTGCTGAGTGTCGACTGCGGCGTTGTACTTCGCGGTCTGATTGGCCTGAATGCCCTGGTACGCAGCTCCGGCGGCGGCGAGGTAAGGGGCGGCGGCTAGGAAGGCCATACGCGCGCGTACCGCAAGTGATCTTCACCCCCCGGCCCGAAACTTCGCATGCGCCCCTCGAATTCAAACCCCAGCAACGTGAGCCACCGGCATCCGGCCGGAAAGCCTGATTCCACCGTGGCCTCCACTCGCCGCCACGGCTCGATTTCCAAAAACCGCCGGGTTGCCCGGTGCAACCACACCATGTGACGACCCGCATCGTGGGAGAGCAGCGCCCAGAGCAAGCCCATCCTCGGGCCTGTTGGAATGACGCCCCCGCACAGCACAATGTGCTCACCCTCCCGAGCAGTCATCGACAGCCCCGGCGGTTTTTGCACGCTGGCATAACTGGCGGGCACATACGAGACCTCCCGCACCTGAGAGGGCTGCACGCCCTGCTGAATGAGACGTTCCACGTGGAACGGTTGGAAAGGCTCGACAATCACTGCGACTCCTCCACCTTGTAACTCGGAAAGAGTCCGACAACGGTCATCGGGAAAGGATCGTTCTGCTGCACGAGCATGTAAAAGTCGCGCTGGTCCTGATCGGAAGCGGCTTGGGCGGGGAAACTCGTCGGGAAATCCCCCGACTGGATCGGAGGCGGGGAGTCCAGCGGTGTGGTGGTGTCGTTGTAGCGGATGTACTCGGTGTTCTGCAGCGTGAGGGCGGTCAGTCCGAGTGGGTCCTGATAGAGCTGGGTTTGCGCGTTGATGTTGGAGAGCTGACCGACGACTCCACCCAGGGAGTCCACCAGACGCACCACGAGATTCGCGCCCTGCTTCAACTTTCCCTGAGCAGTGCCCACATCCGCGCCGCCTTCCGGACGCATCGGAACGAGATTCCCCTGATAGGGAAGTCCCACCGTCACCGTAGTGAAGGCCCCGGCGATCGTGATCGTGCCACTCGCAGGAACCACTTGCGGAGGCTGCTTGCCGCCATCGGCCAGAATGCCTACCGTCTGACCTTGCAGATACGAAAGGCCCGTCACGGTCGTTGTGGTGGCACCGGGGGCGGGTGCAGAGACCGACTGCGCCGCGCAATCCAGATACCAGGCAGAGGCCTGCGGATCCCCCGCATAACCCGCCTGCGGCCCCTCGTAGTGCTTCACTAGGTACTCGACGTACCGGGCGGTGACACCGTTGATGGTTCGGTTGACGATCAGCCACAGCTCATCCCGCAACCCGTCCGGCGCTGGGATCACCGCGATACTCTCCACCGAGCCGTTACCCCCGAGATTGTGACGACACCACGCGGTGACGTTGTCCTCGCGGTTGAAGGTGTAGGAGAGCAGCGTTCCATCGGTTCGCGTACACCATAGAATCGCCCACGGCTCCTGCATGTAGGCCATGCCCGTGATCCCGCCAATGGAGATGTGATAGGCGAACTTCGACTGATCGGTGGAATCGTACCGATTCAGGTAGAAGTTGTAGTCCATCGCGAACAGCTTCCGGCCCGCCCGCTGCAGGTAGAGCACGGAGGTGCCCACGAGCTCCGGGGACACCGGGCGACAGCGCCAGTTCGACTGGCGCAGGATCTCCACATTGGCCGGCCCCAAAGGGCTGGTGGAGTAGTTCGCGGCGTCCAAGCCATACTCCCCGCCCTCGGTGCCGATCAGGAGAATGATCGCAGGGGAAAGCCAGGTGACATTGCTCGCATCCGAGCCTGAAACCACCTCATTCAGTGCCGAGTCGGTGGTCTGCTGACCGAAGAAATCCGGCGCGTGACTGGCGTACTGTCCGGGCACCGATCCCCAGACGTTCAACTTGCCGGCCCAGAAAAGCCGGTCCTTGAAGAAGGCGACTGCGCGCGGCCACTCCGTGGTGTTCGACCACGCGCCCAGCTGCCACTCCGTGGACGCGTTGCCGATGATCGTGCCGCCGCTGGAGTACGCCGTGAACGCGGTGGAATCGATGCCGGCGAGGGTCACCTGCGTCAGGCTGGTGGCCCCATTGGTGTAGGGCACCTGATTGACCTGGGTCATACCGACAACCCCGACGATGAACACCGCCTCCCCTGCGGAGAGAGTGTTGGCGGTGGTCACGACCGCCGGATTTGCCTGGCTGATCCCGGTGATGCTGGAACTCGCGCCAACGACGTTCAGCGGGAACGGTGTGAGCACCTTCGCGGTGACGTGCTGCGCGTCGGTATAGGCTGTGATCTTCGCCACTCCATAGCCGGAGTCGGTGTACAGCCACTGCACGCCGCCCTTGCCGTCGAACACGGCTCCCTGCGTGTGCACGGGCGCATTGCCGGCGGAGGTCGCAGAATTCAGCGCCGTGTAGTTGTTGCCGTTGTTGACGCACTGCTGGCCGGCGGTCCAGGGGACATTGAACGTCCAGGGGGTGACATTGAAGGTCTGCGAGCCGATCCGCACCAGGCGGCCCACGTCAGTGGCGACAAAGGCATTCCCGCCGTAGGCCGTGATCGTGATCGTGCCCTGCACCGCGGATACCGCGAGCGCGATCTCGGAGCCTGCGACCAGGGGCAGCGGGTCCGAGTACGGACCATCGGTGGGAGCGTACGGCGCGAATTGCCAGTTCGGCGGTGCGTTGGCAAAACGCGTGAGCGTGTAGGGCGAATACCCGCTCCCCGCAGCCCCGCCAGCGATATACAGCACATCCCCCGACTGCACGATCTGCAGCGTGAACTCCCCGAGAGAGTCCGTGAGGTCCGCCGCCGCGTAGGGGCTGGGAATTTCATAGATCGCGGTCGTCGGCGAACCTTGGTACGGGGTGAGCGGGTACCAGAAAGAGGTATTCGGGGGTGCGTTCCCCGTGGTCGGTGCGATGCAGTAGTAGATGATCCCGCCTTGAAGGGCTAGGTTGCCGAGCACATACGCCGTACCGCCGTTGTACGCGGCCACGCCCGTAGCCAAGAGCGGTCCGTGGTTAGTGTAGAAGCGGACGTACTTGTCTCCGAACTCCAGCACGAACGCCTGGGTCTGGCTGAACTCGAAACGCCGTAGCCAGCTGCGATTGGCCGAATTCTTCACCGGCTGCACGAAAGCGGTTCCCTGGCGGAACGTGGCCGGACCCTGCTTCAGGGCGATGAAGTTCTGCGAGATGTGGGCCGCAATGGCGTACTTCTCCACATCCACGCGCCCCTCCATCTGGGGGGCGAACTCCCCTGCACAGAAGGCCGCGAGCGCCGGGGATGCGCGGCCCACTTACTGCATCCGAGCGGCGACCCACTCGGCCTCGGCGTTCATCTCCGGTGTGTTCTCGAGCGCGTTGGAATTGGATGCCTGGATCAGCGCATCGTTCTTGCGATCCTTCGCGGCGGCTTGCTTGGCATCACTCCCGGTAAGTCGCTCGCAGCACGTCCACGCCAATTCCGCAGCGAAGTAGATGACGAACCACGGATCAAAGAGCGTGGTGTCGGTGACATCCGAGACGTACTTGAGTGATAGCGGCGCCCCGTAATCGCACAGGATGTTGCGACCCTCCACGAGGTAGCCGGCATCGGTGGGACCTAGCCGATAGTCCGACAGGTCCAATCCCGGCCAGGTATCCCCGGCCAGCAGCACGCGTAGACAATCGGTCGGGAGCGCGTATTGCGTCGTGTAGGGACCTGAGACGGGCGCTGTCGAAAGGGAGGGCAGAGAAGCCCGCTTGATCGAAAACCGCCACGTGGCCCGCCCACGCAGCAACGCGCGGCGAATCAGGTCGTATTCGACATTGAGAACGCGCGCCGCGTTGGAGTTGTCCAGCAGGCTCGCAATAGTCGGCTTGCCGAGGATTGCGAGGCACAGATTAGCGACGTCGACCTGGGAGGCCATTTAAGGCCCCACATACGCCCGCGTGAACACCCACACTTTGGCGGCATTGGAAGGCTGGAACGTGAAAGGGGCGAGTTCGTTCAGTATCGGGTAGGCGAAGAAAAACGCCTGATCGAGCGTCACCTGACCGTTGATCACCCAAGGCTGCTGGGCGCCCGCAGAATCCGCCAGCCCCGTGACGGTCAATGTCGTGCCGGTCGTGGCGGTGAGGTCGATGTAGTAGCCCAGGAAGAGCGTATCCCTCGCCACCCCGGCGCTTCCCCCGATCACCCCCGCCTTGCAATTGAGGGCGGACGTTCCTTGGAGCAGCGTGGCGTGCGCGTAGTCAGGAAGGACGAAGCCAGGCATTTACTCCACCACGTTGGTGTCGCGGATCAAGTACTCCTCGAGGATCCGGATCAGCTGCTGGATCTCCCCCTTCTTCGGGGCGCGAGTAGCCGCACCGCCCGTTAAGGGATTGTTGTCCGTGACCGAGGTCGTGGTCTGATCCATGCGGATCTCCACGCTCCCCGAGGAGGGGGCATTCGTGCCGGTGGTCACCGTTTCCAGCGTGCCACCGACACTGATGACGTAGGAGATCGCGGCCACTTACCGCACCCAACTCAGCTGGAAGGCGAAGCCCGCCCCCGTAGTGACCCCGGTGGTTACGGTGGCGACTAGGTGGAACTCATAGAAGGGGTCCTGATCGAAGCCGAGCAACTGCCACACCCGCAGGCCCAAATTTGCAGAGAGCACCGAACCGTTCAAGATCGTGGGCGAGTAGCAGCTGGTCCAGGCCGAGTGCGCCGCCGCAAAGGAGATACCGGTCCCGAAGATCTGATCCGCGCTCGCCACGGCCACCGTGCCCGGAGCGGTGACGGTCGTCACGCCACCGGTCACGGAGACCAAGGACTGCTGGGTGTTGGTGTAGACCCCGAGTTTCACCACCCCGGCGGTCATCGCCTCGTTCTGATATTGGATGTCCTGAATCCTCACCCCTGAAGGGACGAAGGCGAGCTTGTAGGTGGAGTTCGCAGAGTCACCGGTGGCGGTGCTCATCGTGGCGCACAGGATCGTGTCTGAGCCGCCGGCAAGGTAGCCACTCGTCAGGACACGCGGCTGCGCATCGTAGTTGGTGACGATCGTGCTCTTGGTGTTGGTAACAGCCATTTACGTGGTCTCCTAGCGAGCCCAGATCTGGGTGACGCGCTTCTCTTCCAGGCGCGTCGCGCCTGCGGTCATGTAGACATAGGCCTGCCAGGGCTCGGACTGAAGGTCATGCCGCTGGCTGATGTTGGTGGTGATGTCGTTCCAGATCCCGAGGTGCATCCCCTCGCGCTGCCACATGAACACCTTGGTGGAGGTGCCGGACTGGTCATCGGTACCGGTCGACAGGCGCTCGGAGCGCACGAACTGGATACCGAGGAAGCGCTTCACGCGGCCCTCCTCCAGCACCGGCTGGTCGTTGAAGTCCCGGCTGATCACCTGGGCTTCGGCCATCAGGTTGTCCAGCTGGCGAGCTCCGGCGACGCAGACCAGGCCCGAATTCGGATCGCCCGGATCCTCTTCCTCATCCGAGTACGCCTCGTTCTGCATGAGGATGAGCTTCGCCTGGCGCAGCTTCGCGACCGTAAGTCCGGTCGGGGCGGTGGCGCCCTGCTGCACGGAGACGATCTCGGCGGCCGGCAGGGCGATAGCGTTCTGGCCCGTGACGCCGGTCTGCGCGGTGCCCCCGAGCGCTGCGATGATGAGGTCATCGTACTGGCGGTTCGCGGCGTTGTGGGCGTTGTTGACGAACTTGCCCTTGGGATCGATGAGCAGGCGCAGCTTGTCGAAGTTGTCGAACAGCTGCGGCAGGTCGTAATCGGACGGGTAGACCCAGCGCCGGTCGGTCGGCGCGTCCACGCGCTGCATCGGACCATACCGCTGAGTGACCGGCTGCATTGCCACAGCTCCCACCTGCTCCACCGGAGAGGCGGCCTGGCCGACGTACTTGTCCTCGGTGCAGAACTTGCGCAGCCGGGAGGTTTTCTGCTGGACCAGTTCGTTCAGAATCTTGGCGTACTGCTGAACGTAGAACGTGACGATGTTGGTTGACACGGCAAATCCTCGAAAAGTGTTTCGAACTCTTCGAGGGCCGTATCCGTGAGGGGGCGCCTCTGGGCCAGAGAGCTGGCCTTAGCCTGATCGCTTTCGATCCGTCAGCGGGGGCCGTGACCGTGTCCGCTTGAAACGGACGCTAGATGAGGTCGCGGGCACATGCAAGCCCTACGCTTCCAACATTACTGCAGCGGCGGCATTCCGCCTACGATGCGATCGCGCAGTTGATCGAGTTCCCCGCCGGCCTTGGAAATCTCCCGCCACTGAGCATCCTTGATCGTGCCGGCGGCGCGCTCCGTGGTGAGCTGATTGAGACGTGCTTGGGCTTCTGAGGCGCCACCGGTGAACCCGGGCGGATGATCGCCGCCTGCGAATCGGGCCTCTCCATTGCCGGCGCCGATCTTCCACATCGCGGCCATGAACTTCGGGGTGGTGAGAACCGCTTCCAGCGTACGCATCTGAAGATCGTTCAACCCGCCGACTTCCTTGGCCAACCACTCCTTGCCGCGCGCGGCTAAGGCAATGCGCTCCTGGTAGTTCGCGCCCCAGGAGGCTTCTAGCTCCTTCAACCCCAGCTCGCTCTGGGCGTTCTCCTTCGCCTGGATCTGAGCTTCGGTCGCGGCCATCGCCGCTTCATAGCCTTTCTGCAGTCGCGCGGCCATCGCGGCAGGCACTCCCGCCGAATGCAGCTCC
>Ga0134128_10009043_pt1 | contig 11981 bp, 9 predicted proteins | sample KB31754_FD_96462 | JGI IMG/M metagenome (GOLD analysis project Ga0134128, IMG submission 96462) | Terrestrial soil microbial communities with excess Nitrogen fertilizer from Kellogg Biological Station, Michigan, USA - KB3-175-4 | ecosystem: Environmental > Terrestrial > Soil > Unclassified ...
CGAGACGCAGAGAATTGGCTAAGAAAACCATCAACGTGCTTGTTTTCGCCGCGATGCTGCTCATCGCGCTCCCCTTAGTTCTCAGCGCACAGCAGCAACCGGAACCAAAGCCGCTGCGTTTTGATTTCACTCCATTCATCGGTTATCGAACCGGCATGAGCTTTCCCATTGAGCCCCATGTCACCGGGACGAACCCTCACGTCATACTCGACGCGAGCCCGAGCTATGGAGCTTCTCTTGGGATGCGGCTCATAAATGAAGGTGATTTGGTCGAAATGCGCTGGGCAAGGCAAGACTCGTATGTCCACGCGGAGGGCATCACGCCCCAACTCCCGCGTCAACGTGTGATTCTTGATCAGTTTCATGGAGATTTCAGCCATGAGGCCCCGATCGAAGACTGGGCCTCCTGGGCCAGGCCGTTCGTACTAGCCAGCGTGGGCGCCACCCACGTTTCCGGCAGTAGAAACATCAGCTTCACGCGCTTCTCATTTGGAATCGGAGCCGGGATCAGGTTCTACGCCAGTCCCCATCTCGGCTTCAAGATTCAAGCCGAATGGTTGCCGGTTTTCGTGGACCCAAATGTTGCTTTCATTTGCGGCTCCGGTTGCATCGTTCACGCCGGCGGCACGGCAAGTTCTCAGGGTGAAGTCTTCGTTGGCACGATGCTGCGATTCTGATTGGATTCCGTTGGACTTCGACACTCGCGCTCAGCGCCTCTAGTGCTTTCTTCGTTTCTTGCTGAGCACGCGCCCCAGATCGGGAAGAAATTCCTTCACCACGCTGAACCCTAGGTTGTTCGCCATGCTGATGCCGAAGCTGACAGCCCCATCTCCAGCAGAGTGCTGACTAGGCGGCTGCCAAGCGCGGGATAGGAAAGCCCCTGCAGCCACTCCACCCAGTTCGGAGATCGACACATGCCGCCTTCCATCGTCATGACGCGCAAGCACACCGCTTGACAACGCATATACAGCCCGGGGCCAGAAGCCCTTCTTCCCGGAATTGAAATAACGGTTGTCTTCGTGCAGTGCGCTGGCCAGACCGAATGTCACGGTCCGCTGAATTGAATACTGGCCTAGAATGTTCGCATATCGCTTGCCGTAGCCGGACGCTCCCTGTTCCCACTCTACAGGCTTGTCTTTCCATTGATCGATTCCCGCGGAGAATCCGACCTTGATATAACCCAGCGGGTTCACCATGGTCTTCAAATAGAGAGAGCTTCGCTCCCCTTGCGTTAATGGGCGAAAGTCGCTCGCCTTCATTGTCCCGGCCATATTGAGGTAATTGACTAGGTAGCCGACCCCTTTGCCGACTGGGGTGGACTCCTTCTCTGCGGTTGATGGATCTTGGCTTTGTGCGGACACCAGTGGACCGAACACGAGAACACAAATAGCAAGCAGGCAAATGCTTTTGTTCATCACGGGCGAACCCCGTTTCCCAGGCTCATTCATCCAAACGCATCGGAGAAAGCTGCAATCGCCAGCTGGTCGGAGTCGCCGGCTAGCCCCGGGAAACACGCTACTAGGCTGACTTTGCTCTCTCAAGACACTTGCCTTCTACGTGGCCGCGATACGAAACCGCTAACATAGTGATGTCGTCACTCTGAGGAGCCCCGTGAACGATATTGTCCCAGTCGTTTCATCACCACGGTGCGGATTCAATGCCACCCGTCTTGAACAGCTTGCCATCGCCGTTCCTGGTGGCAAACACATCAACCTCGGGAACAGAAGGGAAAGCCGGGAATCTCTTTGGGAGCAGGCCATCTGAATCTCGCCCGCCAGACGGAGCAATTTATCGCCTGCCAACACAAGATTCGGCCGCGTAATTATCCATTCATGGTCGCTGGTGATCGTCAGCAGTACTCTCCCTAGGTAAACGCACCACAAAACGATGCACGTTGCCGGAATTGGTTGAAGTGTAGTCGAACTGATCCACGCCGGTTTTGCCGAGAAAAACCCCCCAACCGCCGCTCTGTTGCTTCAAAGGATTTTTAAAATCCGGCTCCGGCACCCGGTCGGGGTCATAGGTCCGACCATGGTCTAACAAACGGATGATCAGCTGTCCAGGCTCCTGTCGAGCCTCTACGCTAATGTCGCCTTTAAGGTCCACTTCTTCATAGCCATGGAGGACGATATTCGTTGCGATCTCATCAACTGCCAAACACAGGTTGTATGTTCTGCCCGAATCTAGTCCCGCGGTTCGCGCAGCCTCGGAAACATACGCCCGCACCAACGCAAGGGAATTTAATGTTCCGGGGAATGTTTTCTCCTGCATACTCCATCTCAGAAGAGCACGCGACGAATTTCGAAAAGCAAGTTGTGCTAGGCAGCGCTTTGACCAGCGGTGAGCACCATCACCGAACGTCCGCCCACAATCACATGCTTCGAATCGTGAATGGCAGGAGCGCAGCAAGCGTCGTAAATGTCCTCCGGTGCGGGCATTGAAGTATTCACGACAACCTTCCATAACGCCCCATCGGAGGCTTGCGGCAATTGGAAAGTCACGCTATCCCAACGTGAATTCACAGCCACATAAATATCTTCGTGCGCTGGATTTGCATACTTACCGCAAAGCATCCAAGCGATGCAGCGGCTGCCTTGGGAAGTATCGGGCGAAAAAGGGGTTGTGCCGTGAAAGCTGATATCAGGTATCCCTACGCCGAGATAGTCGATGTTGCGAAAGAACTCTCCCGCTCTGAGCGCGGCATGCGTTTTGCGAAAAATGATCAGCTTTTTCACAAATCTCAACAGGTCGGTATTGTGTTGCACCAGGGTCCAGTCCATCCAGGTCAATTCGCTATCGTGGCAGTAACTGTTGTTGTTGCCGCGCTGTGTTCGGCCATTCTCATCTCCCATCAGAATCATGGGAATGCCATTGCTGAGCAGCAGGAGGCAAAACGCGTTCTTCATGAGCTGCCGACGAAGCGCTTGAATCTGACAATCTGGCGACTCACCTTCGCACCCCCAATTCCAACTCGCGTTATCGTCAGAGCCGTCACGATTGTTCTCGCCATTCGCTTCGTTGTGCTTGTATGAATAGGACACCATGTCGTGCAAAGTGAAGCCGTCATGGCAGGTAATAAAGTTCACGCTGGCAGATGGGCCGCGATGTTGGTACAGATCCGGAGAACCCTGGATGCGCGAGCCCATTTCCCATACCAGTCCGGGATCGCCCTTCACGAATCGGCGCACGCAATCGCGAAACTTTCCATTCCACTCGGCCCAGCGGCCGTAGGCAGGAAAAGATCCAACCTGGTAGAGGCCACCGGCGTCCCATGCTTCGGCGATCAGCTTGCATTTGCTCAGCACGGGATCATAAGCGAGCGACTCGAGGAGAGGTGGGTTCGATAGAGGGGCTCCATTCTGGTCACGATCAAGGATGGATGCGAGGTCGAAACGAAACCCGTCGATGTGATATTCGGCACTCCAATACCGCAAACAGTCGAGTACAAGATTGCGGACCACAGGATGATTGCAATTGAGGGTGTTGCCGCATCCGGAAAAATTCAGGTAATACCCGTCCGGAGTCAGCATATAGTAGGAGCGATTGTCGATACCCCGATAGCACAGAGTAGGCCCGCGGTGATCGCCTTCCGCGGTATGGTTTAACACCACATCGAGAATCACCTCGATTCCAGCGCGGTGCAATTCCTTCACCATTGCCTTGAATTCATCCACTTGCATGCCGAGCCGCCCGGTAGCCGCATAGCCCGCTTTTGGCGCAAAAAATGCCAGGGTGCTGTACCCCCAATAGTTGAGCAGCTGTTCTCCGGTTTCGGGGTGCTTACGGCTGTTCTCCCACTCGTCAAATTCAAAGACAGGCAGGAGCTCAACACAGTTGATGCCCAATTCTTTTAGGTATGGAATTTTTTCTCGTAACCCGGCAAACGTCCCCGGAGCCGTAGCGTTGGAGGAGGGGTGCGCCGTAAAGCCGCGCACGTGCAGTTCGTAAATGACAAGGTCCTGCAGGGGAGTTTCCAGGGCGTGATCGTTTTCCCAGTCGAAGTCATCGAATATAAGCCGAGACCGATAGGGGTAGATGTCACTCGGATCCGTTTCCTTTCGCCAGACGTCCCGTCCGCCCAGAACCTTCGAATAGGGATCGAAAAGAATCTTTGTTTGATCGAAGCGCTGCCCACTTCCTTGGTCCCAAGGACCTTCAAACCGGTACCCATACTCAAGGTCTTCATAGTCAAGATCGAACACAATCATGGAGTAGACGTCGCCGGTCCGAAACTCTTTTGGAAACTCGATTTCCACTATCGGCCGGGGCTCATGCTTGCGAAAGAGCACGAGCGTACAAGAGGCCGCGCTGCTGGAGAAGACGGAGAAATTCACGCCATTGGGAACTATGGTCGTGCCGAATGGCAGCGGGCGCCCGCGTCTTATACGAAATCCTTGACGCTCGTCCGTCGGATAATAATCGATCCGCGATTCCATGACATTGTTATGCCGCAAAAGCGTGCAACGCCTCTTGCTGTGAGTCGGCGAGCGTGAAGAAGCTCAAGAATCCAGTATGCGACATGACGGTCCGAATTTCAGGGGAGACTCGCAGTAGCACCAACTTGCCGTTCCGAGCGCTAATTTCTCGGTATAACACCAAGAGCAGGCGAAGACCCGCACTGGACAAGTAATCGACGCGCGACATATCGATGATGAGTTTCTGCACCTGCTGCAAGGGTGCTGAAAGCTCCTCGCGTATCTGGGGAGCGGTTTTTCCGTCGATGCTGCCTTCTAGTTCGACGCGAGTGACACCTGGTTCAGCAAGAGTTGTCACGTTCATGGCGCAAGCCTAAGTGCGCAGGAAGGCAAGGGGAAACTGTCAGAAATACTAGGATTGATTACGCCCGCTCCGAACGCAAAGACGCAATTGATCGTGATCAGTATCGCTAAACGCCGCTCCAGAACACTTCCATCTTCACGAGTAGTCGAAGGAAAGCGCCATCCCGCCGCGTGGTGCCCGCGCGGTAGATAGTAATTTGAATTCAGGCCCTCCAAACAAACGTGCCAAAACGAACGACACTAACATTGGTCGTCCGAAATCAATTCTTCACGACGCCTGTCAGAAGTGCCAGTGTCACTTTTCGAACTTGCCCGGCCATACTTCTGAGAAGGAGAGTTCCACTTGAAAAAGAATATTGCTTTCCGACTTTGTTTTGCTACAGCAGTGTTTGTCGCGACCACGGTGCTCAGCGCCCAACAGGCCGCGCCATCGCCTGCAAGTCGCGTGAACATGACCGACGAGCAGGTTAACGATGCCAACATCCAACTCATGCGGCAAGACATTCGCTCTGAACGAAAGCAGGTCGTGGCCGCAAATATGCCTTTGACGGACACGGAAGCCACTAAATTTTGGCCGGTTTACGATCGATACATCGCAGAGACGGTCAAGGTGAACGATGTTCGCTTCGCTCTCATCAAAGAGTATATGAAGAGCTCCGACACAACGACCGAGGAACAAGCTGACAGTTTCATCAAGCGCTGGCTTGCCCTCGACCAAGACAATACTCAACTGCGTCTGAAATATATCCCTGAGTTTGAGAAAGTGATCTCGCACAAGAAAACGGCCATGTTCTTTCAGATCGACCGTCGCCTTAGTATGATGATTGAACTGCAGCTGGCCTCGCAGGTCCCGCTTGTAAAACCATAGGCAGGCGTTTCACGCGGAATCTGGCGAGTGCCTGACTCTCCTCGATTGCCCCGAGCGAATCCGGACTCTCGACCATGGCCCCGGGCGACCTGCACTCCCGAAAGCCGATTCCTCCTCGAAGAGTGACGCAAGGTTCGCAGCTGTTCCACAGTGAGAAAAAGCAAGGCCATCAATGCCAGCCTGTTCGATTTGCCAGTAGTAGCGACGCTTTCTCAAGCCTAGGCTTAACGCGCATATTGAGAGGGAAAGACCATGTTCACTAAAAATAAGGTTTCTTGTGCCTCAACACTGGCCGTGCTGCTGGTATTTGCCGGCGTCCTGCCGTGCTTGGCTCAGGACGGCAAACTCGACATTCATGCTACGCCGAAACAAGCGTACGTCTTCGTGGATGACCACGCGGTGGGTGAAGCGAGCCGCCATCAATCTTTGAAGTTGAGTCCGGGTGAACACAAGGTGGAATTGGTCAACTACGGCTACACGTCTGTAACTCAGACCGTCACCATCACCGGCGGACAGGTCTCCAAACTCGAAATCGCACTGCAAGCCGTTACCCACACGGTTTCGCCGCCCTTCGGTGCCATGACCATTGAGGGTGCTAGCCTGTACGCCGTGCTGCTCAACGGCAAGACACCCGATTTCTTCGTCGGTCATGGGGATGAGTTCAACCACGAATGGGGGTGGAAGCAGGAATTAGTTGTTCCGCCAGGCACCTATCAGATGACCATCCTGGCGCCAGAGAAAGAGGTTTGGTCCGGTCCTATTGAGGTTCCCGCCAACCAGCGGGTGGTCATCGATATCCCCAAAGGCGTACGCAAAACCATCCCGTGGCCTCGCGGCGAAAAGCTCGGCACGGTACCACGCTTCACAGTGGGTAGCGCCAGTGCGACCGTAGCCGTTGCCAAGCCGAGCGCGGAGTTGTCCGCCAGCGCGGCGCAAGTCAACTGCGGAGACGCGTCGCAGATCAAGTGGTCTTCCTCGGATGCCCCCCGTGTCGAAATTGCTCCCGTTGGTGCGGTTGCGCCATCTGGCGAGCAAGCTGTTCAGCCCAAACAGAGCACGACCTATCAACTCACCGCCGTAGGACCGGGTGGTACAGCAACATCCAGCACGACCGTCAATGTCAACACCGCCGTCCAGGCCGATCTCCAGTTGGCGCCCTCCGAGGTCCGTTACAAGCGCGTGGGAGATAAAGTAGTCGAGGAAGGTAGCACCGCGCTGAACTGGACCGCATCGAATGCTTCGAGAGTATCGATTGATCCACTGGGAACGGTCGATTCCAATGGTAGTCGCACGGTGCCGATAGCGCCTAAGAAGACTGATCCCGGACCAGTCGATGAAACCGTCAGCTACACTCTCAGCGCGTCCAACGAATGTGGCGGGTCCGAGACCAAGACGGCAACCCTACACATTGTCGGTTTGATTGAGGCGGATGCTGTCCTGGCCCTCAACAGTGTTTACTTCCCGACGGATGTGCCCAGATCGATCAAAACGACAAAAAGCCTGGTGCCGAGCCAGCAGGCGACACTCGCCTCGGTCGCCGATGCTTTCAAGAAATATCTTGAGAACAAGCCCGACGCCCAACTCACGCTCATTGGTCACGCCGATCAGCGCGGGGAGAGCGAGTACAACAAGGCTCTTTCGGAACGGCGTGCTGAGGTTGCCAAGAACTTCATGATCGACCAGGGTGTTCCGGCGGATCACCTCGCAACCGAAGGACGCGGTAAAGATCAAAATCTGTCTGACGATCAGGTTAAACAGCTGGTCGAGCAGAATCCTGAGCTGAATGAATCCGAACGGCAGCAGGCTCTTGAGAAATTTCAGACCCTCGTCCTGGCCAATAACCGTCGCGTGGACATCACCTTAAGTGCGACCGGGCAGGAATCGGCTCATCAGTATCCGTTCAAAGCGGAAGATTTCTCGACCCTGGTCAACCGAAACGGTATCAACAAAGAGATGATCCAGATGGCGGCAGAAAAAAAGAAGATCGAGAACTGACGCGCAACTGTTGCGGTCAATCCGTATGTGACGCGTGATCGGACAGAGCTTGCACTTGGTACAATAGGATTTACGCCATCTAAAGATGGCAGCTTATTTTCGGAGCCTCTCGCGTTGCCTTGGTCGCCAAGGAAGTTTTGTAGTTTTCTGTTGACGATGATCTTCAGCTGCGGACTGGTCGGCCGTACTGCGGCTGGGCCGAGAGTGCTGGGCGTTTCGGACGGTCCCTACCGCCTGCATTTTTTTCATACACATACCGGAGAGCGACTGAACATCGTTTACCGCAACGGTGAAGGTTACCATCAGGAATCGATAACGCGCTTGAACCGCTTTCTGCGCGATCACCGCACCGGTGAAATTCACGAGTATGATCCCCGGGTATTCGACCTCCTCTACGACCTTGCCACTGCACTCGGGAATTCCGCTCTTGAGATTGATGTCGTCTGCGGTTTCCGCACGTCTTGGAGCAATGAATTCCTGCGCACTCATGGACACGGCGTGGCTCGTCACAGCCTCCATATGCAGGCGATGGCCATCGACATTCGTGTGCCCGGGATTCCCACCGCACGACTGAGGGACGCTGCCCTGGCGCTGCATCGTGGTGGTGTCGGCTATTACGCAGCCTCCAATTTCGTGCACGTCGACGTGGGGCGCGTCCGGCGCTGGTAGTTGGCACTGGATTTACGGGTAGGGATAACCCTTGGCCAGCGCCACCGCCAGTTTGGCATCGTGTCCGTAGATGTCATCGCTGAAATGAACTTCACCGTTCTCGTAGGCGAGTGCCGTCCCGTACACGATGAATACAGGAACCGGCTTCACGAGATTCACGGTGACGTTATCCTTTCCGTTCTGCATTCCCTGCTGTACTCGCTCTAGGGTCCAGCCGGGATTATTGCGCAGAACCCACGTGGCAAGTTCGGCGGGTGTCTCGACGCGAATACAGCCGTGGCTGAAATCACGACGGGAGCGCGAGAATGCAGACTGAGAGGGCGTGCTGTGAAGATAGACGTTGTGTTCGTTGGGAAAAATCAGTTTGATCAAGCCCAGGGCGTTGGACGGGCCGGGCTTCTGCCGCACCGCGAGCTTTCCGGCACGCAGTTGAGCCAATACTTCATCGGAAATCTCTCCTGAGGTGACCACCTTACCGTCTTGCGTCGTCACTTCGTAGTTCTTGCGGGCAATGTAGCTGCGATCACGCTGGATCGCCGGAACAATCTCGCCGCGAAGAATGCTGGGCGGAACATTCCAGTAGGGCCGCAAGACGATGTAGGTCACTTCGCGACTAAAGACCGGCGTTTGCGTGCGCATCGCTTTCCCGACCACCACACGCGTATCCATCACGACCTTGTTGTTTTCGTCGAGGGCACGAAGCCGGAAATCGGGGATATTCACGATGATCGGCGGCGCGGAAAACTCAGCCGGTAACCAGCGCCAACGCTCGAGCGTCAGCTGTAGTTGAAGCGCCCGGTCCTGTATTGGCACATTTAGTTGCTTGATGGTGGCGGGACCGAGGCGGCCGTCGGCCTCGAGGCCATGCCGACGCTGAAAGCGTTTGACCGCGTCCACCAATGGCCCGCTGTAGGTTTGAGCATCATCAGGAAGAGTGGCATCCACCGGGACGTCGCCCACAAGTCGCAAGAAACTAGCGAGACGAGGCAGACCCACGTATGGCTGACCCGGCTCGATGGGCTTGGTGACCATAGGAAGTTTCTGGCCGTCGGCGGCGCGTGCCAGTTCGAGGTAGTGCGCGAGGGCCTGCTCGGTCCTGCGGTAGCCGGCAAATGGAGGCTCCACTTCGTCCAAGACTGCTTCCAGGTCCGAAGTGGTCAGGATTCGGTCATGTAGAAACTGGGCCAGGTCGTACTTCTTCCCTTCCACGCTCAGTCCGAAGTCGAAATGCTGGGGATTAATCCGTCCGATGCGCAGGTCGGAGACATAACGCATGGTGCAAAGCGTGAGCGCCACGTCAAAACGCGCTACCGCCAAGTCCTTCGACAAACCTTGCAGCCCGTGGATTCTCTCCTCCCACCGCGAAGCGTCGTAATCCTCCGGGTCGAGCCCTTTCTTCCCAGCATTCCTGAAACGTTCGATTAGCGACAGGGCCTGCGGTACGGGTTGTGCCTCCCGTACCCAGGCAGGTGCGTATCCTGTCGGCTCGTAGAATTTCTGCAGAGAAGCTCGATAGTCACTGAAGTTCGGCCAGCGCAAGCCCTCCAGGTTACCGCTCTTGACCAGATTCCTAATGTCAGATTGTTGCCCGGCGCTGAGAGGCGCCAGGGCTACGAAAAGAACAGCGATTTTCGATGCCAAGCGTATCAGATTGCGCATGCTTAGCTCGCGTAGGAATGACCGGCGCAAAGGGCGAGATTCGAGCCTTAGCCTCCTGTTGGGAACTTGTTCAACTTCCTCTCGGCGGCTCCAAAAGTAGAAGGCAAATAGTGCGCTGGTGCATGCCGGAGCTGCGCCGAATACGGTGGTGTACAACAAAGTGTGGCCAGTATTCCGAGTCAGGCTATCAAAGACGATAGGAAAGAAGACGTTATGACTAGCATGAAAAAGTACCGCGGGCCACAAGCTGTCAGATTTCAACCTAAGCCACGTAAGCATGAAGCTCATGCAGATGCAGGTGAAACTGAAACAACCAAGCGCATACCAGGGATTTGTTCCTACGTTATAGTCCGCAAATAGCAGAAGGGGACTGTGCCAAGCTGCCCAGATGAGGCCGCTAAGGAAGCTGGTTTTCGTATATGACATTCGCTTTGCCAGTTCCGGAACCAGGAATCCTCGCCAGCCAATCTCCTCACCCAGAGTCATCGAAACATTCTGAATTACGCCACCTGTAGCCACGCAGATGATGGCGAGAGTGAATGAAACCCACGTGGGGAATCCTTTCAACCCGAGTCCATCTGCAACCAAGCTAACAAAGTCTGAATTCCATCCCCCAAGTCGCAACGCCCAGACCGCGCCGTATGCAACCGAGGCGTAAGCCAGTGGTACGAAGTACGCTGCCGCAAGATACTTTGATTGCGGCCAACGCCATCCCAGGGAGCTGAGTTCCCGGCCGAGCAGACTGGAAGTGACCAGCACCGCGAATCCCGGACACCACATGATCGCCGGAATCATCAGGCCGTAACCCATGTTCAGATGGCCAGACCAGATAATCAAAATCCAAGCCGCAGCGCTACTTACCAGCGTCAGCTGCAGATAAACGGAAATCGGATTCTTGGAACTGCCACACATGGAACTTGCTGCACTCTGCATAAGCATGACAGGCTGCTGGAGATTGGGGCCTCCGGTGGATACGTCAGTAATGGACAGTCGCGATGGAAGCATCCTCGACCCGCCTGGCCATGCTGACGGTTGGTGTAGAAGAACCTGTTTCTAGCGGCTGGGAATACTGGCATTGTTGCCAGTCAGCCAGGGCCAAGCCACGCAGAGTGCCTCCCCGATGTTGGATTTTCCCTGTCTCACCTGATGGGAGTCGGGAGCCGACAGGAAGCACTGTCAGAAACGACAGTTCTCGACGGCATACATGCCCGGTTATTCTCGAGCATCAGCGCACGGATGAAAATCAGCGGTTTCGAGGGCGTAGCAATCGCAGGTTGCAAGTGTCACCACCGGCAACGATTCGAGTGTCCACTTTTACTACGCAAGGAGAACATATGTGCAACTCGCAGCGTTCACCCATTTCGATCGCGATATTGAGTATCTCGCTAGCCGTGGCTATGGCATGCTCGCGTCGCCCCAGTGACGACCAGATTGCGAAGGACATTCAGGACAAGGCCGCCGCAGACCCAGACACAAAGGAATCCCCAGTCCAGGTTGAAGCGAAGGAAGGCAGAGTCACCCTAAGTGGCAAAGTTCGGACTCCCGCGGCCCAAAAAAAGCTGGAACAGATTGCCCATGAAGAACCGGGAAACCCTAGCGTGGACAACCAAACCACCATTGACCCTGATGCGACCGTATCCCAGGAAGTAGCTCCTGCAATGGCTGCGGCGCCCCCACCTGTACAGAAACCCAAGCCCCAACCCATCGTAGTGCCCGCCGGAACGACTCTCACCATAACCACGAGCCAGGCGTTGAGTTCGAAGAGTAACCAGGCTGGACAGACCTTTCTTGCCGTCCTGGCGCAACCGGTCAGTGTCCAAGGACGGCGGGCTTTGCCGCAAGGGGCAACCGTGAGCGGAAAAGTCGTCAGCGCTAAGGCTAAGGGCAAGATAAAGGGCCAAGGCGAGTTGTCGTTGACGCTCACAAGCATTTCACTTCAACACCACACCTATGATATCCAGACCAGCGTGCTGAGCAGTACAACGAAGGGGAAAGGAAAGAGGACAGCTGCC
>Ga0134128_10009044_pt1 | contig 11980 bp, 15 predicted proteins | sample KB31754_FD_96462 | JGI IMG/M metagenome (GOLD analysis project Ga0134128, IMG submission 96462) | Terrestrial soil microbial communities with excess Nitrogen fertilizer from Kellogg Biological Station, Michigan, USA - KB3-175-4 | ecosystem: Environmental > Terrestrial > Soil > Unclassified ...
AGGAGTGAAAGGAGCCTTGAAAGGCATGGCGGAAGACTTCTCACGTCATCTCGGCGAACTCCATACCGATCTGGACAAGCGACTGACCGCTCTCAAGGGTAAGGTTGAATCGTCCGGGCAGTCCGAAGCCAAGAAGTGATTTACCTTTTGTACGTGGCGGGCGCAAGGCTCATCAGCGCAATAGCGAGCTGACGGGATAGAGACGGCAACCCAAAGGGAACAAGCCTATGCCATTAAAGGGAACAGTCGTGCTGATCGCCGGAGGAGCCGGAGCGCTGGGCCGGGCGGTCACACCGGCCTTTGTGGAATCCGGCGCGCGCGTCATCATCGTAGAGCGCAATCCGCCGCCTGACCAGGTGGCAGCGGGAAATGCGATGCAAGCTGATGTTACGGATGACGCGGACGTCCGTCGTCTGGTGGATGAGGTGATTCGAACGGCGGGCCGTCTCGATGTGTTGGTGAACTTGGTCGGCGGCTTTGCCATGGGGCGTATCATGGACACCGATGTGTCGCTGTGGCAGCGGATGTTGACAATGAACGTGACGTCCGCGTTTCTCCTGTCGAAAGCCGTCCTGCCCCATATGGTGGAACGAGGAACCGGTCGCATTCTGCACGTGGCGGCTTGGGCGGCTGTCGAGCCGTTTCCCGGCGCCGCCGCCTATCTCGTCGCCAAGTCGAGCCTGCTCGCGCTGATCCGCGTGTTGGCGCTCGAACTAAAAGGCTCGGGTGTGGTGGTCAACGGGGTGCTGCCCACTACCATTGATACACCGGCCAACCGCGCAAGCATGTCTGAAACCGATCCGTCGACGTGGACGAAGCCGAAGTCCATCGCCGACACGCTGCTCTTCCTCGCTTCGGACGGAGCCGGCCAGATCAATGGAGCGATGATTCCGATCGGCACCGGAGGCGGCGCAACAGCGGCAGGCAAGCCGTAGCAACAGCAAGGGCGATGAGGTCCCAACCGATTGAGCACTACGGCATGAAGGCATCTGGGAGGTGAGTGGCGGACGGAGACACTTCGTGTACATCCAAGTTGATGTGCTGGGTCGCCATGGATCGTGGCCTTCGAGCTTCACTCTCGATCGCGCACCCGACACAACATCGAAGACAAGATGACGAGTTGGAGCCGATCAACCGATTAACCGACAAAGAGGTGCAAAATGATTCGTGGAGTGGTGGTCGTAGTGCTTCTCAGCCTGTTGTCATTGGGAACCGGGGTGACCGGTTGGACGGCTGATGACCAGGGCAGCCGACTCACGATCGTGAGTCCGGCGCAGGGTGCAGTGATCAAAGGGGATTCCGTCGAAGTGCGTTACAGGCTGTCGAAGGGTACGGAAGCCACGCACATCCATTGTTATGTGGATGGAGAGTATCAAAAAGGGTTTAAAGGCGTGGTCAAGGGGCTCGCGCGTGGCTCGCATGAGATCAAGCTTGTGGCGGCGAGCCACGATCATGACGCACTGGGTGTCGAAGCGGTAGTTTCGATCGAGGTGGAATGATGCAAACGAAGCGCCGGTGGTTCGTGATTGAGCGGACGTGTCTTGGTGTGCGATGTAGTGCGGTAGAAATTGGCGAAGGGGGTTTTGAACAATGTTGGTAAGGCAAGCGGTGGTCGGAGGTGAGTCGTATGGCGGTAACAGTCACGGTCGGTCCTCCCGTCATCTCTATTAACCACGGAAGCACCTTTTTAGTATCTGAATTCGACGGCTCCATCACGGATGCCTCCGACCAGGGGCTCTATTCGCGGGACACTCGGTACCTCAGCCGCCATCAACTCTATATCGATGGTGAGCCATGGAGCCTCCTCAATTCCGGCGCCATTGCTTATTACGCTTCGCGAACCTATCTCGTGAATCCAAAGGTTCTGACAGCGCATGGAACGATCGAAGCCGCGACGTTGGGACTCGTGCTGGACCGCACGGTCGGAGAGGCGCTTCACGAAGACATCGACGTCCGGAACTATAGCTCACAACGTCGGCGCTTCAATCTCGAACTCCTGATTCGTAATGACTTCGCCGACATTTTCGAAGTCAGGGCCAAGGCGCTGACACGCAGAGGTCATATCGAGACGGAGTGGGCGAGTGACGCCCAACGGTTGATCAGTCGCTACGCTCACGGTGATTTTCGCAGAGCTCTGATACTGACTTGTGAACGCTGCGACTCGAAAGCTCTCTACGGTAATGGACGCATCAACTTCGCCGTCGATCTCGCGCCCGGCGCCGCTTGGCATGTCTGCTGTAGGTATGACATCAAGGAAGACGGGGTTCTCCGGCATGCTCCCGGTGAATGTGCCCACGCGCACGAGGGGTCCCGTCCTGGTCGAACACTGGCGCAGTGGAAGCAAGTCACCACCCAGATCACCACCTCAAATGAGGAGTGGTACCGGCTCTACCGGCAAGCAGTTGAAGATATGGCCGCCCTACGCCTCGTGACTGACGATGGGCGCCCGGACGAACTGTTGGCCGCCGCCGGGGTTCCCTGGTTCGTCAGCGTCTTCGGTCGTGACAGTCTGATTGTGAGTCTGCAGAACATGATGGTCTATCCGGATTTTGCCAGGGGCACACTCAAGCGTCTGGCAGAACTCCAGGCGACAGAAATGGACCCATACAGGGATGCGGAACCGGGAAAGATGCCCCACGAACTCCGGGTGGGTGAGCTGGCTCATTTCAAACAGATCCCCCATACCCCCTATTACGGAACCGCCGACGCGACCATCCTCTACATTATTGCGTGGCATGAGGCCTGGAAGTGGTTGGGCGATGACACGCTCGTTGATCACTTCGAGCAAACCGTCAAGCCCTGCTTGCTGTGGATCGATCAATATGGAGATCGTGACGGGGACGGATTTCAGGAGTACCAGACCCACTCCGACAAGGGCTATGAAAACATGGGCTGGAAGGACTCGGGTGATTCCGTCCTCTATCCGGACGGCTCGCCGGTGAAAGGGCCGAAGGCGCTCTGCGAGCTACAAGGATATGTCTTCGACGCGAAATGCCGCGCCGCCGAGGGTGCGGAATATTTCGGCGATTCCGACCTGGCCACGCAGCTCCGGCGAGAAGCCGCGGAGCTGCAACAACGGTTTGAAGAGCGGTTTTGGTGCGAGGACCTCGGGTACTACGCCTATGCCTTGGATGGTGACAAGAAGCCGGTCAAGACGATCGCCTCCAACGCCGGACATCTTCTATGGAGCGGCATCGTCCGTCCGGATCGCGCCGAGCGAGTGATGCGACGATTGCGTGAGCCGGACATGTGGAGCGGGTGGGGCATCCGAACCTTATCCGCGCGGCATCCAGCGTACAATCCGTTCTCCTATCAGAACGGGTCGGTGTGGCCGCATGACAACGGCATCATCGCCATGGGGCTTAAACGCTATGGATTCGCGGAGGAGGCGGGCATGATAGCTCGAGACATCAGCGAGGCCGGCCGCTATTTCTTGCTCAATCGACTGCCGGAGCTGTATGCCGGCATAGAACGGGGGCCGGGGACGTTTCCGGTGCAATATCTCGGCGCGAATGTGCCGCAGGCTTGGGCGGCGGGCAGTGTGTTTCATCTTCTTCGCGCCATCCTGGGACTTGAAGCCGATGCGCTCCAAAAGACGCTCTACATCGATCCCACGCTCCCACCATGGCTTCCGGATCTCACAGTCCGTCAACTGCGAGTCGGCAAGGCGACGCTCGACCTTCGTTTTTGGCGGGAAGGTACCGTGACCAGGCACGAGGTGCTTGCCATGCAGGGAGATGTGCAAGTCGAAGTGCGCGACATATCGCGAACGAAAGGCGGATCGGATGCGATGAAAGGTGTTCAAACGGTGTGATCTGGTCAACGGTCTGATAGTCAACGCTGCGATCCGTTATCCACAATTAACCGCCGTAACGGATGGGCTTGTAATCCGATCACGTCGAACGCCCGGCTTGCTTTCGACGTGATTCGAAACGGCCGAACCACATCTGCCGATGAAAATAGGGGGTTCCCCAGTTATCGTCATGAAGGGAGTTCTTATAACTTGTGAACACAATCTACATCTGCCCACAGACAGTTTCATAAAAGGAGGATCCTTCATGAACGCACTGACCCGCTGGGACCCGTTTAAGACACGTTGGCATCCGATCAAGGACATGGAGGAGATGGAGCATCGGTTGGCCACATTCCTCGATCGTTCCCCGGCCAGTCCGAAAGGCGGCAAGGAGGAAATGACCGTTGCCGAATGGATGCCTCTCGTGGACATCATGGAGGACGAAAAGGAATACCTCATTAAGGCTGAGCTGCCCGAGGTCAAAAAGGAAGACGTGAAACTCTCGGTCCATGATGCTGTCCTCACGATTACGGGGGACCGGAAGTACGAAAAGGAAGAGAACGGCAAAAAGTTTCATCGCATCGAGCGGGCTTATGGAAGCTTTGCGCGCAACTTCATGCTTCCGGAAGACGCGGATGAAAGCAAAGTCGCAGCCGACTTCAAGGACGGTGTCTTGAAGGTACACGTTCCCAAATCCCTGAAAGCCAAACCTCAGAGCGTCGAGATCAAGATTGCATAAGGCTCCTGGAAGGAAACTGACTGGGTAGCCGCCGAGATCGGCGAAGAGATTGAGGATGTCGGAGGGGAGATCGATGAATTCTGAAAGAAGATCGCACCGGCGAAGGCCTCGTGATCGAAGAAGCCTTTGGGATTAATGATTTTCTCATGGGTAGGCCGGTCGTATAACGTTATGGACGTAAAAGAACACGCGAGTCATGGATACAGTGAGGAGAACAACCATGCGGAAACTGAATGAGGTAGTGGCCTGGGCGAGCGTCGCGCTTTGTCTAGGTGTCGTCGCGCCGGCGACACCCTTTGCCGCGACGGAATCCAACAATATGTCGGATGAAACGGTCCAGTCGAAGATCGAACTGCAATTGCGGAAGGATGGTCGCATCAACTGGGAAGTGTTACGCGTCAATGTCGACAAGGGCAACGTCACATTATTCGGTGAGGTCGCAAGTCCGGAGGAAAAGGGTTGGGCCGAGATGATCACCGGCACGGTAGCGGGCGTACGAAGCGTGAGAAACAATGTGATCGTGGACACGGCGTTGGCGCCCGATTACAAGATCAGACAGGATGTCTGGGAAGCCTTTAAGCAGACGCCTGCGCTCGAACGCAATCCAACCGTCCGGATCTCAGTGCGTAAGGCCGAGGTGACCCTCAAGGGCGACGTTCTTGATGCCCTGTCGAAGACAGCGGCCGAAAGGGCGGCAGAGGGCGTCCATGGGGTCAAGAAAGTGATCAATCACTTGCAGGTGGTGGATCGGCTGCCTCCGCAAAAGCTCGATAACCGCGAGATCGTCCGCTGACCGGCCACCGGAGGTCAAACTCATGGAACGCACATCGTCGTCATTGCGATGTCGGTATGACCCTGGTGAGGTGCGGCGTCGGCGTGTTGGTCTTGTGCGCGCCGGATGCCGAATCCTACAAACCGGCCTGATCCGAAATGCTGAACGTGCTACCGACAGCTGACATCGACGAACGACAGCGCAAGGTGGGCAACCGACGATGGGCATGATCAAGGAGAAATGCGATGACCGAACATTCATCATCACAGGCCGGACCCGATTTCACTGAGGGCGTTCCGTTGGCGGATGTCGTTGAAGGCGATATGGTGACAGGCCATGTCGGTGGCGAGCCGGCGCTGCTCGTGCGTCAGGGCGGCGAGCTATTTGCCATCGGCGCGGTGTGCACGCATTATGGGGCGCCGCTGGGTCGCGGGCTGCTGGTCAATGATACGATCCGATGCCCGTGGCACCATGCCTGTTTCAATATTCGCACAGGCCAGGCTCTCCGCCCGCCCGCTCTCGATGATCTGAAATGCCGGCGTGTAGAGCGGCGTGACGGCCGCGCCCTCGTGCGCGAAGCATTGCCGACAGTACGACCACCAAAATTGGCGGCCGCAGGGCTTCCTGAATCAGTTGTGATCATCGGAGGCGGCGCAGCCGGAAACGCCGCAGCCCAGACGTTGCGTCGGGACGGCTATCAGGGTCCTGTAACGATGTTGAGCGCTGATCGCGCATTGCCGTACGATCGGCCGAATTTGTCGAAAGATTATCTCGCCGGGACTGCGCAGCCCGAGTGGATTCCTCTACGTTCTCCGGCGTTCTACGAGGATCATCGCATCGATGTGCGATGTGACAGCCGCGTCATCAAACTCGATCCCGCGCAAAGCACCCTCACTCTCTCAGATGGCAGTCGGGTGACCTATGGCGCAGTACTGCTCGCTACAGGCGCCGAGCCCATCCGGCTCACGGTTCCCGGCGCCACCTTGCCACACGTAGAGGTGCTCCGCACGCTGGCAGACTGCGATGCCCTAATCGACCGAATCGGGACGGCCCATCACTGTGTCGTGGTTGGCGCGAGCTTCATCGGTCTCGAAGTCGCGGCGTCATTACGAGCGCGCGGATTGGAGGTCCATGTCGTCGCCCCAGAGGCGCGCCCCATGGAACGCATCCTCGGCCCGGCGATCGGGGATATGGTGAGGACGCTTCATGAATCACACGGAGTGATCTTTCATCTCGGCGCCACCGTCGCGGAAATTGACGCGGATCGCGTCAGGCTATCGACAGGCGCGACAGTGGCCGCCGATCTGGTGGTGACGGGCATCGGAGTTCGCCCGGAAGTGACCGTGGCCAAGGAGGCAGGCCTCGCAGTGGATCGCGGGGTCTTAGTCGATGGGTTTCTGCAAACGAATGTCCCGGGCATCTACGCCGCCGGCGATATTGCCCGCTGGCCGGACCAGAGGACGGGAGACCACATCCGTCTGGAACATTGGGTGGTCGCGGAGCGCCAAGGTGTCGTTGCCGCGCGGAATATCCTTGGGCAACGACAACGCTTTGCAGCAGTGCCGTTCTTCTGGAGCCAGCACTATGAGACACGCATCAATTATGTAGGCCATGCAGAGAAATGGGATCGCTTGGAGATCGAGGGTGATCCCGCCGCGCACGACTGCACGGTCACCTATTGGCGAAACACTACACGGCTTGCTGTCGCGACCATTGGGCGTGACCTGGAGAGTCTGCGAGCGGAGGTCGCGTTCGAGCAGGAGGGTGCTGTATGACCAGGCCACCGTTTCCAGCCTCACATCCCCGAGCGCCGCTTGAAAGACGGGTTACGGAGTGAATGAGGAGGATGTAGGATGGCTAAGAAGTTCAGGATCGGTGACCATGTAAGCTGGAACTCCGAGGCAGGCCGGGTCTCGGGCACCATCATTGCCGTCCACAACAAGGATTTTAATTACAAGGGTCATATCCATCACGCTTCGGAAACCGATCCTCAATACGAAATCAAAAGCGACAAGACCGATCATATCGCGGCCCATAAGGGCAGCGCCCTTGAACATGCCTGATAAAGGCAAAGTATGAAGCATTGTCAGCTCTCCCGCTGATGATCGCATAGGGGTAATGGCAGCGACTGCAGCGGTTGTGCCGTTCTATTACGGCCATCGCTCCCAATCAGCCAACCAGCATATCTGGTATGCGAAGAGCCTGGTCAGCGGTCAACTGCAGCTGAAAGCATCGCCGGTTGCCGTCCGGCGCCTGAGTTTCGTGGAGACCGAACCTTGCTGCTGGTGCGGTTCGCGGAACTGAACGGGAAATCCACCGAGCCGTTCGCCGCGCGAGAATTCGAAGATGGTCTCCAAGGTTTGGGTATCGACGGCTGTGGGGGTTGTTGCGATTTCAGCAGGAAATCGTGGTGAATCGCAAAGCGGCCTATCGCGTGCTCATGCAGAATGGGTGGTGTGTGTCCAGCAGTGCGACAGCTGATCAAGATGCTGACTGCCGAAACGAAGTGGTTGCTCCAGTGTTTGTCATGGCAGCCACCACAATGCTGGCTCGTGAAATCTGAACACACCCTATGTGCAACTGTTCAAGTTCGACGAAGTCCGATGCGGAGCGAAAAGAGGTCGAGTGGAAGAGCGCTTAATTCTGGACATCAAATCCAAAGCACTTCTGAGGCAATGAAGCGAGGTCATATCTCTCCAATGCGTGAGTTACGCCGGTGTTATCCCTGGCTGTCAAAGTATAGAATGAATCCTTAGTCCGAATGATATCTGGTGGTACGCTACTTAGCATCCATACGATGACACCCGAGCGCTCTTCATTCCTCTGAAGTGCTTGCCTGCTCTTTAGATCCAAGAATTGGTTTTTTGAAATATTCACGGGACCATCCTCGCATGGAATGCGCATTTTCTGTTGAATCGGCCATTTCTGCGGCTTCACCACCGTGCTATCGGGGAGTGTAATAGTCAGTTCCCAGTTCGCGAGCGTCGTGCTTGAACCGCGATTTTCAACACGCGAAAAAACGAGAACTCCTGTAGCGATTTCACCACTATCATCCGTGCGCGTTCGTGATGCGGATCCGTGCCGCCATGGAAATATCCTTATCTCAATAATTTCTCCGCCTATCTGAGGTTTATCCTTCAGAACAGTGGCAAGTTCATCGGTCCTCTTCTTTAACTGTTCGGCCAGCAAACGAGCCTTATCAGCCGCATCTCTCGTCAGTGATTCTTGTTTCTGTATCTCTTTCTTCGCCTCTTCAAGCGCGTGTTCCGTTTGTCTTATTTTGATTCGGTCTTCCTCTCTTTCGTTGGCATCAAAATAAACAAGCACGGCGCCGCAAATGACGAAGACAACAAGCCCAATAGAAAAATAGATTTTCCATTGCGAATAGGTATGCAGTAACAGCGCGTATCCGGTGCATACGAGAACCGTGGTGAAAAAAAACCAAAGTTCACTGGCCATTTCTCTCGCATCCAGTCCTGATCGAATCAAACATGTCCACCGCTGTATCCGCCAGAAACGCCGGAATGGTTTCAAGGAGATTGGGCGGCAGCTTATCAGCCCCTTCCAGATCGTGGGCTTGCTCCGGCGTCAGGGGAACCCGGTTGGATTGCCCAACGCATCGCACCGTGCATGGATTTTTTTGGTGAGCCCGCCCTTTGAGCGCCCGATACATTCCGTTTCCCTGTTCCCCCTTTTGCCTCGGCGCTGTGCTTGAACTTGACATTCCCCGTAGCTCGCTACGGGGTTGGCCTCTCCTTCCGAGAAGTCTTCGGAATTGAGTTCTGTGATACCCCGCAGCTTGCTGCGGGGAGCTTCATTAAAGCGTCGGGGGTCATGATCGAAGCGCAATCCCATTCGATGAAAGCCGCATAATTGATCGCATCTACGGGACAGACGGCACCAGATCTGACAATGCCGTCGAGAAGACGAGCAGAAATATGTACTCGTTATAGTAGGCATCGCCTTCGTATGTTGGTGTCGAGCCCACCAGCTGCCCGGTTGTCTTATCCAGAAAATCCATCGATAAACGGGCAAGTCCTCGCTGCCTAGTCGCCTGGTAGAGAGTCAATTGGGGCAAGGCAATTGGGATGAACGCGCTGCTGAACGCCGGCATACCGAAGAACGTCTTATTGGAAAGCGTGCCGAACGCGTCCAACGTCACCCTGACCACAAGCATTTCTTTTCCGTCTTTCGGCACATAAAACCCTTCCCGGCTCAGCCACCTCTCAATTAACGCGTTCGCGTACGCCTGATCGGCCGTAAGGCCGATCGTTTCAACTGCGACGGATTGTCCTGGACGAATGATGGGAGCCACCGCATCGATCAGACTCCTTTGGAACGCCTGGGCCAAGACCAATTGTTCGGTGGCGGCTCTGGGCGTGTTGGTCGTGTCGTAGGAGAGAGCACACCCTCCGACTCCCAGCATCAGGCTCACTGAACAGAGTATGACCCAGCTCCGCAGTCCGGCCGGCAGCCGCCGCTCGTCGACATTGCGCCTCATTGTTCGATCAGTCGTGTTCATGCGAAGACCTTTCACCCGGTTCATCGGAAGATTGATCGATGATCCGCCTCTCTCGCTCCTGCCTCTTATGAATCGTCCGAGCCGACTCATCGCGAAACCGTCGGGAGAGCTCCCTCAACGGCGCACATCTTTTCAGAAGAGAGGAACCACTTTGTTCCTGCCGGACGGAACCCCCAGACCGTCGCGAGCGCCTCACAGGTCAGCAGAGCGAGGGCATCCTTCGTGGGACGGGTCTCGAACGTTGCATACCGGGCGCTGCCGCTCCAGGAGACTCGTCCGGTCTGGACCTCTACGCCCCGGACGCTGATCATCGGAGCTCGAGCATCGCCTCCGCGATCGATAAATACCACTTCCTGCACTCCCATCTTCTTCGCGGTCTGAAGGATGACCGCTTCATCCTTGAGCGTGTGCGACAGTTCGAGGTTGTCTGTCTCCAGATTCGCGTACAAGAGGCTTCGCTCGAGAACAGACAGCCCTCGTTTCTGCAGCCAGGTCGTCGCCATGCCCACGGCGCTCACATCGTCTCCCCAAACAATCGTGAGCACGTCCTTCGCCGGCAGATCGTGTCGAAACCCATCGGTCACCGGCGCGCACCCGGCGAAGAATACCATCATCCAGCCACATGCGATTGTGAATGCCCTCATGAAGCCCTCCGTACAACTCTCAAGATCCAACTCTGCGACTTCCTCGGTCGTCTCGAGAAAGACCAAACTTCCGATTCCAAAAAATCGGCGCTTCTGTGTTCGATCCTACATATCGCGATGGCTCTGTGCAACCAGAACATTGTGCAGCTGGGGACGTGACGGCTAGGATGGGATCTGGGTGAGCCTTTCCGGTACAATTGGATCACTGTTGGTAATTGGAAAACCGTCATCAGCTTTTCCAATCAAGAAAAAACACCGGCCGACCTCGACAGGTTCGTTCCATTTTTGACAGACAAGGTCCCACGCTGAGCCGAGAGGAGACAAGATGACACAAGCACAACACCGGGCATCCATCATCGAGCAATTCACCAGGCAAGCCGTTCCCTTCGCAGACATGCCCGAACATTCGCAGGAGTCGGCCTTCCAGCTCATGCTTGAATCGTCCGGCGTCACGTCGCGCGATACCGTGCTCGACGTCGCCTGCGGCCCGGGTCTGGTGGCCTGCGCCTTCGCCGCGCGAGCCGCACGGGTCACGGGAATCGACATCACGCCTGCCATGATCGACAAGGCGAGGCAGGTCCAAAAGGAAAAAAGACTCACGAATGTGGAATGGAACAACGCCGATGTTCTGCCGCTGCCTTATGGAGACGAATCCTTTTCCATGGTGATCACGCGGTATTCCTTTCATCATTTCCTCGACCCGTTCCAGGTGTTTGCGGAAATGCACCGGGTGTGCAAACAGGACGGGGTGTTGATGGTCGTCGATGTCGCGATCCCGCCGCAAAAGCGAGGCGCCTACGATCACCTTGAGAAACTGCGGGATCCGTCCCACACCAGCGCCTGCACGCCGGAAGAACTGCTCGGCATGGCCGAACGGTTGAAGCTCGCTCGAGTCACAACCCACTGGTACAGGCTCGAGATGGAACTCGAACGGCAATTGGCTGCGTCGTTCCCTCGTCCCGGCGACGACGAGACGATCCGTGCGCTCATGCGCAACGATATCGGGCAGGATGGTCTTGGGATGGGCGCCCATTGGGTCGGCACGGAAATCCATTTTGCCTACCCCACGCTCATTATGGTCGGGAGGAAGGGCGGACTTGGTGAATGACTTCAGATGAGCACGATACGGAGACCGTCATGACGCGTCTCGGGAACCTGAGGAGCCGGTTGTTGCAACACCGATCCGGAGGGATAACAATGTTGATTGCCCTCTCGCGGATGAGCATCGACGGCTCGTGCGATGAGATTGGGGACGCTTCGGTCTCATTCAACCCGAGTTTTTCCGCAGCCTGCTAATGGTCAACGATACGATTCGTTGCCCATGGCACCATGAGGTGGGGAATCAATAGGGAAGAGAGTTCGGTGAGCAGAGGGAGCTTCGCGTTCTGGTGAAGAGGGAAGATCATATGCAACCCAGGATCGACACCAATCTCAGTATCAAGGGCGAACCGGACACGTGGGTGCATTCGGCCTGCGTGTTGTGCGCCAACGGCTGCGGCCTTGACATCGC
>Ga0134128_10009046_pt1 | contig 11979 bp, 8 predicted proteins | sample KB31754_FD_96462 | JGI IMG/M metagenome (GOLD analysis project Ga0134128, IMG submission 96462) | Terrestrial soil microbial communities with excess Nitrogen fertilizer from Kellogg Biological Station, Michigan, USA - KB3-175-4 | ecosystem: Environmental > Terrestrial > Soil > Unclassified ...
GCCTGCGCCCGCGCGATGCCCAGCTCGTCGCGCTTCAGCCGCAACTCGGGACTGTTGGCCACGGCCAGCATCGCTACCTCGGTAACGTCCAGTCCATCACTCGGGTCGAACCGATGACTCGACGCGATTGGCATCGACATGCCGGCCATGGGTGCGGTGAGCTGCGCCACGCTGTTTGCTCCGCGACCATCGCTCAGTGCCAGGCTCGTGTAGCTAGCGCAGCCGGATAGAGTCGGCGCGGTGGCGACTATCAGACTCACGAGTACTCCGACACGTGACCACACTGGCGCCCCGGTCTGTCGGCCTGCCATCCTGATTGTTGACAGCTTTCCCACCAATCGGACTCCCTTGTGATATTTCGCTGCGACCATGCGCAGCGGTCAGATGTCCGCCCAAGCTATCGGGGCCGGCTTTGGATTTGCTTATTCGTGACCGGATTCTCCGTCGGACCAGGGCAAAACCCGCGTCTGCAGGCAGTCTGGTCGAGTTCGTGTGGATCGATGGTTCTGCTGGCGATGTCCGCCGTGTTGGGGGCGATCGACATCAGTGTTCTGGTGACGACGATCTGCTTGACCGGTGTGGACTCCAGCGGAGTTCGCAGCTTGCTGCTTGAAGCGGATCTCTTGTGGTGCTGGTGTCACAGGTTCTGACCAGATGTACTTGGTGCGGATGGCGCATGGTTTCTCCTGTCTTCCACCCTTGGAAATTCCCGCCGCGCCCCGCCGATTCTCATGCGATCAGATTTTATCCCGCGTGCGCTCGTCGGCGGCGCAATCGATAACGCCCCGAACATAGGCCGCAAAGCTCAATCGAGGCTGAAAGTCAGATGAAGAGAAATTCAGATTTGAGATCCCCTTATGAAAAAGGGGTCTTCGTGGAAACGTGTGGATGAATTTGGCGTAGTGATCGTGGTGTAACCCAGGCAGCGCAATGCATTGCAGCTTTCAGCGCGCCCCTGAAATCGGGATCGAAGTCTGGCAACCACTTGCGCAGTTTCACGGCGCAACCTCGGAAGCGGCGAGTTCGTCGGCGAGTGTGGCCACCCCTTCGGCGCGTATGTCCTTCTTGTTCTTGCTGAAAGCCATCCATGCAGCATCGGTGGTCAGGTCTGCGCGTACCTTCGCCTTGACCTGTTCACGGCGTGCGAGCGCTGCATCGTTGCGATAGCGGAGGACGATCAAGGTCGTCCATGGCCGGCCGGCCGGATAGATGCTGGTCAAGACATCATAGCTGTCGAGGATGCCCTGGGCGATCCATCCCTTGAATTGGGGAATGGTGTAGCCATCGAGATAGCTCTGATATTCGTCCGCTGACACGTGCGCGACATAGGGCACAACCAACACCGCCGAATCGCTTGCAGTGCGCGATCCACCGGCATCAACGCGCCCGACTGGCGTTGTCGTCACGGACTGAACGAGCGCAAGCGCGCCCGCAGAAAGACCGCCCACCGAGTTACTTTCAAGCGAATTCCACCGCGCCAGAGCGGCGTCATCGCGGAAGTCAAGAATTTCCATCACGTCCCATTGACCATCATCCGCATAACGGGAGGCCAACAGCCGATAGCCGGCCAACAGTCCATGTTCCTTCCATTTCCGCAGCCGCGTTGCCTGGATGTCGGTCATGAGCTTTTGGAACGCGGGTCGGTCAGCGGGCTTGACCCTGAACGCCAGGGTCAGCACTGGATCCATCGCCCTGGCTGCGGCCGCCTGGTCTGGCGCTGTCTGCGTGGGGGCAGGCATCCCTGCGGCGAGTCCGGATGCAAGTCCAAGCACAAGCCCAAGTCCAACCCCAAGCCGGTGACGGGGGTACTGTGATCGCCAATACATAGTCATCATCCTCATCCTCTTACCCATCGCTTCGCTTTGTCTCGCACTGAGCTTTCGCTCGCGGGTGAAAATTGATCGTCTCTGCGTGATTTGCAATTGATGATGGTCTTGCAGCGACAAGTTGAAGGTCAGTGTGGGTTGTGGATTGCCCGCGTGAGCCAATGCCAAAGAGGCATGATCAGCCTGCTGGGACCGGACGCCTACATCCATCACCTTGCTCTTGCTCGTCTCGTTCCTGTGGAAGCAAGGTTGTGTCGCAATGGCCATGAGTGCGATGAGGAAGATGTCTTTACCGGGCGCTCGCAGTCATTCGTCCTGCGCATCCATGCTCATCCCTGAATCCATGTGTCTGGCGTTCGCTCGGCGCCAGATCGGCAACATGCCGCACAGTGTGCTGTCGCGCAGTATGAAGTGATGTACCAGCGCAATGGCGGCGTGGGCACCCGCCAGATACATCAATGCGTTTCCGAGTGTTTCGTGGATACGCAAAAGCTGTTTTGAAAAGACCTTGTCAGGCACCGGCGCATGCGGCAGAGCAATGCCGAGAAAATTCCAGGCTTCGGGCGACCACAATCGGTTGGCGATGCCGAGCAGCGGCAGGGCAAGCAGCAATACGTACAACACGAATTGCATCAGCTGGGCGAGCCAGTCCTGCCACGTGGGCAACGGTGGAAAAATATGCGGGCGCCCACCACGTCGACGCATAATCACCCGCGGCAACATCACCAGCAAGATCGCTATGCCGAATTGCATGTGGGCCCACTTGAATTGCGCTTGAATGACCGATCCCTTGGGTGACCAATTATGTGCGTAGATCAGGATCAGGGTGACGGTGACAAGAATGAAAACAAGCCAGTGCAGCCGACGAGTCCAGGTTGAATAGTGCGAGGTGTTCATGGTGACTCCAGGAATCGTGGCACAAATATGGCGGAAATTTGGAAGTTGAGTGTCATGAGAGGGAGGGCCGAAAGACGAGCAGGACGACGAGCGACCTGATCATGGTGGTTCCTGCGGCGGCGATCCCGAAGCGGCGCGAGTGTATTGTCCGTGGTGGCGACCGTGATGGAAGATCTGATGAGTCACCGCAGCGCGGCTGTCCGCTGCACCCAGCCCGCGCACTGCGGGGTAGGTCGGCGGTTCTGCGGTCATGGCCAACAGACCGGTATGGCACCGCTCAACTGCGCAGGTGAAGGTCGGCGATCCTTCCCATAGCGTGTGCGCGCCGAAGCGCATGAGCAGTGGGCTGTCGCTGTTTTTGCGCATACGCACTTGCTCGAATGATGAGGTTCCGGACCCTGGAGCATCGCCTGCGCGCATGATGGCTGGGTGCACCGCGTTCATGATCCGCAGTGCATGTGGTTGAGACGGCGCAATTCCGATGCCGCCTGGGAAGGGCTCAGCGGCAGGTAACCGGGTGCCGAGGCGCTGATCAGTGACTGCCCCACAGGCGACCACGCCGCACGCAGGTACTGGCACAGCAGTGCAGCAGAGCGCGGATCGTTGTATGCGCGGATGTAGATGTAGAGATAGCGGTCAAGTGGATACCGACCCGAGACAAGGTCGTCGCGCGAGCCGAACGAGACCTCACTGCCACCGGGGAGGGCGAGGCTCACAACGCGGACCTTATCGTTTGCCTGATTCAGATCGCCCACGCACAGCGCATCGCTATCAGCCGCGGCTTGATCGAGCGCCAAGGTTGACTCGCGGAAGCCGAGATAGTCCACCGCATACGGCTGGCCATCAAGGGCGTATCGCCTGAAATAGACGCCCAGAGCCGTCGAAGCCGCCGGTCCGCAGGGATGAATCGGCCGCGTCGCCCATTCTCCGGTCAGACCAAGCTGCGACCATTGTCGGATACTTCGGGGCCTAGCGAAGACTTCGCGCAGCTGCTGCAGGTTGACGACTGCGAGTGGATTGCCGCGATGGACGTAGATTGCCAACGGTGAAGAACGCGCGAGTGGATTGAGCGCCGCATGGGCGACGCGAAACTTGACCGGGTCGGCTCCCGTCGCCTTCCGATAGTCAGCCAGTTCGGCAGCGGAAAACTCGGCTCCCATCGGAGCGAACAAGCTGGTGCCGGCTGCCAGCGCGGCAGGTGCGGTGCGTGTTCCCCTGAGCACGAGATCGAAGCGAACGCCGGGATGAGTGACCTCGAACCGTCGATCCAGTGCTTCCAGCATCCAGCGCATATCGTTGTAGCCGACTACCCGGATGGCGCCGTCGGGCTGAGCGTAGGCTTCGCCGGGCAGCGCACTGACTGGACGCACGGGAGGTAGCTGCACTGGGTTGCAGCCGCCGTGCTGCAACGCCTGTCGGGACACGCGAAGTTGTCGCGCGGTAAGCGGCTCGAAGTGCATTGAGTTGCGTGCGATCGGCTGCTGACCGTCGGCACCAAGTACGAAGGAGAGAAACGCGCATGTCTGCGGTGACAGCCGGCCGCGGTCGGTCCGCGCCAGCCCGAGGTAGATCTGCCGGGACAACGGATAGCGCGCCGATGCCACGGTGGCTGGATTACCGGCGACATAGTGCCCGTCCATGGTCGCTGCCAGCGCGACGGGATGCACGGCGGGAACGGCATAGCCAAAGCCGCTGTAACCGACACCGTCAGGGTCCTGACTCACTCGCTGCACGATGGCACTCAGGGCGCTCTGTCCGGGGGTATCGGTCTGCACGCGCAGGTCCGTACGCCAAGGTCGGCCCTGCAGCACGCGACGATCCAGAAAGTTCACGATGCCCGGCGGGTTGCCGTTGCTGCGCCGCGGGGTCATGCCGTACAGGTGGATCGGCTGCGCCGTCCACGGACCACGCAGACCCAGCTGTCCCCACCTTCGCAGCGGCTGTCCGTCGATGCTGCCCGAAAACAAGGTGGCTAACTGCGCCATGGTCAAACCGCGCAGCGGATTGGCGCGGTTGACGTACACCGCGATGGCGAAGGTGCCGTGCGGTGCGGCGTAGCTGCCGCCAGCCACCGGTACCAGGACCGGGGTGCCACTCTGCGCCACGCGCAGCGCAGCCGATTCGGCAGGAAAGGGCTCGCGCGCGAAGGTGACGCAATTGACGTGACCGGCAAGCATGGCCGTCACGCCGGCAGCAGAAAAGTGGGTGGTGTCCGCCACCCGGATCGGCACGTCAGGCCGACGCGCAGTGAATGCCTTGGCCCACGCCGCAACCAGCGGCTGCATCGTGCTGGCGCCCATGCAATACAGGCTGTCCGTCGTGGCGGCAGACGTCGCCGCGATGCTCGTTGCGGCCACCACGCTTGCCGCGCCACATGGGCTGACACCAAGCAGCGCGACAGCCATGGTCCACGCCGTCCGCGCCAGCCCGTGTGAGTGCCCGGCACCGAACATCAGCGGCGATTCCGACGGCCGAGGTATCGACCCCGTTGTTCCGCCAGTCGCCGCCAGGCCGGCATGTCAGGGGCGCTTCCCGTTGACGGCCCACAGCACGACCGCATCGAACAGCGCATGACCCTGCGCCGTCAGGTCATCGAAGCTGGGGTTGTCCAGTGGCAGCAGGGCGCGCCGTGCCGGGGCGATAAAACCGTCTGCCATGACGGCGTGCTCGGGATAACCGAAGATGGCGCGTTCATTCGGTGAATTTGGCAAGGTGGCGATGATGATTGCGTCGGGTGTCGGGCGAGCCCACTTAAGTACGCCGGGATGCTCCGTAAACTTCACCAGTCCTGCCGGCAAGCCGGCCGCCATCGGATTCCAGGCGCCTACGATGTCGAGGTAGTTGTCCGGCGGATCGTCACTCTCCTTCTCCTCGCCGTGCTCCCCATAGTCGGCATAGCGGTCGCGGCCGGCCAGATGCAGTGCGTCGGCATACAGCCCCTCTAGCGTGATCAGTGGCACCGGGGTGTCGACATACTTGTTGGCGAGCTTGTATTTCGAGCACGAGGATGAGATGAGTATCAGGTCCTCGCCGTTGGCGCGGGTCTGTGGATCGGTCTGGTCGGCAATCGTGACCTCGAAGCCCAGACTGCGCAGGTGTGCGACGGTATGCTCGTCGGACTCACGGCCCTCGCCAGCGTTGACCCGCTCGACGTATAGAACCTTTTTGCCGTGCGCCACGCGCTTTATCCGCGCATCCAGTGCGGTGGAGTCGTATGGCTCCACCGCGGGCGGTGGGCTGGCCGCCCAGCGAATCGCCTCATCGAACAGCTTCAGACCGATCGCCCATTGACGCACCTGCGGATCGTTTGCTGCCGGCCCGTGCACGTCGGTGAGCAGGTGGAAATTGCCGTCGGCGAGATAGAAACCGACCCGCCTGGCCGGTGCCGTCGCGCCATCGGCCAGGCTTGCCTCGCGCTCGTAGGTGAACACCGCTGCCCGCTCCGGCTTGCCTTCGAAGTCCGCGATGACCGTGGCGCCGGGGCCGGGATTCGCCCAGCCGATCGTGCCCGGCTCCAGATACAGCGTGCCGAACAGTTGCGGTCTGAGGCCGACCGCGCGGCTGATGGACGATGTAGTGTTGGCGCCATAGCCGTAGAGGACCGAAAAACTTTCCGCGTAGTGCTGGATCGGATCGACCACGCCAAAGTCCCGGTGCAGTTGGGGGCCCGTCATGCCGAGATTGGGATAGTCGAAAGTGTTCCAGGTAAACAACGGCACCGGCGTCTGCGCAAACTTTGCTTGCAGTTCGTGGGCGTCGGCGGTGGAGGAAATCACGATCAGGCTCATGCCGCTGGCTGCTGACGGCGACACCGATGCATCGGCCGCGGTGACCTTGAAACCGAGTTGTTCCAGATGCCGGCGCACAAGCGCATCGTCGTTGGGCTCGCCGGGATCCGTCTTGCCTGTCACGAACAGCATCGGCTTGCCCTTCAGCGCGGACCAGGGCAGTGGCGCGGCTTGCACAGGGGGCTGGCTGATGCCAAACGCAACGACGCATCCGAGGAAACGGAGCAACACTCGATTCATGGGGTGGCTCCTTCGCTTGGGATCAACACCAGCAACTCGACATGATCTGCCGGCGCATTGACGTGCGTTGTAGTGGACCGCGGCTGGGCGAGCGCCAACCAGAGCTGGCCAGCAGGGGCATTCAGAGCCATCGCCTGGACCTTGCCGCCCAGCGCATAGGTGCCGCCCGCGCTGTAGTTGATGAAGGCATTCATGCGCAGTCCCGCCAGCTCGCCATTGTCACCAGCACTGAATGCCGCACCCTTCCAACCGCCAGCGCCGAAAGGATGCATGGCGAAGATCATCTGCGATGATCCTGGCGTGCCCGCGGGAAAAGACTCGAAGGTGAAGCCCAGGTCCGTATCGATCACCGCGCGGGCGCCATCCTGACAGGAGACAAACAGTCGGCGGCCGATCGGATCCATCGCCAGTCCGGTGGGTCCGACGCAATCCTTGGTGGGGATTGCGCCGAGGTTGTTCATGCCGTGCTCGTCCACCGCATCGATGGCATTGCCTGTTGTATTGGCGACATAAAGGGTGCCGCGAGCGCCAGTTGCCATCTGCCCCAGGGTGCCGGGCAGACGGACCTGTCCGGTGCGCTTGCCACTGGCAGTGTCCCAGCGTGCAATGGTCGAGCTTGCGCGACTCAACACGTACAGCGCGTGCTCGGACGACGCGTAGAGCAGTGCGGAGGGCACGTCGTCGCGCAACGGAATCGTGGACTCGATGTGCAGTGGATGCAGCTTGAATACCACCAGTTCGGCGGGTGAGGCGATGGCCACGTAGCCCTTGCCACCTACCTGATCGATGGCCATGGCCACAGCCGCGCCGGGCAGCTGCAGTGTATCGGTCCGGCGGACCGGGGTTGCGTCGAATGCATTCACCGCGGCGCCGGTGGCCACGTAGGCCTGCGTGCCCGCGGCATCAAAGCCGATTCCGCTGACTGGCGTCATCGAGGGGACTTCCATTCGATGGATGACGTGAAGCGGCAGCTCGGTCGCACCGAGCGACCCGCTGACCATCGATCCGATCAGCAGGAGCGCGCACGCACCGACACATCGACGACTTGCTCCGCGGCAAACGTACTCGGTCAGTACATTCATGGATGTACTCCCGGTGACGTCGGCTCAAGCAACGATCGGGCCGCCTTGCACTGGAACTCTCGTAATGGCAGGAAAATGGCCTCGTTGCGCACTATCTGCTGGCCTTGTTGGCTCAACACGAAGCGGAGAAACTCCTGCAGCGCCGGATTCATGGCACTCCCTGGCTTGCGATCCACGTTGGCGTAGATCAAACGACTCAGCGGATAACTGGCGTCGGCGACGTTACTGTAGGTGGGTGCCACGAATTGACCCTCCGTGCCGATCGAAATCAACTTTACCGGCACATCGACGAAGGCAAGACCCGCGTAGCCGATGCCATCCGGGTCGGCGGCCACCCGATCGGCGACCGGAAACACCAGATGGTCGAAGTGCAAATCCTTTCGCCAGTGGCCACGCTGTCCATCGGCGTCCAGCACGCGCTGGCGGACAAATTCCTCGAACCCGTTCCAGGGCTTGATTGCATAGACGTGGATCGGATGACTGGCCCAGTCGCCGGTCACACCCACATCCCCCCACGTCTTGGCTGTGCTGCCGCCACGCAAGTGCGAGCTCGACAGGATCTGGTCAAGTTGGGCCAGGCTCAGGTGTTCGACCGGATTGGCCTGATTGACAAAGAAGCTGATCGCATCGAGAAATCCGAACTGCCGGTACGAGCCGCCGGATACCGGCACACTAAGTGGCGTATAGCCGTGATCGGTGACGAATGTGGCGATATCGGTCGGCTTCAGCTCGCGCGAAACGAAGGCGATGTCGATCTTGCCGTGGTCCATCTCCGCTTCGGCATGAGTGCCCTCATAAGGAGGACCGAAGGTCATGTGCACATGGGGGTAAAGCTTTTTGAAACTGGCGATCCATGCACCCACGAGGCCTGGCAAAACATCCGAAGAAGCCATGCTGAGCGAACCCTTGAGGGTGGGCCTGTAGCGTGGCTTGAAAGTCGGCAGGGTGGAGTCCAGCGTTGGTTGCAGAATCTCCGGCGCTGGCAGGGGGCGCCCGGATCTCTCGCCAGCGGCGTCTTGCTCGGGTGTCTGCGGGGCGTGTTTCGGTGCCGGCGGCAGCAACAGTTCGACTTGGGTCGGATGGGTGGAAGCCTGCACTGAACTAACCAGTGCGCAAGCCAGCATGCCAGCGAAGAAGGTCACGCAAGGGCGGCGCTGACGGAACCGCCGGAACTTGTTCATCGCGTTCATTCGAAGAAGAACCTCGCGGACAAGGTGATGAGACGTGGGTTTCCGGGCAATACCGCGAGGTTGGAAGACGAACTCTGGTAGTAGATCTTGTTGAACAGGTTTTCCACCTTCAGTGTCAGTGCGTACTGGTCGCGGTTGTAGTACAGCGCGGCATCCACGCGGGTGTAGGCCGGAAGTTGCAGTACCGGTTGATTGACCGCCGTCGGCGTGAGGCCGGCCCGTTCGCCGCTGCGGATGACGCCCACGCCGAAACCCAGACCCTGCAAACTCGACGAGCGGAAGTCATAACGCGACCAGAGGTGCGCGCTGTGTTCAGGTGCATTGGGCAGCCTCGTATCGACTTGCGCTGGATTCGTCGACGAAGTAATTTGCGCGGCCGTGAAGGCGTAGCCGGCGGTCAATTGCCAGTTTGGCAACGGATGCGCGTTCACCTCCAATTCGGCCCCTTGCGAACGCGCCTTGCCGACCTGCGTGTAGCAGGTGCCGTAGTCCGCGCACTTGAAGCTGCTCAGGGTATTTTTTTCGTTGATGCGAAACACGGCCAGCGTTGCCGACACGTGGTTGTCCAGGAAATTGACCTTGCTGCCCGCCTCGACTTGATCGGCCGATGTAGGCACAAAGTTGTTGACGCCATTGATGTCGATCGCGTTGGCAGAGGGTGGCACATAGGAAGTGCTGTAGCTTATGTAGTTGCTCCAGTGTTCATTCGGTTGGTAGATCAGTCCGGCCATCGGCAATACCTTGCTGTTGGCCTTGTTGCTCGATGGCACGCCGGCGACTCTCAGCTCCTCGATGGCCTGGCGGTCATGCGAATAGCGCAGGCCCAGCGTGGCTTTCCAATGACTGGACAGCGTCATCATGTCAGCGAAATAGGTGCCGTAGCTGTAGGTCGTGGTGAAGCGGTGCGTTAGCACGCTGGCATTGCCGGGGGCATACAGCGGCAGCGACGACAGCTCCGGTGCAAGACCGTAGACCGGATCGTAAATGCTCATGGTGAGCGCATTCGGCCCGGTGCTTGGCGCATTGTAAAATTGCGTCCGGTTCAAGTCGGCCACATCGCGCCCGTCCGTCAACCCGACCACCAAGTTGTGCTGAATGCCGAAAGTGTTGAATGGAATATGCAGATTGGTGTCGAGGTAATCGTAACGCCGCTTGTTGAGCTGTCCACGGGCACGCAGTCCGACGTACTGCAGGTTCTTGAGGATCGAGGCGACGTCGTAGCCGTGGGCATCGTCGGTATGCCAGACATTGCGCGTGTCCAGGCTCCAACTGATGCCGTTGGCGAACTGGTGGTTGAACAACAGAGTCAGCACGCTGCCGTACTCGTGCTCTTCATCGCTTGGCTGCTGATAGCGGGTGATGATCGGTGCGACCAAGGCGATGTTGTTGTTCGGCGCGACCAGTTCGGTGTCGTAGCTGTACTTCAAGCGTTGAAACACGTACTGCGCGGTCAGGCTGGTATTGTCGGAGACGTTCCAGGTCAGGCTGGGCGCGAAATAGATGCTGTGGGAGTAGCTGTTGTTGCGGAACGTGTCGCCGTTGGCGTCGTCCATGACCAGTCGGTACAGCAGCCGATCGCTGTGGCCCAGCGGGCCAGTGAGGTCGGCGGCGAAGTCGCCACCGAGTTTGTCGGTCAAGCCGATACCGGAACCATCGTAGGTGGTGCCGCTGGCGCTGAACTCGTACAGCGGATCGGCCTCGGGTTTCTTGGTGATCAGATTGACGAAGCCGCCCGGCTGCTCTTCGCCGTTGAGTACCGAAGCCGGCCCGCGTACCACGTCGATACGCGAAATGCCGATCGTGACCGGAGATCCGAAGCGCGTCGCCAATCCGGGCAGGCCATCGACCAGAATCGAATTCTGGTCGTTGACGCTGCTGGTGAAACCACGGAAAACCAGGTCGTCGCCGGTGTTGCCAGCGGCCTGGACGCCGGTCATGTAGGGATAGAGCGTGTTGACCTGCGCAGCCTCGATCGCGTGGATGAAGCTGCCGGTATAGGTGGAAATCGAGAACGGCGTATCGCGCGCCTGCACGTCCATCTTCAGTGCGCTGTGGCCCGCTTTGGCAATGAAAGGCGACGTCACCGTGATGGATTTCAATTGCGTCACCTTGGGTGCCGCCGTCGTGGCTTGCTTCGAGCGTGGCGTCGTCGCAGGTGCCGTGCTCTGCGGTCCAACTGCGCTGGTTCCGGCAGCACTGGCCAGCGGCTGGCTTGGCGCGGTCGCGGCAAGCAATGCTGAAGGACTGCCCAAACAGAGCGCAGCCAGGATCGAACATGCCAGTGCATTCTTGCTCGAAGCAAACATCATCGTTTCTCCCCAGCGCGGATGCCCGCGCTCTTAGCCAATGTCGGTTCCGGGTCCACGGTCAGCTTCCGGCAGGGCCGGGCGTATTCCCCTAGTAAGCGCCGTGCCTCACTCATACGCCGGCACCCTGTAAGCAGTCTTAAAGCTTTCTTAAAATCGATTCAGGAACGCTTCGCTGTTCGAGACATCCCATGGTGCGATAGGGTGCTTCGCTGACTCGGCTGAGATCTCGAGCGTTGCAGTGGTGCTACCTCAATGATTGATTCTCTCCAGGGAAATACCCTTGGTTGCCGGCCCGAATACGCCGATCACGACGATACCCACCACCATCGCGATGGCGATGAAGATGGCCACCGCAGGAACGCCTCCCGCACCGAGCAAATAGCCGATAGCCAGGCCGGCAAAGGCGGCGGCAATGCGGCTCCACGAGTACACAAAGCCGATGGCGCGGGCGCGGATGCGGGTGGGGTAAAGTTCAGCCTGATAATTGTGGTAAGCGTAGGACATGACGTTGGCGGCGAGGGTGAACAGCACGCCCAGCGCAATCAGGATGGTGGGGCTGCTGGCTTGCGAGAACGCCAGCATGGCCACGCCCATGATCGTCAGCCCCAGCATGATTTGCCGCTTGCGCTCCACGCGGTCGGCAAACA
>Ga0134128_10009047_pt1 | contig 11979 bp, 11 predicted proteins | sample KB31754_FD_96462 | JGI IMG/M metagenome (GOLD analysis project Ga0134128, IMG submission 96462) | Terrestrial soil microbial communities with excess Nitrogen fertilizer from Kellogg Biological Station, Michigan, USA - KB3-175-4 | ecosystem: Environmental > Terrestrial > Soil > Unclassified ...
CGGTGCCGCCGGCCGGGGTGACGACCGTGTAGGTGAAGTCGCCCATCGGCATGTCCTGGCTGGCCCAGCCGAAGACCGTGCCGTAGAACGCCTTGGCCCCTTCCGGGTCGGCCGTGTGCAGCTCGGTCCAGCACAGCGTGTTCGGGTCGGTGACCGCGTCCAGGCCCTTGGTGTCGCCCGGCTGCCAGATCGCGAAGTCGGCGCCGGAAGGGTCGGAGAGCTGGGCCATCCGCCCGGCCGTGAACACGTCCATGGGGGCGACACGGACCGTGCCGCCGGCCTTGGCGACCGCTTCCGCGGTGGCGTCGGCGTCCGGGGTGTCGAAGTACAGGGTCCAGGCCGGCGCCGCACCAGGGACGCCCATCGGGCCGACCGCCCCGACGGTCTTGCCGCCCGAGGTGAACATGCCGTAGCCGCCCGCGTCCGGGCCGGCGGACTGGAACTCCCAGCCGAAGACCGGCCCGTAGAAGGCCACGGCGGCGTCGACATCAGGAACGGCCAGGTCGACCCAGTTGGGTGCGCCGGGCACGTAGTTCGTGGTGAGCATGGTGTTCCCTCCCGTAGCTGAAACCTGGCGGAGCCAGCCGCGCCCCTAGGCCGGCGGCCCGCGGTAATCCCAGCATGGCACCGCCCGCCGACAGGGCAGCGGGAACACCCCGAACTACAGGCCGGTGCTCACCGGGTTGACGATGTCGGCCAGGATCAGGACCAGGCTGAATACCACCAGAACGGCGAAGACGGCCAGGCTGACCGGGATCAGCCGACGCAGGTCGGCCAGGCCGGGATCGGCCCGGCCACGCATCCGGGCCAGCCAGGCCCGCACTCGCTCGTAGCCGATGACGGCCAGGTGGCCGCCGTCCAGCGGGAGCAGCGGCAGCAGGTTGAACGCGCCCAGGAAGATGTTCAGCGAGGCGATGATCAGCAACACGTAGTCCGTCTTGAGCTGCCAGCCCACGTTGGCCGACACCACCGAGCTGGTCACCTCGCCCGCGCCGACCAGGCTGGTCAGCTGGCCGCCGGCGCTGTGGGACCGGTTGGCCGAGAACAGGTCGGGAATGGCGGCCGGGATGGACTCCACCACCCGGGCCGAGCCGGCCAGCGTCTGGCCGAACGTGCGGGCCGCGTACCGCGCCGCGCCCGCCGGCCCGACGGTCTGGAACACCATCGTCGGCGAGACGCCGAGGTAGCCGCCGGCCCGGCCGGCGACGCTGGCCAGCACCGCGTGCAGGGTCAGCCGCCGGCCGTGGCGCAGCACCTGGACCGCCACCGCCCGCCCGGCCGGGACCCGCTGAATGGCCCGGCTGAGCTGAGTCCAGGTCTGTACCGCGTGGCCGTCGAACGCCATGACCTGGTCCCCGGCCCGCAGCCCGGCCCGCTGGGCCGGGGACGCGGCCGCGTGCGCGGCGCAGGTCCCGCGGTCCAGCGCCTTCGCGCTGGCCGGCACGCAGCGGCCGATCGGGCCGAGCTGGGCGGTGTTGTCGTTCTCCAGGCCGATGCCCAGGGCCAGGCCCGCCAGCAGCACGAAGGCCAGCCCGAACTGCATGATCGAGCCGCCGGCCATCACCACCGCGCGCTGCCAGCGCGGCTGGCGGCGCATGGACCGCGGCTCATCGGCCGGGTCCACCTCGTCCAGCGAGGTCATCCCGACCACCTTGACGAAGGCCCCGAACGGGATCGCCTTGATGCCGTACTCGGTCTCGCCGCGCCGCGTCGACCACACCGTCGGCCCGATGCCGATAAAGAAGCGGGTGGCCTTCATCCGGAACGCCTTGGCGGTCAGGAAGTGGCCGGCCTCGTGCACGCTCAGTGAGATCGCCACCGCCAGGACGAAGATGCCCCAGCCCAGTACGCTCATCCGTCGCCTCCCAGTGCCGCCTTCGACAATACAAACGCGCCGGCCGCCGCGATCCTGCCATTCAGGGGATCTGCAGCAAGCGCAGAGCCGCGGTACAGGCGGCCGCGGCCAGTATGACGACGAAGAACGGCGCCCCGCGGGCCGCCAGCACCCCGCCGGTCACCACCCCGGCCGGCCGGGCCACCCCGGCGAAGCCATGCCCGGAGGTCAGCGCGGTGATGGCCACCAGCGCGGCCAGCACCACCACGGCCGCCGTCTCCAGCAGCGCCACCACACGGGGCGAGAACTCGATCCTGGCCCGCAGGAACGGGCCGGCCAGCCGGATCGCGAACGTCCCGCCGGCCAGCACCGCGATGGCCACGACCAGGCCGGGCGTGCCGATGCTCATGCCGCCACCCGCCGTCGCACGGTGAGGGCCAGCCCGCCCAGCGCCAGCAGTTCCGGCAGCCCTGGCGGCAGGAACGGCGCGGTGGCCAGCGCGATCGCCGCCCCCGCGATCGCGGCGTATCGCGGGCCCGGTTGGCGCAGCGCGGGCAGGATCAGGGCCAGGATCGCGGCCGGGAACATGGCGTCCAGGCCCAGCGCGTCCGGGTTGCGCAGTGCGCCCCCCGCCAGCGCCCCGGCCAGCGCGCCCGCCGGCCAGCACAGCAGGATCCCGGCCCCGCACAGCCAGTAGGCGGCCCGGCGGCGGGCCGGGTCCGGCTGGGACAGGGCCAGGACCACGCTCTCGTCGTTCATCAGGTGCGTCCCGGCGATTTTGCGCCAGCCCGACCCGACCACGTCGGAGACGGCTAGCCCATACGTGATGTGCCGCGCATTGACCAGCAGCCCGGCCAGCACCGCCGCCACCGGACTGCCGCCCGCGGCCAGGATGCCCACGAACAGGAACTCCGACGAGCCCGCCAGCACCACGACCGCCGTCACCGCCGGCACCCAGATCGGGAAGCCCGAGGTCACGGCCACCGCGCCGTAGGAAGCACCGATGACGGCCACGGACAGGCAGATGACCGCGACGCCGCGGACCAGGTCACGATCCAGTGTTCTCCACATCGAACGCATGGACGTTATAGTGGAACGACCCCGAGTCGTTCGTCAAGGCGAACACATGGACGATGGAGCGAACACATGACGACGCCCGATGTCGGCCCGCAGGCCAGGGCCTCCATGGAGGTGATCGCGGCCTCGCTGCGCCGCGAGCGCCGCCGGACCGGGCTCAGCCTGAGCGAGGTGGCCAGGAAGGCCGGCCTGTCCAAGTCCACGCTGTCCCAGCTCGAGTCGGGCCTCGGCAACCCCAGCCTGGAGACGTTGTGGGCGCTGTGCATCGCACTGGACGCGCCGTTCTCCCGCCTGGTCGACCCGCCCGCGCCGCGGCCGCAGCTGATCCGGGCCGGCGAGGGGCCCGTGATCGCGTCGTCCCAGGCCGAGTACCGGGCCACCCTGCTGGCCGCCTGCCCGCCCGGGGCCCGGCGGGACATCTACTTCATCGCCGCCGAGCCGGGCCGCGAGCGCGCCTCCGAGCCGCACCTGCCCGGCGTGGTCGAGCACGTGGTGCTGAGCACCGGGCGGGCCCTGGTCGGCCTGGCCGACGAGCCTCTTGAGCTAGGACCCGGCGACTACACCGCCTACCCGGCCGACGTGCCGCACGTATTCCGAGCCCTGGAGGCCGACACCAAAGCGGTGCTGATCAGCGAGAACGCCTAGATTTAATCCGCCTCAGCCCGCCCCAGCCGGCCTCAGTCCGGCTTGAGGGCCAGGATCAGCCGCCGCAGCCCGTTTTCCAGCGCCGCGACCTCGCCCGGCTCTAGCGGCGCGATGAGCCGGGCCAGCGTCGCCGCGTGCTCGGTCAGCGTGGCGTCGATCACCTCGCGGCCCGACTCGGTCAGCGTGATGCGCAGGCTGCGGCGATCCGCCGGATCCAGGTGCCGCTCGACCCAGCCCGCCCGCTCCAGCCGGTCCAGCCGCGAGGTCATCCCGGCCCGCGACATCATCAGCAGGTCCGACAGCTGCGAGGGCTTGCACGGCGCCCCGGCCCGGCGCAGCGCCGTGAGCACGTCGAACTCGCCCGCGCCCAGCCCGTGCCGGGCCAGCACCGCCTCGACCGGCGGTCCCAGCAGCCCGGCTAGCTGGCCGATCCGCCCGAACACGCCGATCGGCGACAGATCGAGGTCCGGCCGCTCCCGACGCCACTGCGCCTGGATGACGTCCATCTGATCCTGCTGGGCCCCACGGTGGTCCGCCTCACTAGTCACGATCCAGATTCTAGTTTGCCAGAGAATAATTCGGCACCGTACTATCAGATCACGAACTAGTTTTTTGGGAGGCAGAGATGACCGCACCAGCACTGGTCCGGGCCGCGGACGCCGAGGAGCTCGGCGGCGGGCCGTCCCGGATCACCCTGCTCGCCGACTACGCGACGACCGACGGCGCCGTCAGCGCCAACCGGACCCGGCTCGGCCCCGGCGCGGGCGGACCGCCGCCGCACTATCACCGCGACTCGGCCGAGATCTTCTTCATCCTGGGCGGTGAACTGCGAGCGCTGGCCGGCGACCAGGTGGTCACCCTGGCCGAGGGGGACTTCCTGGCCGTACCACGGCTGATGCCGCACGCGTTCGCCGCGCTGCCGGGCACCGGGGCCGACGTGCTGATCACGTTCGCGCCCGCGGCGCAGGACCGGTTCGAGTACTTCCGGCTGGCCGACCGGGTCATCAGGGGCCAGGCCAGCCCGCAGGAGATCCTCGACCGCCAGGAGCGCTTCGACAATCACTTCGTCGACGTCGCGGCCTGGCGGGAAGCCCTGACCGCGTGGAGCGGGCAATGAGGCTCCTCGTGCTGGGCGCTACCGGCCGCACCGGCGCCGAGCTCCTGCGCTCGGCCTGGCCGTCATCTCCACGGTCGTCACCACGCAGGCAGCCAGGGCGCTGACCGCCGGCCACGCCGCGGCCGCCGCCCTGACGAGCGGCTTCCTGGACGGGTTCGCGGTCAGCGCGGCGCTGATGATCGCGACGGTGGTCACCGCGCTGCTGCTCCTGCGCGAGGACGGCCGCGGCGCCAGCGTCAACTTGATCGAGCTTCAGACCGCGGGCGCGTCCTAGTCTAGGACGGGACGGGACCCGGCCAATAGGACATCGTTAGCGAAGAAATCCGCGACGGCTGTCCGCATCGCGCACAAACATCGAGCGCGAATCAGAATAAAGCCATTCCGCACCGGATGCCGAAAATGGCGGAGACGCGGCAGTGATCAAGGGCGCGCTTACGCGCCGCACCGCCGCGCCCCTCGCATCGGTCGAGTAATGGACGACGACGTTCTCCGTCTTGGCAACGGAAATTCGGTAACCGGGCCGGCTGACGCCGCCCCGACTACCAGCGCCGCAACCGCTGGACGTTAGTCCAGCGTGTGCGGAACTCTGCTTCCCCCAGGTGCTTGAGCCCGGCCCTTCTTCCCCATAGCCGCCCCACGATCACTCCGATCACGAACACAACCAGATATGGAAGGAGACCGCCCGCGCCACCCGGATGATGCTGAAGCACCACTGCGAGCTGTTCGTGCATGTATCCCAGGATGCGCCGAATTTTGCCTCCTTGCAATCCATTTTGCACAGACATCCCACAGACAGCCCGATCTATGCTGCCGCATTCGCCCGGAAATAGCGGTTTATGGGTTCAGGTTAATAAGGGCATCGGGCGGTTCCCCGGCTTGGGCGGGCCGGGCGGGCCGCAGCGGGGCCTGCCCGGCGCAGAAAAATCGTCTGGGCCGGACGTGGGTCTAACTAGCTGTAGGACCAAGAGAGAGGATCCAACCGATGCGCAAGGCCCGCGTCAGCACCGAGACCACCGTCCGCGACGTCACCAAGGCGGACGAGCAGTGGCGCGAGGAGCTGACTCCCATGCAGTACAGCGTGCTGCGCCAGGCGCACACCGAGCGCCCGTTCACCGGTGAGTACGTCCACAACCACGAGGACGGCTACTATCGCTGCGCCGGCTGTGGTGCCGAGCTGTTCCGCTCCGACGCCAAGTTCGAGTCGGGCACCGGGTGGCCCAGCTTCACCGAGCCCGCGATCGCCGAGGCGGTCGAGCTGCGGCCCGACAACAGCCTGTTCATGCACCGTACCGAGGTAGTCTGCCGCCGCTGTGGCGGGCACCTGGGGCACGTCTTCAACGACGGGCCGTCCCCAACGGGCGACCGGTACTGCATCAACTCCTGCTCGCTGGCCTTCGAGCCCGCCGAGCCGGACGCCGGCTGACCAGCGGTTGACCAGCTGGCCCGCTACCGTGGCTGCGACAGTCCGGTACGGGAGGCATGATGGGCGACTTCACCGCTGACCATCAGTGGTCGCAGCGGCATCTCTCGCACTACGTCGAGGGAGACCTGCGGCCCCGCGCCCGCCGCCGCCTGGACCGCCACGCGCGGGACTGCGCGGACTGCGGGCGCGGCATCCGCGCCCTGCGCGCGCTCCTGTACGCGGTCCAGGGGCTCGACGGGCTGGCGGGCGTGCGCGCGCCCGCCACGATCTTCGACCGCGTCCGGCCGGCCGCGGCCGCCGGCCCCACCGCGTGATGCCCTCGCGGCGCGGCCGGCGCGCCGCGCCGCCCGCGGCTTCCGCGCGGCCGGGTGCTACCGCCACCGAGGCGGCCCTGCTGGCCAGGGCCAAGGATGGCGACGTCGGCGCGTTCGAGCAGCTCTCCTCGGCCTACGCCGACCGGCTGTTCATGTTGCTCCTGCGGCTGCTCGGCGACCGGGCCGAGGCCGAGGACGTGGCCCAGGAGGTCATGCTGCGCGCCTGGCAGGGCATCTCCCGCTTCCAGGGCCGGTCCAGCTACTTCACCTGGCTCTACCGCATCGCCGTGAACGAGGCCAACCGCGCCCTGGACAAGCGGGCCCGGCGGCCGGCCGGCGTCTCCCTCGGCCCCGAGGAACTCCAGCTTCCCGACGCCCCCGCGCTCGAGCCCGCTCGGCAGGCCGAGGCCAGCGAGTTGCGCCGGGCCCTGGCCCGCGCGCTGGGCGAGCTGCCATCGCCGCTGCGCACCGCCATCGTGCTGCGCGACGTCGAGGGACTGTCCACCCAGGAGGCGGCCGAGATCGCCGGCATCGGGCAGGCTGCCTTCAAGAGCCGCCTGCACCAGGCCCGGCTCCGGGTCCGAGCGGCCATCGGCGACGAGGCCCTGGTCAGCGCGGGCGGCTGACCGGCCGCTAGTGCGTGACCAGCTCGGGCTCGGCGACGAGGTACTCGTGCACCAGCCGGACGGCGGGTGGCCTCGGCCGTCGCCGACGGCCGAGGCGACCCATGACGGGCCGGGTCATCTGATCACCCGCTCGCGGGCGGCATCGGCGATGTGGGCGGGATGTTCTGGTTGAGGTGGAACAGGTTGTCTGGGTCGTAGCGGCGCTTGATCCTGGACAGCCGGTCGTAGTTGCCGCGGTAGGCGGCCCGGACCCGGTCCCCGCCCTCGTCCATCAGGAAGTTCACGTAGGCGCCGCCGGCCGAGGCCGGGTGCAGCTCACGCCAGTAGTCCCTGGCCCAGCCGGAGATGAGGTCGGCCTTGGCCGGGTCGGGGTCGACCCCGACGATCACGCCGGCCCAGCCGCCGTCGCGGTAGGCGAACGGGGTGGCGTCCTGCGGCACCCGGCTGGCGGCGCCGTCGATGGGATACATGTGCATGGTGGAGTGCCCGGTCGGCAGCCGCTGGCCGTACTTGATGTGCACGTCAATGGCCTGGTCGCTGATCTCGCGGAAGAAGTCGGCCCGCCAGTACCACTGGAGCCCGGCCGGGTACAGGCCGTCGAACGCGCTCTGCAGGGCGGTGAACGGCATCGCGTGCAGGCCGACTAGCAGCGGCGACCCGAAGCTCCTGACCGGCTCGAGCACCTGGTCGGCCTGCTCGTGCGGGCCGGTGTAGCACCAGACGATGCCGCATGCCTTGCGGCCCCACAGGGCCTCGGGAAACGGGGGCGCGGGCGGGATGGTGAGCAGCGCTATCCAGCCGCTGAGTTCCTCGGGCAGCGTGGGCAGCAGCTCGCGGTACCAGCGCATGATGGTGGCGGTGTCGGCGATGTCATAAAGGACGGGGCCGCCGATGATCGTGCCCGCAGCGCCGATGTCGTGGCAGCGGAAGGTGAACGAGGTCACGACGCCGAAGTTGCCGCCGCCCCCGCGCAGGGCCCAGAACAGGTCGCTGTGCGAGGTCTCGCTGGCGGTCACGAACGTGCCATCGGCCAGCACCACGTCGGCGGCGAGCAGGTTGTCGACGGTCAGGCCGAAGCGCCGGGTCAGGTAGCCGATGCCGCCGCCCAGCGCCAGGCCGGCCACGCCGGTGGAGGCCAGAAACCCGGACGGGGTGGCCATGCCGAACGCGACCGTGGCGTGATCGACGTCGCCCCAGGTGCAGCCGGCGTCGGCGCGCACGGTGCGCTCGTCCGGGTGGACCGTGCTGCTGCGCATCAAGGACAGGTCGATGACCATGGCGTCGTCGGCGACGCCGAGGCCTGCCGCGCTATGCCCGCCGCCGCGGACGGCGAGCTCGACGCCGTGCTGACGGGCGAAATCGACGCAGGCGATGACGTCGGCCACGTCGCGGCAGCGGGCGATGGCGGCCGGGTGCTTGTCGATCATGGCGTTATACACGGCGCGGGCCCGGTCGTAGCCCGCGTCGCCGGGCCTGATCAGCTCGCCGCGCAGGGCCAGTTCGTCGTAAGCGGCGCGGGCCAGTGTGGTCGTGGTCATGGTGCGGATCCCCCAAGTCGGTAGCTGGTCAGCCCGACGCTAGGGGGCGCGGCGTTCGCGGAGCGTTCGCCTCATCCTGGCAGCACGTCCTGGCAACGCCGTGCCAGCCCGGTGCTGCCATGCGCCGCGGCCAGGCTGGCGGCCGCGCTCAGCCGCTCGGTAGCCGCGGCCGGGTCGTCGTATGCGGCCCGCATGCGCATCACCTCGGGCAGCCACCACAGGTCATCGCGGGCGCGCCCGGCCGCGATGGCGCCGTCGAGAGTGGCCCGCGCCGCGTGCGGCTGGCCGTCGCGGTCGAGCAGGTCGGCCAGCAGGGACAGCCAGTACGGCATGCGCGCGAACGAACCCGCGGCGCGCAGGTTGTTGATGCCCAGCCGGGCCAGGTGAATGCCCGCGCCAGCGCCCTGCGGGGTGGACCAGCCGGCCAGCACCAGGGCCCACTCGCGGTAGTAGGCGAAGTCGTACCGATCACACAACTCACGCAGCTCGGCCGCGGTCTCGCCGACCGCGGGCCGTTCGCCGAGCAGCTGCTGGGTGATGCCGCCGTAGGCCAGGGCCACGGCCAGGCTGTAGGGGTGGTCGATGGTCCGGGCCAGGCCGATGGCCGCGGCGCAGGCGGCCCTGGCCTCGTCCTCGGTGCCGAGCAGCCAGTGCGCGTGCGCACCCCAGGCGGTGGCGTGCACGTCAGGCCGGGTGCCGACGCTCAGCGACACCGCGCCGCTGGCCAGGCGGGCGGCCTGGTCCAGGTGGCGCAGCCCCTCGGCGGGCATGCCCAGGCTGACCGCGGCGCCGCCGACGGCGAAGTGGGCCGGGCCGCTGCTGCCGGGACCGGCCAGGTCCATGGCCTGCCGGGCGATGCGATAGGCGTCCGCGGTGCGCCCCTGGACGAACCGGGACGTCCACAGGGCGACCAGGCCGGCCAGCGTGGCGTCGCGCCGGCCCAGCGGGCCGGCCAGCTCGATCGTGCGCTCCAGCGTCTCCTGCAGCTCCGCGGACGCGTACCCGGCCTGGGCGTTCAGCGGCGCGGCCAGGGCTTCGAGGACCGCTAGCTCGCGCCGGTCACGGTCCCGGCTCGCGGGCAGGCCCCGGATAATGAGCAGCGCCCGGCGGTGCAGCCGGACCGCCTCGGCGTGGGCGAACACGCCGGCGGCCACGTCGGCGGCCCGCGCGTACCAGGCCAGCGCGCGGTCCCCACGACCGCCGCGGGCGTACTGGTCGGCGAGCTGGGCGGCGACGGCGTCTTCGTCGCCGGAGTGCAGCAGCGCCAGCGCCTGCGCCACTCGCCGGTGCAGAAGCCATCGCCGCGGCGGGCTAACCTGCCCGTAGGCGACCTCGCGCAGCAGGTCATGGGAGAAGTCATAGCCGTCGGCCTGCTCGAGCATGATCCGGGCCCGCCACAGCTCGTCGACCGCGCCGACCACGGCGTCGGTGTCCAGGTCGCTGGCCTCGGCCAGCAGGTCGAGGCTGAAGCCGGTCCCGACCGCCGCCGCCAGTCCGGCCACCTGGCGGGCCGTCTCGCTCGTCTGATCCAGCCGCCGGCGGAGCACCGCGCGCAGGTCCGGGGGCGGCTGGGCTGACTCATTCGGTCGCGGGCCAGCCAGCTCGAGGTGCCCGCGCACCGCCTCGATCAGGTAAAGCGGGAAGCCGCCCGTGGTTGCGTGCAGCAGCTCGGCCTCGGCGGTCCCGAACGGCCGGCCCGCGACCAGCTGCGCCAGCCGGGCCGTGTCGGCGGCCTCCAGCGGGCCGAGCGGAACCTCGGCCAGCCGGGCCGTGGCCCGCATCCGGACCAGCCAGCCCGCCAGGTCCGGATCTCCCTCTGGCGTATCGTCGCGCAGCGTCGCGGTCACCAGGACCGGGGCGTCGGCGTCAAAGCCGAGGAGGAACAACAGGAACTCCAGCGTCTCCTGGTCACACCACTGGAGGTTGTCCAGGCTCAGCCAGAGCGGGCGGCCCGCGGCCAGCAGCGCACGAGCCAGGCCCTCGAAGAACCGGGGCCGCTGCCAGGCGTCCCGCAGGCCGCCGGTCCCGCCGTGGGACGCGGACGGGACCAGCCGGCCCAGCTCCGTCCGCCAGGCCGGGTCCAGCCCGGCCGCGGCGGCCTGGATGGCGGGATGGCGCAGCCAGTCGGCGACCGGAGTCAAGGCCAGCCGGCCTGAGGCGCTGAAGCACTGCGCGCTGGCCACCACCGCGTTCTGCTGCGCCGCGGTCGCGGCCGCCTCGGCCACCAGCCGCGTCTTGCCCACACCCGCGCCCCCGCGGACCAGAACCAGGCCGGGCCGGGCCGCGGCGGCGTCCTGCCACCGGTCGCGCAGGCGCCTCAGCTCGGCGGACCGGCCGACGAAACTTGCCGGCCCCGGTCCGGCGCGAGTGCCCGCGGGGCGGGCCCGAGCCATCAGCCGCCGGAACGCCTCGCGGGTGGCCGGGGCGGGCACCACGCCCAGCTCGCGCTCTAGCACCGAGGCGCAATGGTGGTAGGTGCTGACCGCGCCCGCCCGGTCGCCTAGTTCGGCCTGCAGGTCCATCAGCCGGCGGTAGCCGGTCTCCTCCAGCGGCAGCAGCTGGACCCGACGCCGGGCCGCCGTCACCGCGCGGTCCAGCTCTCCGGTCCCGGCCAGTGTCTCGCTGAGCAGGTCGCACAGGTCGGCGCACTGGCGCTCCAGCTCGGCCCGGGCCTCGAGCAGCCAGTCGTCGTAGCCGCCGGGCAGGAACTCGCCGCGGTACGCCGCGATGGCCCGGTCGGCCCGGACCGCCACCTTCTCGGTATCGCCGGCCCGCGCGGCGGCCAGCGCGGCCGCGCGCTCGGCCCCGAAGGTGCCCACGTCAGAGCGGCAGACCGCGGTGTCCCGCCAGCACAGGTCCCTGGCCGTGACGACCAGCGGCGACCGGTCGCCTTCGCCCACCAGCGCGCGCAGGTGATGCAGCTCGCGGCGCAGGTTGGTCAGCGCCTGGGCGTCGGCCGACTCGGGCCAGAACAGCCCGGCGATGAGCCGCCGCGGCTGCGGCGACCCGGACCGCCAGGCCAGGAAGCCGATCAGGGCCAGCGCCCGAGACGACGCGCTCCGGGCCCGCCCGGTGCGGTCGTCGGTGATGGCCTGCTCCCCCAGGAGCGATACGTGTAGCAATGGTCTCCTGTGCCCACGTTAACCCAGCTCGAGGGCGGACTAGAATCGCCGCGGGGCCCCGGCAGAAGGCAGGCAGACCAATGGCACGTGGTGTTCAGGTCGGGGACAAGGCGCCCGACTTCGCGCTCCCCTCGCAGTCCGGCGAGCAGGTCCGGCTCTCCGACCGGCTCGGTCACCGGGTCGTCGTCCTGTACTTCTACCCCAGGGACAATACGCGCGGGTGCACGGCCGAGGCCTGCGCCTTCCGCGACAGCCACGAGGTGTTCACCGACGCCGACGCCGA
>Ga0134128_10009048_pt1 | contig 11979 bp, 7 predicted proteins | sample KB31754_FD_96462 | JGI IMG/M metagenome (GOLD analysis project Ga0134128, IMG submission 96462) | Terrestrial soil microbial communities with excess Nitrogen fertilizer from Kellogg Biological Station, Michigan, USA - KB3-175-4 | ecosystem: Environmental > Terrestrial > Soil > Unclassified ...
AGGACAGTGGCGGAATCGTTGGCCTGAGGCGCGACGCTGACGACCAGGCCGTCGCTGGTACCCCAGGCGATCGGTCGGAACCCCACCGGGAGCGGATTTCCCAGCGAGTCGAAGGCGGTTAGGGCGAGCGAGGTCGCAAATCCCTTACGGAGACAAATTGCGTCCGGCACGACATTCACCGAGAAGACCAGCCGCCGGACGTTGACGTTGACCGTGGCAACCTGCTCCCCGGTGGCGGCCGTGATGACCGCCTTACCTCCTTCCACACCTGTGACGATGCCAATGGGCGAAACCCTCGCCACAGCGCTGTCGCTCGACTTCCAGTTGACCGACCGCCCGGTCAGAAGATTGCCTGCGCTGTCACGCAGCTCGATCCTGAGCGTCAAGGTATCCGCGACGTAGACGGTGTCACGCGGGGTCGAAAGCTCCAGCTTGGCCACGTGAGCGAGGCCGGGAGGGGTTGGGTCGACCGGGTCGCCGGCAGCGCAGGCCGACAACACGCAGGTGACTGCCAGCAGGAGGAAGCGACGAATCAAGTATTGGCCTCGGAAGGGGAGGGCAACGACCCGCCCACCCGTGCAAAGATCAATAAACTCGGGCGGAAACTAACCTATCTCGTGTGCGCGAAATGCCGACGCCACGTGGGAAATGCGGCCGCCGCAGGCCTTTGCATGGCGGTGCAACCGACGTATAAGTGCTTGCCACATCAGAAGAAAGGCCCGCGCAGAAGGGCCCGGTCAACCGGCCCAATTTGTGCCCGGACAGACGGTGACGGTGCGCAAATTCCCTGCCCCAGCCACGACGCACTCATGCTCACTGACCACGCCAAACCCGCCTCCCCCATGTCTCCCACACCCGATCCTGTTGCGCAGAGCACCGGCCCCTCTTCGGCTGTCTTCGATCGGGCCGCGGCGGCTATCCTCGGCACCATGGTCACGCTGATTGTGATGCTGACCGTATTGCTGGTAGCCGAGTCGCTTCCCAGCGGCCCCGACCCAGCATCGACGGCGCAGGGTTCCGTCTCACCGCACCGAGCCTGAGGGGGCTACAAAACAGAGCGCCCGCTGGTTGGAGCGGGCGCTTCGTCTTTTCTCGATGGCGGCAGAGCCACTGGTCGGACTTGAACCGACGACCGCCCGATTACGAATCGGGTGCTCTACCGCTGAGCTACAGTGGCAAGCTGATTGACGATGGACAATGCCCTGGCGCGGATTCGAACCGCGACGCCTTTCGGCACTACCCCCTCAAGATAGCGTGTCTACCAGTTTCACCACCAGGGCGCAGCCGATGAGTTTAGCGTGCGCGGCAAAGAGGGTCAACTGCCAATGCCGTCCGGTCTTGGGAGTGGTCTGTCCACTGGACGGGATCACAGTCTTTGGGAAACGAAATAGGCCAGCAGCCGATTGCTGGCGCCGAAAGTGGCGTTGCCTCCGTAGCAAGCAAAAATGGTGTGGTTGCCTGCGGTGAGGCGATTGGTCGAAAAGCTCGCTTCGCTCAAGAAAGCGTCGCCCGTGCCCTTGAGGGTCCCGCTGCCCAGCTGCCTACCCGAGGGGCCGCACGACCCGTCGCGAAAGTCCACCTTGCCCGAAACGATGGCACTGATGCCGTCGAGCGCCTGCATCGTTGCTGTAAAAGTGACCGTCTGGCCAACAACGGATTGGGCCGGAGGAACTGCGATCAACGCAGCGACCAGCGTTGGGACGAGATCGATGCTATGAGTCTGCTTGCCGGAGCTGGGCTCGAAGGTGGCATCGCCGGAATATTTCGCGGTGAAGGTCTTATTGCCCGCCGTGGATGGGGTGAGCGTGCACCCGCCCTGGGACACGGGAGCCGAGCATGTTTGGCTGCCATCGCTCACGGTCACCGTACCGGTCGGCGTGCCGGATCCGGACGTAGTCACCGCGAAGCCGACCGCTACCGGCTCGAGGGCAGTCGAGCTTTGAGGGTTGAAGCCCTTGACCGTCGTGGTCGTGGCCGCCCGGTTGGCCTGGACGGTTGCCCGATCCCCCAGCGTGACGTTGTTGGCCTGAGATGAAATCGTGTAGCTCTTGGCCGCCGATGCACCGAAGGTAAAGGTCGCAACCCCGTTCCCGTTCGTCGCACCCGACGTGGGCGTGAAGTTGCTGGTCCCCAGATCACTCGACGAAGGAATGACAGTCGCGCCCCCGATGAGATTGCCCTGTCCGTCTCGAACCGTCACCGTGATCGTGCTCCGGTTCCCGAAGACGATGATGCTGGTCGGGTCTGCTGCCAGGCTCGACCGCGAGGCGCTGACCGCGCCGGTCTGGACGTCAATGGCATCCGATACCACAGGTGCCACGCCCTGCCCGGTGAAGCGAAGGGTGTAGCTGCCTGGCGGTCCGTTGATGCCGAGGCCGCTGAAACTGGCAAGACCGTTCGCATCGGTCTGCTTCGTGTGATCGCCGGCAAGCGTCGCGGCCGGTCCGCTTCCAAGGTCCACGGTCACGCTGAAGCCTTGCTGGTGCACCGGGTTGCCCAGGTTGTCGCGCAACTGGATCTGTGGTTGTCGAGCGAGGGTTGCCCCCGCGGACGCAACCGCCGCCGGCTGGGTGATAATCGCCAGCGTCGCCGCGCCGCCCGCGGCAGCCGTCGCCATGAAGTTGATCGGTGAGCCGGGCACATTGCCGGCGCTCGCTACAGTGGTTTGGGGACCCGCGGCTGGCCCCAACGTGCGGCGTACCGCGGCTCGCCCATCTGCGCCGGTAGCGACCTGGTCGGCGCTCACACTCCCGCCACCGTTGACCGACCAGTTCACCAAGAGCCCAATCACCGCGTTTCCACTCGCGTCGAGCGCGCGCACGACCAGCGAATCGGGGAGCACCGCGCCAGCCGGCGCGCGCTGATTGTTTCCCTCGACAAGAGCAAAGGTCGCAACCGAACCGGGAGAGGCAGTGGCGGTGAACGACGCCTTGAGCTGGTCATTGCCGACCAGCCTGGCCTGGGCGGTTTGGGGTCCGGCCTGCGATCCCAACGTCCAGCGGGCAGCCACGCGACCATTGTTGTCAGTGACACCGGTGTCGGGAGTAATCGATCCCCCGGCGGTCGGCGTCGTCAGCACGAAGGCAACCCGGATCTGCGGGATCGGCACTCGACGCGCATCGGTCACTTGAACGACGAGCGACTCCGGGAGAGTTCCGCCAACGATCGCGGTTTGGCTGTTGCCCTGAATTGGAACGAGAGCGGCAGGTTGGTTCTCGGCGGGTAAGGTCAACTCACCCGCATTGCAGGCGAGCGCAAGCGGGAGCACTCCCCAGATTGCCAGGGAGAGATCTGTGAAACCATGCCAACGACGAGCCATAGCGGCCACGACCGCCGGGCAACCGGCTGGCGGATTGAAGTCCTGAAAGACTCGGCCGATCAGATGCTAAAGTGAATCGCCTTAGACGTTACGCATTCGTGGTATGGCGTGCCAGTGGTGTGACCGGAGCGGCCGTCACTGTAGCGTGATCGTAAATGACTGCGGGCCGCTCGTGTCCACGCCTCCGTTAGCGGTGCCGCCGGTGTCCTTGGCAACGACGGTCACCGTTACGGTCGTGCCGCTGGCCGAGGGGTCAGGCGTAAAGGTGAGCGTTCCATTCCCATCGATCGCCGGCTGACTAGTGAACGCCGTCGGGGTGTCGTTCGAGACCTCGAAGGAAACCGTCTGACTCGATTCATCGGGCGGTCCCGCGCTGATTCCGGTGGCCCAGCTATTCACAGACTGCGCACCAGCCGAAGCGGCGATGGTAATGTTGCTCCCTGCCAGGGTAAAGCTGGGCGGATCGTTCACCGGGAGGACTGTGAGCGTCACGGTTGCAGGTGCGGAGGTCAGCTTGCCATCGCTTGCCTGGTAGGTGAAAGAGTCCGACCCGTTGAAGTTGGCCGCCGGCGTGTAGGTGAACGAACCGTTCGAGTTGAGCACCACCGTTCCGTGAGCGGGCTGGGTGGGATTGACCGCCGTGATCGGGTCGCCGTCAGGGTCGCTGTCGTTGCCAAGCACGCCGGGCGCCGAAACGTTGAGCGGCGTGTCCTCATTGGTCGAATACGCGTCTGCGCCGGCAACCGGCGGCGCATTCACGGCGTTCACCACCTGTACCAGCGGGGCCGAGGTGCTCCCCGCGAAGTTGGCGTTGCCCACATACTGCGCCGTGATGTTGTGTTGGCCCGCAATGAAGCTCGACGTAGCCTGAGCCGAGCCGTTGCCACCAAGCGGGATCGTGGCGAAGACGTCGCCCCCATCGCGGAACACGACATTCCCCGTTGGAGTGCCAAGACCGTTCGTAACCGTGACGGTGGCGGTGAAGGTGATCGACTCGCCCGCGTTCGCCGGATTCTTGCTCGAGCTCACCGCCGTGGCAGTGGTCGCATCATTCACCGTGAGCGAGACGTTGGGACTCTGGTCTCCCCCGAAGTCCGGCGTGGTCGGCACAAACACCGCACGGAGATTCCTCGTTCCCGTCGCTGTGGGTGTGAACGAGCACTGGCCGGTACTGACGGGCACCGTACAGCTGCCGGCGTTCTGGTAGGTCACGGTAACGTTGCCCACCGGAGTTCCCTCTCCCGGAGGGTTGACGTTGACCGAGAACTGGACCGTGATGGACTGGCCGAAGAACGAGCTCGCTGGAGCATTCGTGATCAATGCTGTCGTTTGCGCAGCCTCGACCTTGTGTACAACCGCCGGCGATGCGCTTCCGGCAAAGTTGCCATCGCCGGCGTAGGTCGCCACGACCGACTTGGCTCCTGCGCTGGCGGATGTAAGCAGACAGTTACCGTTCGGTGCCGCTCCGGTGCAGGTCCCACCGGCGCCGTCGCTCACCGTAACCGTGCCGGTGGGAGTGCCGCTCGCCGGCGCCATCGCGGTTACGCTAAACGTCACGGCATAGGGCTGTCCAACCACGGTCGTGCCGGGACTGATGCTGGTGATCGTGGTGGTCGAGCTTGCGTTCACGACATCGAACGGCGTGCTCGTGGTGCCGGTCAGGCCCGAGGTGCTGGTTGCTGTGAGGGTGTAGCCGGTGCCGGGCTTATTGATGTTCAGGTTGGAGAAAGTCGCGATGCCTGCCACCGCGTTCACAGTGGTCGTTCCTGCCAACGCCGCACTGGTCGGGTTGGTGCCGAGCGAAATGGTGATGGGGTTGGTCGCCGAGATGACCGGGTTGCCGCCGGCATCCTGGATCTGCACCTCCACAGCAGGCGTTATGGGCGCTCCGACAGCCGCGTTCACCGGCTGAACGGTGAACGCCAGGCGGTTTGCGCCACCCACGGTTCCTGTCGCGGTAAATACCGCTGGACTGCCCGCGACACTTGTCCCAGCCACCGTGGCCGTGAGCTGATTCGGACCGGCGACCGGGCCCAGTTGCCAGGAAGTCACGGCGGCGATGCCGTTGCCGCCGGTCGCTACCGGCACGGCCGGCGCGACAATCCCACCGCCTCCGGTTACGGCGAATGTCACCAAGACGCCTTGTATAGGATTGCCGACTGCATCCGTGACCTTGACGGATGGCGGCGTCGGTACATTGGTGCCCGCCGCTGCGTTCTGGCCGTCACCGGCGACCTTCGTCAGCCTGGCGGGCGCAGCAGTGAGGGCCGACGCACTGAACGTGACACTCAGATTAGCAGGTGCGCCGTTCCCGACCGCGGCCGCGGTGACCGTCTGCGCGCCCGCCGCCGGCCCCAGGGTCCAGTTGGTTCCGGCTTGGCCGTCGGCGCCGGTCGTGGCGGACGCCGGTGAAACGTTTCCGCCGCCCGTGGCAATCGTGAAGTCCACGGGCTGATTGGGGACCGCAAGCCCACGCGAATCGGTGACCTTTACGACCAGACGTTCCGGAAGGGGGCTCGAAACGGGAGCGTTCTGACCGTTGCCTTGAGTGATTGCGATTTTCGCGGCGACGCTTTCGCTCGGGAGCGTGAGGTCGCTCCCGCCACACCCCGCCGCGGTCGCGAGGAGTGACACCAAGGCAAGCAGGCATGAGCGTTTCTGGAACATACGGGGTGAGACGGGCAGGTTCCGTGCCCTCGGGTTGCTATCCCAACTCCTTGCGGCATCAGCGCTTGGAGGAGCGAAGCGAGGTCAGCGTTGGGCGGGCGCTACATCCCTCAACCGCGCCTACTCGGCGCCCCGATCCCTGGGGCCACTGGGATCAGGGGCCGATGGTAATCGTAAACTGCTGCGATGGGCTGGTGTCATTGCCGCCGTTGGCGGTGCCGCCGTTGTCCTTCGCGGTGACCGTGACAGTTACCGTCGCGAACATGAGACCCGTCTGGAATGTGAGCGTTCCCGCCGCGTCGATTGCCGGCTGCACCGCGAATGCCCCGTTAGTGTCGTTGGTGACGTTGAACGACACGGTCTGGCCGGCCTCGTCGGGCGGACCCGGGCTGATGTTCGTGGCCCAATTCGGTACGCTCACCGACTGCAGCGGAGCGGTTGCGTTCACGTTCGACCCCGCGAGGGTGAAGCTCGGCGGGTCATTCACAGGATTCACCGTAATCGTCACCGTCGCCGGGCTTGAATTCGAGGTGCCGTCGTTCGCTGCGTACGTAAACGAGTCTGAGCCATTGAAGTTGGCTTGCGGCGTGTAGACGAACGACCCGTTGGCATTGAGAGTCAGCGACCCGTGCGTAGGATCGCTCACCTTCACCGCCGTCAAGGGATCTCCGTCGGGATCGCTATCGTTGCCGAGCACGCCGGGCGCCGCGACGTTGAGCGGGGTGTCTTCATTGGTCGGGTACGCGTCGGGGTTGGCGACCGGAGGCGGATTGCTGACGTTGAACGCGGCACTCGTCGCGCCGATCAGCCCGGACGGACTGGTCGCTGTGAGGGTATACCCCGAGCCGGCCTTGTTGATCTTGAGGTTACTGAAGCTCGCGGTCCCGCCGCTTGCATTGACGGTCGTGGTGCCGGTCAGCGTCGCGTGAGTTGGGTTATTGCCGAGGGTGATGACGACCTGAGCGATGGAGGTCACAACGTTGCCCGCGGCGTCCTGCACCTGGACGGCCACCGGGGGGGCGATGGCCGAGTTAATGTTGACGTTGCTGGGCTGGGTGACGAATACCAGCTTGTTGGCGGTGCCCACCTGACCCGTGGCCGTAAACACCGCCGGATTTCCGGTTACCCCCGTTCCCGAGATAGAAGCGGTGAGCAAGTTGTTGCCGGGGTCGTTGCCCAGGGTCCACGTTGAGACGGCGGCGACGCCGCCGGCATCCGTAGGAACCGGCGTGGCCGGCTGGACGGTGCCATCACCACCGGTGATCGCGAACACGACCAGCACATCCTTCACCGGATTGCCACCCGCGTCGGTCACCTTGACGGTCGGGGCCGTCGCGACCGCAGTGCCGGCCGCGGCGCTCTGTCCATCACCCGCGATCTTCTGGAGCTTGGCAGGTGCGGCTGTCAGGCCCGAAGCGTGGAAGATCACGCTCAGGTTCGGCGGGGCGTGATCACCGGTGACCAGCGCCGTGGCTTGCTGTACCCCGGCCGTGGGCCCGAGCGTCCATTGCACGCCGGCAGTTCCGTCCGCAGCCGTAGTGGCCGTGGCCGGGGCCAGTGACCCGCCGCCCGATGCGCTAAAGGTTACGGGCTGGTTCGCGACCGGATCGTCGCGCGAATCGGTAACCCGCACAATGATGCGGTCGGGCAAGACGCTGCCAATCGCACTGCTCTGACCATCGCCACTGACAATCGCGACGTTCTTGGGGACACCTTCGGCCGGCAGGGTGATGTCGTTCCCGCCGCAGCCGGCGGCGAGGAGTGCCGCGAGCGCGGGGGTGAGTCCAGCAACGATCGGTCTCAATCGAGCGCTGGTCCGCATCTATCCTTTGCTTCCAGGAGGCGCCGAGCGGCGCGACGATAGCTACCTGCCAGGGACCCGGGACGCCGCCGCAAGGTCACCCGTCCACTTGAAAGAGCACTTTATGGCTGATGTAAGCAACCAGCCCGGAACCGGGACTACGCTGCCAGTTACATTTGCGAGTGACGATCACCATGACGCGATGATGCACGTCACCGAGCCGGGTGCAGCTTCCGCGCCGCACCGAATGTCCCCGCTCGCCCGCTGGGTGCTCTTCGCGGGCCTGCTGGGATTCGCTATAGTCACTACCCGCCTCGGCATATGGCAACTCCACCGGCGGGCTGAGCGGCTCGCCAACAATGCGAGCATCCTCGCGCAGCGCACGGCGCCCGAACTCGACGTCAGGGAGCGAGGCACCGCCTCCTTGGCCAACCGCAGGGTCCGCGCCACCGGGGTGTTTGACCGGGCCCATGAGCTCGTGCTCCGGACGCAGGCGCTTCACGAGCTGCCCGGCGTTGTGCTGGTGACCCCGCTCCGACTGGCCGACGCCGGCGACACCGCGGTCCTCGTCGAGCGCGGATTCGTGCCGTCTCCGGATGCGGTCACGCTTCCGCCGGAGGTTGCCCAGCTTGATGAGCCGGGATCCCAGATTGTGCGCGGAGTCGCGCTACCACTCACCACCGCCGCAGATAGCGGGGCCCCATTGCTGCACAACGGGATGACCACGTGGAAGCGACTGGACCTCGCTGCACTGCGAGCCCGGCTCCCATATCCGATTCTGGACGTTGTGATCCGCCAGACCCCCGACAGCTCGCTCCCCCAGATGCCCCGGCGACGCGAGCCGGCGACGCTAGACGAGGGGCCGCACCTGAGTTACGCGATTCAGTGGTTCGCCTTCGCCACTATAGCGGTGGTGTTTGGGGTCGTGTTCTGGCGAGGTGGGAAGCGACAGTAGGCCCTATCCGCTATCCGCTACTTCCTGTCCAGCTCGTCGATTGTCTTCGTGGATGGCTGGCGCTCGCGCTGCAGTCTCTGAGCCACTGCTTCCGCCTGGTGCAGCACCCGAAGCAGGTTTCGACCCGCGAGCTTACCCAGGTCAGCGTCGCTCCAGCCGCGACGAGCCAGCTCGGCGAACAGGTCGGGAAAGTGGGAGACGTCCTCCAGACCGATCCGTACGTGATCAATCCCGTCAAAGTCGCTCCCGATGCCGACGTGGTCCGTACCGGCGACTTGCCGAATGTGATCGATATGATCGGCCACCTGCGCGAGGGTGGCTCGGGGTTGAGGGTTATCCCGATCCCACGCTTCGAGCGCCCGCCGCCGCTCTGCCGTGTCGGATACTGTTTGTTTGAGCTCCTTTTCCCGGGCCATGTGGCGCAGGTCCACCACCGCGGCTTCGGCTGATACGAAGGCGGGGACGAACGTCACCATGACGATCCCGCCATTGGCGGGGAGCCTCCGCAAGATCGAATCAGGGACATTGCGAGGGTGGTCCACCAGAGCCCTCGCCGCCGAGTGTGAGAAGATCACCGGTGCTTCGGTGACATCGAGAGCAGCGCTCATGGTCCCGGGAGAGACATGCGAGAGATCCACCAGCATCCCGAGCCGGTTCATCTCGCGCACTACTTCGCGCCCAAAGGGCGTGACCCCGCCATGCCGTGCCGAATCGAGCGCGGCGTCCGCCCAGTCGGTCGTGACGTTGTGCGTCAGCGTCATGTATCGGGCGCCCAAGCCGTAGTAGACGCGGAGCGCGCCGAGGGAGTTCTCGATCGCATGCCCTCCCTCCATTCCAATGAGGGACGCAATGCGATGCTGCCGGAACTCCCGTTCGATGTCGGCCGCGGTCAGGGCGAGCGCGAGCCGGTCCGGGTACTGACTGATGATGCGGCGGGCAATGTCGATCTGCTCCAGCTGGATCCGGGCGTATCCGCTGTCCTTGACCTCACCGGGCACGTAAACCGACCAGAATTGCGCACCGACCTGGCCTGCCGCGAGGCAGGCAAGATCGGTATGGCCGCTGGTGTGTTGCCGGAGATCGTACGCCGCCACGTCCCGGGGAGGCGTCACCTCAGCGCGAATCCGCCAGGGCAGATCGTTGTGACCATCAATCAGCGGAACCGAGCGGAGAACCTTGCGGACGCGGGCGAGATCGGGAGACGATGTCTGGGCGGTCATGGGTGGTGAGAAAAGCGTGAACAGAGAACAGTGAACAGTGAACAGGAGAAACAGCCGGCCATCATATCGAAGCTTCAAAGGTGCACCCCCGTTCACCGTTCACTGTTCACCGTTCACACTTTACCGATCTGCACCAACTCGGGATGACTCACAAACTCCGGACAGATCGTCCGGTCGTACTCGTAGGGGCCACCGGTTTCCGCATCGGTCCAGGGGAACCCCCGACAAACCGCAGGGAAATAGGCCTCGCCGTGAATCGTGCAGCGGTTGTCCACCAGGAAGACGCACCGCCGGTTCCGAATTCGCGTGCGCCACTCCCCCCACCGCGTCTGGTAGATCCGGTCGCGGCCGTGAGCTCGGGCAATGGCGTCCGCCTCGGCGTCGCTCAGCGTGACCCCGTAGGCACAGCAAGCCGAATTGTGAGGACAAGGGAAGCAGGGGAGCGGCGGATACACCGGCTCCCTCATCGACCGCCTCCAGCGATTGCCTGGGCCAGGACTCGCCCATCGAGCTTTTCCGTCGGCTTCACGCCGAGCACCTTGGCCAGCGTGGGCCCGATATCAGTGGTGCTCACCGGCTCGCTGAAATGGCGAGTCACGAACGCTGGCCCCAGAAAGGCGACCGGCACCCACTGGTCGTCCACGCTGGTCGTCCCATGCTCGGCGATGACGCGCCCGGGCGACCACACAAACCCCGGCTCGAGCGTCGCGCAGAGCAGCCAGCCGAAGTCATCCGGGATGGTGCGCCGCCAGAGCACTGCCGCCGTGTCAGAGTCGGGCGCGCGGCGCAATGTCTTCGGGGTATAGACGCGTGCGACGCCCGGAACGGCCTTCACCTTGCCGGCGATCGCCTCGGCAACGCTGTCGACGTTTACGCCGCTGGAGCGAAGCCTGGCGACGTCGCCGTACAGCAAGCCGGTCTCGAATCCAAATGAGGGATCGTTGCCGATCACCTGCGCCGTCGCGGTGAGCGCATCGGCGGGCCAGACGCGACCAGCCCGCCGCCCTTTGGCGGTAGCGACTTCGGGTAGCGAAGTGATGCCATGATCTCCGGTCAGGGCCCAGATCGTCGCGTCGCTCGGAACCAGGGTTGCAAGCGAGTCCATGAATTTCCCCAGCAAGCGGTCCGCCCGAAGCACTTGGTCGTGCAACTCGCGCGAGTCAGGGCCCCATGCGTGGCCCACGGCATCCGTGGTGGAGAGAGATATGACCAGCAGATCCGGCGCCGGTCCCCGACCTAGCCGCAGATTCTCGATGCCGCGCAGCGCAAACGACAGGGTGAGTGAGTCCATCACCGGGAACGCCACGATCTGGAGCACCGCGGCGTCCATGTTGGGCGACAATTGATGCGGAAAGGCTATTGCGCCACCACCAGCTTCGGCCGTCACGCTGTCAGGCTCGGGATAGGCGGAGTCGGGCAGCAACAAGGACCAGGTCGAGCCGGCGAGCTTGCGCACCGGGTCAACCGCGTTGAACTGACGGACCCATCCCGGCAAAGTGTCTTCGGTCCGGTACCAGGTGCTGGTCGTGAAGATGCCGTGATCGAACCAGTAGACATTGCCGCGGCTCCGGCCCACCGGCAGGATCGCGCCGCGATCCTTGCGTGAGACGGAGAGCACACGCGAGGTCGAATCGGCAGTGCGGAGCCAGTCGTAGAGCGTCGTACCGCGAAAGCGACGCGGAGACGCCCCCTGCCCCGAATCCTTGAGCTCCAACAACGGCGTCGTCGGATCGGCTACGCCCAGCGCGTTGGTGACGATTCCAGTGTGCGCGGGCCAGCGGCCGGAGAGCACCGTCGAATGCCCCGGCGCCGTCTCCGTGATGGCGTGGTCCTGCCGTCCCTGCTCGAAGAACGCCCCCTTGCGCCAGAAGCGGGAAAAGCCACCCGACAGCTGATGCTCGAAGCGGCTGAAGTAGTCGCCGCGTAGCTGGTCCACGACAACGAGCACGACCAGACGGGGGCGAGGCGCATCCGAAGACGGGCCTGCTATGGGAACAGTGAGTGCTGCGGCTACCGC
>Ga0134128_10009049_pt1 | contig 11979 bp, 6 predicted proteins | sample KB31754_FD_96462 | JGI IMG/M metagenome (GOLD analysis project Ga0134128, IMG submission 96462) | Terrestrial soil microbial communities with excess Nitrogen fertilizer from Kellogg Biological Station, Michigan, USA - KB3-175-4 | ecosystem: Environmental > Terrestrial > Soil > Unclassified ...
CCGCCATGCGAATGGCTCCGTATTGATGCTCTACGGCCATGCCCTGATGGCGACGGGCCGCAAGAAAGAGGCTGAAGCGGCATTCCGCGGGTGGCTCAAAAAGGAGCCCCATAGCAAGGATGCCGCCCTGCGACTCGCCGCCGTTCTGGCCGACAGCGGAAGATCCGCCGAGGCGGAACCTTTGGTTCGCGAGGTCGCCGCGCGCCATGGGGCCAGTCCGGAAAGCGCTTTCGTGCTGGGGCGCGCCCTATTGGGATTGACGCGTTTCGACGAGGCCGAGACCGAGTTTCGTCACGTTATCCGCTCTCAACCAAACCATCAGATGGCGCACGCCAACCTGATGGAGCTCGTGTGGATGCGCTGCGGTGACGTCCGGGAGGCCTCGCGCGCGCTCGATCGAGCATTGCGCGTGCAGCCGCAACTCGTTGGTTTGCGCGTCACCAAGTCCCGACTGTTGCTCTCGGCCCGCATGCCGGGCGAGGCGCTGGCCGAACTCGATGCCGGCTTGGCCATGGCGCCGCGAGACACTACATTGTTGACATCCGCCGTCACGGTTGCGTTGGAGCTGGATGGCACCCGTGCCCTGGAATATGCAAAAAGGTTACGGGAGGTCTCCCCACAAGATCGGGCGGCGCGCGTAGCGATAGGCAATGCCTATCTCGCGGTCGGCGACGCGGAAACGGCACTGGCAATTGCGGAGGAGCTGTATCGATCCGACCCTTGTGATGGGCAGGCGCTGGCGATGACCGCGGACGCCCAACGCATGCTCGGCGATCAGCATTATCGCGAGCTGCTGGATTACCAACACCTTGTCCGTGCCGAGTTGATTGATGTGCCGCCCGGTTGGACGAGTCTTGACGCTTACCTTGCCGAACTGGCGGCAGACCTGGAACGCGTGCATGTCCTGCACGCGCACCCCGTGGGGAATTCATTGCGCGAGGGAAGCCAAATCCCGTTGGTCCCCGAGGGTTCACCGTTTGCGTCGATTCGTGCGTTCCCGCAAGCCATTGATGGATCGATCCGCCGCTACATGCAAGCCATCGGTACCGGAAGCGATCCCATGCGCAAGCGCAATACGGGCCGGTACCGCATCAATGGCATATGGTCGGTGCGGCTGCGACCCCACGGGTTTCACGTCAACCACTACCACCCGGAAGGCTGGATCTCGTCCGCCTGCTATCTGCATCTGCCGCGCGCCGTCGAGCGCGTGGGCGGGGAAGGCTGGCTGAAATTCGGAGAGCCGGCTTTTCCAACCCGTCCCGTCCTGGAGCCCCAGTACTTCATCAGGCCCAAGCCCGGGCTACTGGCCCTGTTTCCATCGTACATGTGGCATGGGACCGTGCCATTCGCCGGCACGCCCGCCGACACCCGTGTGACGATTGCCTTCGATGTCGTGCCAATGTCCTGAATGGGGCCTGACCAGATGGGCTTGTGTTAACACTGTTTTTACGAAATAGGGTAGCATCCAGAAATCGATACCCACCCAATCGCACGGGGTGGGCCTGGCCGATGAGCCAAGAGGGTAGATTTTTCGGGCGAAAACAAGGGGGAGGTGTCAGTTCGGGTTCGTAACCAAGCACATGCCCGCAGGATCTCTTTGTGACATGGGGATTCCAAACGGGTTATAAAGTTGTTAGTATTCAACCCTGCCGAGGGTGAGACTGTCTCCGTTGCCGAAGATGTTTTGCGGAGGCCGTTCCCGAAAACCGTGTCACACATTGACGTTTGGAGAGTGTAATGAGACTCGACCGCAGTGAGCTGTCGAAGGCCGTGCAGACGGCCCTTTCGCTAGGTGCCGTTGCTGCCGTGGGTGTTGCCGGAACTGCCTTCGCGCAGAACGCAGCCCCTCAGCAACAGCAGAACAACCAACAACCGCAAACCCTTCAGACCATCGTGGTCACGGGTTCGCACATTCGTCGCGTGGACCTGGAAACCGACAATCCCGTCGTTGCCGTCACCGCGCAGCAGATCGCCGCAACCGGTGCATTGACCTTGGGTGATGTGGTTGAGAAGTTGCCGGTGGTCACCGGTGGTCTTCAGAACCCGTCCGTCAACAACGGCGGCGGCAGCGGTTCGACGTTGATTGGCCTGCGTGGCTTGGGCCAGAGCCGCACCTTGATCCTGGTCGATGGCCAGCGCGTCATCAACAAGGATTTGAACACCATTCCGGTGGCTGCGGTGGAACGTGTCGAGGTTCTGACCTCGGGCGCATCGGCTATTTACGGTTCCGACGCAATTGGCGGCGTGGTCAACTTCATCCTGAAGTCCAACTACCAAGGCGCGCAGTTCCAGGCGAATTACGGCATTTCCGACCACGACGACGGCCAGCGCAAGGGGGCAAGCTTCGTTTTCGGCCAGACCTCGGACAAGGGCAGCATCCTCGCCGGCATCAGCTACAACAAGTTCGATGCCATCATGCAGTCGAACCGCCCATTTTCGAACCAGGTGGAGACCGCCACCACTTCTGCCAACGGCGGTCCGACACGCGAGGTGTACGCTGGCACCAGCTTCAACCTGCGTGACAGCGTCATTTTGGGCGCGGGCAATGCGGCGCTCGCCGCCAAGTTCGGTTGTGCTACCGGCACTACGTTGTCACTGAACGTGGATTCGTTCGGCGCCGGCACCAGCCCGACCGGCCCTGGCGACTACCATTGCCGCACCGCCGCGGATGCGTATAACTTCTCCACGGTCAACTACATCTACACCCCGAACGAACGCACCAACGCATTCTTCAAGGGTGTCTATCACTTGTCTGACAACGTCGACTTCTACGCGACGCTGTACCACAACAAGACCAGTTCCAGTGCCCAGTTGGCACCGGCCGTGTTCGGCGTCCCGACCGTGGGCGCGCTGACGGTAAACGCGCACAACTACTACAACCCGTTCGGCATCGATTTCTCGCCGAGCGGCGGGGACCTGCGCCTGCGCATGGCTCCGATTGGCAATCGGATATCAAAAAACAACAACACCACCGATCAGATCTTCACGGGCTTCCGCGGCAACTTCAACATCATGGACCGGAATTGGACGTGGGATGTGGGGGAAAACTACGGCCACATCTCGACCGTGAACACCAAGATCAACCTTCCGAACCAGGCCGCGATCCTGCCGGGCATTGCGAATGCCTCGGAACTCGCTCCCGACGGGACCGTGGTGTGCGTCAACGATTACACTCAGCCTGCCACCGGGTCCAATGTCATTGCGAACTGCACGCCGTGGGATCCGTTCAACCTCAACTCGGCGAGCGCCCAGGCAGTGCTGGGAGCGGCATCGGCACGTGCGCCGGGGCTCATCAATACCTGGAGCATCGAGCGCAACTACCACGCCGACATCAGTGGCGGCCTGTTCGATCTGCCTGCCGGTACCGCGCAGTTGGCCGCGGGCGTGTCCTACCGCAAGGAGTACACGGACAATACCGTTGGTCAGGCGATCCTGCTGGATCCCGCCACCGGCAGTTGCCAGCTCGGCAGCCAGTGCTCGGCGCACCTGCAGGGCGGGTACAACGTCAAGGAAGCGTATGCCGAGCTGTATCTCCCGGTGCTCAAGGACCTGCCGTTCATCAATGGCCTGAACGTCACCCTGAGTGATCGCTATTCCAAGTACTCGACCTTCGGCAGCACCAACAACTGGAAAATCGGTATCGAGTGGCGGCCGATCGAGGACCTGCTGTTGCGCGGCACCGTCGCCAGCGTGTTCCGTGCCCCGACCATCGGCAACATCTTCGCATCGCCGGTCAGCAGTGCGCCATTCCTGTCCGTCGACCCGTGCGACTACGCGGGTACGGGTGCCAACCCCAATGCGGGCAACCCCGCCTGCGTGGGTGTCCCGGCTACCGGTCCGTTCCAGGACGTGGATGCAAACAACGCGCAGCAGCTGAACGCACTGACATCCGGTTCGAAGGCGGCTGGGTTCCCGCTGGGACCGGAAAACGGCAAGTCGTTCGACTTCGGCGTGGTGTACTCTCCGCACTTCGTCCCGGGCCTGTCCGCGAGCGTTGACCTGTGGCGCATCTACCTCAACAACACGATCACCAGCGTGGGCGTGCAGACGGTGATGAACCAGTGTTTCGCCGGCAACCAAGCATTCTGCCCGTTGATCACCCGCGTACAGGGCGGTGCGAACGCCGGTCAGATCATCCGTATGATCCAGCCGACCGCCAACCTGGGTCGCGTCGATGTCCGGGGCGTGGACTTTGCGGCCAACTATCGTTTGCCGCAGTTCGCATTCGGCCAGTTCACCATCGGCCTGAACGCGACCTACATGCGGGAGTACAAGATCCAAGCCGCGCCAGGTACGCCTTCCAACGAAGTATTCGAAGGCGCCGGAACGATGGGCTGGTTCGGATCCGGGCTGAACTCGGTCTGCCCGTTTGCGGCAGGTGGCATGTGCTTCTTCCCGCGGGTTCGTGGACAGCTCACCGTGGACTGGCAGCTCGGTCCATGGAGTGCCGGCTGGCGGATGCAGGGAACGAGTCCATTCCGGATGGATGGTTACGCGAACGAAGGCGTGGTGGAAAACGTCGGCCGGTACGGATCGTACATCTACAACGATCTGAACGTCGGGTACAACATCGAGCCGATCAACACCATGGTCCAGATTGGCGTGAACAACGTGTTTGACAAGCAACCGCCGTTCCTTGGAGCGGGCCGGACGCTGAACTCGAACACCGATCCAGCCGACTTCGATACGATCGGACGGTATTACTGGGGCCGCGTTACGGTCAAGTTCTGATCTGACCGACAGCAAAGCTTCACCCTTCGGGGCCGCACGGGTATCCTCGTGCGGCCCCTTTTTGTTCGAACCCTCAAGCTGAAATGTCCTACGACAGCGTGGTAGACCCCATCGTTGCGGCGTTGAAGATGGGCCATCTCGAGGAAGCCGAAAGCTTTTGCCGGGCGGCATTGGCGCAGGACCCTGGTCTTCCGGACGTGTGGTTGTTGCTGGCCATGGCGTTGCAGCGTCAGGGGCAAGCCCGCGAAGCATTGGCTCCGTTCGCCCGGCTGACCGAACTGCGCCCGCAGGACAGTGCGCATTGGTCCAATTATGCAACGGCATTGCATCGCGCTGGCGATATCGAAGCCGCGCGAACGGCTATTAAAAAGGCGGTGGAGCTGGCGCCAGACGAGCCGGAGCGGTTGGACCAACTGGGGCTGCTGTGTCTCGAACTGGGTGCACCGCGATCAGCGCGTACGGCCCTGCTGCGTGCCAGTGAACAAGCACCCGATGACGCCAGCATCCGCATCCATGCGGCGCGCGCCTCGGTCGCCTGCAACGACATCAGTGGAGGCGATCTGCTGTTGTCGTGGCGCGATTGGTTGCCACTCTCCGATGAACTGCAGTTGGAGCTTGCCGACTTGCTGACGCAGGTCAGCGAGCAATGGGACGCGCTGGAACTCCTCGAGGGCTTGGCCAAACGCAAGCCCACCGACTGGGCGGTCCAGCTGCTGCTCGCCAAGGTCTATGAGCGCGTCAACCAACCGGAGCAAGCCGAGGCCACATTGAACTGGATTGATGCGATGCGCACCCGCGCCGCGGATGATGAGTGGATCCGGCGCGAGCTGGACATTCAGCGATCGCAACTTGCAATGCGCAGGCACGAATATGCCGTCGCGCGCACGCTCCTCGTGGCGGCGGGTCCGCGCTATCCGGGAGATTTCGGCTATTACTTCTCGTTGGCCAAGTCCTGTGACGGTGCGGGCGATGAGGCGGTTGCAATGGACGCGCTCGAAACAGCGCACCGGTTGCAGATCGAAGACCTGCGCCCTTCCAATCCTCAACTGCTGGAGCCGGACGCACCGCTGCTGCCGGGGATTGACGCCCGTGTAAGTGAGCAGGATTATCGTAGCTGGCCAGCTTTACATGCGCCGGACGCGAGCCAGTCGCCGGTATTCATAGTCGGTTTTCCGCGCTCCGGTACCACGCTGCTGGAACAAATGCTTGACGCGCACCCGCGCCTGCAGTCGATGGACGAGCGCCCATTCCTGAACATCCTCGCGGGCCAGCTCCACGCCATCGGAATTGAAGTCCCCGAGGACTTGGCAAAACTCAACCAGCGCGATTGCGACGAGTTGCGCAAGGGCTACGTGCTGATGGGATGCCGCAAAGTCGCGCGGCGCTGGGATGTGCGTCTCGTCGACAAGAATCCGTTGAACATGCTGTGGCTGCCCATGCTTCACCGGATGTTTCCGCACGCAAAGATCGTCTTGGCGCTGCGGCATCCCTGCGACGTGATCTGGAGCTGCTACTTGCAGAACTTCCGCGCGGCACCACTGGCGGCGGCATGCCGATCGCTGGTCAATCTCGCCAATGCATACGTCGCGGCGATGCGATATTGGTTGTACCACGTGGAGGTGTTCCAGCCGGACGTCCTTGTATCTCGGTACGAGGATCTCGTGGTCGACACGCCTGCGCAAATGCAGAAAATCGCAGAATTCCTGGGATTGACGGATGCAGACACCATGTTGTCCTTTACCACCCGCGCGCGCGAGAAGGGTTTCATCAAGACCCCGAGCTACACCCAAGTGATCGAACCGGTCAATGCGCGCAGTGTGGGCCACTGGCTGCAATACCGCCCGTACTTCGACGAGGTGCTGCCCATCGTCCAGCCGATGCTCAAGCATTGGAGCTACGACGCGCCGCCGGCCGCGTCCAGCATGGTGATGTGACGTGGGCCTCAGCGATCGTTTGTTCGAACCGCCCGCTGCGGATGCCGACAAGGTAGATGCTCGCCTTGCGCGGTTGGCTCCGCAACTGTGTCAGCTTATCCAGCGCGCCGGCGATGCGTTGGCGACCGATGATGTGCGGAATGCGCAACGTGCGCTGTCGTCGGCGCTGGCGATCGCGCCGGGTCAGCCGGACGTGCTACGGCTGTACGGGTTGCTGCTCGCACGAATGGGCAATCACGATGCCGCGCTTGCGAACCTCGACGCCGCCTTGCACGGCGCGCCAGACGATGCCGTGACATTCTGGCAATACGCGCGCACCTGCGAAGACGCTGGCAAACTCGATGCCGCGTTCGATCTGCGGCGGCGCGCAGTAGAACGGGCGCCGCAGTCTCCCTTGGCGTGGGAAGACTTGGGTGAGCACCTGTTCGCCTACACGGATGCGAAAGCGTCCATCGCGCCGCTGGAACGGGCTGTCCAATTGGCACCGCAGTTCGCCCCCGGACTTCTCAAGCTTGGCAACGCCTATATTGCGTGCGGGCGCGCCGAGGATGGCGCGCGGTTAATCCGGCAGGCGATCGGGGCAGCCCCATCCTTCGTACCGGCATGGCTTGCCCTGGTTGATATCAAGACGGTTCCGCTCACGGCGACCGAGATCGATCGAATGCGCGACCTGGCAGCAGCTGCGTCGTCGCTCTTGCCCGGCGAACGCATTGCGCTGCAGGTTGCCTTGGCGCATGCTTGTGAACGGCAAGGTAAATACGAAGAAGCTTGGCAACGACTGGTTGAAGCCAATGCCCTTCGCAAGCGTGAGTTGCCGCCATGGGATGGCGAACGCTTCCAACAGCAGGAACGGCAGGCAGATGAAGTGTTCGGTGTTGCCCACGCACATGCAATCAATACGCAGCTCGGCCGAGAGGTGATATTCATCGTCGGTTTGCCGCGCGCCGGCACGACGTTGGTAGAACAGATCCTGGCATCGCATCCGGAGGTCGAAGGCGCGGGCGAGCTTCCAGCGTTGCCGGCGGTGCTGACCGAAGATTCGACTCGCCGACAGCAGCGCTATCCGGAATGGGTATCGGACGCGACCTCCGAAGACTGGCAACGTCTTGGTGAGCGTTATTTGGAACTTACCCGAAGCTTTCGCAGCGGTCGTCCACGTTCCACGGACAAACTGCCAAGTAATTGGCGTGCGTTGGGCGCCATTCGAGCCATGTTGCCTGGGGCGCATATTGTCGTTTGTCGGCGGGATCCCCTCGAGAATTGCTGGTCGTGCTTCAAGCAATACTTCCCGAAGGGCTGGGAATTCACCAACGATATCGAACATCTCGGGTTGTTTTGGGGGGCATTCGACCACGCTGCCAGACAATGGGCGCAGCGAGCGCCGGCTCATGTGCGCCAGCAGGATTACGAAGCGCTGACAGAGAACCCGGAAACCGAGATTCGCGCGCTTCTGGATTTCTGTGGCTTGCCGTTCGATCCGGCCTGCCTGCATTCACATCAATCGCGACGCAGTGTGCGTACATTGAGCGCCGCCCAAGTTCGTGAACCGATGTACAAGCATCGTTCCACCGTTACGCACTACGGACACTTGCTCGATCCTTTGCGTACGGCTCTCGGGATTCCACCTTGGTCCCCGGAAGACACGGGATCAGACAAGTAAATCATCAAAATGACTCATGCGCCGTGTTCGCAGCGGATCGGGTTTGTGCAATTCGCCCGAGTTCCGGTACATACGCAGCATAGTGTTTCCAGCGTCCGATCGAGCGCGTATTCACAGGTTGCCGCGCTTGCCACAGGCTTGCCGTGCTGATCTGGGATGACGGCTTGCCGGATGCACTGTCATTGGATAAGGAACGCAGGTAGTCCGATCCACTGCGCGAGTGTCGCGACGACAGTAGGTGCATCAGTTACCAAATCTTCGTAGCGGACAGTCCGGATCGAGCCGGTGAATCGCAACAAGAAGGCCGCGTACGGCGAATGCCTGCGACAGAACCTGGTTTCCGCCGACTGTTGTCCGCGAGCCATGGCAGCGTGATTTTTGAAAACCAAAGGATCAGTAGCGGCAATGCTCGGCGTTGTACGGCCCTTCCACCGGCACGCCGATGTAGTCGGCCTGATCCTTCGACAGCTTGGTGAGTTTCACGCCGATCTGCATCCAGATGCAGGCGCGCGACTTCTTCGTCCAGCTTCTTGAACAGGCGGTAGACCTTCTTTTTGTACTTGTCCTTGTTGCCCCACATGTCGATCTGCGCCAGCGTCTGTTGCTGAAGCTGGTGGACATCACGAACGACGGGTGGCCATGCGCGCAGCTGAGGTTCACGAGGCTCCCTTCGGCAAGCAGATAGCGAGGGTCGTCAGGGAAGGCGTAGAGATCCACCTGCGGCTTGGTGTGGTCCGGTTCGCCACCTGCTTTAACCTGCCCTGCACCAGATTCACGCTTGGCTCGGTGTTGCGTGGTCGGAGGTTGCCGGGGATGCGGCCGTGGGGATACTAGCTCAGGTCGTTTTGGTTCCGAAATGGGGCGGCCGGTCTGGATCGGGTCCATCGGTCGTCCTGTGGTCTCTCTTTGTCGCGGACTCGCCCGAGACGCGATGTGTCTTGAAGCATTCGCGCAGTTGATGTCACATCGATGATTTGTTCTTGCAACCTTTTGGCTGCCTCATTGTCGAATACTGCGAATGCCCTATTCCAAACGGGCAATGTGTGATACGACACGCCACCGGTTTCGGCACCGGTGGCGTGTTTATTTGTGCAAAGAGCCGCTATTCGAACTTCCGGCTCTCTCGCAGCGCCCAGGAATGTGAAGCCAGGCGTAATGTTTTTTTCATTATCCGTTCGGGCTCGTGTGATCATCATGATCAAACCGAGTAATCGGAGGGGTATTTGTCCGCGACATCGACTTGGCGTGAATGGGAAGGAAACGGATGATGTGCAGAAATTGAGTAGTCGTGTTGCGTCCGTTTCACGAAACGAGTGCAAGTGTTGGTGGCGTATCGAAATGTGCTTGGGCAATGACCTTTCGAGCGCGTGAAGGGCTATTGCAATGGCCCACTTTCGTGATGGAATTATTGCATCCACGTTGCATGGTGTGCGGTCTGAAATATGTCCGATCCCAGGCGCAACCAGACTTTCCACCTCAAGCGGGCCTGCACATTGTCGCGCGCCGTCGACGAGGGTCCATGCCTGAGCGTGGTATATGGCGGAGGCGGAGGTTGCACGCTGGATTGGAATGGAGGCGTGTCCGCTGTGTGGATTCCCTTGCGTGGTTGCTTACAGGTGCAATGTGCCGGACTCGGCTGGAATGTGTACACGGGTGAAGCGCTGGTCACGGAATACGACGCCAGCGTCAGGGCCGTTGGACACGCTGATGGTCGCTGGCTGGCCTTGCTGGGCAGCAAGCGGGTATGGGAGCAGGTGTTGTCGCCCGGAACGGCCGCACGCGCGACATTACTGCCCGACCTGTACAAGGCAGACAGGGAGCTGAGGCGCCTCGCGATCGCGGTGGTGCGGGCGACGCAGCCTGCGCAACTGGACGGCGCGATGAACGCCTTGATGGACAGGCTGGACGTCCTGCAGGCGCCCCTGCGCGAGGCGATTGCGCGTTGCCCGGGCCGCACCTGGGCCAACAAACGCCAAGTATTCATGCGCTTGCAGCGTGTACACAATTACGTGTGTGCTTGCTGCGACCAGGAACTCGACGTCGACATGTTGGCGCGGATGGCGAACTACTCGCCTTGCCACTTCCTGCGCATCTTCCATCTGGTCTATCAAACGACGCCGCACGCCTACCTTGTCGACCGGCGACTGCAGCGCGCACGGCGGTTGCTGCACGCGAGCAGTCTCACCGTCACCGAAGTCGCGGTCGCATGCGGGTTCGAAAATCGCAGCGCGTTTTCCAGGTTGTTCCACCGGCACTTCGGCATGACCGCGCAGGAGGTCATGCTGCAAAGTCGTACCCCGGCGCCGGCCCTCGAGCAGATAGCCGCGTAACGCAAGCGCGCAACCTCTGCAACGCAGCAGCCCAACAAGCGACACGAGTGAACGGCAGCGACATATAAAAATGTCGTTAAGGCGTTGCGTCCGCAACGTCCATCGATCCATTGCCGGAGAACACGCATGTCGAAGAATTCATTGCGCGACGCCATTCAACGATCGCTCTATGTTTCCGGGATGGCTGGCGCCTCCGTGGCGCTCGGCTGTTTTGCCTCACCTGCAGCCGCCCAGAACACCACGCCGCCCAACCAAAATCAACCACAGACCTTGCAGACCATCGTGGTCACGGGCTCGCATATCCGCCGCGTGGACCTCGAAACGTCCAATCCCGTCGTGGCCGTCACCACGCAGCAGATCCAAGCGACCGGCAAGCAGACGCTGGGCGACATCGTCCAGAACCTGCCGGTGATCACCGGCGGCGTGGAGAACCCCAATGTCAACAATGGCGGCGGCAGTGGCTCGACCAACATCGGCTTGCGCGGCTTGGGCGCCAGCCGCACCCTGATCCTGGTGGACGGCCAGCGCCTTGTCGGTTTCCAGGGTATTGTCGACCTAAACTTCATCCCGGTCTCCGCGGTGGAGCGCATCGAGGTGCTGACGGATGGTGCCTCGGCCGTCTACGGTTCGGACGCGATCGGCGGCGTCGTCAACATCATCCTGAAGTCCAACTATCAGGGCGCCCAGTTCCAGGCCAACTACGGCACATCGGATCACGAAGATGCGGACCGCAAGGGGGCCAGCTTCATCTTCGGCCAGACCTCCGACAAAGGCAGCATCCTGGCGGGTGTGGAATATCAGAAGTTCGACGAACTGTTGGAGTCGCAGCGCAAGTTCTCCAACTACGCCCTCTCGATAAGCACCTCCAGCGGAAGCGGTGTGTGCCCGCCGCTATCGGGTCATGCCGGATTCTTTGTTTGTCCCGGCGGTTCGTCCTCCGCACCACGCGATCGCATCAGGTTCAGTGGCCAAGACTTGTCGCTGAACCAGAGCGCGGCAACCGCCGGCACCAGTCCCACCACTCCCGGCGACTACCACACATTCGTCAGTTCTCTCGACAAATACAACTACGCCGCCGTCAATCTGCTTATGACGCCTCAGGAGCGCACCAACGCGTTCTTCAAGGGGGTGTACCACCTGACCAACAGCATTGACTTCACCGCCACGTATCTGCACCAGAAGACTGTATCGGAAGCTCAGCTGGCGCCGCCGGTATTCGGTACCAATACCGGTGTGACCATTGCGGCGAACAGTTACTACAACCCGTTCGGTGTCGAATTCACGCCCAGCAACGGCAATACTTTCCAGACACGCCTGTTCCCGG
>Ga0134128_10009050_pt1 | contig 11979 bp, 8 predicted proteins | sample KB31754_FD_96462 | JGI IMG/M metagenome (GOLD analysis project Ga0134128, IMG submission 96462) | Terrestrial soil microbial communities with excess Nitrogen fertilizer from Kellogg Biological Station, Michigan, USA - KB3-175-4 | ecosystem: Environmental > Terrestrial > Soil > Unclassified ...
GCACGACGTGATCTACCTGCCGCCCGGCGTGCCGCATTCGATCAGCAATACCGGGCTGGTCGACCTCGTCTTCATCGTCGTGACCTCGCCGGTCACCGACGAGGAGCCGCGGTAGGCGCGCTCCTCTCTCCGCAAGCGGGAGAAGGATAGCGGCGGGGTCCGGGCGTGCGCCGCCCGCGCCGCCGTCAACTCTTGCCATCGAGCGGCCGGTCGACAGACACTGAGCGCATGGCCGGAGCCCGCATCGATCGCATCCCTTCGTACACGATCGTCCTGCCGGTGCTCGGCATCGGGGCGTGGCTCTTCATCGGCAAGGCTGGGCTGAGCCCTTTGGCGCTGGTGCTCGCGGCCGCTCTGCTCGGCAACGTGGTTGCCGCGGTTCACCACGCTGAAGTGGTGGCGCTCCGGATGGGCGAGCCATTTGGGACCTTGGTGCTGGCTTTGGCCGTAACGGTTATCGAAGTCGGGCTCATCATCTCGATGATGCTGAGCGGAAAGCCGAATCCAGCGTTGTTGCGGGATTCCATACAGGCGGTGGTCATGCTCGTTTTGCATGGGGTCGCCGGCGTCTGCATCGTGGTGGGCGCCTTTCGTCACCGCGAGACCGAGTTCCGGGTGGAAGGTGCCAATGCATTCCTTGCCGTCCTCATCCCGATGGCGGTGCTGGTGCTCATCCTGCCGAACTCCTTGGTCTCCGCGCCCGGGCCTTTCTACTCGCCCCTTCAGCTTGCCTTCGTCTCGGCCGCTTGCCTCTTGCTTTACGTCGCCTTCCTCTTCATCCAGACCAACTGGCACATCGCCTATTTCCTTCCGATCCGTGCAGGCGAGGCGGCAGAGCATGCACCACCAAGCGGGCGAATAACGCTCGCATCGCTCGGCCTGCTGCCGGTGGCGCTCCTCTCCGTCGTGCTGCTGGCGAAGAGCCTGGTGCCGGCGCTGGAAGGCACGGTCGAGGCCGCCGGAGCACCGCTCGCCATCGTTGGCATCCTGATTGCCGCCATCGTGCTGCTGCCGGAGACCGCCGCCGCGGTGCGCGCCGCGGCGCAGAACCGGCTTCAGGCAAGCATAAACCTCGCGCTCGGCAGCGCTGTGGCCAGCATAGGCCTCTCCGTGCCGGCGGTCGCTCTCGTATCCTCGTGGGTCGGCCAGCCGCTCGAGCTCGGCATTTCCGCGGGCGCCAGCGTGCTGATGGCGCTCGGATTCGTGGTTGCCATAATTACCTACGGCACCGGCAGGACCAATCTGCTGTCGGGCGTCGTCCACCTGGTGCTGCTGGCGACGTACGTCTTTACCGTATTTGCGCCTTGAGCCGCATCTGCGCGCGAGGGGCTCTGGAGTTCACGCCTCCATCTGCGAAGCGCGTTGTCCCGCCGTGGTGCCGGCGATGCGGCCAAAGACCGAGCCGGCCATCAGGCCGGTGCCGCCGGGATAATTGAAATAGAAGAGTCCGCCGACCAGCTCGCCCGCGGCGTGGAGTCCGGCGATCGGCCTCCCATCCGTGTCCATCACCCGGCCGGACGTGTCGATCTTGAGGCCGCCGAAGGTGAAGGTGATGCCGCAGGTGACGGCATAAGCCTCGAAGGGCGGCTCGTCGATGGTGTTGGCCCAGTTCGACTTGTTGACGGCGAGGCCTTCGGTTCGGCGGCCGTCCTTGACGTTGGGATCGAACTTGATGTCGCGGCGCACGGCCTTGTTGTAAGCCTTGATGGTCTCGAGCGCCTTCTCGGCATCGACATCGTCGAGCTTGCGCACCAGCTCCTCCAGCGTCTCGGCGCGCACCTTGGTGACCTGCTTGATGCGGTACTCGTCGCGCAGCATCGGGATGATCTTCTTGTCGAAGACCTGCCAGGCGAACTGGCCGGGCTGCATCAGGATGACACGGCCGTATTTGGCGTAGGTGTAGTTGCGGAAATCCGCGCCCTCATCGACGAAGCGCTCGCCTCTGGCATTGATCATGATGCCCCAGGGATAGGAGTGCTTCTGGAAATTGTCGCCGACCGAGAGATCGCCGAACTCGGGCGCGTTGCGGTCCCAGCCGACGGCGTGGCAGCCCGACCAGTTGCCGGTCGCCATCGCGCCGATCTCGAGCGCCATCCTGATGCCGTCGCCGGTGTTGAAGCGCGTGCCGCGGATCTTCGCCAGCTCCCAGCCGGGGCCGAGATAGCGCGTCCGCATCTCGGTATTCGCCTGAAAGCCGCCGGCGGCGAGTACGACGCATTTCGCCTTCACTTCGACGGTCTTGCCGTCATGCTTCACACGGACACCTTTGACGCCGTCATCATCGGCGATCAGCGACAGCGCGCGGGCGTCGTAGGCAACAGTAATGCCGTTCTTCCTGGCGATCGCCGTATGCGCCTCGACGAGCCCCGGCCCGCCGCCCCAGGCCTCCACCGTGAGGCCGCCCCAGAACTTGAAGCGCCCGTCGATCTTGTAGGCCTGGCGGCCCCAGATCGGCACGAAGCGGATGCCTTTCTTCTGCATCCAGCGCATCGTCTCCTTGCTGCGCGTGACCAGCAGCTCGCAGAGATCAGGATCGGTGCGGTACTCGGTGACCCGGCCCATGTCGTCGAAGAACTTGTCCTGCGTGTAGGTGCCGAAATCGCTGTTGGCGACCTCCGCGTCGGTCAGATCCGGCATCAAGGCGCGCAGATCTTCGACGCCGTCGTAGACGCAACGGAATGCGCCGGCGGTGAAGCGGCTGTTGCCGCCGGATTCGCTCTCCGGCGCGCGCTCGAGGACGAGCACCGAGACGCCGTGCTCGGCGGCCGCGAGCGCGGCGCAGAAGGCGGCGTTCCCGCCGCCGACAACGACGACATCGCTTGACGAAGGCAGCATCTTTTTTCGACCCGGTTCAGCGTTGCGGATGAGAACGGCCCCCGGAGGGCCGCGGGCGGGAGTGTCGAGGCTCGACGCAAGTGAGTCAACACATATATCCGATATTGTGAGTGGACGTTTGCCATTTTGAAATTCCGGGTGCTAAGCTGGGTCACCGCTGGAAAATCGGCGGGGCCGGCTTTAAAAGAATCCGAGCCAGACAGGCTCCTGAGGTCGTCCTTGAAAACACGCGCAAAGCCGAAGAGCGGCGACGACGAGACGCGGCGTGCCCCCCGGCGCCAGGGGACGGTGGCGCGTCTGGTGCGCAGCGAGCTCTCCGATATCGACGAGGAGGCCGAGGATCGCGCCCGCGGCGGCGGCGTCCAGTCGATCGGGCGCGCCTTCACCATCCTCGAGGAGGTCGCGCGCAACCGCGAAGGCATCGGGCTTGCCGATCTGAGCAAGCGGGTGGGGCTGCACAACAGCACGACCTTCCATCTGGTGAAGACGATGGTGTCGCTGGGCTATCTCCGCCAGATCAAGGACGGCAAGCGCTACCGCATCGGCCGTCCGCTGTTCGCGCTCGCCGCCAGCGCGCTCGACGAGATGGAGATGGTCAGCATGGCGACGCCGGTGCTCGACGATCTCGCACGCGACACCGGCGAAAGCAGCCATTTCGCCGCGCGGATGAGCGATGCGGTGGTGGTGATGGCGCGCACGCCCGGTCCCGGCGCCTTCCAGCTCGCCGACCGTGTCGGCGTGGTGCGCCCCGCCTATTGCACCGCGCTCGGCAAGGTGATCCTCGCGGCGCTCCGCCCCGACCAGCTCGACCGCTACATCGAGCGGATCGAGTTGAAGTCCATGACCGCCAAGACGATCACCGATCCGCAACGGCTCCGACGCGAGATCGAGGAGGTGCGGCGCGCCGGCATCGCCTTCGACGACGGCGAATTCGACAACGAAGTGCGCTGCGCGGCGATGCCGGTGCGCGATTTCAGTGGGCAGGTGGTTGGCGCCATTGGCATCTCCGGCCCGGTCTGGCGCCTGTCGATCCAGGCGCTGCAGAGCCATGCGCGCATCCTCGGCGAAGCGGCACGGCACCTCTCCGAGGCGTTCGGCGCCGGCGCCGAGCCCGGGCCGTGAGCGGCGCCGCGCGGCCTGACGAGCCCGGCGGCATCCTGGCGATCTGGACCGACATCGCGCCGGAGCGCGATGCCGATTTCAACGAGTGGTACTGGCGCGACCATTTCCCCGAGCGCCTCGGCGTTCCGGGCTTCCGTCGCGCGCGGCGCTATCGGGTGATTACCGGCGCGCCACGCTACTTCGCCTGGTACGAGCTCGATGGGGTCGAGACGCTGACCTCGGCTGCTTATCTCGCGCGGCTCGACCATCCGAGCGCCTGGACCGAGCGCGTCATGCCCGGCTTCCGCAACACCACCCGCGCGATCTTCCGCCCGGTGACGCGCCTCGGCCAAGCCAGCGGCGGCGCGATCCTGACGCTCCGCCTTCCCGCGGCGGCGGCGCGGGCGCTCCCGGCGGAGCTGCTGCCGCAGCTCGCGGTCGAGCGCGGCATTATGCGCGTGCAGCTCTGGCAGGGGGCAGAGATCGCGACGCCGGCGTCGCGCGAAGCGGCGCTCCGCGGCGCTGCCGACAGGGCGGCGGAGTGGGCGATCACGATCGAGGCGCAGACTGCGGAAGACCTCGAGACGGCGACACGCCATCTGCCGTCGCTCACCATCGGCGCGACGAAAGCGAGCTATCAGTTCCTCTGCGGCATGGACGCGCCGGTCTGAGCGCCGGCATCGCGCCTTGCCGCCGCCGGCGGCAAGGCGCGGGAGATCGCCGGACTGCTACTTCTTCAGCTTGGCGATGACCGCCGGATTGGTCGAGTAGAGGCCAAGGAGCTGGCCTTGCGCCAGCACCTTGCCCTGCATCGCCGCGAGCGCCGCCGGACCGTCGAAGCTGCCGTTGAGCCCGAGCGAGGGCACGCTCAGCGCGTAGACGGTGAAATGGTAGTGATGCGCGTTCTCGTCGTTCCAGGGCGAGCACGGACCGTCATAGCCGTAATACGTGCCCTTCATCGCGTCGTTCGCGGCGAAGGCCTGGGTGAAGCTGTTGGCGCCGTGGATGCCGATCTTCGCCGGGGCCTGTTTGCCGTGCACCGTGCGCGCATCGGATTCCTCGCCCTTGGGCAGCGCCCGGTCCTTGGCCGGAATATCGACCACGACCATGTGGTAGAAGATCTTGCGCTGAACGGCGGCGGTCAGCGTGTGGTCTTCCTTGTTCATCCACTCGCGATGTTCCGCCGGCGAATCCGTGTCATAGACGATGACGGCGTAGGATTTGGTGCCGGCCGGCCCCTTGGACCAGGAGATGCGCGGGCTCTCGTCGGGTGCGGCCGCCGCATGGGTTTGCGGCGCCGGCTTGCAGAAGGCGTACTCGCTCGGGATCAGATGGCCGTTTTTGATCGAATCGACGTGCACGCGAAGCTTGTGGGCGCCAGCAGGGGCGAGGTGTGGCACCGTGGGCGGGGCCGGCGATTGCGCGTAGCTCGCTCCGGAAAACAGCGCCGCGCTGGCGAGCGCGGCGATCGCTAGACGGAATTTCATGAAAGCACTCCTCCCAAGGATCTTATGCCGTCGGCCTTTGCATCCGGCGCAGGGATGCTAAGCGAACCTCTCGCAGGGTTCAACTTGAGGTAAGACGCCCGCCTCGCCGCATGCCCGATGGCAAGTCAGCCCCCCGGCAGCGTATGGATGGCGCAGGGCGCGGCGATGCCGCGCAAGGAATGCTCGCCGAGCGCGACCAGTCGCATGGTCGCCTCCGCCGCAACCGCGCCGGTGACGAGCACGCTGCGGCCGAGCGGACGGCAGAGGCCTTCGAGCCGGCTCACCAGGTTGACGGCGGGGCCGATCGCGGTGAAGTCCAGGCGGTCGGCGGTGCCGACATTGCCCCACAGCATCTCGCCGAGATGGAGCGCCAGCCCGAACTGCAGCGGAGACATCCCCTGCCGGCGCCGCGCCTCATTGAGATGGGCCATGCCGGCGAGCGCTGCATTGACCGCGTTGAGCGCCGCATCGCAGGCAAGCGAAGCAGGCCGGCCGCCAATCGGGAAGATCGCCAGCACGCCGTCGCCGATGAATTTCAGCACCTCGCCGCCGAATGCATGAACCGCGCCGGCAATGCGGTCGAACCAGGCATCGAGCGCCGCGACCACCTGCTCGGCTGCGAGCGATTCCGATAGCTCGGTGAAGCCGCGCAGATCGCCGAACAGCAGGACCGCGCGAATGCTCTCGCCGGGCTCGCGCCGCGAGCGCCCGGCCAGCACCTGCGCGGCACCGCGGCGGCCGAGATAGGCCTCGAGCAAGGCCGCGAGCGTCGCGCGCGCGCCAAGCACGGCGAGCGGTGCAACGGCGAAGCGCGCCGCCTGATGCAGCAACGCCGATTCCTCCTCGGCAAGCGGCCGCGACAGGGCCCAGGCGAGCATCGGTCCGACGGAACCCGGGCCTTCTGCCGGGGCGGCGAGATCCTCCTGCACCAGCCCGGTGCCGAGCCCGGCGAGCCAGTCGCGGCCGACCTTGCCGTGTTCCGCGCCGCGCTCCGGCCCGGCCGTTGCCATCAACCCAAAGCCCAGTGCCTCGATCACCGCGCCTGTTTCCGCGCGCCACAACCAGGTACGCCGCGCAATGATGGGATGGGTTGCCGTCGAGGTGAGGGCGCCTCCCGCGAGCGGCAACCCATCGGCGACCAGTTTCGCGCCGAGCGTGGCGAGAAAATGATCGGCGCCGCGCACGGCGCCGGCCTCATCGAGGAGCCAGGCGAGGGTAGGGGACAGCCGCATCGGCGGATGATAAGGGCGCCGCTCTTGCCGGAGAACATGATTTAGCTTGAAATAGCTTACCCTGCTGCTGCCGATGGAGGTTTCCCATGGCCGAGCCGCTTATCGTCCGGCGCGAAGTGCAGATCGCAGCACCGCCGGCCACCGTCTTCGCCTTCCTCACCGATCCCGACAAGATCCTGCGCTGGATGGGCACCGAGGCGACGCTGGAGCCGCATGTCGACGGCCTCTACCTGGTCAACGTCACCAACAAGAACCGAGCTGAAGGCCGCTTCACGGAAGTCATCCCGGTGCATCGTCTCGCTTACAGCTTCGGATGGCAGGGGAACGAAAAAATCCCGCCGCGTTCGAGCCTGGTCGAGATCGACCTGATCGAGCGCCAGGACGGAACTCTGCTGCGCATGACCCATAGCGGCCTGCCGGACGCCGAAGCTTGCGCGGCGCATGAGGCGGGCTGGACGCATTATTTCGGCAGGCTGGCCGTGGCGGCCGCCGGCGGCGATCCCGGGCCCGATCCTCGCTGCGCGGCGTGACGGCCGACGCCTAGGAGAGGTCCGCCAGTACGCGCGGCACGGAACCGCGCAGCAGCGCCTTGCGCACGGCCCATTCGCTACCGGCATCGAGCGTCTCGAGAAACTGGACCTTGGCGCCGCTCAGGAAGGCGAGCGGCAGGCCGTCGCGGTAAAGAAGCCGGTTTCCGGTGAGCGCGGCGAGCTTCGCCCCCGGCGTCAGGATGCCGACGAGGTTCAGCGGATCGGCGCCGGAGAGCGACAGCAGCGCGCCGTCATCGGGCTTGCGCCGCGCGTCGCGCAGCAATCCCACCCCTTCCGGCAGGGCGAACTGCTCGCCGGCGAAGCCCGCGACGAAGCGGCCGCCGCGGATCTCGCCGCGCGCCTCGAGCCGGCGATAGACACGCAGCAGATCGCGCCAGGGCGGCAGCCAGGCGGCCTCGCGTTCGAGCAGGCGCCAGAAGACGACGCCATAGCGCCGCAGCAAGGTGCGCGCGAGATGCTCGGTCGCTTCCGCCGCCGCCTGCGGCGGGGCAGCGTTCGGCCGGGCGCGGCGCGCCAGCGCCCAGCGGCCCGCATCCTCCATGCCGAAACCCACGCTGCGGCGGCGGCGCTGGCTCATGATCCGGCGCTTCTCCGCCGGCACCAGCAGCGCCCTGAGCCCGGCGAAGCTGTCGGAAGCGACGAGACCCTGCGCTACAAGCTCGGCCAGCGCCTCCTCGACCTGCGGACGCAGCAGCCCGCTGTCTTCGACGATCTCGTCGAAGAAAGAGGCGCCATGGCCACGGATGAAATCGAGCGCCGCCTGCGCCGCCGCGCCGCCGGGGCGCGCCTCTGTTGCCGGCGCGAGCGCCGCCCAATGTGGCAGATTGCGGCGGACCAGCAGGGTGATCGGCGTGGTGCGCACGGGCATCGGACCGCGCTCGCCCTCCGGACGGAGGCTGCGCGGGCGCAGCCGCGCCCAGGCGACGCGGCCGGCGAGGCAGAGATCGTCGAGCCATCCCGGCTCGTAGCGCGGCAAGCGGGCCGGCAGGATCTCGGTCTCCCAGGCGCCGGCCGGCGCCTCGAAGCCCTCGAGCTGCGAGATCACTGCCTCGAGTGCATCGGGCCCCTCAACGCGCGTCTCGGCTTCGACCTTCTGCCAGCGCATGAGGAAGCGCAGGAAATCGCGTGCGGCCACCGGCTCGATCTCGGCGCGCAGCCGCTTTACCGTATAGCGGTGAATGCGGGCGAGCAGGCTGCGCTCGCACCACTCGTCTTCTTCGATACCGGGCGTAAAGCGACCGCGCATCGCGAAGCCTTCGCCTTCGAGCGCGGCAAGCGCCCCGGCGATCTCCGCCGCGCCGAGGCCGAGCGGCGCCGCCAGGACAGGCTGGGTCACCGGGCCCAGCCCTTCGAGCCGGCCGCGCAGGATCTCGACGAGCGCCGCGTCGGGCGCGACCTCGGCCTCCGCTTCGCCGGGTGCGGTGATTGCCGGCTCGAGCCGCGCGCCCGGCCAGAGCGCTTCGAGCTGCGGCAGGCGCTCGGCGGCGACCCAGAGACGCGCCCGCGGCGAGACCAGGAGCGCGGCGCGGCGCTCGCGCGCCAGCGATTTCAGGAAGTCGCGCCAGGCGGGCCGCGCCGCCACCTCCTCGGCGGTGAGAAAGCCGAGCCAGACCAGCCCGTCATGCAGTTCGTCGGCATTGGCGGGCTCTGGCCAGGCCTCCTGGCGCACCCGCTCGATCGCCTCGGCGTCGAGCCGGCCGAGCTCGGCGGCATCTTCCGGCGCGAGCCAGCGCCGTGCCATCACCGCTTGCGTGCGGCGCTCCTCGAGCGGCGCGTCGTCGAGATAGGCGTAAGGTCGTGCCGACAGCACCTCGAGCGCGAGCGGCGAGGGCTCGGTGAGGTCGCGTGCCGCCACCTCGATCTCGCCCGCCTCGAGCCGCTTCAGCAGATGCTCGAGCCCGACCGCGTCCATCGCGTCCTCGAGGCAATCGGTCAGCGTCTGGCGCACCAGCGGATGGTCCGGGATCTCGCGCTCGCCGACGAGGTTCTCGGCGCAGGCGATCTGATCGGGGAAGACGGCGGCGACGAGATCCTCGGCATTCATCCGCGCGATCTGCGGCGGCACCTTCTTGCCGCCGCGGAAGCGCGGCAGCGCCAGCGACACTGCCGCCGCCCAGCGCCAGCGCGCGTTGAACATCGGCGCATCGAGGACGGCCTGGATCAGAAGCGGGCGCACGCTCGCCGAATGGAGGTAGCGCGCCACCTCGGTGAGATCGAAGCTGTGCGCGGTGGTCAGCGACAACACGATGTTGTCCTCGGTGGCGGCGGCCTGCAGCTCGAAATTGAACTTGCGGCAGAAGCGCTTGCGCAGCGCGAGGCCCCAGGCGCGGTTCAAGCGGCTGCCATAGGGCGAGTGGATGACGAGCTGCATGCCGCCCGCTTCGTCGAAGAAGCGCTCGAAGACGAGCCTCTCCTGGGTTGGCAGCTGACCGAGTGCGGCCTGCGCCCCGGCCAGATATTCGGCAAGCTGGCGGGAAGCGGCATCCCCCAGGCCAAGCTCCTCGGCGGCCCAGCGGCGCAGCGCCTCGCCGCTCGGATCCTGCTGCAACAGTGTCGAAGCGGCGGCCCGCAGCCGCGACACCGATTGCGACAGCTCGTCGGAGCGACCCGGCGCCTCGCCCAGCCAGAACGGGATGTTGGGCGGCGATCCGGCCGCGTCCTCGACGCGGACGGTGCCGCGCTCGACGCGCTGGATGCGATAGGCGGTATTGCCGAGCTGGAACACGTCACCGGCGAGGCTCTCGACGGCAAAATCTTCGTTCACCGTGCCGATGAACTGATTCTCCGGCTCGAGCAGCACCTGGTAATCGGCGGTATCGGGAATGGTGCCGCCCGAGGTGAGCGCAGTGATCCGCGCGCCGCGCCGCCCGCGGATCCGGTGGTTGACGGCATCGTGATGGATGAGCGCGCCGCGTCGGCCGCGCCGGCCGGCATAGCCTTCCGTCAGCATCGCTGCCACCGCGGCGAAATCCGCGCGCGAGAGATCGCGATAGGGCGAGGCGCGGCGGATGAGCGCAAAGAGCTCGTCCTCGCCGCAATCGCGCGCCGCCGCTTCGGCGACGATCTGCTGCGCCAGCACGTCGAGCGGCTGCTCGGGGATGGAGAGCCGGTCGAGCTCGCCGCGGCGCACGCTGTCGATAAGTGCCGCGCATTCGACGAGTTCGTCGCGCGAGAGCGGGAAGAGGCGGCCCTTGGGCGTGCCGGCGACCGCGTGGCCGGAGCGGCCGACGCGCTGCAGGAAGGCGGCGATCGAGCGCGGCGAGCCAAGCTGGCAGACGAGATCGACATCGCCGATATCGATGCCGAGCTCGAGCGAGGCAGTCGCCACCAGCGCGCAGAGCTTGCCCTGCTTCAGGCGCTGCTCGGCGTCGAGGCGCTGCTCCTTGGCGAGGCTGCCGTGATGTGCGGCAATCTGCCGCTCGCCGAGCCGCTCGGAGAGCGCCCGCGTCGCGCGCTCGGCCATCCGCCGCGTATTGACGAAGATCAGCGTCGTGCGGTGCGCGGAGATGAGTGTGGCGAGGCGGTCATAGACCGAGTTCCAGACATCGCCCGACATCACCGCCTCAAGCGGCGCTGCCGGCAGCTCGAGGGCGAGGTCGCGCGCGCGGCGATGGCCGGTGTCGATGATGCGGCAGGCGGGGGGCGCTCCCTCGACGCCGAGGCCGACCAGGAAACGCGCCACGCTTTCGATCGGCTTCTGCGTCGCCGAAAGGCCGATGCGCGGCAGGCGGCGGCCGCAGAGCGCGTCGAGCCGCTCCAGCGAAAGCGCCAGATGCGAGCCACGCTTGTTGGATGCCACGGCGTGGATCTCGTCGACGATCACCGTGCGCGTCGTTGCCAGCATGGCGCGGCCCGATTCGGAGCCGAGCAGCACGTACAGCGATTCGGGCGTGGTGACGACGATGTGCGGAGGACGCTTCCGCATGCTGGCCCGCTCGGCCTGCGGCGTGTCGCCGGTGCGCACCAGCGTGCGGATGTCGACGTCGGGCAGGCCGCGAGCCGCGAGCTCGGCGCGAATGCCATCGAGCGGCGCCTGCAGGTTCTTCCGGATGTCGTTCGACAGCGCCTTCAGCGGCGAGACGTACACGACGAACGTCTCGTCGGGCAGCGGCGCGTCGACGCCGCGGCGCACGAGCGCGTCGATCGCGGCGAGGAATGCCGCCAGCGTCTTCCCCGACCCGGTCGGCGCAGCAATCAGCGCATCGCGTCCGGCGCGGATCTCTTGCCATGCGCGCGCCTGCGCCTCGGTGGGGCCGGGGAACGACTTCTCGAACCACGCGGCAACCGCAGGATGAAACAGACTGTCCATGACACATTTTCTCACTGTTGCGACACGCGTCCGCCGTCCGGCGGAGACGCGATTATTCGTGTGGATTTTGCGAAGGCGTTGGGCTAATCTTCGCTCTTCCCGGCCACGCCAAAAAGAGCATGAAACGAGGGAGAGCGAAGGCGCTGGTTGCACTGCTGGCGGCAATCGCCGCGGGCGTCGTTTGCGCGCAGGATTTCCGCTTCTCCGATCCGCCCGACGACAGCGCGGCGCGCGAGGCGGCGGCGCGCGACGAGCGCATCGCGCAGGACCTGTCGGCGCCCTGCCGCGCCGACCTCAAGAACAAGAAGATCATGGTCATCATCGGCGAGCGCGAGTCGAGCGGTGTCATCGAGGCGCAACAGCAGAACTACGGCCCGCATTACCGGGCCATCAACCTGCGATTGCAAGCGCTCGGCTTGCGTACCTATACGCCCGAACAAATTCGCGCGCAAATCGCGCAAGCC
>Ga0134128_10009051_pt1 | contig 11978 bp, 12 predicted proteins | sample KB31754_FD_96462 | JGI IMG/M metagenome (GOLD analysis project Ga0134128, IMG submission 96462) | Terrestrial soil microbial communities with excess Nitrogen fertilizer from Kellogg Biological Station, Michigan, USA - KB3-175-4 | ecosystem: Environmental > Terrestrial > Soil > Unclassified ...
GCTCCGGCCCTCGGATTCCCCGGCTCCGTGCGCGGATTCCCCGGCTCCGTGCGCGGATTCCCCGGCTCCGTGCGCGGATTCCCCGGCTCCGTGCGCGGATTCCCCGGCTCCGTGCGCGGATTCCACTGGCCACGGTCGATCATGACCTTGCGCAGCAGCTCGGTCTGATCGGTCATGATCCCGTCGGCACCAAGATCAAGCAAGGAGTTCATGGTTTCCGCGTCGTTCACCGTCCAGACATGTACGACGAGCCCCGCCTCGTGCGCGCGGGCAATCAGCGGTCCGGTCGCCAGGCTGATCGGCAGCTGGGCGCATTGGACCGAACGGCGCGAAAAAGCCGGGGCGAGCGCCCGTCCCGGCACGCCGGACCGGAGCGCGGCGGCACCGACCGGCGAGGTGGCCATGCACACCGGCCGGTCGAGCAGCTGCCTGGTGACCCTGAGCCTGGCCGCCGAGAACGAGGTGATGCAGATCCGGTCCCAGACGCCCATCTTCCGCACCAGCTCGGCCAGCGGCCGGGCGGCGGGAGCGTCCTTGACGTCGATGTTGAAGCGCACGTCCGGCCAGGCCGCCAGCAGGTCTTCGAGCAGCGGGATCGGATCGGTACCGGCGATCTTCGCCGCCGCGACCTGCTTGGCCGGCAGGCTGGCGATCGCGCCGGCCCGGTCGGTGACCCGGTCGAGGGTCTTGTCGTGGAACGCCACCAGCACCCCGTCGGCCGTGGCGTGCGCATCGGTTTCCAGGTAGGCGTAGCCGAGCCCGACCGCGTGCTCGAACGCGCGCATGGAGTTTTCCGGGAACCGCGAGGTCCCGCCCCGGTGCGCGAACGCGATCGGCGTCGGATGGTCAAGAAAGCTGGTCGGCACGATCGTCCTCCGTGGCCGGTTCCGCCGGTTCCGCCGGTTCTGCCGATTCCCATTCCCGGCGCCGCGCCTCGGCCAGCGCGATCGCCGTCGCGGCCGCGACGTTCAGCGAGCCGACCCGGCCTACCTGCGGAATGTAGGCCACCTCGTCGGCCGCCGCCAGCAAAGCCGGCGAACAGCCCCGGTCCTCATGCCCGAACGCCAGGCACACATCACCGCCGATCGCCGCGCGATGCAGCGGCACCGCGCCTTCGGCCAGCTCGACCGCGACCAGCCGCAGGCCTGCCTGCCTGATCTCGGCCGCCGCCTGGGCCGGGTTCGCGACTTGCTCGAACGACAGGTACCTGGCGGTGCCGAGCGCGGTCTTGCGGGCGGAGGGATGCATCGGGTCGGCGGCCTCGCCGCAAAGCCAGATCTGCTCCACTCCGAACGCCGCCGCCGTCCTGATGATCGACCCGAGGTTGAACGGCTGGCTGACCGACTCAAGCAGCAGCGACAAGCTGGCCTGCGTGGCCCGCCGCCAGGACCGGTTCAGCCGCTTGACCTCGGTCGGCCCGAGCTGCCGGCTCATGCGGTCGCCCGGGTCGTGCTACCCCGGGGGGGCGACCCCCCCGACCCCCCCGCCGAAGTCACCTTAAGTACCCGGTAGCCAGTCTTCGCCGCTGCCCGTTCGGCCGCCCGCCCGGACTGGATCAGCCATTGCTGCAAGGAGTCAGACCCCAGATTCCTTTGCACCACCAGATAGGCCGCGGCCCCGGGGGCGAGCCTTTCCAGCCAGCCGTCGAGGAGCTGGTGCAAGGCCTGCTTGCCGATCCTGATCGGCGGATTGCTCCAGATCAGGTCGAACCGCGCGGGCAGCTCCGGATCGTCAGGCAAGGCGCAGCGCACATTGCCCAGGCCCGCCTGGTTCGCGTTCGCCTGAGTCAGCGCCAGCGCGCGCTGGTTGACATCGACCGCCCAGATCGTCGCGCCGGGGGACCGGGCCGCGAGCACCAGCGCCAGCGGGCCGTAGCCGCTGCCCAGATCCAGCAGGTTACCGGTGGCCGGCGGCGGGGGAGCGACATCGAGCAGCACCCTGGTGCCGGGATCAAGGCGCTTGGGCGAGAACACGCCCGCGTCCGTGGCCAGCTCAAGGTGAACATCGGGAAGCAGCACGTGAACGCTCCCCTCGCGGTGCGGGGCGGCGGGATCGGCGGTGAAGTACTGCTCGCTCACCGGGTGACTGCCGCCTGCGCGGTCGCGGAGGGCCGGCCCGCGTCCAGGGCCGGGCCGATGTAGCGGCGGCTGACCCAGCGCTCGACCACAAACGTCAGAATCGGAATCGTGCCCGCGGCGAGAACAATCACGGTCGTCAGGCTGGCGGTGCGTATTCGCACCAGCCTCGTCATCGCGAAGGCGACGACAATGTAGACGATATAGAGCATGCCGTGCAGGGTGCCGACGACCTTCGCTATCGCGTCATTGTGCGCGAACACCTGCAGCGGTATACCGACGAAACACAAGATCACCAGCATCGTGCCGGTCACGTAAGCCATGATCCGGTAGGCGCGCACTACCGGGACGCGGAGCCGGTCGGCGTCCACCTTGTCCTCCTCATTTCCGCCGCCGGCCCTGTGTCGGCCAACACCGGCTGCGAGCTAGCGCAGGCCGTGCCATTTGCCGTGGCGTTTGACTTCCTTGCTGAGCATCGCCAGGTAGGCGTTGTACTCGGCGAGTTCGGGGTCGGGTTCACCGTCGTCGTCGGCCGCTAGCTTAGAGCCCGCCAGGGCGGGCACCCGATCGGCACCGGCCTGTTCCGCAGTCCCGGTCCCGGCCGGATCCTCGATCCCGGCCGGCAGCACGATCTCCCTGCGCGGGGGCGGCTCGGACGGATGCAACTCGTCCCGCACGGTCTTGACCCAGAAGACCGCTCCGAAGATCGCGAAGATCGGCCACTCGAAGGTGTACGCCCAGCTCAGCCCGTTCCCGGAGATCGCGCGGCGGAACTGCCAGTCTCCTAGCCACCACATGCCGACGAACGCGACCACGGCGAACAGGTGCCAGCTCAGCCACCGAGGCGTGAACAGCACCCGCCAGCGCCTCGTGGCCTGGCCGGCAGTCGGAACGTCGGACATACCTTGAGCCTAGCGCCGGTTTAACTTGATCATGGCAGCCGCCCGTCACGCAGGCGCGCGCTATTCCGCGCGTCAGGCGAGTCAGCGGCCAAGAGGTCGGTAATAATGCAGGCTATGGCTATAGCAGACATCCTGCCAGGGCGATTCGGGTCAGCTGGCCGGCTGCCGACCCAGATCAGCGAACTGCGCGGACCCGCCAGGGGAGTGGTCATGCTCCCGATGCACCTGTCCTGGCCGGGGATGCGCGAATGCGATGTGAGCGAGGACCGGACCAGGCGCAGCATGTACGGGATGCTGCTGTCGCAGGGCAAGCGCAACGACATCGTCAGGTTCGTCAACGCCGAATTGCTCACCTCGGACTGGCCGGAGATCGCGGACTCGCTCGACCCTAAGCTGCGGCGGCTGTGCGAGAAGCAGTTCGCGTTCGGCCCCGACCAGCCGGAGGCAGAGATGCCGGCGCATAGCCCAGCCGACAGCCCGCCCCACGAGGCTCCGGCTCCGGCTCCAGCTCCGGACAGCCCGGGAGCGATAGCCTGAGCCGGTGCGCAAGTACGTCATCATCGGCGTTCAGGGCAGCGGCAAGGGCACTCAGGCCGGCCTGCTGGCGAGCGACCTCGACCTAGTCCACATCGCCGTCGGCGATATCTTCCGCTGGAACGTGCAGCACCACACCAAGCTCGGCGCGCAGGTCAGGCGCACGATGGCAGCGGGACTGCTCGTGGGCGATGACGTGGTCGAAGGCGTGGTCCGGCAGCGCCTGACCGAGCACGACTGGAACTACGGCTTCATCATCGACGGTTTCCCCCGCAACGAGCGCCAGGCCGAGTTCTTCCTGGAGAGCTACGACATCGACGGGGTCATCCACCTCGACCTGCCCGACAGCGAGGTCAGGCGCCGGGTGCTGAACCGGCGGATGTGCTCGGGCTGCGGCATGGACTACAACCTGATCGCGAACAGCCCGCACGTGCCCGGCCGCTGCGACGTCTGCGGCTCCGAACTGGTCACCAGGGAAGACGACACCGAGCAGGCGCTGGCGGTACGACTGGCCGAGTACCACGAGAAGACCAACCCGGTGCTCGAGATCTTCCGGCGCAAGGAGTACGTGCTCACGGTCGACGCCCGGCCAGAGCCCGAACTGGTCCAGGCCGAGATCAGGAAGCACCTGGACCTGCCCCCGCATGAGCCGACCCAGGCTCAGTAGGCCAAGCCCGCCCGACCCGCTTGACCGGCCGGGTGGTGGCGCTGGTCGGGCCGAACGGCGCGGGCAAGACCACGCTGCTGTCCATCGCGGCCGGGTTGCTGCGACCGACCTCGGGAGAGGTGACCGTGCTCGACGGCTGCCGTCCAGGATCGGCGGCCGCCAGGACCGGGATCGGCTTCGTCGCCCAGGACGCGCCCCTGTACCAGCACCTGCCGGCCGGCGACATGGTCGCGGTAGCAGCGAAGCTCAACGATTCCTTCGACGCCGACTGGGCTCTGGCCAGGCTAAAAGAGCTGCGCATAGCTTTGCGCCAAAAGGTTGGTGCTCTTTCCGCCGGCCAGCGCGCGCAACTGGCGCTGACCCTGGCCATCGCGAAGCGCCCGCGGCTGCTGCTGCTCGATGAGCCGATGGCCGCGCTCGACCCGCTCGCGCGGCACGAATTCATGGCGCTGCTGATGGCGGCGGTCGCCGAGTGCGGGCCGACGGTGGTGTTCTCCTCGCACCAGGTCTCCGAGCTTGAGCGGGTGGCCGACTACCTGATCGTGCTCAACGAGGGACGGCTGCAGGTCGCCGGGCCGGTCGATGACCTGCTGGACGCGCATCGGGTCCTGATCGGCCCAGCAGGAAATTCTCTGGAGGCGGAAAAATTTGCGGTGGTCCAGGCCACGCAGGCCGCCGCCCAGTCGCAACTGCTGGTCAGGGCCGACGACCGGGCCGGCCCGGTCCCGCCGGGCTGGCTGTCGCAGCCCGCCGGACTTACCGACATCGTCCTCGCCTACCTCCGCGACCCCGGGCAGAGCGCTCTGCCCAAACCCGAACTGGCGGTCAACGCCGCCGGAGGCTCACGATGACGGCCACCGAAGTGCCCGGCGTCGCGGCCGTCCTGGAACGGTCACGTCGGCTGACCTGGGTGACCTGGCGCCAGCACCGCACCAGCCTGCTGGTCATGGCCGGCCTGTTCGGGCTGGCGGCGGTGTTCATGGCGGTGGACGGCCTGGTGACCCGTCACCAGCTGGCCGCCCTCAGGCTGGAGGTGAGCAGGGGCCTGCTTGCCTACAGCTTGGACCGTCAGCTGGTGCTCGGGACGCTCGAGCTGCTGCCGGTGCTGGCTGGGCTCCTGCTCGGCGCGCCGCTGGTGGCGGGCGAGACTGAGAAGGGCACGGTCCGGTTCGCGTGGACGCAGCGAACCGGCCGCGGCTCGTGGCTCCTGGCCCAGGTGATCCCGGTGGCGGCCGGCCTGGCGCTCGCGGCGGCGGCGCTGAGCCTGGAGTTCGGCTGGTGGTCACGGCCGTATCAGGAACAGGGGACCTGGGGCCATTGGTGGTTCAACCTGAATCCGCTGCCCTATGCCGGCTGGATGGTGCTCGGGTCTTCGGCCTGTTCCAGTTCATCGAGATCAGCTGGCTGGTCGTGCTGTCCGCCTTGCTGGTGGCGGCCGCCGTCACGCTGATCCGCCGCAGATCGGCGTGATGCGCTATGCCGGCGATGCTGATCCGGCACCGCCGACTGGCCTGACGGAGAGGTGACGAGGATTACGGGAAATCAGCTTGGCTTTCCTAGGGTGCCGACAGGCGACCTGGCCATAACCTGACGGTGTGCGGGAAATCTCGATCTTCAGCGGCACTGCCCACCGTGACCTCGCGGCCGAGATCTGCGGGCATCTCGGAGTACCGCTGCATCCGGCCGTCGTCCGCCGGTTCGCCACCGACTGCCTAGAAGTTCAGTTGCAGTCCAACTGCCGGGAACGCGACGTCTTCCTGATCCAGCCGCTGTCGGCGCCGGTCCAGGAGCACCTGGTCGAGTTGCTGCTGATGCTCGATGCGGCGCGAGGGGCGTCGGCGGCCCGGGTGACGGCCGTGGTCCCGCATTACGCCTACGCGCGCTCGGACAAGAAGAACATGCCGCGCGTGTCGATCGGCGGCCGCCTCGTCGCCGACCTGCTGGTCACGGCCGGCGCCAGCCGGGTGCTGACGATGACGCTCCACTCGCCTCAGGTGCACGGCTTCTTCTCGGTACCGGTCGACCACCTGCACGCACTGCGCGAGATCGCCGCTCACTTCCGCGGCCAGGACCTCACCAACTCCGTGGTCGTCTCGCCCGACCTCGGCAACGCCAAGCAGGCCGCCGCGCTCGCCCGCATGCTGGGCCTGCCCGTGGCGGCCGGAGCCAAGGAGCGGATCGACGACGAGAAGGTCTCGATCACCTCGATCATCGGCGACGTCGCCGGGCGGAACGTGATCGTGCTCGACGACGAGATCGCGCGCGGCACCACGATCATCGAACTGCTCGGCAAGCTGCGCGAGCAGGACGCCCGCTCGGTCCGCATCGCCGCCACCCACGGACTGTTCTGCGACGGCGCGCTCAAGCGGATCGTCGCCTGGCCCGAGGTCGAGCAGGTCGTCTGCACCAACACCGTCGCGATCACCCCGTCCGAGCGCGACGAGAAACTGCACGTGATCTCGGTGGCGCCCGCCCTGGCCGAGGCGATCCGCCGAATCCACGAAGGCGAATCAGTAAGCGCCCTGTTCGATCCTCACTAGCGCATCTGCAGGCGTTCCAGAACTGCGTCGATGTCCCCTTGCTGTAGTACCGTCCCAGGACGCTACTACAGCAAAGAGCCTCTGCTGTAGCTCCTGGCTACAGCTAAGTACTCCTGCTGTAGTTGCTTCCCGGGAAGTAACTACAGCAACGGGCATCTGATGCTGCTAATTCGCTATGGCTTCCCCGGAGCAACCTTTTCTGGGTCGGGGCGTTTCTGAGGTATGCGAAATGATTCCGGGACGATCTCACCTGCTCGGGCCGCTGTGCTGCCCGGCCGGGGAAGGGCTGGTGTTATGCGCGTGCTGGCCGATGATGCCGTGAAGCGCACTGAGGCGGCGGAGGCGCTGAGCGCGCTTTTTCGTGAGCATGCGCTGGGGCTGACCCGGCTGGCGTTCCTCATGCTCGGGGACCGAGGCGCCGCCGAGGACGTCGTGCAAGAGGCGTTCTACGGCTTGTACCGCGCCTGGGACCGGCTCCCGAGCCACGACAACATGGCCGGGTATCTCAGGGTCTCGGTGCTGAACGGGTGCCGGTCGGTGATCCGCCGGTCGCGGCGCGCCCCTGCTCCGATCGAGGTGGTGTCGGCCGCGTCGGCGGAAGCGCACGCACTCCTGGGCGAGGAACGCCGCGAGGCGGTGGCCGCGCTCCGGCGGCTGCCAGCTCGGCAGCGCGAAGCCCTGGTCCTGCGGTACTTCGCCGATCTTCCGGTGAACGAGATCGCCAAGGCGATGGGCGTCAGTCCGGGAACGGTCAAATCGACGACGGCACGGGGGCTGGCAGCGCTGGCCCGGATGTTGCGGGAGGAAGAAAGGTGAACACGGTCGAACAACAACTCCGCGCCGAACTGCGGGCGGAATCGGAGCTGATAACACAAGGCAGCCTGCGGCAACCGGACTTCCGCCAGCTTGATGACCCGGCACCGGCACGGCCGCTCGCCGGCGAGTTGGCGGGAGGCGGGCGTCGGCAGCGACTGGCCTGGCTCGCGCCAGTCGCCGCTGCGGCGGCAGTAGCCGTCATCGTCGCGACAGCCGCCGTCGTCTCGCGGCATGGACCTTCGGCTGGCCCGGAGTCAAACGGAGCCGGCAAACCGACCGCCGGGGAGATCAACGCTGTAGCGGCGTTCTCAGCCCGGGACGTCTGGGCGGTGGGCTCTCTTAACCTTGACCGTCCCCAGGGAAGCGATGCCAGCGTGCCGCTGGTAGAGCACTGGAATGGCTTCAAGTGGCGCCGGGTGCCGGTGCCAGCCGATCCCGCCCTATCGGAGTTGAACGCGATAGCGGGCACGTCGTCCGACAACTTGTGGGCGGTGGGCGGGGGCTTTGGCGCTTTCAAGCCGGTGATCTTGCACTGGGACGGCCGAGCCTGGCGGGTGCAGCGGCTCGCCGCGAACAAGGCCGGCAATCTCAGGGCCGTGGCCGTCACGTCGGCGACGGATGCGTGGGCAGTCGGCCAGACCGGCGGACGCGTACCTGGTGCGCTCATCTTGCACTGGAACGGCAAAACGTGGAGCAAGGTACCGGCACCGGCCGCGACAGGCGACAGATTCCTCAGTGGCGTCGCCGCTACATCCGCTCGCGACGTGTGGGCAGTCGGAAGTGCCGTCGACCCTCGCAGCAGCTCCAGCGGGCTGTACATCATCCACTGGAACGGATCATCCTGGACGCAGGTGCCAGCCTCGCACCTGCATGCGGTGCAGCCTGTCCTGGAGAGCGCGGCGGCCGGCCCGGATGGCACGATCTGGGCGGCTGGCCTCACCGACGGCGACCACACCGCCACGCTGCTCATGCGCTGGACCGGCACAGCATGGCAGCGAGTGGCCGGAGGAACGCGAGGCCTGGGCGACGCCACCTACGCGATCGCGGTCCTCTCGGCCCGCGACGTCTGGGCGGCCGGCGGCGGCGCGTCCGACCGCAATACCGTGATCTTGCACTGGAATGGCACCGCCTGGACCCGGATAGCCGCCCCCGGCGCCACCTTCCCTGGACGGATAAATGGCCTGGCCGCAACATCCGCCGACGATATCTGGGCGGTCGGCTACCGAGGCGCTGACGGGTACGCCGGGGTGCCGCAGATCCTGCACTGGAACGGATCGAAATGGAGTAGGAGCTTCGGCCCGGCCAGCACCTCCGGGCTGAATGAGACTAGCTCCTGCGGGCCCTACTGCAACGACTCCCCGCCAAGTAACACTCCGTCACCCTAAGGGCTCAGACCTCGGCCGCCGGACTGGCCGGCGGCTGAGGTCTGCAGTGGGAGTGGACGCGCCAGAAATGATCTTCTGGTTGTTAGTCAAGCCGCCGAAGGTCATTCCCTTCGGCGTCGCCGCCGGGCTGGGCGAGCACCCACGCCGCGATCTGGGCTCGCGCGTTGACGTCGAGCTTGGTCATGATGTTGGCGACGTGCCTGGCTACCGTGCTCGTCGCGATCTCGAGCTGACGTCCGATGGCCCGGTTGCTGGCGCCGTCGACGATCAGCCGGGCGACTTGGAGCTCTCTGGCGGTCAGCACCGCCGCCCGCTCGTGCCGTGGTCCCTCATCGCGGCTCGCGTAGTGCTGGTCGGGCTCTCGCGGCTCCGGTCGTCCGGCCGGTCCGGTGAGCGCGAAGGTGACCGCGGCCTCGCTGCTCAGCGCCGAGCCGGTCGCCCACAGCGAGCTGATCTTGTCCTCGCCGAGGTCGGCGGCCGCGTCCATGATCCGGCCGAGCCGGCTCGCCGGTGCCTCGGGCAGCCCGGCTTCCCGGCGCAGCGCGGCGGCGGCAGCGGCTAGCTGCAGGGCCGACTCCGGATCACCTTGCCTGGTGGCCATCTCGGCGAAGGCGTCCATGCCCCTGATTACGCCGATCCTGCTGCCGGTCGACTGGCTCAGGGTCAGGCTCTCACCCAGGTGCCGCCGAGCCGAGGCCAGATCGCCCTGGCTGATCGCGATCCGGCCGAGCCCGGCCAGGCACCGGGCTATTTCCGGCTTGGCGCTGATCTCGCGGACGATCGTGAGCGCCTCGGTGTAATACTGCCTGGCCTGGTCGAGTCGGCCGGTGAGCCTGGCCAGGTCACCAAGGCCCATCAACCCCCTGGCCGCACCCCATTGCTGGTCGATCTCGCGGGTGATCGCCAGCGCGGTCTCGGCCAGTTCCTTGGCTCGCTCGATCTCGCCTCGGAAGGCAGCGGCCGCAGCGAGCGTCCCCGCCGCATAGCCCTCGTTCCACCGGTCCCCAGCCGGCCGGGCCACTGCGAGCGCCTCGTTGGCCCTGGCCGTCGCGTCATCGAGTTGCCGCGCGTGCAAGGCGACCTCGGCGAGCAGGTTCAGCGCCGACGCGGCCCAGAAGCGTGATTCGTCCGACGGGCAGAGTTCGAGCCCTCTGGTGGCGTACTCGTGGGCCGCGTCCGGGTCGGCCGCCATCGCCAGCTGGGCCCGGCTGACCAGGGCCGCGCCAAGCACGTCGGCATGGAGGCCCGGCCCGGCGACGGCCAGGAACTGGTCCAGCCAGCTCGCGCCCTCGGCGAACTCGCCGTGGATGATCCACACCGGTCGCATCGACGCGCAGATCCGCAGCCCGGGCTCGATGTCTCCGTCGTCGAGCGCCAGGCCCAGTACCTGGCGCAGGTTCGCGGTTTCCGCCTCGAACCGCTGGATCGCATCGACGCGGGACGACCAGGGCGCAGGCACCCTGGCCATGCCGATCATTGCCAGGCCCTCGGTTTCCCTGACCGTGAACTCGCGGAAGCGCCTGACCAGCGCGTCCGTTTCGCCCGCCTCGGCCAGGCGCGCCGCCGCGTACTCCCTGATCGTGTCGAGCATCCGGTACCTGATCTTGCCGTGAGCGTCAGCCTCGGCGATCACCAGGGACTTGTCAGACAGCCCGGTCAGCAGGTCGAGCACGCTGGAAGCGGCCAGATCATGCCCGACAGCAGGCACAGGGGCGATCGCGTCCACCGAGCCGGGCTCGACCCGGTCGGTGCTGGCTCGGGTGCAGACCTTCTCGGCCATCTCGAGCGGCCAGTCGGCGAATACCGAGAGCCGGCGCAGCAGGATCTTCTCCGCCGGCGAGAGCAGGTCATAGCTCCAGTCGATCGCGGCCCGCAGCGTGCGATGGCGGGCCGGAGCGGTCCTGTCGGCCGAGTTCAGCAGCTGGAACCGGTCGGCGAGCCGGTTGGCGATCTGCTCGACGGTGAGCACGCGGACCCAGGCGGCCGCCAGCTCGATCCCGAGCGGCAGCCCGTCGAGCGCGCTGCAGATCCTGGTCACCCAGGCCAGGTTGGCGACCGTCAGCGCGAACCCCGGCTTGGCCGCGGCCGCCCGGTCGGCGAACAGCCTGAGCGCGTCGGAGTCAGCGATCGGCTCCGGCCTGACCACCTGAGCGGCCGAGGGTACAGAGTGCGCCGAGGGTACGCGGGGGGAGGAGGAGGAGGGCACGGCCGGCAGTGACAGGGGCGGCACCTGCCAGACCGTCTCGGCGGCGACCCGCAGCGGTTCCCGGCTGGTCGCGATTACCCGCAACCCGGGCGCGCTGGCCAGCAGCCGCTGGCAGATCTGCGCGCACGCCTCGATCAGGTGCTCGCAGGTGTCGAGGCAGAGCAGCAGCCGCCGGGGCCGCAGGGCATCGGCGAGCGTCGCCAGTTGCGGGCGGCCGGGCTCCTCGCTCACCCCGATCACCGAAGCGATCCTGGAGGCCACCAGGTCAGGCCGGTGCAGATCGGCTAGTTCGACGAACCAGGCGCCGTCCGGGTACTCAGGGGCCAGTTCGCCGACGACCCGCATCGCCAGCCGCGTCTTGCCGATCCCGCCCGCGCCGCACAGCGTCAGCGCCCGCGTCCTGGGCGCGAGAGCGCGAAGCTCGCCAAGCTCCCGGTCGCGGCCTATGAAGGCGGGGAATTCCGGGTCGACGAAGCCTGGACCGGCAAAGCCCGGGCCGACGATGCTTGGACCGCCGTCGCCCCGAATGCCAGACTCCATCTCGCCGCCAGGCTCTCTACAGAACGCCGATGCTTCTTCCGTGCTGGACTAGTAGCCCACGGTAACGCGCCCGGTCGGGCAATAGAAGCGCCATGTAGTCATTCCAGAATTAACTGAGTTGGCGGCGTAGCGCGGGATTTCTCGCGCGGTAGGGCCCGGACCGGGCCGTGACCTGGCTGAGGGCCGGCGCGGGGCCCCGGGGGCGCGGCGGCGTCCGGTGCCGGACGGGCCCGCGGCGGCAGGCTTCATGATCGGGCGATGCGGTTTGGGTTGAGTTGATCTTGGTTCGGTGCGCTGGCGCGGCCTGGCGGTA
>Ga0134128_10009052_pt1 | contig 11977 bp, 15 predicted proteins | sample KB31754_FD_96462 | JGI IMG/M metagenome (GOLD analysis project Ga0134128, IMG submission 96462) | Terrestrial soil microbial communities with excess Nitrogen fertilizer from Kellogg Biological Station, Michigan, USA - KB3-175-4 | ecosystem: Environmental > Terrestrial > Soil > Unclassified ...
GGTTCGATTTCCAACTTGCGCGCGAAACGCGCAAAATAGGCCTGCCCGCACATCCGCGGCCGCCGACAACCGGAGGAGGGTGAGCGAACGGTGAAGGTCTTCCAGCAAGAGACGCAGCTTCGAACCAGCGGCGGACTGTCGGTCCGCGACATCACCGAGGAGGTCGTCGAGGTCGTCCGCGAAAGCGGCGTCGTCGACGGGATCGCTTGCGTCTACTCACCGCACACGACGTGTTGCGTGCGCGTCAACGAGTTCGAGAGCGGCTTCCTGGAGGACTTCGCCAACATGCTCAAGCGCCTGATCCCGAGCGACGCCTACTACGCGCACGACGATTGGGATCGCCGCACCGAGAACATCTGCCCGGAGGACATGGACTTCGGCAACGGCCACTCGCATTGCATGGCGATGCTGCTCGGCACCGCCGGCGAGTCGATCCCCGTGCGCGAGGGCGAGCTCTGCCTCGGCACCTGGCAGCGGGTGCTCTTCCTGGAGCTCGACCGCGAGCGCGACCGCCGCTGGATCGTCCAGGTCGTCGGCACCTAGCGATCAACGTCTCGGGCTGCTTCCTCGCGGACGCCGTGATCGTTGCCAGAGGCCGCAGGGACGAGCTCTAGGCCGCGTCCGAGGCGTCGCTTGCGTTACCGATCGAAAGGCCTCGCCGACATGCGCGGCGAGGCCGGTAAACCCGGCCGCTAGGACTTGCACCGGTCGCGGTGAGCGCTAGGCGGCGTCGGAGATCGCGTCGAGCTCGCGATGGACAGCGAGCTGCTCGAGCGCCGCCGCCTCGATCTGGCGCACGCGCTCGCGGGTGATTCCCAGCTCGCGGCCGATTGCGTCTAGCGACTTCGGATCGTGGTCGCCATTCAACCCGTAGCGGAGCTTGATGATCTCCCGCTCGCGCTCGGGCAGCTCCTCGACGGCGTGCCGGAGCGCCTTCTCCTGAAGGCTGTAGGTGACCTCGTCCTCAGGCGTCTCCTGGTCGGCCGCGACGAGCTCGCCGAACGAAGCTTCGCTTTCGGCCCCGATCGGCTTGTCGAGACTCGTCACTGCCCGGGCCACCTGCCGAACCTCGCGAACCTGCTTCAGCGGCAGCTTCGCCCGCTTCGCGACCTCCTGCTCGGTCGGGACGCGCCCGAGCTGCGTCACCAGCTCCCGCTCCGCCCGCGCCATCTTCTGCTCGCGCTCGACGATGTGAACGGGAATCCGGATCGTGCGCGACTTGTTCGCGACGCCGCGCTGGACGGCCTGTCGGATCCACCAGGTCGCGTAGGTCGAGAACTTGAAGCCGCGGCGCCAGTCGAACTTCTCGACCGCGCGGATCAGTCCGATGATCCCCTCCTGGATCAGGTCGAGCAGGTGCAGTTCGTGGCCCTGGTAGCGCTTCGCGATCGAGACGACAAGCCGCAGGTTCGAGTTGATCATTCGCTCCTTCGCCTGGTGATCGCCCCGCTCGATCCGCTTCGCGAGCTCGACCTCCTCCTCGGCGGTCAGGAGGGGCCACTTTCCCGCTTCGTTCAGGAAGAGCTGGAGCGCATCGGTGGTCGCTACCGCGAGGTCCCCGTTTACGAACGTCGACTCGCCGTCCGTGTCGCGCCTTGCGCAATCGTCGGTCAGCTCGATGTGACGGGCCTCGAGCTCCTCGTAGAGCCGGCCGAGCTGCTCGTCGTCGAGCTCGTGCTCCTGGACGAACTCGTTGAGCTCGGAGAGGTTGAGGCAGCCGTGCTCCTCTCCGTGCTCCAGCAACGCTTGGATCTGCTCCTCCGGCATCGCCCTAGTTTCCCCTCCCGCGGCCTAGATCAATCCACAGTAGCGCGCCGTGTTCGGCCATGCATAGAACCCGCGACCGCTTCGATACGCGCGCTCGGCGACCCACATCTGCTCCAGCGGCGACCAGCGGTCTGCGTACCCGCGACGGAGAAGATAGCCGGGCGCATAGCCGGCCATGAAGCCACGGTCCATCTGCAGTCCGCCCCAGTACGGATCGCCCGAGTCGCGCCAGGAGCCTTCGTACCGGTGGATACAAAGCCAAGCGCCCTTGTGCGGCGGATGAATCGCCTTCGAATAGGCGCGGCCCGCAGCTTGAACCCAGAAGTGGAGCACGGCCCTGGTGCTGGGCCTGATCGAGCGGTGAGTAAGACTGGTTCCCATCAGCGCCTGCCAGCGCCACGTCTCGGCGCGGTAGCGGCGGACCAAGTGCGGATTCACGTGTCGCTGCATCGGCGCGAGCCGCGTGTGTCCAGCGGCGTGCACGAGAAGCTTTGGCGCCGAGAGCGACTGGGCGGCGCGTGCCACCCCGGCGGTGAGCACGAACGCGCTCATTAACAAGAACAGCCAGCGTTTGTTTGCAGACAAGAGTGGCCCCCTGTGCGTCGATGTCGAGTGGTTGCGGCGGGCACGGCCTGCGCTGCGGCACAGAGGGCGCGCCCTGGTCTGTTGACCTATCCGAGAACAGTTAGACGCAAACCCGTGGCCGGGGTTAGCCGCTCGTGAGAAGCGTCACGAAGGTGTTACGAAGGCTTTACGAAGCGCTATGCGGCGCTACGAAGCCAGATCGATGCGCTCGATCACGGCATCGGCGCGGGGCTTGTCGGCCGCGTCCGTCTCGGTGCCCTCGATCGAGTCGACGGCGTCCATGCTGCTGGTGACGCGCCCGAAGACGGTGTGCTTGCCGTCGAGCCACGGTGCCGCGCCGGTCGTGACGATGAAGAACTGACTGCCGTTCGTGTTCGGGCCGGCGTTGGCCATCGCCAGCGCGCCGCGCTCGACTTTGTGGTCGTTGAACTCGTCCTCGAACGTGTAGCCCGGGCCGCCCGTGCCGGTGCCGGTCGGATCGCCGCCCTGGATCATGAAATCCTTGATCACGCGGTGGAAGATGACGCCGTCGTAGAAGCCGTCGCCGGCAAGCTTTCGGAAGTTCTCGACCGTCTTTGGCGCGTCCTCGTCGAAGAGCTCGAGCTCGATCGCGCCGTGGTTCGTGTGCATCGTCGCGGTGCTCATCGGGCGGCACCGTAGCGCAAGACGGCGCTGATAGCTTCGACTCCATGCGCCGCTTGCTCGTGTTCGTGAGCGTGGTCGTCGCGGTCGACACGCTGTTTTTCACCGCGCTGACGCCGCTGATCCCGCATTTCGCGCACAAGTACGGCCTCTCGAAAGCCGGCGCCGGCCTCTTTATCTCGACCTACGCGGCAGGGACGCTGATCGGCGCGATTCCCGCGGGACTGGCGACGACGCGGCTCGGCCCCAAGCGCACGGTCCTGGCCGGGCTGGTGCTGATGACCGTGGCGAGCCTCGGCTTCGCGCTCGCCGGGAACGTCTGGGCGCTGGGAGCCTCGCGCTTCTTCCAAGGCATCGGCAGCTCGTTCTCGTGGGCCGGCGGGCTCGCCTGGGTAATTGCCATCGCACCGCGCGAGCGCCGTGGCGCGCTGCTCGGGACGGCGATGGGCGCTGCCGTTTTCGGAGCATTGCTCGGGCCGGTGCTCGGCTCGCTCGCGGGCGTCGTCGGCACGCGCGCTGCCTTTCTGGGGGTCACTGTGGCCGGCGCGGTGCTCGTCGGCTGGGCAGCGGCGACTCCGGGAGCCGCCCCGGAACGCCAGGCGCTCCGAGGCGGCCGCGCGACCTTACGGGAACCCTCGCTGCTGGTTGGTTTGTGGCTCATCTTGCTGCCTGCGCTGCTCTTCGGCGTTCTGATCGTGCTCGTGCCGCTCGCGCTCAACAGTCACGGTTGGGGCAGCGTGGCGATCGGCGCGCTCTTCGTGGTCACGACGGCGGTGGAGACCGTTCTCAATCCGCTGCTCGGCCGTTTCACCGACCGCCAGGGGTGGGTGCGGCCGGTGCGGGCCGCACTCGTCGGCTCGATCGTCGTCTCGGTCGCCCTCGCCTGGGCGACGCAGCCGGCGCTGATCGCGGCCCTCGTCGTAGCTTCTGGCGTCGCATACGGCGCCTTCTACACGCCCGGCCTGGCCCTGATCTCACACGGAGCAGAACTGGCCGGCGTCGCGCAGGGTCTCGCCTTCGGCGTCATGAATGCATGCTGGGGCGTTGGAGCGCTGATCGGGCCGGCCGCGGGCGGGGCGCTCGCCGGGGCTGCAGGAGACTCGGTTCCCTACCTGATCCTGGCGGGGATCTGCCTGGCGACCTTGCTTGCGACGCGAGTCGCTTACGCAGAACCGGTGAGCGACTTGCCATAACGCGGCGAAGTGTCGTACCTTTTCTTCGGGGAAGAGGGGGAGTCAATTGAAACGCAGGGGAGTCGCAGCGGCGGCGTTCGTTGCCGTCGCGTCAATGATCGTTCCGCCATCGCCGGCGTCGCCGTCGCCGATCGGGGCAGGCTCCTGCACGCCCGGTTACAGCTACGCGGGCTACGCGGGGCGCGACGGAGTCAGCGGCGTCGCCGCGACGATCTCGGCCTCTGTGCTGCCCCTGGTCTCGAGCGGCCATGCGGCGGCCTGGGTCGGCGTCGGGGGCACCCACGAGGGCCTGGGAAATGCGAGCGAGTGGCTCCAGGCGGGTATCGCCGCCTTCCCGCGCCTCGGGCTCCGGGTCTACGTGGAGGAGGTGTCCCGAGGCTCAGCGCGACGCTTTTCCGATCTGGGGCCCGCCCCGGTCGGCCGACGGTATCGCGTTCGCGTCGTCGAGACCGGTCGCGACGTTTGGCGGGCCTTCGTGAATGGGCGTCCGGTCGGCCGCCCAGCCTTCCTGCCGACCGCGGGCGGATCGTGGCGCCCCGTCGCGACCGCGGAAAGCTGGGCCGCCGGCCACTTCTCCTGCAATCGCTACGGATATCGGTTCGAGGCCGTCTCGACGCTGCAAGCGGGGCGCTGGCGCTCACTCGGCGAGGCGGAGCGTGTCGGGGACGCCGTCACGCGCGAGCGGGCCGGCTTCTCCGCGGTGGGGTAAGAGTCAGTCGTCCCGCGGGTCGAGCTCTTCGGCGACCTCGCCGGCAGGGCCGTTCTTGCGGACGATGTCGTAGGCGTCGTGATGCTCGAGGACCCGCTCGACCTCGAGTGTCGCGTGCCCCGGGCGAACGAGGAAGAGCGTCGGCTCGGCCCGAACGCGCTCGTAATCGGACAACGAGACTTCGATGTGCTCCGCACATGACTGGTTCCCGCACTCGCAGAGGATCGTGATGGTGTCCGTCCCGGTGCGTAGCGCACCGCTGACGCGCTCGATCCGCTCGTTCACCTCACGGAAAAGCGCCTGGTTCCGCCCGATCCGCCGTTGTCGCTCTTCTTCCATCCCGGACGATCCTACAACCGTAGTGGTTTACCGTTTCGACTTTGGGGAGACGCGGACCGAATCAGGGAATCGACGGGTCATCGGCTCCTAGAAGACGCGCGAGAGCTCGTCGCGGAGTCTTGGTGCAGTGGAGCGGATGCCCGCGATGCCGGCGGCCTGGAAGTCGACCCCTGGGACGATCAGGCTGTCAGCTGGTCGCTGCTCGGCGCAGTGGTCGCCGTCCTCGAGCGGGACGCCTCGCCGGCGGGCGAGCTGGCTCTGGCCGAGCTCGTCGGTGCGCTCTACGCGCTGGGTGCTTTGATCCCGACCGACTCGCTGGCCGACTGGAACGACGATCCGCGGCAGACGCAGGCGAACGTCGTCGCCGTCCTCGAGCAGGCCGCCGCCGAGTGCGCCGACAACTGCGCCCTGGTCGAGCTCTCGCTGAATTAGTTCCAGCGAGCTATAAACGACAGCCGTGATCGCACCGATCCGCGTCGCCCTGCTCGGCTACGGCCTGGCAGGAGCCGTCTTCCACGCGCCTCTGATCGCCGCAGTCGACGGGCTCGAGCTCGTCGCGATCGTCACACGCGACGAGGAGCGGAGGTCGCGTGCCCGGCGCGAGCATCCGGACGCGGAGCTCCTGAGCTCGCCGGAGGAGGTCTGGGAGCGCGCGGCCGATCTCGACCTGGTCGTCGTGGCGGCGGTGAACCGCGCCCACGTTCCTCTGGCGCGCTCGTCGATCGAGGCGGGACTCGCCGTCGTCATCGACAAGCCGATTGCGGCGAGCGCCGAGGAGGGCCTGGCGCTCGTGCTGGAGGCGCGCAAACGCGGCGTGCTGCTGACGGTGTTCCAGAACCGACGCTGGGACGGAGACTTCTTGACATTGCGTGGCCTGCTGGCCGAGGGCGACCTGGGCGAAGTCGCGCGCTTCGAGTCGCGCTTCGAGCGTTGGCGGCCCGAGCTGTCTGCCGGCTGGCGTGAGTCCGGTGACCCACAGGACGCGGGCGGGCTGCTCTACGACCTCGGCAGCCACCTCGTCGACCAGGCGCTCTTCCTCTTCGGCCCCGCGGTGCAGGTGTACGCGGAGCTCGACGGTAGGCGGGCCGGAGCGCAGACCGACGACGACACCTTCGTAGCTCTCGAGCACGAATCCGGGGCCCGGTCGCATCTGTGGATGAGCGCCGTCGCGGCTCAGGCCGGGCCGCGGTTTCGCGTTCTCGGCAGCCGAGCGGCATACGTCAAGTACGGCCTCGACGTCCAGGAAGAGCAGCTCCGCTCGGGACGTCGCCCGAGCGACCCCGGCTGGGGCCGCGAGCCTGAGGACCGCTGGGGAACCCTCGGCTCGGGCGATCGGCTCGAGCGGGTCCCGACCGTGGCCGGTGCCTATCAGCATTTCTACGAGGGCATGCTGGCGGCGCTGAGAGAGGGCGCCGCGCCACCGGTCGACCCCGAGGCTGTGGTCGCCGACCTCGAGGTGCTCGATGCCGCGAGAGCGTCCGCGCGCGAGCGACGTGTGGTCGAACTACGCTGACGTCGCCGAGGGTTTCAGCGCCACCACCGTGGTCTGACGGTGGATGACCCTACGCGCGTAGAGGCGCTCGTCCGCGGCCCGGTAGAGGGAGAGCGCGTTCGAGCCGTCCTGCGGGTACGCCGCCCAGCCGAACGTGACGGCGAAGCCGTCGCCGGCGAGCAAGCCCTGCAGGTGCGCCGCGACCTTCCCGGCGTCGCCGGCGCTTCCGGAGTAAGTCAGAACGGCGAAGGATTCCTCGCCGATACGTGCGACCTCGTCTCCTGGCGGGAGCGAATGCAGCAGCCGCGAGGCCACCTCGCGCAGCACTTCGTCGGTGTCGAGCCCGGCCCGGCGGCTGCCCGCGAGGAGGTCGTCGACACCGCCGACGATGAGGCCGAAGGGCTGCCCGTGACCGAGGCGCTCGCCGATCGCGCGCTCGAAGACTCGCGTGTTCGGCAGGCCCGTGAGAGCGTCGCGGTCGGCGAGGAGTTGCAACTCGGCCAGCAGCGTTCGGTTCCGCTTGCCGAAGTAGCCCGTCACGACCCCGACGGTCAGGTAGGTGACGAACCTGATGCCCGTGCTGTACGTCAAGACCTCGCTCGGCGGGATGTGCGGATTGAGGACGACACCCGCCGCGAACATCGCCGTCGCGACAACCGCCGCACAGGCGCCGACCGCCGGCCCGGTCGCCAGCGCGGCAAGGATGATCGAGACGTAGAAGAAATGGCCGAGCCCCAGGCCGGGCTCTTCATAGAACGCGAAGGCGAGGAAGACCGCGACCCCCGTCAGAGCCGCCGTCGTCAGGAGTGCATAGCGAAGCCGATCCCGCATTGCACGAGATAGATCGCCCGCGCGACCTGCGCAGGCGTCACCCTTTCGAGGGTTCTCTATGTGGTGCGTGGCGCCCGAACCAGGCGCTTCTGGCCGTAGGCAACAGCGGCGACCGCGATGACGGTCATCCCGAGCGCGGGCCGTTCGGCCAACAGGAGCACTGCCAACGAGAGGTCGACCGCCAGCAAGCCGGTTCCGACGCGCCTGATGATTCGGCGGGCCCGCTCCTCCGACCCAACCGCCCACCAGACGAGGCCGACGACCACCTTGTGGCCGTCGAGCGGGTGCACCGGCAAAAGGCTCAGGGCACCGATCGCGAAGTTGAGCAGGGCGAGCGCGAGCGCGCCTACCTTGACGCTGGTCGGAGCCGGAAGGAACAGCGGAACTGTGAGCGCCAGCGCGAAGGAGAAGGACGCTTCCGGGCCGCCAAGCGCCATCCGCGCCTGCTCGCGGCCGTTCCGGTACTCGCCCTCGAGATGCGCGGCCGCACCGAGGCACATGACCGATACCTTCTCGGGCCGAACACCGGAGAGCCTTCGGGCGATGCTGATATGACCGAGCTCGTGGACGATCAGCGAGAGGACACCGCCGAGACCGCCTAGCAGCGCAGCCGCGGCCAGGATCGAAAGTTTCGAAGTTCCGCTGAAGGCGACGAAGATCAGCGCGAAGACACCGACGGGCACTACGGCGCCGGGGGAGACGACGATTGGGACGGGCCAACGGACGAGCACGAGACTTCTCGTTTGCGGTACCTGAGCGGGCGCGATTGCAAACACGCCAACTGCATCGACACGAACAAATGCGGCCTTGAGTCAGGCCAGAAGCTGCGGCCCGCTCAGGCCGTGCGCCAGAAGTCGTCGCGAAACTCGATCGCGGCGTGAGTGCCGTCGCAGAACGGCTTGTTCTGAGACTGGCCGCAGCGGCAGAGCGTCATCCGTGCCCGCGACTCGTAGACGTAGCCGTCGGAGCCGGACTCGACCGCAATCCCGCCGGTCACCCAGAGCGGGCCGCTGACGCCCAGCACGGGATCCTCGACGACGCCGATCGCCGGCTCGCGAGACGGCTCGAGCGATTTCGCCGAGCGGCGGTTCCAGGCGATCAGCCGCCCGGAGGGGCAGTTTCCGACCATGCCGTCGAAATGGTCCCGGAGGCTTTCGTCGTCTGTTCGGGCAACGAGCCGCCAGACGGTCCCGTCCGGGTCGCAGAACCGGGCACCGACGCAGAGGTGCTTCGCATCGGTCAGCACTCGCTCCGGGCCGTCGTACTCGACGGCCTGCTCGGCGTACGTGACGCGCGCGGATCCTGACTCCTCGCCGTCGAAGCCGAGCCTCGCGTGACTGCCGTCGCAGAACGGCTTGTTCCGGGAGTTGCCGCAGCGGCAGAGGTTGTATTCGGGAGCAGCGTCGTACTTTCGCCCTTCCCGCCAGTCCCGGGAGTTGCCCTCCTCGTCCGCGGCGATGATCTGCTGCGCGAGCGGAACGCCGCCGCTGACGATGTAAGGGCCGTTCAGCGAGACGGTGATCTTGAACCCGTTGCTCTCAGCCATCCTTCCCCTCCCGCCCGCCTTGCTCCCGACGCGCCGAGCATAGCTTTCCCGCGTTGTTCTGCGACCCGCCGCGGAGATACGGTGATACCGCTACGAGCGGGCACTTTGCAAAACTTCACGACGGAACTCTGCCGCGGCTAGATGGTGAGCTAGCCAAGGCAATTCGCCGCCGGTACCCGAGGCTGGGCGCCGCGCTGTACCCGCTCGCGGCCACCGCCGTCGCCGGGCTGTACATCGGCACGGCGAAGATGGGGATCGAGCTGCCGGTTGCGCGCGGCGTCGTGACGCCGGTGTGGGCGCCGACAGGAATCGCGCTCGCTGCGCTCGTTCTCTTCGGGCCAACGCTGTGGCCGGCCGTCGCAATCGGCGCGCTTGTCGCGAATGCGACCAGCGGCGCGTCGCTTCCCGTCGCAGCGTTCATCTCCGTGGGCAACACGCTGGAAGCCGTCGTCGGCGCGGCCCTGCTCAGCCGCGTCTCGTTCAACTCGAGGCTCGAGCGTATTCGCGATGTGCTCGCCCTGGTCGTGCTCGCGGCTGCCGGAAGCACTGCGATCGCCGCGACGAACGGTGTCACGACGCTCTGGGTGTCGGACAACCTGTCTGGTTCTTACGGCTCCAACTGGTTGCTGTGGTGGAGCGGCGATGCGATGGGAGAACTGATCGTCGCGCCGCTTCTGTTCGTCTGGCTCTCGCTGCCCTTCTGGAAGCCGCGGCGAGCCGAGCTCTTCGAGGGATTTGCCTTGCTCGGCGTAATCACGCTCGTGAGCTGGTTCGTCTTTGTGGACGGCTACTGGCGCTACCCCCACCTGCTCTTCCCGTTGCTGATCTGGGCCGCGCTTCGGTTCTCACAGCGAGGCGCGGTCACGGGCGGCTTCGTCTTCGCGGTGTTCGCGATCAAAGGCGCTGTCGACGGAACGACGCCTCTCGGCGGCGGCAGCGCTACCCAAGTCGTCCAGATTGCTGAAGGTCTGCTCGCGGCCGTAATCCTGAGTCTCCTGTTCCTCGGCGCCGCCCTCGCCGAGCGAAGGTCCGCGGAGAGCGAGCTCAAGCACGAGCGCGCGAATCTGGCGGAGGCGCAGGAGCTCGCCCACATCGGCAGCTGGGAGTGGAACATCGCCGACAACCGGGTCAACTGGTCAGACGAGCTCTTCCGGATCTACGGGCTCAACCCCAGCGGCGATGTGACGTACGGGTCGTACCTCGACCATGTCCATCCGGACGATCGAGAGCTCGTGCGTGGAGCCGTGGCGCAGGCGCTCGACGATGGGGCGCCCTTCAGCTTCGAGCACAGGGTCGTCCGGCCCGACGGCTCCGTTCGCTGGGTCCACGGGCGAGGTCGTGTGATCGTAGGCGCCGCCGGCAAGCCCGCGCGCATGGTCGGGACGTCGCAGGACGTCACCGACGCGAAGGGCGTCGAGGAGCTCCGTGAGAACATCCTCGCGACCGTCTCACACGAGCTGCGGACGCCGCTGACGTCGATCCTCGGCTTTGCACTGACGCTGAAGGAGCGCGGCTCCCAGCTCGCCGAGGCTACGCGCACGGAGCTCGTCGGCCACGTGCTCGAGCAGGCTCAGAAGCTCGACCGGCTGCTCTCCGATCTGCTCGATCTCGACCGGCTTCGGCGCGGCCCAGCCGGGTCGAGGTTTCGCGCCACGGACGTCGGGTCGCTCGTGCGCCAGATCGTCGTGGATTACCCAAAGGACGGTCGACCGATCGAAGTCAGTGCCCACCCGGTCGTCGCGGAGGTCGACGCGCCGAAGCTCGAGCGGATCGTGGAGAACCTGCTGGCGAACGCAATCAAGCACACCCCGCCGGGGACCGACGTGACAGTCCGGGTCGAACCAGCCGGCGAGGCGGTGCTGATCGCCGTCGACGATTCCGGCGACGGCGTTCCGGCGAGCGAACGGGACGCGGTGTTCGAGCTGTTCAATCGCGGCGACGCCTACGAGAACGTGCCCGGCGCGGGCATCGGGCTCGCGCTCGTCGCGCAGTTCGCCGCGACGCACGGCGGACGAGCGTGGGTCGAAGACAACGGTTCGGGCGGCGCGTCTTTCCGGGTCGAGCTACCGCTGCAGCAGTCCTGAGGCCGCGATCAGCGCAGTCCATCCGGGACCGGTCCCCGAAAACCAGGTGTCCGACACTCGGTTTAGGCGCCTCGGATTGTCAAGAGCAAACTCGTGCCGGAAGTGTGACTTTGAGTCAGGGAGCCGCGCGCGCAGCCTCCACGAGCTTGGCCGGCGCGACCTCGGCGTAGGCGTCCTCGGCAATCCCCGCGAGCTCGTTCCAGTCAAGACCACGGTCGAGCCGGACGCCGAGCCATCCCCGGTGCCCGACGTAGGGCGGCATGAAGAACTTCTCGGGATCCGCCTCCGTCAGCAGCTGCTGCACGCCGTCCGGCGCCGCGCACCAGATCGCGAAGCGCCCGTCCCCGTGGTGGTTCGTCAGCACCATCAGGAAGGCCCGCTTCTCCCGGACGAAGAACGTCGGCGCGCCGTGGCTGAGCCGCTCGCTCGTCTCCGGCAGCGCCAGGCAGATAGCGCGGATGCCTTCGAGAACTTTGTCTCTCACCAAGGCAACCCTCCGTGTGCTGCGAACCAAAACACGGTCAGTAGCAGTGCGGCCAAGACGACACTGAAGACGAGGCCGAACCGGCGCACCGAGCGTGGCTGGTAGAGCTTTCGGTAGCCGTGGGCGGCCCAGTTTGCCCATTCTTTCTGGCTTTCAGTGCGGTGGTCGTCTTCCAATTCGGGCCGATCACACATCCCACTCGACGCCGGCGCCATATTCTGGGCTCGAACGAACGCAATCTCAATCCTGCGCGAGCTCGACGTAGGCTCCCTGCGTGAGCTCGATGCCGAGAGTGGCAGTCGTCA
>Ga0134128_10009053_pt1 | contig 11976 bp, 9 predicted proteins | sample KB31754_FD_96462 | JGI IMG/M metagenome (GOLD analysis project Ga0134128, IMG submission 96462) | Terrestrial soil microbial communities with excess Nitrogen fertilizer from Kellogg Biological Station, Michigan, USA - KB3-175-4 | ecosystem: Environmental > Terrestrial > Soil > Unclassified ...
CCGCTCCCCGAACTACGATGGAAAGATGTTCCGCAACCTGGTCCCCACCGAGGTGACCCGGAAAGGAGTCTCGATCTTCAGGATGCTCCGCGAATTCAGCAACCGCCCCAAAGACACGACGCCACCCAAACCAATGCCCGGCGTCCAAACCAACCTCAAGACGCTGCCCGACGGCCAGGCCTCCTTGGTATGGTTCGGCCATTCGTCCTATTTGCTAAAAATGGACAAAACGCATATCCTCGTCGACCCCGTCTTCAGCGGCAACGCTTCGCCCTTTACTTTTTTCGCCAGGGCCTTCCCCGGCTCTAACGGCTATGGCGTGAAGGATATGCCGGACATCCTCGAGGCCGTCCTGCTGACACATGATCACTATGATCATCTTGACTACCAGACCATTCTCCAGCTTAAAACCCGGACAAATCACTTTTATACTTCCCTGGGCGTAGGCGCCCATCTCGAATACTGGGGCATCCCGCCGGAAAAGATCACGGAACTGGATTGGTGGGAAAGTGTCACTTTGGACGAAACAGGCCGGCCTACCGGGGGCGGCCTGCCCGGCGGCGAGAGCCGGCCCGGCGATGTAGGCCCGCTAACCCTTACCGCAACCCCCGGCCGTCATTTCTCCGGCCGTACTTTTAGGAGAGGCGGTGCCATCTGGTCCTCTTTCGTGCTGCAAGCGCCGGGCTATAAACTGTTCCTCGGCGGCGACTCCGGCTACGAACAGCATTTCAAGGGCATCGGCGAACGTTTCGGTCCCTTCGATCTGGCCATCCTCGAATGCGGCCAATACCATGAGAACTGGCCCTATATCCACATGATGCCGGAAGAGACCGTCCAGGCCGCCAGGGACCTCAAAGCGGCCACCCTGATGCCCGTCCACTGGGGGAAGTTCACCCTCGCGCTGCATCCCTGGAACGAACCCATTCGCCGGGTAACGGCCGCCGCCCAAAAGGCGGGCCTGCCCATCACTACTCCCCGGATCGGCGAGATCGTCAGCATTAACCGGCATTATCCTAGCGAGGCATGGTATGATTTTTTGTAAATTGTAGGTATGGAAGCGATCGTCAAAATCCTCGACATTAAGCAGGTCACGCACGACGTCAAACAGTTCCGCGTGGAGAAACCCAAAGGCTATCATTTTATACCCGGCCAGGCCACAGACCTGTCTATTAACCTGCCGGAATGGAAGGACAAAAAGAATCCGTTCACCTTCACCGGGCTGAACGACGATCCTTTTCTCCAGTTTACCATCAAAGGATACCCCGATCACCACGGCGTTACCGAACAGCTGCATAAGCTCAAGCCCGGCGACGAGATCATCGTTCGGGATGTCTGGGGCGCCATCGAGTACCGGGGACCAGGCGTTTTCCTCGCCGGTGGAGCAGGCGTCACGCCTTTCCTGGCGATATTCCGCGAGTTACACCGCGAGCACAAAGCCCACGGCAATACACTGTACTTCTCCAATAAGACGATCGCAGATATCATCGAACACCAGGAACTCCTCGACATCCTCGGCGTTCGCGCTAATTTTATTATCACCAACGAAAAACCGGCAACAGGCTATTTCCACGGCCGTATCGACAAAAAATTCCTGCAGGATCAGCTCACCGATTTCCACCAGCCTTTTTATGTTTGCGGTCCCGACGAGATGGTCAAAGAATTGACGGACACGCTCGCTGCACTCGGCGCTACGCCCGAATCGGTTGTCTTCGAGAAATAGTAAAATAGTCCATCAAAATAGTCAAACCTGACATTGCCGGGCGAACAGCCCGGCACTACCTTCATTTTACAATCACTATTGCTTTCTACGATTGCTTAAAATGAAGAAGTATTACGAAGAGTTCGAGCCCGGCCAGACCCGCCAAACCTCAGGCCGTACGATCACGGAAACGGACATCGTTCTCCATGCCGGGCAAACGGGCGATTTTTTCCCGCATCATATGGACGAGGAATGGTGCAATACCCAACCTTTTAAACATCGTATCGCTCACGGCACGCTCATTTTCAGCGTCGCTATCGGCCTTACCGCTGACCTGATCAACGAAGTCTCCATGACCTATGGCTATGACCGCCTCCGGTTCATCCGCCCCGTGTTCATCGGGGATACGATCCGCGCGGAAGTAAAGATCAAGTCCAAAGCCGACCACAAAAAACCGGGCTTCGGCCTGGTGATAGAGTCGGTGGAGGTGGCAAACCAGCACCGCGAAGTGGTGATGGCCTGCGAACATTTGCTATTGGTCCAAAAGGCCACAGCAGCAACCGAAGCCGCCACCGGCGGCTTGTCCGAAGGACGGACATTAGATTAAAACGAATGCCATGTCTGAACTAGCTTTGAGAGGGATCACCTGGGGGCATAGTCGCGGCTACACACCGCTGGTCGCCGCCGCCCAGCGTTTTTCCGAACTATGTCCCGGCGTCACGATCTCCTGGGACAAACGCACGCTGCAACAATTTGCCGACTATCCCATCGAACGACTGACGAAAGACTACGACCTGCTCATCATCGATCATCCCTGGGTCGGCAGAGCCGCCGGCTTAGGTTGCGTTCTACCATTGGATGAGCATCTGCCTGCCGCATACATCAAAGAACAAGCCGATAATTCTGTAAGCTACTCCCATCATAGTTATAACTATGACGGCCATCAATGGGCCCTGGCCATCGATGCCGCCACCCCGGTCGCCAGTTATCGGGCCGACCTGCTGGACAAGGCCGGCGTAAAGATCCCCGATACCTGGGACGACGTGATCGCAATCGCCCGTCAGGGGCGGCTCGCCGTTCCAGCCATTCCCATAGACCTGCTGATGAACTTCTATATGTTCTGCATCGCTAATGGTTCGCGTCCGTTTCAAACCGAAGAAAAAGTTATCGACGAAACCACTGGCCGGGCGGCCCTGGAGACTATGCGGGAACTCTATTCATTGATCGACGAAAAGTTCTTCTATGCCAATCCCATTGCCGTAGCCGAATACATGTCGGCGACCGACGACTATTGGTATTGCCCTTTCGCCTACGGCTATTCAAATTATTCCCGCGATGGCTACGCAAAACATCGCCTCACCTACACCGATCTCGTGAGTTTCGGCAACCGTGGCCGGCTTAGAAGCACCATTGGGGGAACAGGCCTGGCTGTGTCATCCTACAGTCAGCACCGGCAGCAGGCCCTGGCCTTTGCGGAATGGATCGTTTCGCCCACGATCCAGTCGACTTTTTATGTAGAACACGGTGGTCAGCCCGGACATCGGCTGGCCTGGATAAACGATAAAGCTAACCGGCTAACCTATAACTACTTCTATAACACGCTTCCTGCCATGGAAAGAGGGTATATGCGCCCCCGCTATGACGGTTACCTGTATTTTCAGGATCATGGTGGTGACCCTATCCGCGAGTTCCTGATGAAAGAACGAGGTTCCACGGTTTCGACCCTGGCCGCCATCGACCGGCTTTACCGGGAAAGTCTCACCAAAGAGCGCAAACTAACTGTATGAACGAACCACTACCTCTACACGGGTTGACGGTGTTGGAATTCAGCCAATACCTCTCCGGTCCTTCAGCCGGCCTTCGCCTCGCAGACCTGGGAGCCCGCGTCATCAAGATAGAAAGGCCGGGCACAGGAGATGCCTGTAGGCGGCTATCGATCAAAAACCTCTGGGTGGATGGAGATTCCCTCCTTTTCCATACCATCAACCGCAACAAAGAAAGTTTTACCGCCAATCTCAAATCTGCGGATGATATGAGCACTATCCGTAAGCTCATTACCCGTGCGGATGTGCTGACCCATAATTTTCGCCCCGGCGTGATGGAAGCCGCCGGACTTGGTTACGCCGATGTACAACGCCTCAACCCACGGCTCGTCTACGGCGCGATCAGCGGCTATGGTAAAGAGGGGCCTTGGAAAGACCTGCCGGGACAGGATCTGCTCCTCCAATCGATGAGCGGCCTCGCCTATACCACCGGTAACGAAAAGGATCACCCCATGCCCTTTGGACTGTCGATCGCCGATAGCCTCTGCGGTGCCCAGCTGGTCCAGGGTATCCTTGCCGCATTGGTTCGCCGGGGTAAGACGGGGCAGGGAGCATTGGTGGAGATCTCCATGCTCGAAACCCTGCTGGATTTTCAATTTGAATTCCTTACTACCTATCATAGCAGCGGTCAGCTGCCCCGTCGCAGCCGCTATAACAATGGGAACCCGCTGCTAAGCGCTCCCTATGGCATCTATGCGACGGCGGATGGCCATATCGCCATCGCCATGGTCAATATCCCCCAATTAGCCCGGGCCACAGGATCGGCGGAATTGGCCATATATGACCAGGACCAGGCCTTTAGCCATCGCGACGAGATCAAGGCAACGCTCGCGCAACACCTCGCCGCACAACCAACATCCTATTGGCTCGAGCGGCTCCATGCAGAAGACATGTGGGCCATGGAAGTGCTCGACTGGAAAAAGCTCACCGCGCATCAGGGATATAAGATCCTGGAAATGGAGCAGGCGATCACCACGGCAAGGGGTAAAAGCCTGGTGACGACCCGTTGTCCGATACGGATCGACGGCCGGCGGTTGTTCTCGGGGAAACCTGCTCCCTCGCTGGGACAGGATAATGAAAGAATAGTAATGGAATTATTAAAATAGCCAATGTCCATGAATTTATTGCAGGATATCATCGTCGTCGATTTTAGTCAATTCCTTTCCGGGCCGTCTGCCGGACTGAGGTTGGCAGATATGGGTGCCCGGGTCATCAAGATCGAACGGCCGGGAATCGGGGATATCTGCCGGCAACTATACGTTTCCGATACCCGTATCGAAGGCGAATCCACGATCTTCCATGCGATCAACCGCAACAAACAAAGCTATGCGGCCGATCTCAAGAACGCCGAAGACCTGGAGAAAGTAAAAAAACTGATCCGTCATGCCGACGTCGTGCTGCATAACTTCCGGCCCGGCGTCATGGAACGTATCGGGCTGGATTATGAAAAAGTAAAGGAGATAAAACCGGACATCGTATATGGAGAAGTAAGCGGCTACGGCACGGAAGGACCCTGGAAAGACCTGCCGGGACAAGACCTGCTCGTACAGGGCCTCTCGGGTCTCACCTGGCTCTCCAATAACCAAAATGCCCGGCCTACACCCATGGGCGTATCCGTAGTCGATATTCTGGCGGGCACCTATCTCACGCAGGGTATTCTCGCGGCTTTGTATCGCCGCGGTGTCTCGGGTCGCAGCGCACTTGTCCAGGTGAGCATGATGGAAGCCGTACTCGATTTTCAGTTCGAAGTGTTGACGTGTCATTTTAACGACGGCCGGCAACTGCCGCTGCGGAGCCAGGTCAGCAATGGGAATGCCTACATCCCGGCCCCTTATGGCATATATAAGACCCGGGAAGGTTACCTGTCACTGGCCATGGGAGATATTCCTAAGTTAGCGCGACTGCTGCAATGCCCTCCACTCGAAAAGTACACTAACAGTGCAGAGTGGTTCGACCGCCGCGATGAGATCAAAGGAATGCTGGCCGGACACCTGCTAACCCAAACTGCCGATGAATGGCTGTCGGTCCTTCAGCCTGCCGATATCTGGTGTGCGAAAGTGATGGATTATCATGACCTCATGCAACAGATCGGCTATAAGGTCCTGAACATGGAACTAAAAGTGAAAACCAGTAACGGATTATCGATCCGCACGACCCGTTGCCCCATCAGGATAGATGGCGCGATAGCGGCTTCGGACCGCGGAGCGCCGTTGCTGGGAGAACATAACCAGCTGATCGATGCTCAGTTCGGATTGTCTTAATTTCACGAATGCAAAACATAATTGACACACATATTCATGTATGGGACCTGGAACAGGTAGACTATCCCTGGCTAAAGGGGAGCACGTCTATCCTTAACCGAACCTATGAACTCGATGAGCTGGAATCCGCGCGCCTGGCGGCCGGCATAACCGGTGGCATCCTGGTCCAGGCAGCGAATAGTTTGGAGGAGACGGCCTGGATGGTGAAAACGGCACAAAAACACCGCTGGATTGGAGGGGTAGTCGGCTGGTTGCCTTTGCAGGATCCCCAAGCCACCGCCCGGATCATCGACACGGCCTACCGGCCGGGAATGCTCCTGAAAGGCGTCCGTCATCTGATCCATGACGAGGCGGATCCGAACTGGCTGCTGCAGGATACCGTGCTGGAAAGCCTCGGCCTCCTGGCGAGTCACGACATACCCTATGACCTGGTGGGCATATTGCCGGCGCATATCGAAACGGCGCTAAAGGTGGCGGCGAAATGGCCAAAGCTGAGGATGATCTTCGATCATCTCAACCAACCGCCGATGGCTAAACAGGATAAGCGTTGGGAAGTGCTTATGAAGGAAGCCGCCGGCCACGACCGTTTCTATGCGAAGATCTCGGGCCTGGGCACCGCCGCGGGCAAGGGAACCGGCTGGACGGCCGGCGATCTGGAACCCTGTATCGAATTCGCCTTGCATCACTTTGGCGTGGATCGTTGCTGCTGCGGCGGCGACTGGCCTGTCTCCCTCCTTGCCGGAACCTATGAAAAGACCTGGACCGCTTACCGTACCGTTATCGCAAAATACCTGACCCCGAAAGATCAGGAGAAGATACTGTATAGAAACGCAACACAGTTTTACGCCGTATGAACTTGATCATTGGTTTAAGCATGCTCATCCTGGGCGGCATCTCCGCCGGCAGCAGCTATGTGCCCCTGAAAGGCATCAAAGGCTGGGCCTGGGAAAGCCTGTGGGCTGTTCAGGGAATCGTCGCGTGGCTGCTCCTGCCGCTATTGCTGGCCCTGCTCGCCACCCCGCATTTGTTTGCCGTCCTGCATCGGATCCCCTTTTCTACGCTCGCAGTTACCTATGCTTTCGGATTCCTTTGGGGAGTAGGTGGTCTCGCCTGGGGAATGGCCGTCCGGTACATCGGACTCGCGCTGGGCTTCACTATCGCCACCGGCTTCCTGTCGTCCCTTGGTACCCTGGTGCCGATCATCGCTTCCGGCCGCATCACCGAGGTCCTCGCCACACCCGCAGGTAAGATAACCCTGGTGAGCGTCGCCCTCTCACTGGTCGGCATCGTCGTTTGCGGTAAAGCCGGGATGCGGCGGGATAAGGAACGGCAGCAGGGTTCAGCCGGCTTCCAATTTAAAAAAGGGATCCTTATCGCCTTTGCCGCCGGTGTCCTGGGGGCCTGTTTTGCTTTCGGCATCAGCACCGGAGACCCGATCCGCCAGCAGGCTATCGCTGCCGGCGCTAGCCCCGTGTGGGCTGCATCCCCGGTGTTCTTCGTCGAATTGCTCGGCGGCATCACCGTCAACCTGCTTTATTCCGTAGTGATGAACCGGCGCAACCGTACCTTTTCCGACTACCGCCGGGCGGGAAATGCCGGCACGCTCCGCAGCAATTATGCCTTTAGCGCGCTCATCGGCGTACTCTGGTACCTCCAATTCGTGTTTTACGGCATGGCCGCTTTCTATATGGGTCCTTATAGCTTTACAAATTGGTCCATTCACATGTCCTTCATGGTCGTGGCCAGCAATTTGTGGGGTTATTATTTTAAAGAATGGAAAGGAGTGTCGGCCGCGACCACCCGGTGGAACGCCACCGGGATCATCATCCTGGTGATCGCCGGGATAATGATGGGCGTCGCCGGCGCCCAGGCCGCAGTAAGTCATTAGATAAATTGAACTGCATGATCATCGAGACCAATAGCCCCCTGCCGCGTCATCCCAAGCCGATCATCCTCATCGGCGCCGGCGGCATCGTCAATGACGCCCACCTGCCCGCTTACAGGCTGGCCGGTTTTTGGGTGGCAGGGATCTATGATACGGACAGGGAAAAAGCGCTCCGTACCGCGGAACGATTCGATATCCCCCTGGTCTATCTGACCCCCCAGGATATGCTCGACCGTAGCCCCCGCTCCGTTATCTTCGACGTGGCCGTTCCCGGCTCGCAGATCCTGCCGGTACTGCAGCAATTGCCTGACGGGGCTCACGTGCTGTTCCAGAAGCCCATGGGCGACGACCTGGCCATGGCCCGCGAGATCCTGGATCATACCCGCAGCCATCGCCTGACAGCCGGCGTCAACTTCCAGCTGCGTTACGCACCGTTTATAAACGCAGCCCGCCATATCCTCGCCCAGGGCCTCATCGGCGACCTGGTGGACATCGAGGTCAACGTCAACGTGTATACGCCCTGGCATCTTTGGAAATTCCTGTACTCCCTGCCCCGGGTGGAGATACTCTACCATAGCATCCACTATATCGACCTTGTCCGGACCTTCTTTGGTAATCCGGAAAGCATCTATGCCAAGACCGTCCAGCATCCCGGCATGCCCGAGCTCGCATCCGTACGCACCAGCATTATCATGGACTATGGTCCCATGATCCGCGCCAATATCCTCACCAACCATAGCCATGATTTTGGATTACAACAGCAACATTCCTATATCAAGCTCGAGGGTACCCGCGGCGCGATCAAGATCCGGCTGGGCGTGCTCATGAACTACCCCCACGGCGTCCCCGACAGCTTCGAATACTGCGTGGTGGAGAACGGTAAACCCCGCGAGTGGAGAACCCTCGAGATCGCCGGCAGCTGGTTCCCCCATGCCTTTATCGGCTCGATGTCACAACTCATGCTGGCAGCCGAAGGGGCCATCGAACGCCCCGATAACTCCGTGGAAGACGCCATCAATACGATGGCCTGTGTAGAAGCGGCCTACGAATCCAGCGCACAAGGCGGGATACGGCCAAATTTTTAAAACTATAACAATTGCTATATGAACGCGAAAACATCAAAACGACTCTTATGGACCCTGCTCCTCCCGCTGCTGGCCTGCTCCGTGGCTATAGCCCAGCAAGGCACGATCACCGGTACGGTGGTCGACGAAGGTACAGGACAACCCCTTCCCGGCGTCACCGTCGCCGTTAAGGGACATCCGGCGAGTGTTACTAGTACCGACAACTCCGGTGTTTTTCACTTACATCCACCTGCGGACCTGGCAGCAGGCCGCATGGTCCTTCATTTCTCTTCTATTGGCTATGAATCTGTCGATCTTCGTCCGGGTTCCAACCCGGCCTCCATGCACATCGCCTTGAAAAAAGCCGACAAAAGCATGGATGAGGTCGTGGTCATCGGTTATGGCCAAACGGTGAAAAAACGCGATCTCACCGGCGCCATCTCCGTGGTAAAAGCAACCGATATCGTCCGTTCGCCCACCAACGATCCGCTGGCGGCTATCGAAGGCATGGTCCCCGGCGCCGATATAACGGTGACGTCCGGCAAAGAGAACGCTGCCGACAGTATCCATATCCGCGGAACGCGTTCCGTGAGCGGTTCCTCGCTTCCCCTCTATATTATCGACGGCATTCAAGGTGGTAATCCCAAAAACCTCAACCCCAATGACATCGAATCTATCGAATTCCTTAAGGATGCTTCGTCGACCGCCATCTACGGTTCTCAGGGCGCCAATGGCGTCGTCATCGTAACGACAAAACATGGCACATCCGGTAAAGTTAAAGTCAACTACAACGGCTACATGGGCACCAATGGATTCGTACAGTATCCTCATCCCCGCAGCGGCCAAAGCTATGTTGACCTTCGGCGAGCCGCCTATAAGGCCAAGGGCCTCTGGAGCACCCCGGCAGACGACTCCAAGATCTTTACTGCGGGTGAATTGGCCGCCATTCAAGCCAATCAATGGGTTAACTGGGTCGGCCTCGTCACCCAAAACGGACTCCGCGAAAGCCATAATGTTTCCGTTAGCGGCGGTACCGATAAGAGCAAAATCTATCTCTCCGGCGGATTCTACGGCGATAACGGGATGGTCAAGTTTAATAATATGAAGCAGTACAACTTATTGCTCAACGTCGACCAGACCCTCAGCCCCTGGCTCAAAACAGGCGTACAGGCGGCCCTCGTCACCAGCAATATAAACACCCGGTCCTCCGACCCCTATTCGCTGGCCGAGATTGCCACCCCGCTGGGGACACCCTACGATTCCTCCGGTCATATTGTGGTCTATCCGATCGCCGGAAACTCCGGCTTTATGAGCCCGCTTTCCGATAACCGTGGACCGCTGATCGCCACCAATAACAACCTGACCACCCAAACGACCATCAATGCTCACCTCGATATCAACCCGATCAAGGGGCTGAACTATACCACCCGGTTCGGCGCTAATTTCAGCTCGGGCCGGAGCGGACAGTTCTTCGACTCGTCCTCGCTGGAAGAGATCAATACCAAATACATGTACGCCAGCGTTAACAATACGAACAACCGCTTCTACGAGTGGGATAATATTGTGACCTATAACAAGGATTTTGGCGACCATTCCTTTGCCCTCACTGGCCTTACCACCTATACACAGGGTATCAGTGAATCCTATTTTGCCAGCGGCAATGGATTTGTCTATAGCTCTCTGCTTTTTCACAACCTGCTCGCCGCCAATTCATCGTCCCGATATATTTCGTCCGGCTACACCCAAACCAACAACATGTCCTATGCGGGCCGGTTACACTATGCGTATAAAGGCAAATACATTTTGGATGTCACGGACAGGTATGACGGTGCTTCGGTACTCTCCCAGGGGCATAAAACATACAACTTTCCTTCGGCTGCCGCCGCCTGGCGCATCAGCGACGAGCGGTTTATGGAGAATGTCAACGCCGTATCGAACCTCAAACTACGTTTCAGCTATGGAATCGCTGGTAACTCCGGCATCAACCCCTATGGGACACAATCTTACCTCCTTGTACAGCAAATGGGATTTGAGAATACACCCGCGCCGGCGTATATCTTCAACACAACCATTGGCAACAAGAACCTGGGCTGGGAAATTTCCAAGACGGCTAACCTGGGCTTAGACCTGGGCTTATACAAGAACCGCATCGATATGTCCGTGGATGTTTACAATACGAATACGTCCAATATCCTGCTGCTGCGTTCGCTGCCACCCAACCTCGGCGTACAGAGTACCTACCAGAATGTGGGCTCCTCACAGAACCGCGGCGTTGAAGTGGGACTGAACACCCGCAACATCGATGGACATAATTTTAAATGGTTGAGCACGGTTAGCTTCTCATCCAACCGTGAGCGGATTACCAAACTAATAAACGGTACTAATATTATCGATGGCTCGAACGCGGAAGTAAACTCATTGCTGCTTGGCCATCCCATACATTCTTATTATAACTACATCAAGCAGGGCATCTGGCAGAATGGCGAAGCCTCGCTAGCCGCCAGCGATAGCTTCGGTACGACACCGTTTGCACCCGGAATGATCAAATTAAAGGATCTCAACGGCGACCACCATATTAAACCGGACAGCGACCGGACCTATATCGGCTCGCAGGTCCCCAAATGGTCGCTTGGTTTCCAGAATACTTTTATCTACAAACAGTTCGATCTCACCGTCTACACCATCATCCGCTGGGGACAGATGATCCAGGATAATATCACCGGCCGCTATAACCCCGCCGGCCAGGGGAACAATGCTCCGGGCTATTTCGATTACTGGACGCCGACACATCCCTCCAACGACGACCCGGCGCCGATGGCCAATGAGACACTTACCAATATACCGGGCTCGACGACACTCGAGTATATCGACGGTTCTTATTGGAAGATCAAAACCGCGACCCTCGGTTATACCCTGCCATCCCGCCTATTGAAAAAGGCGTTTATGTCCAATCTCAGGGCCTATATCACGGTCAATAATATTTTCGTAAAAGCAAAAAGTCACCTGATCAAGAACTATGATCCGGAAAGGGCTGGAGCCGAAGATTCCCCACTATCCCGCCAGATCGTCGGCGGCCTCACCATCGGATTCTAAATATACTAACGAAGCACATATGCAAACAAAAAATAAACAGCTCACCGTATTGGCCCTCATCTTGGGATTCACAGGCCTGCTGTCCTGTAATAAAAAACTGGTGGAATACGATCCCACCAACCCCTCGCCCGAAACCGTTTGGTCCACACCC
>Ga0134128_10009054_pt1 | contig 11974 bp, 10 predicted proteins | sample KB31754_FD_96462 | JGI IMG/M metagenome (GOLD analysis project Ga0134128, IMG submission 96462) | Terrestrial soil microbial communities with excess Nitrogen fertilizer from Kellogg Biological Station, Michigan, USA - KB3-175-4 | ecosystem: Environmental > Terrestrial > Soil > Unclassified ...
AGCCCGGCCGCTTCCTGCTGCTTCACCGCCTCGCGGATGAAGCGATCCTCGATCTCGGTCAGCGCGGCTTTGCTGATCTCGCCCTTGGCTTGCTGCTCGCGTGCCGCTTTGAGCGCGGGCGGGCGCAGCAAAGAGCCGACTTGGTCGGCACGAAACGGCGCATGATCGGGCATGGGGGGCCTCCGACATTTTTGTTCGTCATCCCCGCGAAAGCGGGGATCCAGGGAAACATCGCGATGGTAGCTGGATTCCCGCTTTCGCGGGAATGACGCGGAAAAAGAAATCAGTCCGCCCACATCAATGGGTGGGCGGGATATCGACGTAGCTGCGCTCGCCGGTCTCGGGCTTGAAATAGACCTGCACCCAGCGCCCGGTCGCCGGATCGCGAAAGCGCTCGGCTGTCTCGATCCAGCCCGGACCGAGCGGCGGCGTCGGTGCGACCGGCTTGTAGCGCACGCGCTCGAAGATCGTGCCGATGACGAAGATCAGCCCGGCAACGGCCGGCCACGCGATGAAGGGAAGCGGCGCCGCCAAGACAGCGGCGATGACGGCGATGCCGAGGAGAACGAGGCCGAGGACGAGGGCAAAAGCAGAAAGCGGCATCGACTCATGTCGCCCGATTTATCTGGTCGCCGGCTCGACGACCACCGCGGTGCCGTAGGCGACGATCTCGCTCATTGTCTGGCCGATCTCCGAGGAATCGAAGCGCATCATGGCGACGGCATTCGCGCCCATCGCGGTCGCGTTCTCGATCATGCGGTCCATCGCGTGCCGGCGCGCTTCCTCGATCATGATCGTGTATTCCTTGATCTCGCCGCCGACCAGCGAGCGCAAGCCAGCGGCGATGTTGCCGCCGAGGCCGCGGCTGCGCACCACGACGCCGAAGACCGTGCCCTTGGTTTCGAGCGTGCGATGCCCGGCGATATTCTCGGTCGTCGCGACCAGCATGTCCCCCTCCAACAGCGCCCATTCCTCATCGTCGTCCCCGCGAAAGCGGGGATCCAGAGAAACATCGCGATGTTAGCTGGATTCCCGCTTTCGCGGGAATGACGATTGAAGTGTAAAGGGTACGCCCTATTCCGCCGCGGCGATTTTCGCCGTGCGCTTCAACTCCTCGATGTTCTCGAGATCGACCGAGACGAGCTGCGATACGCCTTGCTCCGCCATGGTCACGCCGAAGAGGCGGTGGACGCGCGACATCGTCAGGCGGTGATGCGTGATGATGAGGAAGCGCGTCTGCGCGGTCTCGGCGATCTCCTCGACGAGGCGACAGAAGCGGTCGACATTGGCGTCGTCCAAGGGCGCGTCGACCTCGTCCAGCACGCAGATCGGCGCCGGATTGGTGAGGAACACCGCGAAGATCAAGGCGAGGGCGGTCAGCGCCTGCTCGCCGCCCGAGAGGAGCGACAGGGTCTGGAGCTTCTTGCCCGGCGGGCTGGCATAGATTTCGAGCCCGGCTTCGAGCGGATCGCTGCTGCCGCCTTCGGCGCCTTCCTCGCCCTCGACCGGCTCGGTGCGATCGAGCTTGAGATAGGCGCGGCCGCCGCCGAAAAGGCGGGTGAAGAGCTTCGTGAAGTGATCGTTGACCGTCGCGAAAGCGGCCAAGAGCCGCTCGCGGCCTTCGCGGTTGAGCGCGGCGATGCCCTGGCGCAGCCGCGCGATCGCGCCGACCAGATCCTCGCGCTCGTTCTGTAGGCCTAAGAGCCGCTCTTCGATCTCGGTCGCTTCCGCTTCGGCGACGAGATTGACCGGGCCCATATTGTCGCGCTCGCGCGTCAGCCGCTCGAAGCGTGCCTGCGCATCCTCGTTCGACGGCAGTTCTTCATCGGCCGCGATCTCGACCGACGCGAGGATCGCCTCCGGCGCGCAGTTGAGCCGTTCCCCGATATGCTGCGACAGGGCGCTTTGCGCGTCCTGCGCCTGATCGCGCATACCCTCGCAGCGCACGCGCTCCTCGCGCGCGGTGCCGAGCGCGGCGTCGGCCGCTTTCGAGGCTTTCTCGGCGTCGCTCAGCCTTGTCTCGCCGACCGCCAGCGCATCGGCGGCGTGATTGCGCCGCGAGGTCGAGTCCGCGATCGTCTCGGCGAGGCGGTCGCGCTGCTCCGCGATCTCGGCCGGACGGCGCTCGAGCTCGGCAATCTCGTTGCGCAGATCCCCGCGTCGTTGCCGGAAGGCCGCATGCTGGCGCTCGGCGGCTGCGGCGCGGCTCTGCCAGGACGCGAGCTCTTGCGCGATCGCCGCGCTGCGCGCCCGGCGCGCCTCGGCTTCGCGCGCGAGACGGTCATGCTCGGCCTGGTGCTGGAGATGGATCGCGCGCCGCTCGGTCAGCCCCTCGCGGGTCGCGGCGGCGGCATCGCGCGCCAGCGCCGGATCGGGCAAGGCCGCGATCGCTTCCTGTGTCGTGCGCGCTTCGCCTTCGGCTTCGGCGAGATCATGCGCGAGGCGCTGCGCCGTGTCGTTCAAGGCTTCGAGCCGCGTCACGATGCCGGCTGCCTTGCGCGCCAGCTCGGTTTCGCGGTCGCGCTCGCCAGCGAGCTTGCTCAGCGCTTCGCGCGCCGCTTCACGTGCCGCGCGCTCGTCATCGACGAGGCGGCGAACGCCGGCTTGGGCTTCATCGAGCGCGGCGACGGCCCGGCTCAATTCGCGCTCGGCATCGGCCAAAAGCGCGTCGAGCTCGGCGACGCGGTTGCGCTGGCGCAGTCGTTGCGCCGCCGCCGTCGGCGTGCCGGCGACGCGGCGGAAACCATCCCAGCGCCAGAGCCCGCCCTCGCGGCTGACGAGACGCTGACCGGGTTTCAGCCATTCCTGCAGCCGCTCGCCGGCATCGCGGTCGGCGACGACGCCGATCTGGGCGAGGCGCCGCGCCAAGGCGGGCGGCGCGGTGACGAAAGAGGAGAGCGGCGCTGCATCGCCGGGCAGCGCTTGCGCCTCGGCATAATCAGGGAGCGCGAACCAATGGGCTGAGGCAGTGACGTCGACCGGTGCCGTGAGATCTTCGCCGAGCGCCGCGCCGAGCGCGGCTTCGTAGCCGCTCTCGACCGCCAACGCGTCGAGCACCGGCGAGTAGCGTTTATCGACCATCGCCGCGAGCAGCTCGATGAGCGCATTGCGCTCGGTCGCGAGCTTGGCGCGATGGGCCTCGGCCGCTTCTTTCGGCGCACGCGCCGCGGTCTCGGTTTCTTGCGCGCGGCGGAGCGCGGCTTCGGCCTCTTCGGCAGCCTCGCGCGTGCGCGCGACCTCGGCCTCGGCGCGGCGCACCGCTTCGGCAGCCGCAGCGGTGATTTCGGCCGCAATCTTCTCGGCTTCGAGCGTGGCGATCTGCGCCGCGATGTCGCGCTGCCGCTCGGCGAGGCGCGCGGCGCGCTCGGCGTTCTCGTCGCGGCGGCGGGCGAGCGCGGCGCGCTGCGCATCCTCGGCGGCGATCTGCTGCGTCAGGCGCGTCAGCTCGGCATCGAGCGCCGCGACTTCTTCGGCAATGGCGGCGAGCGCGGCGGCGGCGCGTTCTTGCGCGGCGCCTTCTTCGGCTTGCGCTTGGGTCAGCGTCTGGCGCTCGGCTTCGAGCCGCTCGAGCGCCGCTTTGGCATCGGCGGCGAGCGCTTCCTCGCGCGCGATGTCGGACGCCATCTCGTCGAGCCGCGCGGTCGCCGCCTGATGCGCGGCGGCGACGCGGCGGTCTTCCTCTTCGAGCGCCTGGCGCGCGAGGACAAGGCGCTGCAGCTCGGCGCCGGCGGCGGCCTCTGACTGGCGCAGCGCCGGCAGCTCGCCGGACGCGGCTTCGCGCTCACGCTCGGCGGCGAGCGAAGCCTGGGTGCGGTCGGCGACCTCGAATTCGGCGGCGCGGAAACGCGCGGCGGCGGCTTCGTGCTCGGCAACGGCCCGCTGCCACCGGAGATGCAGCACCACCGCTTCGGCGCGGCGGATGTGATCGGACAGGCGGCGATAGCGATTGGCCTGGCGCGCCTGCTTCTTCAAGCCTTCGAGCTGCTCGCTGAGGCCGCGCAGCACATCGTCGAGCCGGGTGAGATTGCTTTCGGCGGCTTTGAGGCGGAGCTCGGCTTCGTGGCGGCGCGAATGCAGCCCGCTGATGCCCGAGGCTTCCTCGAGGAGAACGCGGCGCTCGGACGGCTTGGCGTTGATGATCGCCCCGACCCGGCCCTGGCTCACGAGAGCGGCGGAATGCGCGCCGGTCGCGGCATCGGCGAAGAGTAGCTGCACGTCGCGCGCGCGCACTTCGCGGCCGTTGATGCGGTAATCCGAGCCCATGCCGCGCTCGATGCGGCGCACGATCTCGAGTTCCGGGATCTCGTCGTAAGGCTTCGGCGCGTCGCGCGATGGATTGTCGAGAGCGAGTGTGACCTCGGCAATGTTGCGCGCCGGCCGTGCGCCGGTGCCGCCGAAGATGACGTCGTCCATCTCGCCGCCGCGCATGCGTTTGGCCGAGTTCTCACCCATTGCCCAGCGCAGCGCCTCGACAAGATTCGACTTGCCGCAGCCATTCGGGCCGACAATGCCGGTCAGGCCGGAATCGATGATGAGCTCGGTCGGATCGACGAAGGACTTGAAGCCGCTGAGCCTTAACTTTGCGAATTGCATCTCAGCGGAACCAGCCTTTGATTTTGTCGAGGAGCGACGCGGTCGCGGACGATGCCGGCGCCGACGCGGCGGGCGCTTCGGCGGTTTGCGAGACCGGGGTCGCGGCGCCGGGGAGCGCGGCATGGCTCGCGTCGTTTATCTGCTTGACGAAATCGTCATAGGGCAGTGCGCCGACGACTTTCTTGCCGTTGATGAAGAAGGTCGGCGTCGATTCGACGCCGAATTTCGTTTGCGCCTCGTATTCCTCGGCGACGATCTGCTTCGAGAGATCCTGATCGTTGATGCATTTATCGAACTGCTCGGCGCCGATGCCGCCGAGGGCCGCGATCTTTTTGAGCGCGTCGGTCGGGTCTTTCTGCACGCCCCAGACGAGCTGCTGTTTGAACAGCACCTCGACGAAGGCGGCGTATCGTTCGGGCGGCGCGCAGCGCGCGACCATCGCCGCTTTCAACGCGTTCTGGTCGAGCGGGTAGTCGCGATAGACGATCTTCGCCTTGCCGGTATCCACCCATTCCTGCTTGAGCTTCGGATAGGAGTGCTCTTCGAAATCGGCACAATGCGGGCAGGTGAGGGAGAAGAATTCGAAGATCGTGATCGGTGCGTCCGCCTTACCGAGCACGCGATCATCGGGTTTCACCTGCGGCGCCTCGAGCGCGTGGGCAGGCGAGGCGGCGGTGAGGCCGCCGAGCAACGCGAAAGCCGCAAGGGCCAACCAGATTTTACGCATGCGCACCCTCAGAACTACTAGATGTTGATGCTATTGTGACTCGCCGTGTAAATGCAAGCAAACGGCTCAATCGTGCCGCGATCCCGCAAGGGCGCTGCCGAGTCGCGCCAAGGCGGCGCGCAATTCGGGGTCCGCGACTCCAGCGACTCGGGCGTCGATGGCGCGCTGTTCCTCGGCGCTGAGCGGGCGGAGGCGGGGTGGCGTGGGCGCGGCGGTGAGCGGAGGGCCCTGGACGAAGGCGAGTCGCGCGACCGCGCCATAGCCGAAGAACGCATTGATGCGCTCGATCAGCACCGGTTCGAGATGCTGCGCCTCGGTCGCGAAGGCCGACGCGACGCGCAGCCGCAGCGTGCCGTTGCGCCGCTCGCCGCGGGGAAAGGTAAGGCGCTCGGGCGAGAGTTTCTGCGCGAGCTCCGGTCCGATCACCGCTTCCCATTGCGTCACGAGCTGCGCCTCGCCGAAGCCGCGCTTGCCCAGCGCCGCGCCGGCGATGCGCGGGATCTCGGCGCCTATGGCGCGCAAGCCGCCCCGCCGTTTCTCCACTCGCTCTCCTCTCGAAGATTGCGGCGATGCTAGCGTTTCCGGCATCCTCGTGTCGAATGGCCGCGGCGAAGCATCCACAGAAAAAACCGCGTGGCGCTGCGACGATTAAAGATCGCGCGGCGCTGCTGCTCGAGTGGTACGACCGGCATCGCCGCCGCTTGCCGTGGCGCGCGCTGCCGGGCGAGCAAGTCGATCCTTATCGCGTCTGGCTTAGCGAGATCATGCTGCAGCAGACCACCGTCGCGACAGTCGGGCCCTATTTCGCGCGCTTTCTTGAACGCTGGCCCACGATCGAAGCGCTTGCGGCGGCGCAGCTCGACGACGTGCTCCATGCCTGGCAGGGCATGGGTTATTACGCGCGGGCGCGCAATCTCCATGCCTGCGCGCAAGCGGTGGTCGCGCGCTATCGCGGCAAATTCCCGGCGAGCGAAGCCGAGTTGCTGACTCTGCCGGGTATCGGCGCTTATACCGCCGCGGCGATCGCGGCGATCGCCTTCAACCGCCACGCGGCGCCGGTCGATGGCAATATCGAGCGCGTCATCGCGCGGCTTTATGCGGTGACGACGCCGCTGCCCGATGCGAAGCCGGAACTGCGCCAGCGCGCCGCGGCCCTGGTGCCGCAGGATCGCCCAGGCGATTTCGCACAAGCGGCGATGGATCTTGGCGCGACGATCTGCACACCGCAAAAGCCCAAATGCGTGCTCTGCCCGTGGCGCGCTGAATGCCGCGCGCGGATCGAGGGCATCGCCGAGGAATTGCCGGCGCGGCAAGCGAAGCGCGCCAAGCCTTTGCGCCGCGGCGTCGCCTTCTTGGCGGTCCGCGGCGATGGTGCGGTGCTGCTGCGCCGCCGCCCGGCGAAAGGCCTGCTCGGCGGCATGATGGAAGTGCCATCGAGCGACTGGGTGAGCGGCGCGCTCGATCGTGCAGCCGCCGAGAAAGCGGCGCCGGTCAGCGCGCGCTGGTCGGCGCTGCCCGGCGTCGTGCGGCACAGCTTCACACATTTTGATCTCGAACTCATGGTGCTGACCGGCAAGACGCGCGCGACCAAGGTGGAAGGCGTGTGGGTGCAGCCCGATGCGCTCGACACTCAAGCGTTGCCCACGGTCATGAAGAAGGTGATCGCTTTTGCGATGAATGGATTCCCGCGCACGATGTAGCGATTGCCTCGCCGGGCCTCATGGGGCACCATCGCCGCGCGGGGAGGAGAAGAATGAAACGCTGGCCGGTCGCGGCCATGATTGCGTCGGTTGTCGCTTTGTCGGGCGCATCGCGGGCTCGCGCTCTCGATCACATCAAGATCAACTATGTCGAGCCCGCGCCCTATTACGCGCCGCTCTTCCTCGCTATCGACAAAGGCTATTTCGCCGAGGACGGCATCGAAGCCGAGCTGGTGCAGGCAGGCGGCGGCGTCGCGACGCCGGCTCTCATCGCCGGCGATCTCGATTTCAGTACCTCGGGCTCGGTCGCGATCAGCGCGATCCTCAAAGGCGCGAAGCTGCGCGTGCTTTTCGTCACCAGCGACCGCCCGGCTTTCGAGGTCTGGGCGCAGCCCGAGATCAAGACTTTCGAGGATCTGAAAGGCAAGCAGGTCGGCATCATCAGCCGCGGCGATACCAGCGAAATCGCCTTTCGCTATTACCTCTCCAATCACAAGCTGCCGGGCGATTTCGTCGCTTATACGCCGCTCGGCACCGGCACCGCGCGCATCGCCGGCATGGTGTCGGGGACTTATGCGGCGGCGCTCTTGGGCGTCAACGAGATGGAGGAGCTCAAGGCGACGGGCAAGTTCGAGCGGCTGCATCTCCTCGCCGATCTGACCAAGGACGTGCGCATGGTGTTCAGCGGTCTCGCCGCGCGTGACGCGACGATCGCCGAAAAGCCCGATCTCGTGCGCCGCGTGCTGCGCGGCATTCTCAAGGGCATGACGCTGACCAAAGCCTCGCGCGCCGACGCCATCGCGGCGATGGTCGCGCATGGCGCGAGCGACGCCAAGCAAGCCGCCGCGCAATATGATGCGAGCGTCGCGCTCTTCGATCCGACCGGCACGACCTCGCTGCAGAACGAGAACGTGGAGTTGCAGCTGCGCGGCGATCTCCTCGGCGTTCCGCGCGCGCAGCTCAAGAAATCCGCCGAGGTCTTCGATTTCAGCTTCGTGGAGAAGGCGGCCGCCGCATTGCAGGCGGAGAATTGGCGACCGGCGATCGGGAGAAATTGAGTTGATGCGGCTCGTACCCCCCTCCCTAGCCCTCCCCCTCAAGGGGGGAGAGGATTCCACGTGCTCTTCCCCCTCCCCCCTTGAGGGGGAGGGTTGGGGAGGGGGGTGTCGCGTCGCGATAGTATTTTTCTGGTTAGCGCTCTTCATCGCCGCGCCCGTCTCGGCCGCCGACAAGGTGAAGATCAGCTTCGTCGTAGCGGTGACCGAGTATGCCGATCTCCTCCTCGGCTACGATGCGGGCTATTTCACCGATGAGGGACTCGATGTCGAGCTCGTGCAGGCGGGCGGCGGCGTCGCGACGCCGGCGCTCATCGCGAGCGATCTCAATTTCACCGGCTCGCCGGGCGCCGCGATCAGCGCGATCCTTAAAGGCGCGAAGCTCAAAGTGCTGTTCATCACCAACGATCGCGCGCCCTATCTCCTCTGGGCGCAGTCCGACATCAAGACGGTCGCCGATCTCAAAGGCAAAGCCGTCGGCGTCATCACGCGCGGCGATACGACCGAGATCGCGATGCGCTATTTCCTCGTCAAGCAAGGCTTCCCGTCGGATTACGTCTCGTTCACGCCGCTCGGCACGGGCACGGCGCGGCTCGCGGCGCTCGCCTCGGGCTCTTATCCGGCGAGCATCCTCGGCGTTATCGAGACGGCGCAACTCAAAGCCTCGGGTCGCGGCCAGGGGCTGCATCAGCTCGCCGATTTCCGCGACAGCGTGCACATGACCTTCAGCGGCATCGCGACGAGCGATGCGATGATCGCATCGCATCCCGATATCGTGCGCCGCGTGATGCGCGCCGCCTTGAAGGGCATCGCGCTTGCCAAGGCGGCCCGCGGGGCGACGATCGATTCAATCGTAAAGCACGGCGCCGATCGCGATTCCGCCGGCGTCGATTACGACGCGACCGCGCCCGAGCTCACCGATACCGGCACGATGCCGGAAGAGGATCAGGCATTCGAGTTGAAGCTGCGCGGCGAGCTCCTGGGGGTGCCGCCCAAGCCCATCGCCGACGTGTTCGATTTCAGCTTCGTCAAAAAGGCCGCCGCCGAACTCAAGGCGGAAAACTGGAAACCGAAGACAGGGAGTCGATCGCCATGAAACGTCTTGCTCTCGCGCTCGCCGCGGCGCTGATTGCTGCCACGCCGGCCTTCGCGCTCGATCAAATCAAGATGTCCTATGTCGTGCCGACGGTGAATTACGGCGCGCTCTTCGTTGCCGCCGACAAGGGCTATTTCGCCAAGGAAGGCATCGAGGTCGAGATGGTGCAGGCAGGCGGCGGCGTCGCGACGCCGGCGCTGATCTCGGGTGATCTGCAATTCTCAGGCTCGCCGTCGGTCGCGATCAGCGCCGACATGAAGGGTGCGCATCTCAAGGCCATTTTCGTCGGCTCCGACCAATCGGGCTTCCAGCTCTGGGTGCAGCCCGAGATCAAGAAATTCGAAGATCTGAAAGGCAAGCAGATCGGCATCATCAGCCGCGGCGACACGACCGAGATCGGCCTGCGCTACATCCTCGCCAAGCGCAACCTGCCCGACGATTTCCTTGCCTATACACCGCTGGGGCCGGGGATCGCGCGGGTCGCCGCGATCCAGTCCGGCAACTTCCCCGGCGCGCTCATCGACACGAGCCAGGTCGCCGATATGAAGAAGGCGCAGAAGCTCGGCAAGCTCCACATGCTGATCGACCTCAACAAAGAGGTTCATATGGTGTTCGGCGGTTATGCGACCTCCGACGCCCTCATCGCCTCGAATCGGTCACTGGTGCAGCGGACGGTGCTGGCTCTGATGAAAGGGCTCGCCGTCGTGCGCGGCGACCGCGCTTCGACCGTCGCCTCGCTGATAAAGCACGGCGCGAGCCAGGACGCAGCCGAGCAGAACTACACCGATTTCGCCCAGACCATGTCGCCGACCGCAGTAACGAGCGACGCCGATCAGGCGCTCGAGCTGAAAGTGCGCGCCGAGATGCTCGGCATCGATCCCAAGGGTTTGGCGCCGCCGTCGACCTTCTTCGATTTCAGCTTCGTCAAGGAAGCGGCCGCGCAACTCAAGAAAGAGAATTGGAAACCGTGAACAGCGTGCGGAATACGCCCCGCTCTAGTCACTACTCGGCCCCCCTTCCCGACCCTCCGCCTCAAGGGGGGAGGGGATCGCATCATCGCATCAATAAGAACCGCCTCCCCCTTGAAGGGGGAGGGAAGGGAGGGGGTGACGCACAAATCCGCTTTGTGTTGTTTGGAATTCTTTTCGGAATCGCGTGCTTATTGGGCGCGAGCGCATCGCACGCCGCCGACAAAGTCCGGCTGTCTTATGTGCTGAGCTCGGTCGAATATGCCGATGACTTCCTCGCGATCGATAAGGGTTATTTCAAGGAAGAAGGCATCGATATCGATCTGCAGCAGGCGGGCGGCGGCGCGGCGGTGCCGGCACTGATCGCCGGCGATATCGATTTCACCGGCTCGGGCTCGGTCGCGATCAGCGCGATCCTCAAAGGCGCGAAGCTCAAGGTGCTGCTCGTCGTCGACGCGCATCCCGCGATGCAGATCTGGGCACAGCCGGGGATCAAGACCTTCGCGGATCTCGAAGACAAGCTGATCGGCATCATCAGTCGCGGCGACACGACCGAGATCGCGATCCGCTACTACCTCACCAAGCACAAGCTGCCCGAAGACTACGTTTCCTATGCGCCGCTCGGCACCGGCATCGCGCGTTTCGCGGCGATCGCGTCGGGCAGTTTTCCCGCGGCTCTGCTCAATGCCAGCGAAGTCGAGCAGATGCGCGCGAGCGGCAGGCTCGGCAGTCTCCACCTTGTCGTCGATCTCCGCAAAGAGATCACGATGACCTATAACGCGCTCGCCACGTCGGACGCGCTGATCGCCAAGAACCCAGATCTCGTCAAACGCATGGTGCGCGCGCTCCTCAAAGGCGTGCTGACGGTGAAGGCGTCGCGCGCCGCGACGATCGCGAGCCTGTTGAAGCACGGGCAGAGCAACGCCGAGGCAATCGGCACCGAATACGACAATCTCATTGATTCGCTCACCGATACCGGCACCATGCCGAAAGACGCACAAGCGCTCGATGTCGCGCTGCGCGCAGAGATGCTCGAGTTGCCCAAGGACAGGGTGCCGGCCCCGTCGGGCGTGTTCGATTTCAGCTTTGCCCAGAAAGCGCTCGCCGAATTGAAAGCGGCGCATTGGCAGCCGCCGCAGTAGGGTAGACAGTCGAGGAGATGCGCGATGCGTTGGCGGTTCGGGGGTAAGTCGGCCGCGTTCGCGTTATTTATTTCGTCATTCCCGCGCAAGCGGGAATCTAGGGCAAGTGCCCTGCTGCCTCCCTGGACCCCCGCTTTCGCGGGGGTGACGATAAAAATATTGTGCGTGATGGTAGTTTTGCTTGTGTGCTCACCCGCCCGCGCCGAAGACAAGATCCGCTTCTCCTATGTCGTGCCGACGATCGATTACACGCCGCTGCTCGTCGCGATCGACAAGGGCTATTTCACCGACGAGGGCATCGCGGTCGAGCTGGTGCAGGCGCAAGGCGGTATCGCGACGCCGGCGCTGATCTCGGGCGATCTCGATTTCAGCGGCTCGTCCTCGGCGGCGATCAGCGCGGTGCTGAAAGGCGCGCATCTGAAAGTGCTGACGACGGTCGAGGATCGCTCGGCCTATCAGCTTTGGGTCAAGCCCGACATCACCAGCCTTGAGCAGTTGAAAGGTCAGCAGGTCGGCGTCATCAGCCGCGGCGACACGACCGAGATCAGCCTGCGCTATGTGCTGGCGCAGCGCCACCTGCCGGATGATTTCGTCTCGTTCACGCCTTTGGGCGCGACGGCGGCGCGCATCGCCGCGCTCACCACCGGCAATTTCATGGCGGCGGTGATCGATGGCGGCGAGAGCTCGGACATC
>Ga0134128_10009055_pt1 | contig 11973 bp, 7 predicted proteins | sample KB31754_FD_96462 | JGI IMG/M metagenome (GOLD analysis project Ga0134128, IMG submission 96462) | Terrestrial soil microbial communities with excess Nitrogen fertilizer from Kellogg Biological Station, Michigan, USA - KB3-175-4 | ecosystem: Environmental > Terrestrial > Soil > Unclassified ...
CGAAGGGTGAAATCCGCGGCGTCTCCATTACGATGGTTCGCAGCTAACGCAGATTCCATCCGATTGAATCGAATGCCCGGCTTAACCGCCGGGCATTTGTGTTTTGTAGTCTTTGGATCGCATTGAAGATGCGATCGCTGGAACCGAGCCGTCGCCGAACGTAACGTCGATCTCGCGCGCATAGCCTTGCGCTGGCTTCTTTACTTCGTCGGCTTCGCCTGACCGGTACCGCGCAGCCGCTCCGCGAAGGTAATCAGCCACATCGCCGTCGGACGGAGAATCAGGAAATCTGCGACCAGCGCTGCGACCATGGCGAAGGCGCTGAGCCAGCCGAACAGGCGCAGCGACGGCAGGTCCGAGAACACCGTCACCACCAGACCGCAGGCCAGCACCACCGTGGTCAGGATCAGCGCCGGACCGACCAGCACGGTTGCGCGTTCGACCGCGAGTTCCGGACTAACGCCGGGCGTCGTCTCGAGCCGCAGCCGATTGAGGAAGTGGATGGTCGCGCTGAGACCAAGCCCGAACGATACCGTGAGCGCCACCACACTGGCGAATTGCAGCCCCTCCCCCAGCAGCCACAGCACCGTGCCGGAAAGCACCACCGGGAAAATGCCGGGCAGGATACAGGCGAGCCCGACTACCCATGAGCGGAAGGCAAGTCCGATGAAGAACGCAACGAAGGCGAATTCAATGGTCAGTCCGCGGTTGAGCTTCTCGATCATGTTGGCGCTGTTGCGCGCCGCGATCGCGGACAGCCCGGTGACGGCAATCTCATAGCCCGGATGCTTCTTGCGGACGGCGTCCAGCGCGGTGTCGAGCTTCTCGACCACCGGCAGTATCCGGCTGGAATCGAGATCCGGCACCCTGCCCGATACCACGACCGCATCCTGGTCGGCCGAAATGAAGCGCTGTACCAGGTGCTTCGGCAGCAGATTGACGTACTCCTTCAGCGTCGCGACATCGGTGGTGCCGGCTTTCTCGGCGAGCCAGCGCCGCAGCGTCTCGAGCGACCAGACGTTGCCGACACCCGCCTGGGTCTCGACCATCGCGTGGACGTCCGCAATCGTCTGCAGGGTCTCCGGAGAATACAGCGACTCGCCCTTGGGGAATTCGATCAGCACATCGATCGGATTGGCGCCGGTCAGCTTGGCATCGAGCCGTCCGCTCGCCGCAACCGCCTGCTGCTTGTTCGGCACCTGGTCGGCAAGCCGATAGCGCGGCTGCAGGTTGCCGTAGACTACGGCGAGACCGGCGACAACCAGCACGGCGATCAGGCTGAACAGGCCGGGACGGCCGACCATTCGCACCGCGATCCAGTAGCAGAAATTGCGCAACGCCTGAACGCCCGCGTCGGCACTCTGGAACTTGACGGCGAGAATCTTCTCGTTGCGCACGAACAGCACGCCGAACACCGGCACCAGCGAAAGCACCGCGATCAGCGCGATGATGGTCGCGGCAAGCCCGGCTTCACCGAATTTGCGGATCAGGTCGGAATCCGAGAATTGCAGCGCGATGAACGATATTCCGGCGGTGCCGTGGGTCAGCACGCAGGCGGGTCCGACCACATATACCGCGTTCCTGAACGCGGCATATTTGTCCTGTCCCGCGATCAGGCGATCCCGCGCCGCGAAGGTTAGCTGCATCGAGTCGGAAAAGCTGATCACCATGATCAGCGGCGTCATCACGTTCAGGAACATGTTCAGGCTGAAACCGGCCCATCCGAGGCCGCCGAGCGCCAGCAAGATCGCGATCATGGGCGGGAAGGCGGCGACCACCAAGAAGGATATCTTGCGAAAAAAGATGATCGCGATGACGCACCCGGCCAGTATGCCGAGAATATTGTAGGTCAGCCCATCGCGTTTCACCGCATTGCGGATCTCGAGCTGCATCACGGGGACGCCGGACAATTCCGCCGTTAGCCCGCTGCCGGCAAGATCCTGGGCCATCAGCTTGCGGATGTCGCCGACGGTCTTGCCAAGCTTGTTGCTGGCGACAGTGTCGGGCTCCAGCGACAGCACGATCAAAGCGAGGGTGCCGTCTTCGGACAAGAGCTTGCCGCGAATGATCTCGTTGCTTTTGACGGTTTCAATGAACTTGTCATACTCCGCGCCCTTCGGCAGTTCGGTCGGGAACAGGGCCGCGGGCAATTTTCCCGGTGCTGGCGCCTGTCGTGCCGAAAACAGCGAGATCAGGCCACGGGTACCATCGACAAGCTGCAGATCGGTGACGAGATCGCGCAGCTTTTCGAGATTGGAACGCTCGAGCAGGGTCTTGCCCTCCACGACGACCAGCACATCGAACTCGGTCGCGGGGAATCGCCGGGTCTCCGCTTCATATTGCCGGTAATCCTTCGAATTGGAGCGGAATAGCTGACTGAGCGAATCGTCGATCTTGATGCGCTGGATGCCGAAGATGGCGCCGATGATCAGCACGACGAGAATGATGCAGGACAGCACCGGCGCCCGCAGGGCAATGAGGCCAATCCGCTCCAGTCCGAAAGCGATGCTGGGCCCGCTCGGCCGGTGCTCGATCTTGTCGACGTGGACCCTGCTGTCGCCGTTCTTTTCGAGCATGCCGTATCCAGTTCTCACATCGGTTCAGTGTGTATAGCTTAAGTATGCGGGAGCGCGAATGCGGCCTTGACCGGCGCTGTCTAACTGTCACTAGTCCTTGAAAACATGCCGTAATTCGCCGCGAACCGGTTTAGCAGATCGCCGCCGCGGCCCGCAACCGCCGGCGCCGTCGCAGAATCGGCACCGATGCGGCGAAATTGCCTCAAACCCCGGATTCACCACCCGGCTGCGGGTTCGTGATCAGACCCGACGCCGCACCCCCGCTTTCATCCTTTAGCGTCACTCCGGTGAGTTTCCGAACGAGCCCTTGGCGAATCAGCCAGGCAATTCTCAATGCCGCCTCATCGTAGCTGAGTCCCGCGCCGTGGATATTGGAAATGCAGTTGCGTTCGGCGTCGGTGCGGCCGACCTGCGGCGCGAAGGTGAGGTACGCCCCAAGGCTATCCGGCGCGGACAGGCCGGGCCGTTCGCCAATCAATACCGCGACCATGCGCGCGCCGAACAGCTCGCCGATCTCGTCGCCCAGCGCGACCCGCGCGCCGCAGGCGACCACGGCATGGCCGATTTCGATCCGGTCGATTGCGAGGCGCGGAATGAGGCGGCGAACGAGCTCGATCGCGTGGGCGTTGACCGCCGATGGCGACAGGCCGTCGCCAACCACGATCGCGAGTTGGCCCGAACCGGCCGTGTGACTTGCAAGCAGGTGACGCGACTCCGGATCGAGCATCCGCCCGAGATCGGGACGCGCCAGATAATCCCTTCGGCTGCGGACGCGGCTGGAGACCGCCAGCGAGCGCAGGCCGAGGCCATTCAGGCCCGTGACCAACGCGGCCACGTCGAACCCGGCATGAACCGCGTCACGGGCCCGGGCGTGATCCCGCGTGAACTGCAGCAAAGCGTCGGTCGGCAGGCTCGCGCCGGTCCGGCCGAGACCGACGCGCGCCGGCGTAAGTTGCCGCAGATCCCGCAGCGTTCGACCCGGCGGCGGCGACGTCATCGCCACCGGTTCCCACCATCGTTATTCGGCCGGAACGGAGGCCTGCTGCAGCCTGAGTGAATAATAGGACGCATTGGTGTGCCCACGCGACGCATCGCGCGCAAACATGATCAGGTGATGCGCGACCAGGATCGAGCTGATGAGATATTCGATTTCGCCGCGCGCAAGGCGCCGCAGCGCGAACTTCCAGAATTCCAGCCTGTAGTCGCCGAGAATACCGACCTTCCAGAAGATGTTGCGAAGCATCGTCAGGCCAAGCCTGATGTTGCGCCAGGATGACCGCTCGCGCGACGGCGGAGGCTCAATCCGGTTCTGATAGGTGTGCTGGATCTGGAATTCATAGCGTGCCAGCAACTTGGCGGGCTGATAGGCGCTCCCCATGCAGGCGCGCCAGGTGGTCACGACGTCTTCGTAGGGCATGCGGAAATCGACGTTGGAATCCCGGCCCTCGTCCTCGATCAGCCGGTTCTCGCGCTTCAACCGGTCCCACAGCGGCGTTCCCGGCAATGCCTGCAGCAGATTGATGGTCAATAGCGGGATCTGCGACGCGTCGATGAATTCGAGCAGATGCTGTCCGCTCTCCGGCTTGTCGGTATCGAGGCCGAGGATGATGCCGGAGACGACTTCCATGCCGAAGCCGTTGAGGGTCTGGATCGCTTCCATGATGGGAACCATCATGTTGTGATCCTTGCGCATGGCCTTCAGGGCCGCCGGATCCGGCGTTTCTATACCGCAGAAGATCGTCGCGAAGAACGCTTCGCGCATCGCCGCCAGAATTTCCGGACGCTTGGCAATGTTGAGTGTCGCTTCGCAGGAGAAACGCAGCACGTAGCCGGTCTTCTTCTGCCATTCGATCAGATGCGGCAGGAGCTCGAGTGCCGCCTTTCGGTTTCCGATGAAATTGTCGTCGACGAAATAGACCGAGCCGGTGATGCCGCATTCGAGCAGCTTGTCCAGTTCGGCCGTGATCTGCTGGGGCGTCTTCAGGCGCGGGTTGCGGCCGTACAGTCCCGGAATATCGCAGAATTCGCACTGATAGGGACAACCGCTCGAATACTGGATGCTGCCGAGAAAATAATGCCCGATGTCGGCAAGCTCATAGGCCGGAATCGGAAATTTGGTCATGTCGAGCCGGTCGGCCGTCTTCAGCGTCACCTGCCGCTCGGGACGGGATGGATCCCGGCCGATCCGCGCGATCAGCTCGTTGGTGGCATCACCGAGTTCGCCGACATGCAGGTAGTCGAAGGAAGGATAGTAGTCCGGGCATGCGCTGACCGATGGACCGCCGATCGCGGCCGTCAGACCGAAGGCATGCGCCCTGCGGCAGATATCGTTCATCTGCTGGCGCTGGATATGCATACCGCTGACGAAAACGGCTTCCGCCCATTGGAAGTCTTCCGCCGTCGCCGGGCGGATGTTTTCATCGATGAAGCGGACCGGCCAATGCGCGGGGATATAGGCCGCGATCAGCAGCAGGCCTTGCGGAGGCATGAAGGCCTGGACCCCGGCGGTCAGCGGATAGGCGTATTCGAACGTTCCGAACGAGGAAGTGTAGCGTGGAAAGACGCACAGGATCCGCCGCACATTGTCTATGCCTTCAACCCGCATCCATTGTTCCTCTGGGACTACCCAGCCACAGCACCTTGACCATCAACCACAGGGCAGGCTGTGCTGCAAATCCCTCAACATTGTGGCAGCTATGCCAACCCGCCGAGGGTCCAATGGTTGCTGCGGCCTGTCCTTGGCGGGCTCATTAGCCGCCTCACAACATCAGCCGCGAGGCGAAATCCGGCAGCAGGCCGGTATCGGCTGCCAGCCGATGGCCGGCGTCGGCCAGCCCGACGCGGAACAGCCAGTCGTCGAATTCGGGCGCCCGTTTCAGGCCGAACAGATCGCGGACATAAAGCGCGTCGTGGAACGAGGTGGACTGGTAATTCAGCATGACATCGTCCGCGCCGGGCACCCCCATGATGAAGGTGACACCCGCAGCGGCGAGCAGTGTCAGCAGATTATCCATATCGTCCTGATCGGCTTCGGCATGGTTGGTGTAACAGACGTCGACGCCGAGCGGCAGTCCGAGCAGTTTGCCGCAGAAATGGTCCTCCAGCCCGGCACGAATGATCTCCTTTCCGTCATAGAGATATTCCGGGCCGATGAAGCCGACCACGCTGTTGACCAGCAGCGGGTCGAAGGCGCGGGCCACCGCGTAGGCGCGCGCCTCCAGGGTCTGCTGGTCGACGCCGTGATGGGCGTCGGCCGATAGTGCTGAACCCTGCCCGGTCTCGAAATACATCACATGGCTGCCGACGGAACCCCGCCGCAGCGACAGTCCGGCCTGGTGCGCCTGTCTCAGCAGCGCAAGATCAATTCCGAAACTGCGATTGGCGGCCTCTGTTCCCGCGATCGACTGAAAGACCAGGTCGACCGGCAAGCCCTGCTCGATCAGTCCGAGCGTGGTCGTGACATGCGCCAGGACGCAGCTCTGGGTCGGAATCTGCAACCGCACAATGATATCGTCGAGCCTGCGCACCAGCCCACCGATCACAACCGGATCGTCGCTCGCCGGATTGATGCCGATGCAGGCGTCGCCGGCTCCCAGCAGGATACCGTCGAGGATCGATGCGGTGATGCCCTTGGCATCGTCGAAGGGATGATTGGGCTGCAGCCGCACGCTCATCCGGCCGCGCAAACCGATCGTGTTGCGGAACTGGGTGATCACCTGGCATTTCTTGGCCACCAGGATCAGATCCTGGTTGCGCATCAGCTTGGAAACCGCCGCGGCCATTTCCGGCGTGATGCCGCGGGACAGGTCCTTGAGGGATTGAGGCGTCGCCGCGTCGGAAAGCAGCCAATCGCGAAACGCGCCGACGGTCAGCGACGCAACGCCGGCAAAAGCCGATGCGTCATGGGTATCGACGATCAGGCGGGTAACCTCATCGGCTTCATAGGGAACGACGGCCTCCAGCAGGAAACTTCCGAGCGGAACGTCGGCCAGCGCCATCCGCGCCGCGATCATCTGTTCCGCGCTGGCCGCAGCGATACCGGCCAGCCGGTCGCCGGAGCGCGGCGGCGTGGCCTTCGCCATCAGATCGCGCAGATCGTCGAATACGTAGTTCGTGGCAGCGATGGTTTGGCGATAGACCATGGCGGCTTCCTACCATCGGTGGCCGGCCCGGCAGACCCCGCCGCGGCCCTTCATTCGTAACGGTTTCGCGCGGCGCCGCAGCAGGATCAGCAGCGTTTCGCGCGTTATTTCCGAATTATGTCAAAGGTTAATAATTTATACATGAACATTTTGCATGGTTTTTGAGCGGCCGACATTCATTGCCGGCCTCTCAGCAGAGGTCGTGCATGCCTGAGCCCGTGAAATCAGGTCGAGTCGGCTCCGCCGCAGCGTCCGGACTTTCGATCGCCGCCAGGTTGTATTCGGTCTTTGCGCTGATCGCGGTTCTGGCCGCGGCGATGACGGTGCTGTCCGACTACAATACCCGCCGCAACGCCGAACTCACGGAGGCCGTCGAGACCGCGAGCCGGGCCGCGCTCAATGTCCAGCACGTCAATTCGCTGGTCTATGCCGTCGTGATGGAATCCCGCGGCGTCTACATGTCGGCCGACACGACCACCGCCAAGAAGTTCGGCGACGGGCTGCTCAAGTTCAACGCCCAGATCCTCGACGTGGTCAGGAGCTGGCAATCCATAGTCCGGGCCGACGACGCCGAGCAGTTCGCCGCCTTCAAGAGCAGGATCGAGCAGTTCGTCGAGTTCCGCAAGGAACTGGTTCGCCGCGGCGTGGAGATCAGTCCGGCCGCCGGTCGCGAGTGGGGCGACAATGATGCCAACCGCCAGGTCCGCTCCGCCCTCAACGCAGACCTCGACAAGCTTGCCAAGGTCTATGCCGAACGCAGCAAGCAGCTCGCGCAGCAGGGCGAGGTGCATCACCTGCTGGCCTTTCTGTTGACCGGCCTCGGCGGCCTTGCGCTGGTCGTGGTCGGCATCGGCGTCCTGATCATTTCCCGCTCGGTCGCGCGGCCGCTTTCGGCCATCACCGCCACCATCAAGCAGGTCGCGGAAGATGCCGAGAACGTCGTGGTGCCGCATATCGATCGGGCCGACGAGATCGGCGCATTGGCGCGCGCGATCCGGATCTTCCAGCAGGCGATGGACCGCAACCGCAAGCTCAATTCGCAGGTCCTTCAGAATTCCAAGGCACGCGAGGAGCGGACCCGGCGCATCGAAACTTCGGTAGAGGCGTTCCGCGAGGCGATCGGCGGGGTGCTGCGCGCGGTCACCGACAATGCGTCGGCGATGCGCGATACCGCGCAGTCGATCACCAAGGCGGCGTCGGACGCCAGCGGACGCGCCGTCGCCGCCGCCAGCGCTACGGAGCAGGCTTCCAGCAATGTCAACGCGGTTGCCGGCGCGACCGAGGAATTGTCGGCTTCCGTGCAGGAGATCGGCCGCCAGGTCCGCCAGTCGGCGGGGGTCGTCGAACAGACCGGCCTGAGAACCGAAAAATCCGTCAGCGAAATCGAAAGCCTCGCCGCGGCGACCCAGCGCATCGATGGCGTGCTCAATTTGATCCAGGCGATCGCCGCGCAAACCAATCTGCTGGCGCTGAACGCGACCATCGAGGCAGCGCGCGCCGGCGAAGCCGGGCGTGGCTTTGCCGTGGTCGCCCATGAGGTCAAGGCGCTTGCCGGGCAGACCGCCAAGGCGACCTCCGAAATCGGCCAGAACATCGGCATGATCCAGACGTCGACCCGCAATGCGGTGGACGCGGTGCGCGAAATCGGCGTTGCCGTCCGCGAAATCAGCGAGGTGACGTCAAACATCGCCGGCGCGGTCGACCAGCAGGATGCGGCCACCCGCGAGATTTCCGCGAACGCCCAGATGGCCGCGCGCGGCAACGGGACATTGGTCACCAATATCGGCTCGCTGAGCGAAGCGATCGGCGAGACCAACAAGGCCGCGACATCCGTGCTTGCGGCATCCACCGACCTGACGTCGACCGCCGAAACCCTGTCGCGCGAGGTCGACAAGTTCTTCCGCAACCTGCGCGCAGGCCCGGCGAACCGTCATGACGATGGAGCATCGCAGGGCCGTGCTGCCGCAGGCTGAGCAGGCGACGCTGCCCGCAGGTGACGACCCTACATCGTGGCGCCGAGCACCCAGGGCGCGAATTCGGCGCCGCCAAAGTCGAAGCTTTCGCTCTTGGTCGGCTGTCCGGACGCGGTCTTGAGCATCAGATCGAAGATCCGCTGCCCGCATTGCTGGACCGTTTCCTCGCCGTCGAGGATGGTGCCGCAATTGACGTCCATGTCGTCTTCCATGCGCTTGAACATCAATGAGTTGGTCGCAAGCTTGATCGACGGCGCGGGTTTGCAGCCGAAGACGCTGCCGCGGCCGGTGGTGAAGCAGACGAGGTTGGCGCCGCCGGCCACCTGCCCGGTCGCCGCGACCGGGTCGTAGCCCGGCGTGTCCATGAACACAAAACCCTTCTTGGTGACGGGTTCGGCGTAGTTGAGAACTTCGACAAGGTTGGTGCTGCCGGCCTTGGCCATCGCGCCGAGCGATTTTTCCAGGATCGTGGTGAGACCACCGGCCTTGTTGCCGGGGCTCGGATTGGCGTTCATCTCGGCACCTTCGCGCTCGGTATATTCCTCCCACCAGCGCATCAGCGCCACCAGCTTTTCACCGACCTCGCGGCTGACGGCGCGGCGCGTCAACAGGTGCTCGGCACCATAGGTCTCGGGCGTCTCCGACAGGATCACGGTGCCGCCGTGGCGCACCAGCAGATCGCTCGCCGCGCCCAGCGCCGGATTGGCGGAGACGCCGGAATAGCCGTCGGAGCCGCCGCATTGCAGCGCCACGGTGAGTTCGCTGGCCGGCACCGGTTCACGCTTCACCTTGTTGGCGTCGGCCAGCGCCTCGCGCACAAAGGCGACGCCGGCCTCCACCGTCTTGCGGGTGCCGCCGATCTGCTGGATTTCCAGTTCGCGCAGGCGCCCGGCGAGTTTCTGTTCCTGCATCAGGCCGCCGATCTGGTTAACTTCGCAGCCGAGCCCAAGCACCACCACGGCGGAAAAATTCACATGACGCGCATAGCCGCCCAGCGTGCGCCGAAGCAGTGTCAGCGGCTCGTTCTGGGTCATGCCGCAGCCGGTCTTGTGGGTGAGCGCGACCACCCCGTCGACATTGGGGAAATCGGCGAGCGGATTGTCGCCGGTGAAGGGATTTTTCCTGAAACAATCGGCGACCAGGCTCGCGACATGCGCGCTGCAATTCACCGAGGTCAGCAGGCCGATATAGTTGCGGGTCGCGACCCGGCCGTCGGGACGGCGGATGCCCTCGAAACTCGCAGGCAGATCGAAGTTCGGGGTTGCGGTGACATCGACGCCGAAGGCGTAGTCCTTGGCGAAATCGCCCATGCCGCAATTCTGGGTGTGAACATGCTGGCCCGGCGAGATCGGATCGGTGGCGAAACCGATGATCTGGCCATAGCGGCGGATCGGCTCGCCGACCGCAACCGGCTTGATCGCCACCTTGTGACCGGCGGGAATGCGCTCGACGGTGCTCACACCATCGGCCACCACCAGTCCCGGCGGCAGGCTCGAGCGTGCGATCAGCACGCCGTCATCGGGATGCAGGCGGATCACGGGGGTTGGGGTCATGATGTCTCCAGAACTGCGGGCCGCTTTCACCTCTCCCCGTTCTTTACGGGGAGAGGTCGGATCGCCTTGGCGATCCGGGTGCGGGGCAAGGCAGCGAGTCAATTACTAACATAGTGCTCGCGGAAAAAAGCCCCATCACCCCAACCCTCTCCCCGCAAGAGCGGAGCGAGGGAGAAGAAAGTTACGCCTTGCCGCCGGCTTCCTTCCGGGTCTGCCCGACCTGCATCTTGGCGTAGGTCATCATCAACCCGCTCTCGTTTGACAGGGTCACGAGCCTGAAGCCCATGTTGATCGCCCGCACCGCGCCGTCGGCGCCGCTGCAATGGATGCCGGGATAGAGCCCACGCTTGCCGCACTCCTTCACGATCTTCTCGTAGATCTTCAGGATTTCCGGCTCGTCGCGGTCGAGCTTCGGTACCAAACCATAGGAGAAACCGAGGTCGGACGGCCCGATATAGACGCCGTTGATGCCGTCGACGTCGAGGATGGATTCCATGTTCTCGACCGCAGTCTTGGTCTCCATCATCGGCAGCAGCACGATCTCCTCGTTCGCCGTTTTCTGATAGGTGCCGGCCGAGCCGTACATGCCCGAGCGGATCGGACCGTTGGAGCGGGTCCCGCGCGGCGGGTATTTGGAATAGGAAACCAGGTTTTCAGCTTCCTGCCGGGTGTTGATCATCGGGCAGATCACGCCATAGGCGCCGCCGTCCAGCACCTTGCCGATGATGCCGGGCTCATTCCAGGGAACCCGTACCATCGGCGTCACCGGATGGCCGTTCATGGCCTGAAAGCATTGCACCATCGACTGGTAATCCTGCACGCCGTGCTGCATGTCCACGGTCACGCTGTCGAAGCCGCATTGCGCGATGACCTCGGCGGAAAATCCCGACGGGATCGCAAGCCACGCATTCACCACGGCCTTGCCGGAGGCCCATATTTTTTTGACGTTGTTTGCCACTCTCTGTTCCTTCCGTTTTGACCAAACCCATCGTCATTGCGAGGAGCCGACGGGTCCCGCCTTCGGCGGGCCCGATGATAAACCCTGCGACGAAGCAATCCATGTCACGCATGCGGCTCGATGGATTGCTTCGCTGACGCTCGCAATGACAGGTGCATTTACGCCGTCGCCTTCTGAATGCTCACTTCGCTGACGCCGACGTCGCGGGCGGTATTCACTATCGCTGCCCAGGTATCGTCAGGCAAGGGCACGCCATTTTTGGTGCGATCAGCCCGCATGCCGGCCTCCGGCTCGCCCGGAATCAGCACGGAATCGATACCGGCGGCCGGCCTGGTATTCTTGAAATAGTCGACATAACGCGCGATTTCGCCGTCGAAGAAATTCGTAGGATCCACCACCTTGGGATCGACATAGATCGCGAACATGCCGTTGGCGAAGCGCCGGTTCGGCCCGGTGGCACCGGTGCCGGTCAGGGCACCGCCGAGCAATTCGCAGATCAGCGCAAGACCGGAGCCCTTGTGCTCGCCGAAAGCCCGGATGGCGCCCTTGCCCTGGCTGTGATCGCGCGGCCCTTCGGCGCTGTGCGGGCCGTAAAGCAAGGTCGGGTCCTCGCTCAAACTGCCGTCGAGGTCGATCAGCGCGCCCTTGGGCAATTTCTTGCCGCCGCGGCTTGCAACCAGCACCTTGCCTTCGGCGACGATCGAGGTTGCGAAATCCAGCACGATCGGCCCCTGCCCCTGGCGCGGAATGCCGACGCAATAAGGTGCCGTC
>Ga0134128_10009057_pt1 | contig 11970 bp, 12 predicted proteins | sample KB31754_FD_96462 | JGI IMG/M metagenome (GOLD analysis project Ga0134128, IMG submission 96462) | Terrestrial soil microbial communities with excess Nitrogen fertilizer from Kellogg Biological Station, Michigan, USA - KB3-175-4 | ecosystem: Environmental > Terrestrial > Soil > Unclassified ...
CGAATTGGTACCACCCCTTCCCATCCCGAACAGGACCGTGAAACGATTTCGCGCCGATGATAGTGCTGCAACCAGTGTGAAAGTAGGTTATCGTCAGGCTTTTATTCTGCATACCCCCAGTGAACTCCTCACTGGGGGTTTTGCTTTTGTGTTTCCGCTTTTGTATTTCCTCCCAAATTCTCCTTTCCTTCACGGCTAAGCCCGTCGTTCTCCGCCAGGCTCGTTTTACTGTTCTGCCGATAGTTCTTTCCTGCAGTACCTAGCAGATCACATAGTTTTTTCTTTTATCCCAACATCGTAATATGTGGTCCAAGGATGCCGGACCGGGCATTTCTACTTTACTTACTCACAGGAGATGTCATGGCAGTTCAACCCATTCCCGAGGGAATGCATTCCGTTACTCCGCATTTGATCTGCGAAGGCGCAGCCGACGCCATCGAGTTTTACAAAAAGGCATTCAATGCGGAGGCCGGCGTTCGCATGGCCGCTCCCGATGGGCGCCTGATCCATGCGCAGATCACAATCGGCGACTCGACCCTGATGCTGGTCGACTCGTTTCCCGAAATGGGGGCCTTCGGACCGAAGGCCTTGAAGGGCTCTCCCGTCACGATCCACCTCTATGTGGAAGACGTCGACAAGATGTTCAAACAAGCGGTGGCTGCCGGTGCCGTTGTCCGTATGCCTTTGTCCAACATGTTCTGGGGCGACCGTTACGGCCTGGTTGAAGATCCGTTCGGCCACAGCTGGTCGCTCGCCACCCACATGCACGACTACACGCCGGAAGAAATGCAGGCCAACATGAAAAAAGGCCCCGGTTGCTGATAATTCCGGCTTGAAAGTACAAGCTACCCTGGTACCGCATGGCCGGGGTAGCTATTCAAATCACACCATTTCCCACACGAGGCCTTTCCATCCAAGGATGTCTCACCCCAAACAACACCCACTAGCCGGGCCGCATATGGCTTGATACACTCGGGCGTTGTCACGCAGTTAAAAAATCTCCAGCAAGAAGCTTGAAAAAGTCGGTGGGCCCTGTCGAAATGGCTCGGCCTCATTCGTGGTAGTGGCAAGCGCGGGAAAACCGGGCTCGCATTACCTCTTGAGTCACTTCAACTTCTTCAAGGAGAACGCCATGCAATCCACCGTCCCATCCACTTGCAGGAGACCAGCATGCTGACCATCGTCTACGTTGTTGCCGCAATCATTGTCGTCATCCTCATCCTGGCCGCCATGCGGCCGGATACGTTTCGCATCGAACGCAAGATCACCATCAAGGCCGCGCCCGAGAAGGTCTATGGCTTGATCGACGATTTTCATCATTGGGCAGCCTGGTCGCCCTGGGAAAAGCTCGACCCTGCGATGAATCGCAGCTTCAGTGGCGCCGGCAGCGGTAAGGGTGCGGGTTATGCCTGGCAAGGCAACAAGAAAGTCGGTCGCGGCAGCATGGAAATTCTCGAATCTTCGTCGCCGGCGAAGATCATCATCAAGCTCGACTTTTTTGAACCGTTCGAAGCACACAATACGGCGCAATTCGACCTCGCGCACAGTGGCGATGAAACCGCCGTGACCTGGGCCATGTTCGGCCCCAGCCCATTCATGATGAAGATCATGCATCTGTTCATGAACATGGACAAGATGGTGGGCAAGGATTTCGAAGAGGGCTTGAATAATTTGAAGATGAACGCGGAAAAATAGGCGCGAAAAACAAGCGGGACATGTCGAAACCAGCCAGGCCGGTTCGTCGTGGAAATAAGCGCTGCAAGTTGGCTGCATGACCGCTGCCGGCGCCTGATCCACATCAACTCAACACATTCAGGAGAAACAACATGCGATTCATGATGCTGGTCATTCCCAAAGGCTATGAGAGCGCCGAACCCAACCAGATGCCCGACCCGGAACACGTCAAGGAGATGATGAAGTACAACGAAGCCCTGCAAAAGGCGGGCGTGCTGCTGGCGCTGGATGGCCTGCACCCGCCATCTGCAGGTTTTCGTGTCACCTACAAAGACCGCAAACCTACCGTCACCGACGGCCCTTTTGCCGAAGCCAAGGAATGCGTCGGCGGCTACTGGATGCTGCAACTCAAGTCACGCGAAGAAGCGATTGAATGGGCCAAGCGCGCGCCGATGAACGATGGCGAAACCATCGAAGTGCGCCAAGTGCATGAGTTTGAAGAATACACGCCGGAAGTACAGCAGGCCGCTGAAGGCTTCAAGGAAATGCACGAGGCGGCGCAACAGAAGACCTAGGCGGCCCAAAAGAAGACCTAGGCATGAGCGATATCCATCGCGCCATCGATGCGGTCTGGCGGATCGAATCCGCCAGGATCGTCGCCACGGTGGCGTGTATGGTGCGCGATGTCGGGCTGGCTGAAGAACTGGCGCAAGACGCCCTGGTCGCCGCACTGGAACGCTGGCCGCAAACCGGCATCCCGCTCAAGCCGGGAGCCTGGCTTACCACGGTAGCGAAGCACAGCGCGATCGACCATCTGCGCCGGCGCAAGCTGCTCGAGCGCAAGCATGAAGAGCTTGGCCGCGAGCTTGAAATCCAGCTTGAAAGCGAACTCGAAACGGCAGCGTCATTGGCCGACGCAATGGTCGAGGATGACCATATCGATGACGACCTGTTGCGCTTGTTGTTCGTGGCCTGCCATCCGGTATTGTCGCCGGAAGCGCGCGTTGCATTGACGTTGCGCCTGCTGGGCGGCTTGACCACTGCTGAAATCGCCCGCGCCTTTCTTGTGCCGGAACCCACGATCGCGCAGCGCATCGTACGCGCCAAGCGCAGTTTGGCCGAAGCAGGCGTTCCTTTCGAAGTGCCATGCGCCGAAGAGCGCGCCGAACGGCTGGAATCCGTTTTGGCGGTGCTTTACCTGATTTTCAACGAAGGTTATGCCGCCACTGCCGGCGGGCAATGGATGCGGCCGGCACTGTGTGAAGAAGCTTTGCGGCTGGGCCGCGTGTTGGCGGAGCTGGCGCCTCAGGAGCCGGAAGTCCACGGCCTGGTAGCGCTGATGGAGATACAGGCCTCGCGCCTGCGCGCTCGCATCGGCCCCGATGGCGAACCGGTATTGCTGCTGGACCAGGATCGCGCGCGCTGGGACTATCTCCTGATCGGCCGCGGGCTGGCGGCGCTGCATCGTGCTGAACCGCTGGTTGGCGACGCCATGCCCGGCAGTTATGTTTTGCAGGCGGGCATTGCGGCCTGCCATGCCCAAGCGCGCACGGCGGAGGAAACCGACTGGTGGCGCATATCCGCACTCTATGCCTTGCTGATGACGGTGGCGCCTTCGCCGGTGGTGGAAATGAACCGCGCCGTGGCAGTGGGCATGGCAGCAGGGCCGGCTGCGGGCCTGGAAATCGTCGATGCGCTGGTCGCACAAAAGGCATTGGAAAAATCGCACTTGCTGCCTTGCGTTCGCGGTGACCTGCTGGTGAAACTGGCGCGCTATGCCGAGGCGCAAGTTGAGTTCGAGCGTTCAGCCCGGCTGACGCAAAACGGGATGGAGCGCAAGCTCATGCTGGCGCGGGCAAAGACCTGTTTGCTTGCGGCACATCCTTGACCATCTCAATTACACAGGGCATGAAATCATGCGTCCCGAAATCTACAAAGTCCAACAAATCGGCGGCGGTTTTCTCGCCGTCATGGCCAAGCCGGTAGCCGGCGAATGGATAGCGGAAGAATTCTGCGGCATCGCCAATCTTGGCGTGAAGCGGCTGGTGTGCCTGATGGAAACCGCAGAAATGCGCGACGTCGGCCTGGCGCGCGAGCCTGCGCTATACGCCGAAAACGGCATCGATTATTTGCACTTCCCCATCCGGGATCGTGGTTTGCCGGTTTCTATCGACAAGACAATCAGTTTGGTAAAAGACTTGCATGCACAGATCGAATCAGGAAAGAATACCGCCATCCATTGCCGCGCCGGCATAGGACGCAGTGGCTTGATTGCTGCCTGCATCCTGGTGCGTAACGGGCAGGCGCCTGACGAAGCCTTTGCTTGCGTAAGCAAGGCGAGGAAAATTGAAGTCCCGGATACACCTGAACAACGCGAGTGGCTGGCCAGGCACCAGGCGTTATTTTCTGCCTGACGGGTTTGTTATCACCCCTACTCTTCGAATAGGAGAATTCATGAATATTGCAAGAACCTTGGGCGCCACGTTTCTGGCACTTCTGCTCGCGAGCTGCGGCAAGCCTCTGCCGCAAGACAAAGCGGCTTACGCCGGAGAATGGCAGGCCAAAACCATGTATCTGAATATCACGCAAGACGGGCGGGTGAATTACAAGCGTAAAGAGGGCGCTACATCGACCGCAATCAATGCGCCGATCAAGGAATTTCACGGTGACAATTTCGACGTCGGCGTTGGCCCAATGAGCACGACCTTTACCGTGACCAAGCCCCCGTTCCAGGATGGCACGGAATGGAAGATGGTGGTGGACGGGGTTGAGCTGACCCGCTCCGCGCAATAGCGCGTCATCCAGGGAGCCCTGCCAAGCCGGAAAGCAGCTTGGCGGGGCTTACCTATTACTTCGCTGGGTCGAGGTTAGCCGAGAATCGGGCGTGCCACGGCGTGATTCAATGCCGCCTGGATATCATGCTCCCACCGCTCGCGCGGCAACTCGAACACCAGTTCAATCTCATTGCCGTCCGGGTCATCCAGATGGATGCTGTTGGTGGCGCCGCGCTCCACCCTGCGGTGAAGCTTGACGCCGCGCGCCGCAAGAAACGCGATCTGCGCTTCCCAGGATTCACGGTCGGCATAGGTGATGGCAACGTGATTGAACACCTGGCGCTGCCCATCGGACTGTTGCGCCAATTCCGGCACTTCAATGAATGCGATGTCGTGATGCGTTAATTTGCCATCGCGTTCGCCGCTGTAAAAACGCATCAAGCTGCGTTCCTGGCCCGGGCGCTGGAATGATCCGACTTGCCTGAAGCCCAGGCATTCGGTCCAGAAGGTGTGGGTGGCTTCGATGTCGCGCACGTTGAGTACGAGATGGTTGAGGCCGAGGGGTGTTTGCGCGCGCAATGCACGCGATGTTTGCTGGTTCATGGGAGATTCCTGAAAAAGTGAGATGGTCCGTTGTCCATACGGGCGTGCGAAACCTTTGCGCTGATCAGGCACGATTTCGTTGCTGGATGGAGAAGCTGCGTATTGCTGAAAGCCCCTTGTGCACAGGGGCGCAATGCATGGACGGTAGAAATGAAAAAAGCGTTCAAGACAAACCTTTGCGCATAGGCGCAGCTCTTGCCGTCTTGGCAAAAACTGCTACTGCGCGTTGGTTGACGTTGAACGCTTACGGCTGCGGATGAGTTGCAGCGACGTCAGAATAACATTGCGGCGCCATCAAGGCAAGATTCGCGTGATTGGATAGGATATTGCTATTCGGCCCATTTGCGCGAGCGCTCGATCCCTTGCCTCCAAAGACCCAGCTTGGAATTTCGGTCCTCATCAGACATTTGCGGGTCGAACTTCCGTTCGACTTTCCACTGCGATGCGATCTCGTCAAGCGACTTCCAAAAGCCGACACCAAGCCCGGCCAGGTAAGCCGCTCCTAGTGCAGTCGTCTCCGTAACCTGGGGCCGCACGACCGACACGCCCAGCACATCCGCCTGGAACTGCATGAGCAAATCATTGCGCGCCGCGCCGCCATCTACACGTAGCTCGCTCAGGGCGATCCCGGAATCCTTGTGCATGGCTTCGAGCACATCGGCGGTTTGATAGGCGATGCTGTCCAAAGCCGCACGCGCGATATGCGCCTTGGTGGTGCCGCGCGTCATGCCGAGTATGGTGCCGCGCGCATAGGCGTCCCAATACGGTGCGCCGAGGCCGGTGAAGGCGGGTACGAAGACCACGCCGCCGGTGTCGGGCACGCTGGCGGCCAGTTGCTCGACTTCTGCGGCGGTCTGGATGATGCCCAGACCGTCGCGCAGCCATTGCACGGTGGCGCCACCCATGAATACGCTGCCTTCGAGCATGTAGGCCGTCTTGTTGTCGACGTTCCAGCCCACGGTGGTCAGCAGGTTATTGCTTGATGCAATGGCTTTTTCGCCGGTGTTCATCAGCATGAAACAGCCGGTACCATAGGTGTTCTTGGCCATTCCGGGCGCGTGGCAAGCCTGGCCGAAGGTGGCGGCCTGCTGGTCGCCGGCGATGCCTGCTATGGGAATAGGGTCACCGAGCACGTCGGTGTCTGCGATTTTGCCACTGCTTGGCACGACTTCGGGCAGCAGGCTTTTTGGTACCTTGAGCAGGTCCAGCAGTTCGTCATCCCATTGTTGCGTGTGAATGTTGAACAGCATCGTACGTGAGGCATTGCTGGGGTCGGTGACGTGGCGGCCGCAGAGATTGAAGGTGAGCCAGGAATCGACGGTGCCGAAGGCGAGCTCGCCGCGTTCTGCACGGCTGCGTGCGCCGCCGACATTGTCGAGCAGCCATTGCACCTTGGTGCCGGAGAAATAGGCATCGAGCACCAGGCCGGTTTTTTGCTGGATCAGATCGGCTTTGCCGTCTTTGCGCAAGGCATCGCAGATCGGCGCCGTACGGCGGTCTTGCCAGACGATCGCATGCGCAATCGGTTCACCGGTCTTGCGCTCCCACAGCACTGTGGTTTCACGCTGGTTGGTAATGCCGATGGCCGCAATGTCTTTCGCGGCCAGCCCCTTGTCTTGCAAGACCTTTTTTGCGACGGCGAATTGCGATTGCCAGATTTCGCTGGCGTCATGCTCGACCCAGCCGGGGTGGGGGAAGTGCTGGGTGAATTCCTGCTGCGCGATGCCGGCGATGGCGCCTTGGCGGTCGAACAGGATGGCGCGCGAACTGGTGGTGCCTTGATCGAGGGCGAGAATGTATTGGGTCATGGTTTCGGTGTCTCCTTACCCTTCCATGTCAAATTATTCCAATGTGAATCGCGTGCATTTCCGCGTGCGCGCCAAGAAGGGCGTAGTCAAATCGCGACGCCCCTCACCCCCGCCCCTCTCCCGCCCGCGGGAGAGGGGTGAAGGTCAGCTGACGTAGTGGTGTTCAGGCAGGCCAGCTACGTCTACCTCCATCGTCAACAGGCAGCCTGACATTGGATATTGCTCGATTTCCTCTGCGGAGCGGCCGTTACGCGACGTGGTGATATAGAGCGTACGCAAATCGGGGCCGCCGAAGCACAGCATGGTGGGGCAGCGGGCCGGCAGCATGATTTCATGCAGGATCTCGCCTTGGGGGGAGAGGCGCAGCAGGCGGCTGCCTTCCATCATGGCGCACCAGTAGGCACCTTCGCTGTCGACCGTGCCGCCGTCAGGGCGGCCGATGTAGGTCTCGTCGCGCGTCTTGGAAAATTCATGCAGCACGCGGCGCGTGCCGAGCTTGCCGTGCTCGAGTTCGTAATCGTAGGCGAACACGGTGTGGCTGGTCGTGTCGCTGCGATAGATGGTGCGGTTGTCCGGGCTGAAGGCCAGGCCGTTGGAGACCGTGGCCGGTTGTTCGTGGTCGACGATCTTGCCATGGGTGACGCTGTAGAGCGTCGCGCCGGGCCGATGACGCGGTTCGAAGATGGACCCGACCCAGAAGCGGCCGGCGGCATCGACGCGGCCGTCGTTGTAGCGCAGCTCGGCGGTGTCGTAGGGCGCGCCTGAGAGTTGTGTCAGGCTGCCGCTATTCACGTCCAGCATCGCCAGGCCGGTGCGCAATGCCACCAGGAGGCCTTCCTTGCACAGCGCGATGGCGCCCGGTTCGGTGGCCATGTGCCAGGTCTGGAATTTGTTCGTGGCCGGATGCAGGCTGTGCACGGCCTTGCCGGGGATGTCGACCCAGTACAGGGTTTGCTGTTCTTCATGCCATAGCGGGCATTCTCCAAGCAGCATGGGCGTCTCGACGGCTGGGCGTATAGTGTTGGTTTCTGACATGGGATTTGGCGTTCGGATTGGCGGTGGAGTCGAACTGCCATTATGCTATGAAAAACAGCAGAATTAATGAAAGGGGACCGATATGACAGCGAACATGCCCAAGCTGGCCTTTCTCGGCATCGGATTGATGGGCAAACCGATGGCGGCCCGGCTGCTCAACGCCGGTTATGCCGTCTCGGTATGGAACCGCAGCCGCGCCAAGGCGGATGCCTTGCAGTCGCTTGGCGCGAATGTCGTGGCTACGCCGGCTGCAGCAGTGGCCGAGGCCGACGTGGTCATCACGATGTTGGAGGCCGGCCCCATCGTGGCCGAAGTGCTGCAGGCGGCGCTGCCGGGGTTACGGCCGGGTACACTGGTGATCGACATGAGTTCGACCGCGCAAGCCGAAGCACAGGCGATGCACGTGAAGCTGGCTGCGCAGGGCGTGCAGTTTCTCGATGCGCCGGTGTCAGGTGGCGTGCTTGGTGCGGAGCAGGGTGACCTGGCGATCATGGTAGGCGGGCTGGCAGAAAATTTCCGCCGTGCCGTGCCGGTGCTCGAAGTGCTGGGCCGGCCCACGCGGGTCGGTGGACCTGGCTGCGGGCAATTGGCCAAGCTGTGCAACCAACTGATTGTAGGCGGCACGATCAATATCGTGGCGGAAGCCTTGCTGCTGGCACAGGCCGGCGGCGCGGATCCGGAAGCGGTGCGTGCGGCGATACGCGGCGGCTTTGCCGAGAGCCGTATCCTGGAAGTGCATGGTGCGCGTATGCTGGCACGCAATTTCCTGCCCGGCGGCCAAGTCAAGAGCCAGGCCAAGGACATGCATAATATCCTGGGCGCGGCGCAGGCAGCGGGTGTGCAACTGGGAGTGACTGAACTGGTGGCGGCGCGCTACGACAGTATTTTGCATACCATCCCGCACGCCGACCATTCGGCGGCGCTCATCGCACTGGAGCAGGCCAACCCCGGCAAGCGGGTTGGCTCGGAACCGGACGAGTTGCCGTAGTGGTCAGGCCTTGGCCAGGTACGTTTCTGCCAGCCGTACCCAGTAGGTTGCGCCTATGGGCAGCAACTCGTCGTTGAAGTCATAGCTTGGGTTGTGCAGGTTGCACGGCCCCAGGCCGTGGCCGGCCATGCGGTGGTCCCCTTCGCCGTTGCCGAGGAAGACATAACAGCCCGGTTTCGCCTGCAGCATGTAGGCGAAGTCTTCCGCGCCCATCGATGGTTCCACCTTGGCATTGACCTTGTCTTCCCCGACGATGGCAGTCATGACGCCAACGGCAAAGGCGGTTTCCTTTTCGTGGTTGATCACGGGCGGGTAATTGCGGTGGAATTTGAAATCGACTTCGGCGTCGAACGCGGCGGCGGTATGTTCAGCGATTTCCTTCATGCGCGACTCCATCATGTCGAGCACGTCCAGGCTGAAGGTGCGCACGGTGCCGATCAACTTCGCTTCGTCGGGCACGATGTTGGTGGCGCTGCCGGAATGGATTTGCGTAACTGACAGCACGGCCGGCAACAGCGGGTTGCGGTTGCGGCTGACAATGGTCTGCCAGCTTTGCACGATCTGCACCGCAACCAGAATGGGGTCGATGCCCTTGTGCGGCTGGGCTGCATGGCAACCCTTGCCGCGCACCGTGACGTCGAACTCATTGCTTGATGCCATCATCGGCCCGGCGGCAACCCCGAAGCTGCCCACAGGCTGGCCCGGCCAGTTGTGCATGCCGAACACGGCTTCCATCGGGTATTTGTCGAACAGCCCGTCTTCAATCATGCGGCGCGCGCCGCCGCCGCCTTCTTCGGCAGGCTGGAAGATCACGTAGACGGTACCGTCAAAATTGCGATGCTTGGCCAGGTAATGCGCCGCGCCCAGCAGCATGGCGGTATGGCCGTCGTGGCCGCAGGCGTGCATCTTGCCGTCATGCTTCGATGCATGGTCGAAGGTATTGACTTCCTGCAGTGGCAACGCATCCATGTCGGCGCGCAGACCGATGGCACGCTGGCTCGCCCCGTTCTTGATGATGCCGACCACGCCGGTCACGCCCAGGCCGCGCACAATGGGGATATCCCATTCGGTCAATTTTTTTGCCACCACGTCGGCGGTGCGGTTTTCTTCAAAGCACAATTCGGGGTGCGCGTGGATGTCGCGCCGGATGGCCTGGATTTCGGCCTGAAAGGCGACGATGGGATCGATTAATTTCATGTCTACTCCGTGACCCTTTTGGGGTATCTGTTTTTCTCATTATAGGCCGCCAATATGCCTCAAGTGGCAGCCTGTTCACCCAGACACTATACCTTGGAGCAAGAAATTGTGGGTTGGCAAGCCCGAATGTGCCGGCCGGCATGAATTCCCGGCCCGCTCGGTATACCATATGAAAAACTTCGGGATAAATCGATGCGTCATATGGCAATGCGGCCGGGATTGGCCGGGAAAGCGAAACGGGCTTGAACTTGCTGCGTCTGCTTGCTTTCATCCTGGCTGTGACGCTACTGGGCGGTTGTGCCGAGATCGGCTATTACGCCCAAGCCGTGCATGGCGAAATGGCGGTGCTCGGTTCGGCCAAGCCTATCCCAGACGTCATCGCCGATCCCCAAACCGGCGACAAGCTCAAGGGACGGCTGCAACAGGTGCAGGAAATCCGCGCCTTTGCTGTCAGCGAGCTGGCCTTGCCCGACAATGGCAGCTACAAGACTTATGCTGACTTGAAACGCCGCTATGTGCTGTGGAATGTGATCGCCACACCCGAACTGTCGCTCAAAGCCCGGCAATGGTGTTTCCCCGTGGCGGGTTGCGTGTCTTACCGCGGTTATTACAGCGAAGCCGATGCCGATGCCTTCGCCGATGGCTTGCGCCGCGAAGGTGACGACGTGATGGTGGGCGGCGTGCCGGCGTATTCGACGCTGGGCTGGTTCAGCGATCCGGTGCTGTCGACCTTCATCAATGATTCGGATGCAGAACTGGCGCGCATGATTTTCCACGAACTGGCGCACCAGACTGTCTACGCCAAGGGCGATTCGCAATTCAACGAAGCCTTTGCCACCTCGGTGGAAGAAGCCGGCGTGGCCTTGTGGCTGGAACAACATGGCGACGAAAAGTTGCGCCAACTCTATGCGGGTCGGGAAAAACGCGAAACCGATTTTCTTGCACTGCTCTTGAACACCCGCAAGAAGCTGGAAGAAGACTATGCCGGTAGCGCGAGCGAGGAAGAAAAGCGCGCGCGCAAGGCGGCCATCTTTGGCGAGTTGCAGGAAGATTACAAGGGCGTGAAAGCCTCCTGGGGCGGGTATGCGGGATACGACGGCTGGTTTGCCCGCCCGCTCAACAACGCCAACCTGGCCTTGCTGGCGACGTATCACGATTACGTGCCGGCCTTTCGCGCTTTGTTGCAGCAATCGGGCAGCTTCCCGAAATTCTACGACGCCGTGCGCGAGCTGGCCGAGCTCGATATCGATGAGCGGCACAAGCGCCTGAAGGCTTTGCTCCCGGCAACACAACTCCCGCCCAAAACCGAATGATGCGTTTCGACGTCGACCTGCACCGCAGCACCATCGTTTTGCCGCACCGCCTGGCCGGCGGCCGTTCCATGGAAATGAGCGTGGTCGATGCCGGGCCGGAGCAGGGCGACAAATACGCGGCGCCAACCATGGTTTTCATCCACGGCTTTGGCGGGCGTGCGGCGTATTGGGAATACCAGCTCGAGCAATTCCACGCGCACTACCGTGTCATTGCGCTCGATCTGCGCGGACACGGCTATACCGACGCGCCAACCGAGGCGGAAGGGGCGCAATACAACGTGCCCGAACTGGTGGGCGATATCGAGGCGGCGCTGGAGATCTTGCGTGTGCCCGAGCGCTTCATCCTGGTGTGCCATTCCTTCGGTGGGGCACTGTCGTCCTACTTCGTCAATCAATACCCCGAGCGCGTCTCGGCCTTGATCATTATTGCCTCCGCCGTGCGCTTCCAGTTGCGCTGGGCCGGGCGCATGCTGCTCAAGGTGCCGCCACGCGTGCTGACCTGGGTGCGCGAGGTGTTGCCGTTGTTCGGCTTCAATGCCGCGCGCGTCTATCCGCCGGCGCATGTGGTGTACCTGCAA
>Ga0134128_10009058_pt1 | contig 11968 bp, 8 predicted proteins | sample KB31754_FD_96462 | JGI IMG/M metagenome (GOLD analysis project Ga0134128, IMG submission 96462) | Terrestrial soil microbial communities with excess Nitrogen fertilizer from Kellogg Biological Station, Michigan, USA - KB3-175-4 | ecosystem: Environmental > Terrestrial > Soil > Unclassified ...
CCGTGTTCGTGGACTCGGATATTCTGGTCGTCGGCGGCGGCATGGGTGGTTGTGGGGCCGTCTACGAGTCCCGCTATTGGGGCCGCGATCTGAAGATCGTGTGCGTCGAGAAGGCCAACATCGAGCGAAGCGGAGCGGTCGCGCAGGGCCTGTACGCAATCAATTGCTACATGGGCATGCACTGGAACGAGAACCAGCCCGAGGACCACGTGCGCTACGCGCGCAACGACCTCATGGGTCTGGTGAGGGAGGATCTCGGCTACGACATCGCCCGGCACGTCGATGCCACCGTGCACAAGTTCGAGGAGTGGGGTCTGCCGATCATGAGGGACCCCAAGACGGGCAGGTATCAGCGCGAGGGCAAATGGCAGATCATGATCCACGGCGAGAGCTACAAGCCGATCGTCGCGGAGGCTGCGCGCAAGGCTGCGAGCGAAGTCTACAACCGCATCATGGTGACCCATCTGCTCATGGACAGCAGACACCCCAACCGGGTCGCGGGTGCCGTAGGATTCAACGTCCGCAACGGCGATTTCCATGTCTTTCGCGCCAAGGCGGTCATCGTGGCGGCCGGCGGCGCGTCGCACATCTTCAAGCCGCGCGCGGCCGGGGAAGGCATGGGCCGGACATGGTATGCGCCCTGGAGCAGCGCCTCCGCCTACGCCCTGCCGATCCTGGCAGGAGCGAAGATGACGCAGATGGAAAACCGCATCGTCCTGACCCGATTCAAGGACGGCTACGGCCCGGTGGGCGCCTACTTCCTGCATCTCAAGACCTACACGCAAAACGCGTACGGCCAGGATTACGAGGCCTTCTGGCGGGACTCGATCGAGAAGCTGGTCGGCGATTACGTCAATCATCATCCGGTGCCGACCTGTCTGCGCAATCACGCGCTGCTCGAGGAGGTCAAGGCAGGCCGGGGCCCCATCCGCATGGTGACCAAGGAGGCATTCAAGGATCCTCACAAAGAGACGGTGGGCTGGGAGAACTTCCTCGGCATGACCGTAGGTCAGGCGGTCGTTTGGGCCTCGCAGAACATCGATCCGAAGGAGACCAACCCGGAGCTCACGACCTCCGAGCCGTACGTGATGGGCTCACACGCGACCTGCTCCGGGGCCTGGGCGAGCGGGCCGGAGGACTACGCTCCTGCGGAATACCAGTGGGGCTACAACCGAATGATGACCGTCGAGGGGCTGTTCGGTGCCGGTGACACCATCGGCGGTACCGCGCACAAATTCTCCTCGGGCTCCTTCACCGAAGGCCGCATTGCCGCCAAGGCGGCAGTCAAATACGTCATGGAGCGAAGCAAAGACCGCCCCGAAATCAGCGAGGCGGAATACACGCAGCTCAGGAAGGTCATCTACCAACCGCTCGAGAACTACCGTATTGGCCGCAACGAGATCGTGGGCGGAACGGTCTCTCCGAGCTACCTCCTGCCGCTTCACGGGCTGCAGCGCCTCGAGAAGATCATGGACGAGTATGTGGGCGGCATCAGTTCCCACTACACCACCAATGAGCCGCTGCTGACGCGCGGACTCGAGCTGCTCGCGATGCTGAAGGAAGATCTCGCCCTGCTCGGAGCGTCGGACCTGCACCAGCTGCAGCGGGCGTGGGAGCTGCAGCACCGCGTTCTCGCCTCGGAGTGCGTGACGCAACACACACTGTTCCGCCAGGAGACGCGTTGGCCGGGCTATTACTACCGCGCCGACCATCCGCATCTCGATGACAAGGATTGGCACTGCTTCACTCTCTCGCGCTACGACAGCCAAACCGGCCGGTGGGACATGGAGAAAGCGCCCGTGTACCACATCATCGATTGAGCGTCACCGCATGCCACAGCTCGTGAGTCCCCACGGCTCGGATGCGGTCAAACCGCTGCTCGCGCCGCTGACGGAGCGGGCAGAGGGGCTCAGGCGCGCCGAGCGGCTCAGAAGGATTGCGCTCGACTCGCGCGCGGTGTCGGATGTCCTCATGCTCGGGATGGGCGCATACACTCCGCTCGATGGCTTCATGGGACCGGATGACTGGCGCGGGGCGTGCGTGGACATGAGACTGGCCAACGGCCTTTTCTGGCCGATCCCGATCACGCTGCCGGTCGCGCAGGATGTGGCCGACTCGATCGGGCTGCAGGAGGAGGTGGCTCTCATCGGGAGCGAGAGCGGTGAGTTACTCGCGATCCTCGAGGTCTGCGCCAAGTACCGGAGCGACAAGGCGCTCGAGGCCAGGCACGTCTACGGCACGATCGACGCGAAGCATCCGGGCGTCGCCAAGGTCATGGGTCAAGGGGAGGTCAACCTCGCCGGCCGGGTGCTGGTTCTGAGCGAAGGCGAGTACGCCCGGCGTTACCCCGAGCTCTATATCCGGCCCGCCGAGGCACGGATTCTGTTCCGCGAGCGGGGCTGGGCGCGTGTTGCCGCCTTTCAGACGCGCAACCCCATGCACCGCAGCCACGAGCATCTCGTGAAAATCGCGCTGGAGGTGCTGGACGGTGCCTTCATCCATCAGGTGCTCGGCAAGCTCAAGCCCGGGGATGTGCCCGCCGAGGTGCGTACCCGGGCGGTCCAGGCCATGGTCGATAACTATTTCCGGCCGGGAACGGTGATCCAGGCGGGTTACCCCATCGAGATGCGCTACGCCGGTCCGCGCGAGGCGCTGCTGCATGCCCTCATCCGGCAGAATTTCGGCTGCTCGCATCTCGTCGTGGGGCGCGACCACGCCGGCGTCGGTAAATACTATGGCCCGTACGACTCGCAGCGCATCTTCGATCAGCTATGGGAGGGTGCCCTTCAGACCCAGCCTCTGAAGCTCGAAGTCACCTTCTACTGCCGCAGGTGCGCGGGAATGGCGACGGCGCGGACGTGCCCTCACGATGCGCAGTTTCAGATCGCCATCTCCGGCACCCGCTTGCGGGAAATGCTGTCGAGCGGCGTCGAGGTGCCCCCGGAGTTCAGCAGGCCCGAGGTCGTGGCGATTCTCGGGGAGTACTATAGAGACAAGCAATCGGGAGACACCGGCACCGCGGCATGATCATCGCGCAGATATCCGACACGCACCTCGCGCTCGGCGCAGCCGATGCCGGCCGCCGTGCCGCGGATCTCGAGCGCACGCTCGCCGATATCAATGCTCTCGATCCGCCTCCCGATGTGATCATTCACACCGGAGATGTCACGCACGGCGGCCGTCGCGAGGACTATGCGGTGGCGGCTTCTCTGCTCGCGACGGCACGCGCACCGGTGTATGTCGCGCCTGGAAACCGCGACGACAAGGAGAACCTCCGCCACTTGCTGGCGCGCTGGCTGCGCCCGGACCCCGACTCCGTGTTCCTCGATTACGGGGTCGAGGACTTTGCGGTGAGATTGATCGCGCTCGACACCGTGAGCTCAGGCACCAACAAAGGTGATTTCTCGCCCGAGCGTGCCCGCGGCCTGATGCAGCTCATCGATGCCGAGCCCGGGAAGCCGATAGCGGTCTTCATGCATCACCCGCCGGTCACCGTCCGTGTGGGGCCCGATCCACTCAACTTCGTCACACCTGAGGCGATGGCCACTCTCCAGCAGGCCCTGGAGCGGTCCGGCCGCGTGGTGGCCGTGTTCTGCGGTCACGTGCACCGCTCGACCTGGGGCTGGATCGGCAACATCCCGGTGATGGTGGCGCCCTGTACGGCCACTACGCTGCGCAAGGGCGATTTCCCGCAGGAGATGCACAGCCAGCCCGTCTATCACCTTCATCGGCTGAATTCCGCCGGTGAGCTTGCCACTGAGGTACGGATCGTCGCAGCGGCGATGTGCGATCAGGTCGCTGCCACGTAGCTCAACCAGCCGATTTCGGCGTCTGCTCGATCTCGGCAAGCGTGCGCGCCGCGAGCAGGTCGAGTGCGTCCACGACGGTACAACCCCAGAGATGCAGAGGGCCGAGAACGCTCAGATCCGTGCACCCGAGGAGCACCGTCTGAGCTCCACGTGCCACCAGAGATTTCGCCACTGCAAGAACATCCGAGCGAGCGCTCTCTCCCTTTTTGATGGAGTAGATCGCGCGCATCAGCGCTTCCTGGTCCTTCTCCTCCGGCACGATGAGCGAGCTGTTCCGTGCCGCGAAGGCCTTCTGGAAGAGATTCATCTCGAGCGTGGTGGTCGTTGCGAGAAGGCCGACCGCGCCGCTGGCGACCGTTCCTGCTCCCAACGCCTCCGCGACCACATCCGGCATGCGGATGAGCGGAATGCCGGCCATCTCCTCGAAAGACTCGACGAAGCCGTGAGCGGTGATGCAGGCCATGACGCAAAAGTCGGCACCGGCCTGCCTGAGGGTTTGTCCCATGCGCGCGAGTGCGGCGGCGGGACTGGTGCCTGAGCCGCGCCAGGCCTCGTTCCGGTCCGGCACCCCAGGGTCGATGTCGACCAGCAGGGCAGGGCGCGCCTGCTCGCGGCGGCCGCGGGTGAGGGAGTAGAACTTCTCCAGAAACACCACCGTCGCCTCCGGGCCCATGCCCCCGAGCACGCCCGCCCGCCGCATCTTCGCGTGAGATCCCTTCATGCCGCCGTGCCGTGAGCCTTGAGATAATCTCCGTAAGCGAACAGTGCCGGCCAGCCACCGGTATGCCAGAACAGCACCTTACCGCCCTTGGGGATATCGCCGCGCCGAATCATGCCGATCAACCCTGCCGCGGTCTTGCCCGTATAGACCGGGTCGAGAAGGACACCTTCCTCGTTCGCGAAGATGCGGATTGCCTCGATCGTGCGCTCGTCGGGGATCGAATAGCCCGGCCCGACCCAATCATCGCCGACGCTCACCCATTCCGCGGGGATCGTTGCCTTGCTTTCCAGGAAGGCGAGCGTCTCACGTGCGAGCGACTCGATGTGCGCTTTCTGTACCGCTGTCGGATGGCGAGTGCTCACTCCCAGTATTCTTCCGGGAAAGCCGAACAACGCCTTGCCGGCAAGCAGCCCGCCGTGAGTGCCGCCGCTGCCGCTTGCGACGACGAGATTGTCGAAGGAGAGATGCTGACTCGCGCATTGTCCGAGGAGCTCCAGCATGGAGGCTGCATAGCCCGATGCCCCCAGGGTGTTCGAGGCGCCCCCGGGGATGAAGTAAGGCTCGACGCCCGTGTCACGCCGGACCGTCTCACGGGCTTTGGCAATCGCCGCCTTTATGTCTGCTCCAAAAGGCGAAACGAAAATGCCCTTCACGCCGAGCAGGTGAAACAGCATGTTGTTGCCGCTCGCCTGCGGCGAATAGCTTCCCTTGACCCGTTCCTCGATCACCAGATAGCAGTCGAGTCCTTCCCGCTTCGCGGCGGCGAGTGTCAGCCGGCAGTGGTTGGACTGCACCGCCCCGACCGTCATGACCGCTTTGGCGCCGTCATCGAGCGCAGCAGCCATGACGTATTCGAGCTTGCGCGTCTTGTTGCCGCCGCCGGCAAGTCCGAGCTGATCATCCCGCTTGATCCAGATCTCCGGGCCGCCCAAAGCCTTGCTGAGGCGCGGCAAAGGCTCCAACGGTGTGGCGAACTCCGTGTACACCCGTCGCGGCAAATCGAATAGCTTCATGTTGTTCTCCAGATACGGCTCTGCGGACTATTGCGGCGGTGGGGTCTGGAAGCGCGCATAAAAGTCACCGCCTTGCGATATCGTGCGTCTGTGCGCTCTGAGGGCGAGTGCGACCGAAAGAAGAACGGCCACGGCGAGCTGGAACCAAGGCTGTAAATACCAGCCCGTGCCGCTCTCGTGAGCCACGGACACGGCGAGCACAGCGCCGATGAGAACCGCACACACGGCCATGGCTTTCACGAACCCACCGCGCGTGCAATGCAGCGCGAACTCGCGTTTCCCCCGCCAGCTCGGCCACCATGCAAGCAGCAGGGTCCCGGCTCCGAGCCCGGCGAACACCAGGGCGATGCTTATCGCGCGCAAGGCCACGCCGATCTGCCATCCCCCAAACACCGCATCGAGCAGAAAGAGGCTGCCGATGATGGCCGAGAGCAGCACGGCTGCAGCGGGCGCATGCGCCTCGTTGGTGCCGGCGAGTCGATCCGATACGAATCCATCCTGAGCCCAGGCGAAAAGAAAGCGGCTGGCATCGAGCAACTGCGGCGCGATGGTTTTGACGACCACCAGAGCCACGAGCATGTTGAGGAATACATCGACGGCCCGCGGCGTGAGCATTCCGACCAGCGCAGGTGTGGTCAGGAGATACCCGTGACCCGATTTGACGATCGGCAATGCGGTCCACCACGGCACCGCATGGAAGAGCGCATAAGAAACGAGCGTATAGAGCACCAGGGCGATCGCCCATCCGGCGATGATGCCGCGCGGCATGTTGCGGCTTGCGTCAGCCACCTCGCCGGCAAGTGATGTGGAGGCATCCAGCCCACCGTAAGCGAACATGAACAACCCGGTCACCGAAACGAACGCCGTCACCGAGGGATGTGAAGGCTGTGGCATCGCGCGAATGCCGGCCATGGCGCTGATCCTGCCGACTGCGCTCACCGGTGAGGCCGCGAACCCGGCCACGATGACGATCGCTGCCGCAACGACTACCAGCACGCCGGCCGCGTAGATCAGATAGCCGTAATTTTTGACGCCGCTCACGTGCAGCGCGGTGAGCAGCCAGATCGCGATCAAGCCGGTTACCAGATGCCCCGTGTGCGTGGTGAACCACTGAGTCGCAAAGCCGCTCGCGTGCGCGGCATCGCCGAGAAACGTGCCGGTCGCGTAAGCCAGAAAGCCGATCGCGCCGCAGATGCCTATGAACCAGAGGAAGGCGATGGCAAATCCGCCGTAGGGACCCAGCCCGCGAGTGAGCCAGACGTAGGTAGCGCCGGCGGTCGGCATGACGATCGAATAGCGGGCGAAGAGTACGACCTGCGGAATCAGCACGATGCCCGCCACCAGCATCGCCAGCGGCACCAGCCCCTCCACTCCGGGATAGCTCTCGAGACTGTGCGGCATCACGAAGTTGATGCCGCTGCCGTACTCCTGAGCGACGGCAGACAATGCCACGACGACGGCGCCCACGGCACGAATCAGGCCGCTTCCCGTTGGAACGAGCTGCTCTCGCGTCCCGTGTTCCGCTCTCTCAGCGTCCATGGCCATCGTCAGCGGCTGGTGGCGGCATCTACGCTCCGCAACTCGTCGCAACTCGCGCACGTCAAGAAATCGTCGATCCGCGACATACAGCCGAAGAGGCCAATGTTCCCTCCGGTGTGTAGGAACAGGATGTTTTCGCCCTTTCTGAAGTGTCGATCGTTGACGATGAGACCTATCAGGCGGTCCATCGCTTTGGCGGTATAAACCGGGTCCAACAATATGCTCTCGTAGCGCGCCACCGTGGTGAGGGCCGCAAGAGTACTTGCCGTCGGCGCGGCATGGCAATCGTCGATGTAATCAGAGTCCACCGCGACGTCACTCCTCGATGGAGTCTCCTGCAGCCGGAGATGCTCCGAGGTTTGCCGGACCAAGTCGTATACCTTCTGTTCCTGGGCCAATCTGGGTTGCCCTATGCTGATGCCGAGGACCGGGATTTTAATCTGAGCGAGCTGGAATCCAACGATCAGTCCAGCCTGCGTTCCGCCGCCAACTGTAGCATGAACGACTCGGTCGATTCGCAATCCCTGTCCACGAAGCTGCTGCGCGATCTCGAAAGCGCAATTGACATAGCCTAGCGTGCCCACGGCATTGGAGCCGCTGCTCGGGATCACGTAAGGACGCTTGCCAACGGCCTCGTACCTCTTTGCCAGCGCGCGCGTGGCCGAGTCCATGTCGAATCCGTCGGGGAAGCGGTGGATGTCGGCCCCGTACAGGCGATCGAGCAGCACATTGGCCGAGCCCGAGTAGCAACTGTCATCGCCCTCTGCCCTGTCTTCCAGCGCCAAAGCACACTGCATGTGCAGCTTGCTCGCAATCGCGGCGGTCTGGCGCGCGTGATTGGACTGGATCGGGCCTCGGGTGATGACCACATCCGCTCCGGCGGCAATGGCGTCCGCCATCAGGAATTCCAGCTTCCTGGTGCTGTTTCCCCCGGTCGCGAGCCCCGTGCAGTCGTCCCGCTTTATGAACAGGTGAGGCCCTCCCAGATAGCGTCCCAACCGGTCCATCGGCTCCAACGGCGTCGGCAGGTGAGAGAAGTGCAGCCGATCCTGTTCACCGGTTGGATTCACGCATGTCTCTCCTGGTCAACCGCTGCCGAACGCTCTCCGCCGATGCAGTTGCGGAACGCGGATCTGCGGCAACCGGTATCACCTGGCGCTCCATCGGCCGCGCAGGGCAGCCGCTCTTGGCTTTTTTCATAGTAGACCGCGATGGATACGCCGTGGTTTCCAATCCGGAATCACCCTATTCCAACCCCGACTGAACCTCTGCCGCCGATTTGTGCAATCCTGAATACGCTTCCGCAGTGATTACGATCAACCGGGGTGGAAGACGCGGTGAGGCTACATGTTGCCTCGCCACGCGGGAGTCGAGTCCTGGGTGTCGGAGTATCCCTGTAGGCCATCCTCGAGGGTGGGAGCTTCATTCGTGACAAGAACTTTAGGAGCTTCTTCCGTGAATACAACCGTTCATCGCGGCGTGCAATACGCGCTGCTAAGCTGTGCCCTGTCGGCCCTCGTAGCCCCGGCCGCGCTCGCTCAAACCGCTGCGGCGAGCGGCGGCCCGAATGCGACCGCCGCCGCTCGGGAGTCGGCTCAGGCCGGCCCGGCCAACGACGGCGCCGGGCACACGCCGGTCATTGCAGAGTTGTCCACGGTACTGGTTACCGGAACGCACATCATGCAGCCGGGCGCGGAAGCGACGCAGCCCATCCAGAGCATTTCGGCCGACCAGATTCTGCAGTCGGGATACACGAACGTCTCCTCGGTCCTGCAGAACATTCCGCAGGCGGGCGCATCGCTGACATCGCAGGCTCAGTCCGACAGCAGCAACGGCGATGCCACCGAGATCAATCTGCGCTATCTGGGCGCGAATCGCACGCTGGTGCTGGTCAACGGCCAGCGGTGGACTCCGCAGCTGGACGGCACGGTAAATCTGAGCGCGATACCCGCGTCCATGATCGAGCATGTCGATGTCCTGCAGGACGGAGCTTCTGCGATCTACGGCTCCGATGCGATCGCGGGCGTGGTGAACATCATCATGAAGCGGGACTTCAACGGCGCCGAAGCTCATGCCTATACCGGCGGGTACGATAATCCGGGCACGGGCTTCGATGGCAGGACCAACGAGTACGACTTCGCGATCGGCAAGAGCGATGAGCGCTCCGGCATCATGGTGAGCGGCGAGTTCCAGCAGAACAACGGAGTCTTCGCTCAGAATCGCTTCGAAAGCGCGCCCGGGCCGTTCACGCAGAGCACTTATCTGCCCGGCTATGTCCCGCCGACCCTGACCATTCAGAGCCCGGCGCTGGCGAACCAGACGATCGGCGGCGCCACCTGCACCAGCAAGGGCAGTTGCGCGCTGCAGCCCGGATCGGGGCCCAATTTCGATCCGACGCTGGACAACTTCACCAAGCAGCTGTTCAACACGACGTATGGCCCGAGTCAGTTCCTGCTGACCAAACCGGATGAGAACGAATCCCTGTACGTCAATGCGCACTACCAGCTTGCCCCGAACGTGACGTTCACCACGCTCGCGGCCTACAACATAGAGAATTCTCTGGGCCAGATCGGCTCCGCCTGGAGCGCCGGCACCGGCGGGGCGTACCAGGTGAATGGCGCGGGTTACGGCATTGGCGCCAACAACCCGTACAACCCGTTCGGCGTGGATCTGGTCGGAAATCCGGCGCAGTACTGCCCGGACGGCAAGACGCTCGGTGGCGTGCCTGTGGCCTCGTGTACGCCCAATTATCTGCTGAGTCTGTTCAGCGAAACGATACCGCCTGCGTACGATCGTATCTCCCGCGACAACATCGATACGGCCACCCTGCGCATGGGTCTGCAAGGCTTCTTCAATGTGTTCGGCAACAAGTGGAACTGGGAGACCACCTACAACTACGGCAAGACGCACGATTCGGCGCAGGATACCGGCTTCACCAATAACGAGAGGCTGTCGGAGCAGCTGGACTCGCCCGGGGGTCTGCAGTGTAACGGCCCGGGGCAGGCTGCGCCCGGAAGCTCCGGCACCTGGGACGAGATCAACGGCAAGTACTATCAGATCCTGATTCCCGGATGCGTACCCGTCAATCCATTTGGCGGCTACAACTCGGTGAACGGCCAAAGCGCCATAACGCCGGACATGGCGAGCTGGAATCAGGCGGTGGAGAACTTCATCACCGCGGTCACGATACGCGATTTCTCTGCGGACCTCACCGGGCGGCTCATGACGCTGCCCGGGGGCCCGTTGGCGCTGGCGGCCGGGGCGGAGTCCCTGCAGGAGCAGGGCTCCGAGATACCCGGCAACCTGCTGCAGGAATGCCTCACGACGCTGCGTTGCATCCAGCCGACGTTCGGGCGGACATGGACCTATGCCGAGTATCTCGAGCTGAGCATTCCGATATTAAAGGACGTCCCCTTTGCCAAGTCGCTCGGCGTCGACCTGGCGAACCGGTGGTCGCAGTTCAGGTGGCAGGGCGGCACCCCGGGGACTCCGGAGGCGGGGCTCAAGAATGGCACCTCGGCCAGCACCGGGCGTGTGCAGATCCACTGGCAGCCGATCCAGGATCTGCTGGTACGGGCGAGCTGGGCACAGGGTTTCAGGGCGCCCAGCGTTTCCGACTTGTACAACTCCGGCGGCGCAAGCTACAACATTCTCGAGGATCCCTGTGCGCCCTCGACCCAGAACGGCGATTGGGTCGTCGGGACGCCTCTGCCCTCGGGTTGCCAGGGCATCGTCCATACCCAGGGGTCGAATCGCATACAGACGAAGACCGGCGGTAATCCGTTGCTCACTCCGGAAAAGGCCATCTCCCGCAGCGCCGGATTCACTTACAGCCCGCACTGGATCGACGAGCTCACCTTCGGTGCCGACTACTACGACATCGACCTGACGAACGAGATCGGGACCGTACCGGCTCAGTACATCCTCAACGAGTGCTACGACAAGAACAGTCCGCAAAACTGCAATCTCATCACCCTCACGAGCGGCTCGGTCACGCTGATTGACAACATCGAGCAGAACATCGGCGGCGAAAAGACCAGCGGCGTCGACGTCAACGCCAGCTATGCGCTCGGGCCGACCCGTCTCGGGAGCTTTGGCGTGACCACCAACTGGACTTTCGTCCGGTCGTTTATCAAGAGCCTGCCCTCTGCCACGGCCGCAAGCGGCTTCACGTCGGTGCAGGAGCTGAGTTACGCAGCCAACGAGATCCCCAAGGTCAGGGGTACGATGAGTCTGAACTGGAGCCTCGCAGACTTCTCCGCCGTATGGAACGTCACTTACATCGGCAAGATCTTCGAGAACTGCTCTGCGCTGACGACGCAGCTGCATGAATGCACGCTGCCGAAGACGGTCTACCCGCCGACGGGCAGCATTGGCGAGCACGAGCTGAATAGAACTATATACAACGACGTCGCCTTTACCTACAACATCGAGCCGCTCAGCGCGAACATAACGCTGGGCGTACAGAACGTGTTCAATCAGCAGTTCCCGATTGCATACACGGCCGGTGCGCCGCCGAACTTCGAGGGTGAGATGGGGTACCGCATTCCGGGCCGCTTCCTCTACGGCCGGATAGGGGTGAAGTTCTGACGGGCGGTTCCAAGGGGGAAAATGCCATGCACAAGAGCGCGACCTTCGCCGCAGTCTCCGGTCTTGCCTTCGCTCTCTCGTCCGCCGCCGGCCTAGCCGCCCAGCCCGCGGCTGGCCCGGTGGCGCCCGCGCCCTTCAATGCGCCATTCAAAGCCGAGCCCTTCGGCAGCGGACCCGTCAAGGTCGGCCCGCCGAGCGGCACCGTCATCGCCGTCGGCGGTGGCGCACAGGGGCCTGAGATATACAAGGCGTTCATCGATGCAGCGGGCGGCCCGGACGCGCTCATCCTCGATGTA
>Ga0134128_10009060_pt1 | contig 11967 bp, 16 predicted proteins | sample KB31754_FD_96462 | JGI IMG/M metagenome (GOLD analysis project Ga0134128, IMG submission 96462) | Terrestrial soil microbial communities with excess Nitrogen fertilizer from Kellogg Biological Station, Michigan, USA - KB3-175-4 | ecosystem: Environmental > Terrestrial > Soil > Unclassified ...
CCGGGCTGGGCGAATTCATGTCTGGCATTCAGGTGCATCATGCGAAACTGTGGTTTGCGGGAAGCGCGGGGAACTGGAAGCTGGCGGATTTTGAGCTCGGCGAGATCAGAGAAACACTCGACAACGTCGAGAAATACTGTACGGACAGACCCGAAGTGAATTCCCTGCCCATGATCCGCCCCGCGCTCGATAGCGTCGGTAAGGCTGTCGGCGCTCAGAACCCCGCGATGTTCAAGACCGCTTTCGTGTTGCTGACCAACACCTGCAACAACTGTCACCGCGCGACGAAACACGAGTTCAATGTGATCAAGATCCCCGACACTCCGCCCATCACCAACCAGGTATATTTCAAATAAGCATAACCATGGCTACTACAACTACCGGCCGCTGGTCGCTGGCCCTGCTCCTGCTGCGCTGGGTGCCGGGACTGGTCTTTCTCTCGGAAGGCATACAAAAGTTCCTGTTCTCCGACCTCGGTGCCGGGCGGTTCACCAAACTCGGTTTTTCCAACCCGGCCTTCTGGGCGGCGGTGACGGGTGGATGCGAGATCGTCTGCGGCCTATCGCTCATTGTCGGCGTCCTAACGCGGCTGGCTACGATCCCGCTGCTGGTAATCATGGGCGTTGCGTTTGCGACGACTAAATGGCCAGAGCTCACAGGCAAAGGCTTTTGGTTCTTCGCCCACGATGATCGCACCGACTTCGCCATGATCCTTACATTGGTGGCGGTGTTGCTGGTGGGCGCGGGATCGTGGTCGCTGGACGGAAAACGAAGGAGGGCTTAGGCGGATGGCAAGGAAAAACGAATTAAAAGAATTGTTCCGCCTGTTCCTTCGGCTGGCATCACCGGCGTGATCGCGGCACTATATCAACGTTATGGTCAGCTGCCCGAGGTATCGGCATTTATCTTCGGGATCAAGCCCGCCGTGATTGCGGTGATCCTCGCCGCGGCGCTCCACCTGGCCAAAAAGGCGCTGATGAGACAGGGCCCAACCCAAGCGCAACCCCCCGCTCCGGCCCAACCCCCTGCCCCTGCCAAAGTCCCCAGGCCATTCCTGTGGCTAATCGCCATCGCGTCGCTAACCGCCGGCCTGCTGGGCGTCAACGAGATCTATGTCCTGTTTGGCGCAGGCTTCCTCGCACTGGCGATCGCCGTCGCGCGTCATGGCAAGCGAACGCTGCAGGGAGTGTTCCCCATCCTCCTGCAGATCCCGGCCATAGTCGTCTCGAACAGCCGCATCTTCTTTTCTTTCTTAAAAGTCGGCGCCATTCTTTACGGCAGCGGGTACGTGCTGTTCGCCTTCCTGGACAGCGAGCTGGTGGCCAGGGGACTGCTGTCCCGAAAGGTGCTCATCGACGCCATCGCCGTAGGCCATCATCCTCAGCGTGTGTATCGATTTCGGGCGGGCGACGATAACCAGCTGGCAGGCCATCACGATTGCCGTAGCGAGCGCCATAGTGGTGGTCGGTTTTCCAAAGGGTCAACAATGCCTGGGTGTTGATAATCAGGTATTTGAAAAACGGCAATTTTTCCAAAAAAAATCGGCAATTTTGCCTAGATTTAACCAAAAACTATGTCAAAAGAAACAGCCACAGAAACGGAAAAAGATATTCTCGAAAAGGTCCCCCAACATCTCGGCGACGCGGAGGTCCTTTTGTACATGGATCAACATACCATTGACTCGAGCTATGTGGAGGCGATCAGGCGATTGACCCGCTACAAGGATGACGATATCTCCACCTGGCTGAATATAAGCCCGAGGACTATGCGCAGCTACCGCTCGCTGCCCCGGCTCAAGATCAAAAAGAGCACAGCGGAGCAGCTTTTGTTGCTCCTGGCTTTGTTTAAACATGGCAATCAGGTATTCGGTTCGGCAGATGCCTTTGACGAATGGATAAACACCGGGAATTTCTTCCTTGACAATAAAAAGCCGGCTGCTCTGCTGGATACGTCAAGTGGCATTCGATATGTCAACGATAGATTAACCGCCATGGAATATGGAGACAATATATAGTGCATGGAGCTGTTTCGAATTTCCATAGAAGCCTATGCAAAGGGCCTGTCGGCCTCGGGCGCCGCCAATCGTTGGAACAAGTCCGGAGAGTTCGTGCTCTATGCGGGCTCGAGCCGATCGCTGGCTTCGCTCGAGTTGGTCGTTCATCGTGCTGCAATAAGGCCGCTTGGCAATTATAAGGTAATGGTTATTTCCGTTGCCGATGAGGACAAGTTGGTCAGACAGGTGCATCTCGATGAATTGCCTGCCAGCTGGCGCACCGCGGCGGCTTATCCGGACTTGCAAAAATTGGGTTCAAATTGGTATCGAAACAAGGAGACCTTGCTACTAAAAGTGCCTTCGGCAGTCATCATCCGGGAATACAACTACTTGATCAATATCGGACACCCCGCCTTTGTTGAGAAGGTGAGCCTGGTAAGGAACGAAGATTACTTTTGGGATGAGCGCCTTCTTAGCTAAACCCGCACAGGTTTTGATATTTTTTGCATACCCTGCAACCTATCCTGTTCCTTTTGCATTCCATTTGCAAACTGCATCGAATTGCCAAGCGAAAAAGAACTGATCCGCCTCGCAAAGACCAATCCCAAGGTGTTTGGAGAGCTATATGATGCTCATTACCCCCGTGTCTTCGGCTATATCTACCGCAGTACCGGCGACCACGCCCTCGCAGGCGACATCGCCGCCGAGACCTTCCTGAAGGCCTTTGTACGCATCGGCACGTTCCGCTGGCGCGGCATCTCCATCTCTTCCTGGTTCTTTCGCATCGCCGTCAATGAGCTCAACCAGTATTACCGCAAAAAGAACTATTCACCGGAAAGGCTTACCGAGGGCCTCGAAGGCGCGAACGGCGCGAACGGCGTCGACTGGCCCAACCGCCACGCGCTCCGGCACGAAAGCAACGAGATCACCCGCCGGATCGACGAACACCAGGAATTCGAACATCTTAGGAAGCTCATAAGCACACTTCCGCCAAAATACCGCCAGGTGATCGCTCTTAGGTTCTTTGAGGAAATGAGCATCCGTGACGTGGGCGAGATCCTGGGAAAAAAAGAGGGTACCGTCAAATCCCTGCTCTCGCGCGGGTTGGCGAAATTAAAAACAAAGCTCACTGCAACGGATCACGCCCTCTAAACATTATACCATCAAACGTGTAAGCTATGACAAAGGAGAAATTATCGAACTATTTAACGGATGTCCCGAAGCCGGAGGCCCCAGCCACCGAAAACGAAAAGGTCGTCCGGCTCGCCCTGCTGAGCGCCCGCCGTTCCGCCGCGATAGGGATCATCCTCATCGCCCTACCGGGGACATTGATCCTCCTGCTCTTTTTGCAAAATACCTTTCATCTTTTTCCCGGGCTCACCCGCTGGCTGGCGGGCAGCGGTTCTTTCCTGCCACTCCCCGCGAGAGCCATCCTGGTCTTCATCTTCCTCGTGGGCTTTCCATTCGTGGCCGTGGCCGTCAACCTGCTCTCGATAAGCTGGTACCGATATTATCCGTCCCGGCGCGAGCTGGTGATCTCCATCCGGATGCGCTGGCCGAACATCCTCATCGCGGTCATCGGCAGCGCGCTGGCGGCGTTCTATATCCTTCATTTGCTCGCGGATACGCTATTGGGTGGGAAGTGAAGATTTATGGAATTTTCCCTATTTTGCTTCTCGCAAGTAAAAGCGAAAACCTTAAAATATGAAATTCCTCTTTGGATTGCTCTTTATCTCTCATCTTTATACCTCGCACTACGAAAACGTCCTGGGCACCTCGCTCGATCTCAAAGTGTCAGCCGTATCCGCAAAGGTCTCGGACCAGGCAGAGCAGGCGGTATTGGCCGAGATCACCCGGCTGTCGGGCGTCCTCAGCGGTTACGATCCTAACAGCGAGTTCAGCCGCTGGATGCACACCCGCAACAGTGCGGTGCCGGTGTCGCCCGAGCTGTATGATGTCCTCGGCCTGTTCGATGAATGGCGGATTCGTACCAATGGTGCCCTGGACGCCTCTGCGGAGGCAATTACCCGGGTATGGAAACAGGCAGCGGCCCGCGGCTCGGCGCCGACGCAAGACCAACTGGATTCTGCTATAAAAAAGGTCAGGGAACAGCACTGGCTATTGGATCCAAAAACTAGGACAGCAACACACTTGAGCGACGCCCCACTGATCCTGAACTCCTTTGCGAAAAGCTATATCATCCGGCATGCCGCGGACGCCGCGCTGGCTGTCACAGGCGTGTCCGGCATCGTCGTCAACATCGGTGGCGACCTGGTGGTGGCCGGCGATTGGCAGGAGCCCGTGTGGGTAAGCGACCCCCGCGCCGATGCGGAGAACGACGAACCCGTTTGCCGGCTGGCCATCCATGACCGGGCCGTTGCCACCAGCGGGAACTACCGGCGCGGCGAGCTCATCGCAGGACATTGGTATTCGCACATCGTCGACCCGCGGACGGGACAGCCCGCCGACAATATCCTGAGCGCCACCGTTATAGCGCCGAGGGCCACGGACGCAGGGGCGCTCGCCACGGCCTTCAACGTAATGCCACCCGCCGAAAGCGAGCGGCTGGCGGCAACTATCCCCGGTGTCGACTACCTGATCATTACGCGAGACGGCAGGCGCTTCGAGAGCAAGGGCTGGGCCGCGCTGGAGCAGTCGGGACAGGGCGATGGCCCCGGCGCACGTGCCAACAAAGCGCGACCGGCCTCAGCCAACTTCGAGCTGCTCGTAAATCTCGAGATCGCCTTGCCACAAGAAGCCGGCGCGAGACGCCCCTATGTAGCCGTATGGGTCGAAGACGAGAATCACGCCCCCGTGCGCACCATCGCCGTGTGGCATGGCAGCGATCGCTATCTGCCCGAGCTGAAGTCGTGGTACCTCAAATATCGCGGCCTTTATTCGGAGAGCAAGGATTTCAACGCCTCGATCACCAGCGCTACCCGTTCGCCAGGTAAGTATACCGTTAAATGGGATGGACTCGATGACCACGGCAGCCCGGTAAAGCCCGGAAAATATATCATCAAGATCGAAGCCGCACGGGAACATGGGACATATCAGCTGATGCGCCAGGAGATCGTCTGCGACGAGACGCCGAAAAAGATCGATCTCACCGGCAACGTCGAGATCGCCGCTGCATCCCTGGATTATCGAAATAAGTAGCCGATGCCCGCCAATACCGCCCTCAATCGCAAAGCCGCCATGCTGATCCGCTGGCTGCATATTTATCTGTCCATGATCAGCTTTGCGATCATTTTCTTTTTTGCGGTTACAGGCCTTACCCTGAACCATGCGGACCGTTTCGCCGGTGAAGTACATACGACCCAGGAAAAAGGTCACCTCAACCCTGCCTGGACGCGCAACCCCGATACCCTGCATATCGACAAGCTGGCCATAGTGGAATACCTGCGGCGGACACACGGTATCAAGGCAGCGCTCAGCGATTTCAGGATCGACGACAGTCAGCTCGGCATCTCTTTCAAAGGCCCGGGTTATGCGGCGGACGCATTCGTCGATCGCACTACCGGTGACTACGATCTAACGAAGACAAGCGCCGGTTTCGTGGGGCTGATCAACGATCTGCACAAGGGCCGGGATACCGGACCTGGCTGGAAGGTGTTCATCGATGTGTGCGCGATCCTGCTGGCCCTCGTATCGCTTACGGGAATGGTGTTGCTGCTGTTTTTAAAACGCCGGCGGCCCAGCGGACTGCTGATCGCGGCGCTCGGGCTCCTGCTAGCCTGGCTGATCTATAAAATATGGATTAAATAACCACTTATGAAGAAATACACCCTGGCGATGCTTATCGTCATCATCGGCGCCACCATCGCCGCATTGGCCCCGGCCCGGGCGCAAGCCCAGGCCCCCTCGCAACCGCGATTAACCACGGCGCAGCTAAAGCCATTCGAAGGCTATTACCGCTCTTCGCAAAACAAAGATATGGTGGTCGACATCCTGATCAAGGATGATACCCTGGTGGCCAGGCCGCTTTGGAGCGACCGCATCTTCCATCTGGTTCCCAGGACGGATACCGCCTTCGTTACCGCTGAATCCGTAGAACGAGGCCCCATCGACATCGTGTTCTCCCGCAATTCCACCGGCGAGATCGCGGCCCTCGACCTCGGCGGCGACAAATGGAACCGCGAGAAGGATTATAAACCTGTGGTAAAGAAAGTCATGGACCACACCCCGGAACAGCTCGAACCCTATGAAGGCGTCTACCGGCTGAACCGGCCCGGAGAGACCCTGATCCAGTTATACATCAAGGACAACAACCTGATCCTGAGACAAGTGTGGGACGGCACCGAACTACCCTTCCATCCCGAGAACACGGAGAACTTTTTTACGGATAAGATCCCGATGTTCTCCCTGAAGTTTACCAAAGACCAGCAGGGCGACATTACCCAGGTCCTGGCGTTTGGTCGCGACGTCTGGATCAAAACAAAAAAGCCCGGGTTTACCGCGGCCGATCTGCAAGCGGCAAGCGGCAAGTTCCAATCCAAAGACGATCCGGACAACCAGGTCTCGATCACGGCAAAAGGTAAGCAGCTGGTAGTTAAACAGCTTTGGGACAACAAGGAGATTGCCCTGGACGCCCTCACGGATACTTATTTTTTAAATCCTTCCGAGCACTATAGACTGCAATTGAGCAAGGATGACGACGGAAAGATCAACCACGTAGTCCTGCTGGAGAACAGCGTGTTTGATCGTGTGCCGCAATAAAGCCAGGCGCAAATTCTGTACGCATTCTGACAAGAAAAAATTTTCCGCGCGGCCCGACAACTAAATCGAGCTATATCCGTATTTATAGATATGTTCAGATCGATGACCCTTGCGCTTTTAGGCCTGTGCTATGCCGGCATTCCAAACATTTCCTGGCATTATAACCTCGATGAAGCCAAAACAATAGCCCAAAAAGAACACCGGCATATCTTGTTAAATTTTTCAGGCTCGGACTGGTGCGGCCCCTGTATCCGGATGCACCGCGAGATCTTCGGCACCGAAGTCTTTGGACACCTGGCGGACTCCAGTCTGATAATGGTGAATGCCGATTTTCCGCGGATGAAGAAGGATCAGCTCCCGGCGGGCCAGCAAAAGCTCAACGACGCCATGGCCGATCAATACGATTCCCAAGGCAAGTTTCCATATACCGTTCTGCTAACGGCGGATGGAAAGGTGCTCAAAGCCTGGGACGGATTTCCCGGCGAGACGCCCGATGCCTTTGCCCACGAAGTCCAAACGATCATCGACAACGATAAATGACGGTTCAAACAATGCCCACGCTCTTCCGGCGGGCGCTCAAGCTCATGGGCAACCGCTTCGAGATCACCGTCGTCGGTGAAGACCCTGCATGGGCGGACGGGCACATCGACGCGGCCGTGGAAGAGATCCGACGCATCGAGCGTCTGCTCACAACATATGACGAAAACTCCGAGACCAGCCAGATCAACCGCCACGCGGGACTCACTCCGGTGACTGTAAGCGCGGAAACCTTCCAACTCATCGAGCGTTCGATCCGCATCTCGCGGCTCACGCAGGGAGCCTTCGATATTACCTATGGATCGGTGGACAAACGGCTATGGAATTTCGATACCACGATGACCAGCCTGCCCGACACCGAAACGGCAAAGAAAATGGTGCGGCTCATCGACTACCGGAATATCCTGCTGGACCGCGAACAGGGTACGGTATTCCTCAAACACGCCGGCATGCGCATCGGTTTCGGCGGTATTGGCAAGGGATATGCCGCGGACCGCGCCCGGCAGCTGCTCAAAACACACGGCGTGACCAGCGGGATCATCAACGCCTCGGGCGACCTTAGCGTATGGGGCTGCCAGCCCGACGGCCGCCCATGGACCATCGGTGTGGTTCATCCCGATGCCTCGGATCAGCCTTTCTCTTATATGCAACTGAACAACATGGCAGTTGCCACTTCCGGTAACTATGAAAAATACGCGATAATAGACGGAAAGAGATATTCGCATACCATCGACCCGCGTACAGGCCTGCCGGTGACGGGGATCAAAAGCGTGACCATCGTTACCCCCCATGCGGAGCTCGCCGACGCGATGGCCACCCCTGTAATGGTCATGGGTATCGAGGCGGGTCTGGATTTGATCAACCAAATAAAGGACATCGAATGCATTCTTATCGACTCTAACAACCGAATCTACACATCCGCCAATATCAAATTCACATGAAGCAAAACACCCGAACCTGCCAATTATCCATCGCCGGTCTGCTGACGATCGTGATGATCGGCGCCTGTACCCCGGTAAAGGAGTACCAAAAGAATCGCCTCAACGATTCGGAGATGTCCCTCTCGAACCGAAAGGTCGAAAAGAACGAACTGAATTTTCAATCCTATCGCGAAGGCTCCGCCGGCGCTAACGGTGGCAAGACCGGCTGCGGCTGCGGCTGTAACTAACTCACCATGACGCCCCCGAAAGCGACGATTCAAGCCACGATCTTATACCCCACGCCATAGACCGTCCGAATGAGATGAGGACAACCGCACTCCCGTAGCTTCCGCTTGAGGTTCTTGATATGCCCATATACATAATTGGCGCCTGGCGCCCTTTCGGAAGGCCCGTCGTACAGCTGTTCGGCAATGGCCTGCGTGGGGACAATATGGTTCTTGTTCATCGCGAGGAACACAAAAAGATGATATTCGTGTTTCCGTAGCTCCAGTGTCTTCCCCTTGCAGATCACCGTGCTGGCGTTGAGCTCGATCCGCATGCAGCTCACCAGGATGGTGTTGTTCCCCTGGTTATACTTTCGTCGCAACAAGGCTTTGACCCTGGCGCCCAATTCCGAAAGATCCAGCGGTTTGGTCATATAATCGTCGGCGCCGGCATTCAGCGCGACGATCTTGGCCTCTGGCGAACCCTGATCCGAGATGACAATGACGCCTGTCTTCCGCGCATCCTCCCGGTTGTACAGGATCAGCCTTCTGCCATCACCGTCGCCAAGCTCGGGCTCGAGGATCATGCAGTCGTACTGGTAGTTCTCGATCTTTTGCAGGGCATGCCGGTAGGAATTGGCCGTGTCGCAGAGAAAACCCTCTTTGCGGAAATGACGGGTGATCCGGGATAGCAACAGCGGGTCTTTTTCGATGATGAGTAGCTTCATGTTGTTCTGGTTAGCGAAAATGCAAGTTCAGTGAGATGATATCCGAGACAAGATCCGTCGTCTGCGTATAGTGCCCATACCTGATCTCCATCATGCTCCAATGTTTATCGAAAATGCCTTTTGGCGGTGCCAGCCGGATACCCGCGCCGAAGAAACTGCTGTGAAACTGTGCCAGCGCATAATTGCTGGTATAATAGGCATCCGTTTCGACATGGGTTCCATAAGGTGCGAAATAGTTGGCCGCCGTCTGCGTATAATACCGGTAGAAAGGCGTCACGGAAAAGAACGGCGTCAGCTTTACTGTGGTCTCGAGACTTGCCGTATGCGACCGGACGCCCCAACTGTCGGCATAGTACCGATAGTAACCCCGCAACACAACGTAATCTCCCCAAAAATAGTTGACGCGCACGCCAAGCGGCAGCTTGAACCGGTTGGAAGGCAGCTTTTCGATCGAATCGACGCCATTCATAAAGTAAACGCGATGGAAGGGCAGACCGAGATAACCCTGTTGTTCGACGACATCCAGCAACAGGCTTCCCTGCAGCCGCGTGTTGATCACCTGCGAAAAAGAGAAAGAAGCGGTATACGTTTGCCGCCCATTGGAACCATAATCCGGGTGCCGGAGCTCGCCGTTGCGCCCCACGCGGTAAGCACCCGGAGGCTCGAATTCCGATGGAAGGATCATCGTCACGCGGTCGAGATAGGCACTGAGCTTTGCGGTGAACTCGCCGCCCCGCCGGGTCTTTTGCGAGCCGCTGACATTGAACCCAAAGGAATGGTAGTTGAATTCATTGGAGTAATAGAGGCCGGCGCCTATCGAGCTGCCTTTTTGTTCGTTCTCGCGCGTCCAGTCGAGGCTGGGGTAGAGCCGGAGCCCGTCGGTCCGCGTCGAGGCGCCGGTTTTCGAGATCCAGGCCTGCGAGGCGGCGGTATGGTGGTCGATGCCCATTCCGGGTGTCAGGGTGTTCTTCCGGTCTTTATCGTCCCAGCCCACCAGCTTTAGTTCTAAGCCGTTGGCCAGATCGGTCACATGTTCCGAACCGATGCCGCCGCGGATGGCCGAATGGTCGCCGTTCTGCGTATAATAGCTCGAGACCAGGTCGATCTCGTCGACCTTCAGCTTCCTGGACTTATACGTGCTCGTGTCCTTAGCCGCCTGCTGTGAGAAGGCATGGACGAATAACACGAAAAGACCGATAACGGTTAGACAGATCCGTTTCATGTCCTTGGGTTAGATTAGTTACAAACGGGTGGTTCCTCCACCGATCATCCTGCTCACCAGACCAGGATAACGCAAATTGTCTGCCCGGACCACCCCGGCGATGTGCAGGAGGGCGAAAGCATAGATAAGGTATTGCGTGAAGCTATGGACGCTCTTGACAGGCCGCCGGATGCGCTCAAAGAAGGCCACGTTTTCGAATGCCAGCACCAGTCCCGTTGCCGCCATCACGAGGATCAGCACATAAAAGACAACATAGGTCCATTTTATCGTCAGGTAGTGTTTCCTCTCGCTTACCTCCTCCGCCGTCGTGGGCTGAAAACCAGCGGCGAGCCGCATTTTCTTCCTTAATCTCTCGGGTGCCGGTTGGAAAAATTCGAGTAGCCAGCGGCTAAGCACAAGAAAGGCGATGCCATACCCGACCCAGGTATGCAACAACCACACCTTGTCGTTGAACGCATGCGATACGGCCTGGGCCGTGGGTGCGTCTACCGTAAGACCTTTACCCTGCAACTGCTGCTGTACCAGCGGGATGTTCTCACGGGTGTTGAAAACGAACGTGGCAAGCGTCACCGTGGTGACGGCGCCAAAAATAAAAACCACCAGGGTCCAATGCCAGATACGGATCGCCAGGCTATGCGGTTCGAGGAACGTAGGAACTTTGATGACTTTTAGTTTAGTGGTTTCTGGGATCATAACGTGTCAGAGTATGTTTTTTTCCGCCGCCAAACCTCCGGCCGATGATAACTTTAAAAATGCTCCGGTCGATGCTCGGCGTCAGCCCGAACACATAGCCGGCGTTGAACTCCCATCGCGGGTCGAAGTCGGCATCCACCGCGATCGCCAGCTGATGTTGCTGTCCCTTGATCGGGCCAAAGTTCTGGAACTGTCCCCATGAACCATAATATTCGATGCCCGGCGCCCAAACTTTCCCGATTTGGTAGGAGAACTTGAAATCCGGCGCGAAGAAAGGACCTTTACCGTCATCGGCTCCTTTGAAGGTAAGGTCTACCACCGGGTTCAGCGCCAGATACACAGGCCCCAGTTGTTTGTCGATGATGGGGCGGATCTCCAGCGTCCAGAGGTCGGGATCATAGCCATCCTTCACGAAACCTCCTTCGAAGGAGATGCTGGCGCCCACCGGCCAGTTCCACTGCGTCGGCGCCATGACGCGGGGCCGGATATGGCTGCCTACATAGTTGGTGCGGCCCTTGTCGCCGATGTCGTTAAAGATATAGAAACCCGTTTCAAACCAGGGCGTCCATCCGTGTGTGATCTCGATGGTCTCACGATCCATGTGATTCGTCGAGACGACCCCATCCGCCGCTGTATTCCCGATAAAACTATAATTGCTGTGCAGCTCGACCATCGTCGTGTCCTTGCCCACCGTAGGGGAGGCATAAACCTGAATTTCGTAGTTATCCTGTGCCTGTGCGATAATAGGGCATACCCCAAGAAGTATACCGTATAAATAGAACCTCATGGTGGTCTAAAAATAAACCATGGTCACGGGGAAGCCGGTTATAGACCAATTATAAAAAAATTAGAAAATCTTAAGAAAATTCTGGAGAAAAACTGATTTTAAAATCAGTTCCTTCTCCAACTGTACTCTCCACCGCGAGAGCGC
>Ga0134128_10009061_pt1 | contig 11967 bp, 10 predicted proteins | sample KB31754_FD_96462 | JGI IMG/M metagenome (GOLD analysis project Ga0134128, IMG submission 96462) | Terrestrial soil microbial communities with excess Nitrogen fertilizer from Kellogg Biological Station, Michigan, USA - KB3-175-4 | ecosystem: Environmental > Terrestrial > Soil > Unclassified ...
AGAGGTCAAGATCTTCCTCGACGCCGCGCCAGAAGTGCGCGGCATGCGCCGCTTCGACCAGCTTGGGCCCGCCCCCGCGCAACAGCCCGAGGAAGTCATCCGAGACCTGCGCTCACGCGATCAGAGAGACCGCAATCGCGCCGACTCTCCCCTTCGCCCCGCCCCCGATGCCGTCCTGCTTGACTCCACCCACATGACCCTCGACGAGGCAGTCAAAGCCGCCGAAGCCATCGTGGACGAAAGACTAGCGGCCACCGCACCCACCCGCGCATAGCCCCACCCCCAACAACGCCGTTGTCATCCTGACCCCGAGCGAAGCGAAGGGGGAAGGATCCGTGGTTGCTTTTCTTTTGAGGGGCCACGCGTCTTCAAGGGCCGCGACTTCACAGCGGGCTGAAACACCGCGCGTCAAGCTTTGTGTCAGGGCACGACTTTAGTCGTGCCGCCTGAGTCGCCCATTTCATTGGGTTGGGCTTCACCCCCTGCACAACCTCGCGGCCCTCAAATGATTTTTTGGGCTGCTGAAAGCAGGTCGGGACTTCAATCCCGCGCCGCCACGCCAAACCCGTTGTTCAGCGCCTCCGCAGCCAGCCCGCAACCAGCGCCGCCGCCAGCAACGCGGGACACAGAATGCACACCCACAGGCTGAATTCCGTGTTCAGATCGCCCATGTGACCGCCGGAATTGAAATAATCCACCGCCAGCCAGATCAGGGGACCGGTCACGAGCAGCAGAAGCACCAGCGCCGCGAGCGCAACCGAGCGGGTCCGCTTGCGCACCGCCTGCTGGTCCTGCATGACGCCCAGCGAGGCCATCACCACGCGCCGCGTGCGGTGGGCGACGGCGCGGTCCCGCCCGGCATCCGCCAGCGATGCGGCAACGCTGCGCAGCGGCGTGTCGCCTCCAGCGGTGCCTTTGCCTGCGCCTGCAGTCATCCCACAACCTCAGCAGCCAGGGCAGCCTGCAGACGCGGCTTGATCGAAGCCAGCCCGCGATACAGCCGCGACTTTACCGTCGACAGCGGAGCGCGGGTCACCGTCGCGATCTCCTGCAGCGACAGGTCCTCGTGGAAACGCAGGACCAGCACTTCGCGATACACCGTGTCCAACTCCAGCAGGGCTTCGGCTACGCGCTCGGCGTCTTCCCGGCTGGCCATGCGGTCGAACGGCGTCGGCTGATCGTCGCTGATCTCAAAGGTGACAGGGCGGTCGTCGTTGCTCGATCCATCCACCAACTCATCCAGGCTGGCGAGCGTGCGCTTCCTCCGGTAGTCGATGACCAGGTTGCGCGCAATGGTGAAGAGCCAGGTGTCGAACCGCGCCTTGCCGTTGAATTGAGCGCCGCGCATCAGCACCCGCATCCAGACCTCCTGGAAAAGGTCCTCCGCCAGTTCCCTGCTGCTGGTGAGGTATAGCAGGTAGCGCAGGAGGCGATGCTGGTAGCGTTGAATGAGCTCGTCGAGTAATCCCGCTTCCTGATGCTTCAGCCCCTCGGCGATGGCGAGGTTTTCCTGGCGCACGGCTTCCTGCTCCATGGCAGCGGAGCCACGGCCAAAAATCGACTTTACGGGTGCAAACGTGCTCATCGCAGAGGTGCTCATCTTGTCCCATTAGACGATAAACCGTCTTCGCATTGGCAACAAATTTGCTTGGGTTTACAAATCTTAACGCTTGTCGCACGCACCGACTACCAACCCATCGGCAACCCGGCGATTCTTCCAGCAAGCTAGCAGCTAGAAGCTGAGAGCTATCATCCAGCCGCCCGCCCCTTCGCGACCGCATCCTCAATCGCAGCCTCGACCCGCTTTTGTCGCGCCTGAGGTGACCGGTAGCCAAACATCGTGAACAGGTGATTTCGTCTTTGCACTGGCGTCATCGCCATCCAGCCCTGTTGCGCCAGCGGCTGCGCCTGGAACGCCGCCCGCAGCACAGGCGGCGGCTCCTTTTCGCCTTCCATGGTCAGGTAAAGCCGCTCCACCATGTCCTCGGCCCGCTTCTGCCGCGAGGCGGCCGACTTCGGCTCACTGATGCTGTGCGCGATCCATCGCCTATGCCCCGGCGGCAGCTTTTCGAACCATTTGCGCAGCTCCGGCGCGCCTCGCATCGCGCGCACCAACTCCTCCGGCGCCTCTTCCGTTCGCGCCTCCAGATCGGGCTCCAGTCGAATGGTCACGCGGTCACCCTGCCGGGCGCCGGCCCCGGCAAGCATCTTCTTGTTCACCACGAACCCGTGCCCCTGGGCCGTGGCGAACAGGGCGGTCCGGAAGCTGAAGCCGTTGATTTCCCCCTTGATCCGCCTCACCCGCAGTCCAGGCCATGCCTTTGCGATATCGAACGGCAGAAGCGCGAAGCTGGACCGCAATCCCATCCCTGACGGCCCCACAACAGCGCGAAACGTCTTGGCGTCAGAGCGACTCATGGAAGGCAGGAACAGTATAGGAAAGAACGATAGGCAGGAGGGAAACGTTTCATTCCTGGGCTGAGTGGGATGGCATTCGCTGGATCAGCGCCGCAAAGCAGCCTGGAATTTGTGCATTCCACTCATTCCAGTCATGACCGCCGGGGCTGGTATGAAACTCGCTCGCGAAGCCTCGGCGCGCCAGTAGGCGTCCAAAACGCTCGATGGAATCGAGCAGAGGCTCACGATTGCCAGCCGTAATGTAGAGGTAAGGGGTGATCGCGGGATCGGCGGCCTTCACCAGCAGGAACGGGTCCTCCGCCCGCCGCGATGCGCTGCCGTCAGGCCCGAAGATTCGCCGGAAACGCATGCTCTGTCCCCACCGTCGCCACGTGAACCTGCGGGAAGGGACGTCCACCGCGGGGCTGATGCCTCCAGCAAACGCGAATAGATCCGGGCGGGTCAGGGCAAGATTCACCGCGGCGAAGCCTCCCATGGAGACACCGAGGATGGCGCGATGCGCACGATCGGGAGCAGCAGGAAACCGCCGCTCGACGTCAGCCACGAGGTCATTCGTCAGGTAATCCCGATAGCGCTCCGCCGGGGCCAGCGCTTCGTTCATGTAGTAGGACGAATCCCCCTCGGGCATCACCAGCAGGTACCCGCGAGCAGCGTACTGGCCGACACTGGAATCGTTGGACCAGTCGCGGAATCCACCGCCACCGCCATGCAACAGGTAGACCGCCGCGATCTTGGCGGAACGGGGCAAGCTCGCCGGCAGGTAGACCCGGTACGGCATATTGCGCCCGAGAGAGGACGACCAGAACGTCACGTCCTGCATGCGCACTCCGGAAAATGAGCGCGGATGATCCACGATGGGGAGACGGCAAGATTTGCAGCCGATGCCAAGCGCGGAAAGGACGACGGCAAGCGAGAGAGCCCCAATGGAAGCTTTTGTCATTGGAAAGGCGAGTGTACTCCAGAAATCCATTCTGCAGACCCAGGAGTGAAAGTGCGGGTAGCCCGAACGCTACTGCTGTGCCTCGCGCCATGCTGCCCCGGCGGCGGCGCTTATCGGCCAGCGGCCTTCATGACGGAGCTATGGCCCACGAGGCGCATGTATTCCTGGGTGATCAGGGCACGCATGCGGTTGAGAATGTCGGCGTCGCACGGCACGTCCAGCGAACGGCAGCGGTCTACCGTTGCGCGCAGGTCCTCGAGAAATGCGATGCATGCCGGGCAGGCCTCAATGTGAGCGCGCATCTGCTCGCAGGTGCGCGACTCTACGCGGCCGTCGAGGTATTCCGAGAGGCCGGCGAACAATTTGCGGCACTCCCTGGGCCTCCGCACCAGGGACTTGCCGGGCCTTTCTGGCGGCTCAGCCAGCCCATCGAGCAGACGGCCCATCTCTTCGCGAACCGCGAGCCGGGCGCGATGAAGACGCACGCGAACCGTGCCCTCCTTCAACCCGAGTATCTGCGCGACCTGCCCGGAGGTCAGATCCTCCATATCCTGCAGCACCAGGACGAGGCGCAGCGAAGAAGGAATCGCGAGCACGGCACGATGCAGGAGCTGTTGCTGCTCCGCATGAATGGCGTATTGTTCCGGTCCGCGTTCCGCCCTCTGAAGCAGCTCGCGCATGTCCTGCTCGTCGGGCATTAGCTCATCGAGCGAAAGCCGTTTCGCCTGACTTTCTTGTGAATTCCGTCGAATACGGCGGCAACGGTTGCGAGTGACCGTATAGAGCCATGCCGCCAGGGCATTCGGATCCTGGATTGTACCCAGATACTTGATCGAGCGGATCAACACATCCTGCGTAGTGTCTTCGGCATCTTCACGATGTCCGCAGACCTTCATACTGAAAGAGTAGACGGCGTTCTGCAGCAGCGCGATTGCCTGCTCCATTGACTCAGGCGTGTTGCGTCGCAGAAGTTCCGATGCCTGGACGAGTTCGGGCCGCATGGTTTACCGGGATTCTCCGGAACAGTATAGCGAGACAGTCCGCATTGCCGCGTGACGGACGGCACCATGTTCTCTAAGTATTATTCGCGCTGGCGCAACTCGCGCCTTCGTTGAGCGATGTCTCGATCATCTTCAGCCCAAGCGTGCAAACTTCGGTGAGCCATTCCTGGAATTGCACATCCTCGCTGAGCGAATCCCGCTGCAAAGCGGCCCGCAGCAGCGCCAATGCGAGTCCCATCTCCGAGCCGGGACAATTGGACTCGAGCCGCAGCATCTCCCGATACACCTCATCCTTGAGACGATTGATGCGGCGCGAAGAAGCGGCGGAATAAACAGGCTGCGCGCCGGCGGAGCGCCGCGCATGTCGCTTTGCACCGGCAGATCGTTCAGCGGCCATTTTGCGCGACAGCATCCTTCGCACAACTCGCGTCCTTTAACCCCATGCCGCGGAAGATCGCCATCGCCGGGCACCAGTTGGTGAAAGCCGACTGGAAGAGGTTGAGGCCGATGAAGAAAGCGAACCAGATCCAGTAGATGGACACGAAGTAGATGAGGGCGGCAGAGACAAGCACCATGACTCCGGCCATGAGACGAAGTGCGCGTTCAACGGTCATTGCATAACTCCTTCGAGGGTTTCCGGGGCGCATGTCACCGGGGCTTCGGCGTTTCTGTGCACCAGGTAATAGAGGATGGGAATCGTGGGCCACGAGAGAAAGGTCGAGGCCACCGCTCCGGCGATGAGCGAAACGGCAAGACCTTGAAAGATGGGGTCGGTGAGGATGACGCTGGCGCCAACCACCACGGCCGCGGCGGTGAGCAGCATGGGGCGGAAGCGGATCGCGCCTGCGTCGATCACGGCCTCGGCAAGGGGCGCGTCCTGGCGCCGGCGCAATTCGATGAAGTCCACCAGGATGATGGAATTGCGCACGATGATGCCGGCGCCGGCGATGAAGCCGATCATCGAAGTGGCGGTGAAGAACGCGCCCAGCAGCGCATGCGCCGGCAAGATGCCAATCAGCGTGAGCGGAATCGGCGCCATGATGATGAGCGGCACCACGAACGAGCGGAACCAGCCCACGACGAGCACGTAGATGAGGATCATGACCGCGGCAAAGGCCAGACCAAGATCGCGGAACACCTCGATGGTAATGTGCCACTCGCCATCCCATTTCATCGAGTAGTGGTCGGTGGACTCAGGCATGGACGCGTTGTAGCGCGCGAGCGTGTAGCCCGCGGGGAGCTTGAGTTGGCCGAGCGCCTTGTTCATCTTGAGGATGGCGTAGACGGGGCTTTCTTCAGCGCCGGCCACATCGCCCGTGACGTAGACGACGCGCCGTAGATTCTTGTGATAGATGCTGCGCTGAATGGTGCCGCGATCGAACGTGACCAACTCCCGCAGCGGAACCATTGCCCCGTTCGTTCCTGGAAGGTGGATATTGTTGAGAGCCTGCTCGGACGAGCGATCTGCCCGTGTGAATTGCACCACCGCTGGCACTGGCTCGCGCGAGTGCTCGTCGTGCACAAGGCCCACCGGCATGCCAGAGGTGACGAGCGCGAGGGCACGCGCGACATCGGCGACCGCGATGCCGTTCTGCGCCGCCTTCACCGCATCTACGCGAATCGCGAGGCGCGCCTGCGGATCTTCGACGTACCAATCCGTGTCCACCACTCCCGGAGCGTGCTGAAAGATCGACTTGATCTGTTGCGCAACTGCGGTCTGGCCATCCAGATCGGGACCATAAACCTCAGCCACCAGTGTTTGGATCACGGGCGGCCCTGGCGGCACTTCGCTCACCTGGATTCGCGCGCCGAACTGGTTGCCGACGTTCACCAGAATGGGCCGGAGCTGCCTTGCGATCGCATGACTCTGAAGCTTCCGTTCTTTGGCTGAAACGAGGTTCACTTGGATATCCGCCTGGTTCGGCATGCGGCGCATGTAGTAGTGGCGCACCAGCCCGTTGAAGTTATACGGCCCGGACGTGCCGGCGTAGATCTGGTAATTGAGAACGCCGGGCTGCCGCGCAAGTTCATTTCCGAGGGCCTGGGTTGCGCGAAGCGTCTCTTCCAGCGGTGTACCGTCCGGCATGTTGATGACCACCTGAAGCTCGCTCTTGTTGTCGAACGGCAGCATCTTCACCCGCACCATCTTCAAGGGGACGAGTGCCACGGAAATAAGCAGAAGCGCGAACACCGCGGCAAAAAAGATAACGCGATTGCGGCCGGATGCAATCAGCGGCGATATCACCCTTCGATACAGCCTCGTCCGCCAGTTCTCATGCTCGGGCTCGAGCAGATGGGCGCCGCTCCTATGGTTGCCCAGCAGCCGCATCGCCGCCCACGGCGAAACCACGAAGGCGACCATGAGCGAGAAGAGCATGGCAGCGGATGCGCCGACCGGGATAGGCCGCATGTAGGGGCCCATGAGCCCGCGCACGAATGCCATGGGCAGCACAGCGGCAATCACACCGAACGTCGCGAGAATGGTCGGGTTCCCGACTTCCGCCACCGCCTCAATCGTCACCGTACTGCAGGAGCGGTTGCGATTTTCCGGCAGGCGGAAGTGGCGCACGATGTTTTCGACCACCACGATGGCGTCGTCCACCAGGATGCCGATGCTGAAGATAAGAGCAAACAGGGTGACGCGGTTGATGGTGTATCCCAGCAGGTAAAAGACCGACATGGTGAGCGCAAGAGTGACAGGAATGGCCAGCAGCACAACGCCGGACTCTCGCCAGCCGAGGAACAACGCGATGAGGAGCGTCACGGAAAGTGTGGCGAGAAGCAGGTGCTCGAGTAATTCGTCCGACTTGGCCTTTGCCGCGTCACCATAATTGCGCGTGGTGGTGACGTGTACATCGGCGGGGATCTGCACGCCTTTCATCTCATCAACGCGTTTGAGCACGGCATTCGCAATGTCAGTAGCGTTGGTCCCCTTGCGCTTGGCCACCGTCACAGTTACGGCCGCATATTGTCCGGCTGCCGCGGCGCTGCTTGTTCCGAACAGGACGTAGTTTGCGGGCTCGGCCGGGCCGTCAAGGATCTGGGCGGCGACATCGCGCAGGTACACGGGACGCCCATGATCGACGGCGACCACGACGGATTCGAGATCGCGGCGATTGGTGAACAGGTTGCCCGCATCCACGCGCACCTCGCGGTTGCTGTCGGCAAAGCTCCCGGCCTGCAGGCTGGCGTTTGCCGCTTGGAGATGCTCGGCAATGCCGAGCGGCGACAGCCCGTAGGCGTTCAGCTTCGATGCGTCGAGCAAAACCCGCATGCTGCGCGGAAGCCCGCCGATCACCGTGCTTTCCGACACGTCAGGAATTTGCTCAATGTTGTGGTGAACTTCGTCCGCAATGGCCCGCAACTGGTAGCCGTCATAGTGTTCGCCCCAGAGCGTCATCGATAGGACAGGCACATCGTCGATCGAGCGCGCCTTGACGATCGGCTGCGAGACGCCGGGAGGAATCTGATCGAAATTCGAATAGAGCTTGCTGTAAACCTTGATGAGCGCATCCTCCTGCGGCGTTCCCACAAGGAAGCGGACGATCACCAGGCTTTGCCCCGGACTCGAAGTCGAATAGACATATTCCACGCCGGAGATCTGGTGCACCAGGTTTTCGATCGGCAGCGTGACCCTCTGCTCCACTTCGGCGGGTGACGCGCCGGGCATGGCGGTCGTGATGTCGAGCATCGGGACCAGAATCTGCGGGTCCTCTTCGCGCGGAATGATGGCGATGGCAAATGTGCCGAGCGCGAGTGACGCGACAATAAACAGCGGCGTCAGCTTGGAGTTGAGAAACGCGTGCGCGAGACGTCCCGCGAGCCCCAGACCGTGCGTTGCAGGATTCTCTTTCATGGCTGTGCCTCGATGCGCTTGCCGGCGAGGTCACGGTCGGCGGGTCGGTCAACGAGTTTCTCGCCCCCCGCTATGCCTGAGAGGATCTCGACGGCGTCGCCGCGGGTGCCCCCCAGGGTTACGTAGCGCAACTGAGCGACCCCGTTTGCATCGAGCACATACGCGCACGGCAGTGATCCGCGCTGCACGATGGCGGAGCGCGGAGCCACGATGGCTTGTCGCGTTCCCGTAGGAACATTGGCCGTGGCGTACGTGCCGGCGCGCAGAGCCTTCGAGGGCGGCACGTCGATCTTGACCAGGACGCTGTGGCTGGATGGATCGGCTGCCGGAAGGATCTGCGAGACGGTGCCGACGGGATCTTCGTCCGGCGTGCTTTCGAGCGCGATTCCGATCTTCATGCCCTGGTGAACGGAGGCAATGGCGGACTCGGGCACCGTGGCCTGCAACTGCAGTGGTCCAGCGCTGTCGATCTGCAGGAGGGGAACGCCGGGAGCGGCCATCGCGCCGGGATCGATCATGCGCGCGGTAACCATGCCGGCAAATGGCGCCACTATCCGGGTGTAACCGAGCATGGCGCGTGCCCCGGACTGCTGCGCCCGCATCGCGTTGGCCAGTGCGCGCAGTGCGTCCGCCTGCGCTGTGGCGGCTTCCGCGCGGCGGGAGACCTCATCCATCTCCTGCGAACTGACGCTCTTCTGCGCCTGCAGCTGCTGGTACCGCACCAGCGTGCTTGCGGCCAGGTCGGCGTTCTTCTGCGCCGCAATCTGCTGGCTGGCCGCGGCGTGCACAGCTGCCTCGGCTTGTTCCGCAGATGCTTTCAGCGTGGCGTCATCCAGCATCACGAGCGTCTGGCCTGCACGCACGCTGTCTCCCTCGCGGACCAGCACGTTCTGAACGCGACCCATTACCTGCGCCGAAAGCGTGGACGATTGGCGCGCGTGCAGCGTGCCCGTGGCACGAAGCGTGGCTGCCACCTGTTCCTGCCGGCTCTCAACGATGCGGGCCTGCACGGTTTCGACGGTCGTGGAGCGGGACGGCTCCGTTGAATTGCAGCCGGCAAGCGCCGCGGAAGCAACCGCGAGCGAAAGTGCCCATCGAAGTATCTTCATTGCAAACCCTCCGCCGCTTCGGACGTTAATGTTCCTGTGGCGTAAAGCAGTTGCGCGTAGGACACTGCGTTGCCGTAGACTGCGCGCCAGTAGTTCACCTGGCTTTGCCTCTCCGCATCGTCGGCCCGCAGCAGCTCAGTAATCGTGGTGAGGCCCGCTTCGTATCGGTTCTTGAGAATGCGCAAGCTCTCGCCTGCCTGCTCGGTCGCGGACCGCGCCGTCTCGAGCGAAAGCTGGGCGATCTCGCGTTGGATGTGCGCCTGGCTCACCTGAAACCGCACCTGCTGCTGGTACGACTTCAGTTGCGCATCGGCGCGCGCTTTTCCTGCCCGCTCGTGGCCAAGTTGCGCGCGTTTGCCGAAGGGCAGCAAGTCGACACTGACCTGCACGCCCCCCACCCAGTTGTTGCCCCCGGTTCCGCCAAGGGCCTGGCGATCGTCTTCCCAGTTCCCGTAAACGTTGACGCGCGGACCATAGGCCAGCCGGGCAGCACTTTCCGCCATGGCCTGCGCGCCCTGCGCATGCACCACTGCCACAAGGTCGCGACGATTCTTGATCGCCGCCGCGTACTCCTGCTCAAGATCGCTGCCCGGATATTCACGCGCTTCGATGGGTTGAAGGCGGCCAGGCTTGAGCTCTGGAGTCCCCATCGCGACACTTAGTTGCGCCCATGCCAGTCCAAGTTCGCCGTGCGCGGAGATCAGGCCCTGTTTGCACAACGCCACATTCACTTCGGCCGAAATCCGATCGGAATCGACGGCAAGACCGGCCTTGACATGATCCTCGGACGAGTTCAGCAGTGCCTGCGCCGTTTCCAATTCGTGCTGCGCGACTTCGACCTGGCGTTCGGCATAAAGCACGCCCTGGTAAGCCTGCACCACTCCGAGAATGATCTTCTGGTCCACTGCCTGGGCCGAAGCCGCGGCACTCTGTTTCATCAGGTCTGCGCCTCGAATCGTCCGCTGCGTTTTGAGCGAGTCGAACGCCTGCCACCCGCCGGAGATGCGGGTGGCGAAGTTGCCAATCGAGTCTGGCCGGTTCAGCGCCGCGAGGTCGAAGTCGGCCTGCGAGAACCGCTGCTGCCGCAGTCGTGTTCCGAAGACATAGACCGGATCGTTCCCCCGCGACATGTCCTCCGTGAACGCCATTTGTGGCAACAGTGCGGTTCGCGCCAACGCGGCTCCGGCTTTTGCCTCGTCCATCGCCGCGCGAGCCGCGTTTTCGTCCGGGTTTTGTTTCAAGGCCTGCTGAATGGCCTGGCGAAGGGATAGTTCATCCTGTGCGGACGCGGCCCGCGGCAGTCCGGAAAAGAACAGGATGAGCAAACCGCACCAACAAACAATCGATTTCATGAGCCTGGCGTTCCTCTTCTGTGGCATCCACTAGAGAAAAGTCACGCAATCGCAAAAACGTTACAGCCCGGACCCGTGTTTGCTGGGCATCAATTGCAGTTGAAGCCTTTCGTCGCGCTTGTGACACCGGCGCTACGGCCTTGTTGTTAACAAGTTGGATCGAATGTGATACGTTTCTGACCGACACACCGTTGCCGAACCACGAGCACGGATACACAGACGGCGTTCGCATGAACGAACGCCACGAGGAGAACCGCAATGCACTGGACCAAACGCATGGCGGCTGGCGCTTTGACCCTCTCTCTGGGGGTGGCGCTCGCCGCAAAAGGACAATCCGCGCCTGCATCCACCAGCAACGCTGAGCTGGCGAACTGGTGGAAGAACGCCGTCATTCTCGAAATCTATCCCCGCAGCTTCCAGGACACCAATGGGGACGGGATCGGCGACCTCAACGGCATCACCGAACGCCTCGATTACCTGAAGGGCCTTGGCGTGGACGCCATCTGGCTGACGCCCATCTACCCCTCGCCGCAGGTGGACTTCGGCTACGATATCTCCGACTACGAAGGCATCGATCCGCAATACGGCACCATGGCGGACTTCGACAAGCTTATGGCCGAGGCCAACAAGCGCCACATCCGCATCATCATGGACATGGTGATGAACCACTCCTCCGACAAACACAAGTGGTTCCTCCAGTCGCGCTCTTCCAAAACGAATCCCTATCGTGACTGGTACGTCTGGAGAGACGGCAAAGGCGAGACCGCTACGGACAAAGGCGAGCCGCCCAACAATTGGCGCTCCGACTTCGGTGGCTCAGCCTGGGAGTGGGACCCCAAGACGCGGCAGTATTGGTATCACAAGTTCTACACCGAACAGCCTGACCTGAATTGGAACAATCCCAAGGTTCACCAGGCATTCAAAGACATCATTGCCTTCTGGCTCAAGAAGGGTGTGGCGGGCTTCCGCTTTGATGCCATTACGACACTTTTCGAAGACCCCCAATGGCGCGATGAGGACGTGGCGCTCGACAAAAACGGCAACCCGATCAAAGGCCCGAATGGCGAGGTGGAGCTGAAGGACACGCGCACCAATAACCTTCCCGAAGTGCACGACGTCATGAAGGAAATGCGCGCCTCGGCCGACCAGGGCTTCAAGCCGACGACGTATCCGGGAACGCGCGTGTTTATTGGCGAAACCTATCTTCCTAACATCGCGGAGCTCGCCAAGCAATATGGCACAACCGAGCATCCGGAGTTCCAACTGCCCATGGACACCCAAATTCTGGAAA